>C688J35102_120989227_pt1 | contig 10461 bp, 11 predicted proteins | sample HopSoiMetagenom2_FD_35102 | JGI IMG/M metagenome (IMG submission 35102) | reverse complement strand
TGACCGGATCCGCCGAGCGTGCCGAGTCTTGTCGCCGAGAGGCCACGGCTCTCGTCGATTCGCTGTCGGATGAAGACCTCGCACGCCACCTCGAGTCGGCGGCGAGACTTGCCGGGACGGAGCTTTATGCGGGTTGGTACCCCGACGGTGACAGACACGCGACCCGTGCACTCGCGGTGGCACGCGCCACCGGACACGGGGGCGAGCTCTTTCTCGTGCTCGTCCTGACCTTGGGCGGGCTCTGGCGCATGCGCGGCAAGCTGGCCGAGGCGGGGGAGCTGCTCGACAGTGGCATCGAGGCAGCGCGCCTGCTCGGCAACGTGCACGCCCTGGTGTGGAGCCTCGGCAGCCGTTCGGCAGCGGCGCTCCATGCCGGTGACCTTGTCCTGGCGCTCGCCGCCGCACAGGAGGCCGTCGATCTCAGTGCAGATCTCGACGAGGGCTTCCACTCAGCCGAGGCAGCCGTCGACCTCGCCCGTGCGCTTCTCGAGACTGGGGAACCGCAACGTGCGGTCGACTTGCTCATTGGGTCCGCAGGAGGCGAGGAGTTGGTCCTGATCGCCGGTGGCCCGAGGGCGCATTACCTCGAGTCGCTCACGCTCTGTTGGCTTGCACTGGACCGCCCTACCGAGGCAAGGCGTGCAGCCGTCGCTGCTGAGGCCTGGGCGTCGTCGCTCCAGCTTCCGATGGCGACCGCCTGGGCCAATCGAGCGGGGGCGGCGGTCGACCTCTATACCGGGAACGCCCCGGCGGCGGCTGAACGCGCGCTCCTGGCAGTTGCCGGCGCGGAGGAAGTGGGGGCGCCGATCGAGGCAGCGCTCTCGCGCACGTTGGCGGGACGCGCTCTCGCGCAAGCCGGCGACGCCGATCGAGCCGTTTCCGAGCTGCAGCACGCGGCGGCAGCGCTCGAGGCGTGCGGCGCACTGCGCTGGCGTGCCGAGGCGGAGCGCGAACTGCGCAAGCTCGGCCACCGCGTCCATCGCCGAACACAACGCGGCAAAGATGGCGCGACCGGGATCGAAGCCTTGACCTCGCGCGAGCTGGAGGTCGCGCACCTGGTCGTCGACCGGAAGACGAATCCCCAGATCGCCGCCGAGCTCTTCCTCAGCCAAAAGACGGTGGAGACTCACCTGCGCAACATCTTTCGCAAGATCGACGTCTCGTCCCGAGTGGAGCTCGCGCGCGCCGTCGAACGCGCCGAAAACGGCGGGCTCTAAACGTGCCGGCGCGCATCGCCGGGGTTTGCGGCCTCCTCGCATTCGTGACGTTCAACGTCGCCTGGATAGCTGGTGGTCTGGCGCAACCGGCCGCGTACAGCGTGGCGAACGACGACATCTCGGACCTCGGTGCGGTGACGGCCGCGAACCCCTGGATCTACAACCAGGTCGGAGCGAACCTCACAGGCATCCTCGTGGTCCTGCTCGGGCTCGGCTTGTGGCGCGCGCTCAGCCCCGATGTCATCGGCCGCATCGGCGCGGCCGTGCTGATCGCCGAAGGCATCTCGACGTTCTTCGACGGCATCTTCCACCTCGATTGCCGAGGCATCGACGCGGCGTGTGACAACGATTCGTGGCACTCGCGGGCCCACAAGATCGAGTCAGGCTTCACCGGCGCGTTCTCGCTGCTCGCACCCCTCATCCTGGCTCTCGCGTTCCGCCGGAACCCTGCCTGGCGCGATTCGTGGATCCCCAGCGCTCTCACCGTGCCTGCCGTTATCGCTGCGAACGTAATCTTCTCTGCAGTCGGCGACGGTGCTGCCACACGCGCGGGAACCGTCGTCATCTTTGCCTGGATCGCTTTCGTCAGCGTGCGCCTGCTCCAGAAGGGCGAGACCGCGAGAGTTCGAAAACGACCGGGAACGGGTGACGCCTCTCGGGCGCGGGACGAGCGCTGAAGGGTGCTAGTGTCGATGAACAGTCTTCTGACTCAGATTCCTCGTTCGGTTCGCAGAAGGACGGCTCGGTCAGGAGCACTTCCATTCGAAGGAGGCCATCAAGATGGCCACCACCACGTCTGATACTCGCGTCCTCGCGCGCTTCACCGCGGCACCGAGCATGACGAGCGAGAAGTACGACGAAAGCATCAAGCGGCTGAAGGATTCCGGTAGCCAGTGGCCGCCTGACGGGCTTGCCTACCACATTGCTTTCAGTTCCGGCGGCAGCTTCCGAGTCAGCGAGATCTGGGATTCTCAGGAGCAGCTCGAGACGTTCGGGAAGCGTCTGATGCCGATACTGAGCGAGGTTGGTGTCGAGCTACAGGGCGAGCCTGAAGTGCTGGAGATCCACAACATCGTCCAGCGCTGATCTTCCGCACAAGCCGCACGGTGACGAGCCGTGCGGCTTGGCGGTGTCCGGCTGAAGGGGAGTTGTGTTCGGGCTTGCCTTCGAACTGATCGAGGTATTCATCAAGGGCGCGATCGCCATGGCGTATCTCGCGCTCTTGGCCGTGATCCGCGCACGGCTGGAAGGGAGAGTCGGACGCTCTGGCGTTCTTCTGGCGTCGGCCGAGGGCGACGACTAGCGGAGCGTGAGGCGAAACCGGCCGGTAACCAGCGACGTTTCGAGCGGGAGCGACGGGACTCGAACCCGCGCTTTACCCCCGTGGTACGTCTGCCAGGTGGGCCCGCTGGGGTCCGTGCGCACACCCGTCCCGCGCGACGCAACCCCGAGTGGCTAGCGCGCGTCGAGACCGCGATCGCCTGATCGCTCGTGACCTAACGGTGGCGGCTGCGCGAGTCCGCGACACCGTCGAGGTACACGCCTCGGATCGGGATGCTGGCACCCTGGTAATCCGCTCCGCCGAGCAGGATCATCAACGGATGAAGCGAGCAATCCAAGGAGGCAGGGGAGATGTCGAAGCCGCTCATGACGACGAGATCCAAGGCGCTGATGGCCGATGGGATGCGGTGGCCGAAGAGCGTTTTCGGGCTTGTGGCCGGAGCCGTCTTGCTGGTCGTGCTCGGGTCCGCGATGCCGGCTGCCTCGTCCACGAATCAGGCGCTCCGAGGGACGAAAGCGTTCCACGGGACGAAGGATTGCTCGGGGGCCACGGGCCTCGCCGGCGGCTTTTGCACGTTCAGGTCCTCGAACGTCAAGGCAATCACGGTCGGCTCGAAGATCTTCTACTTTCAGGAGGGCGGCCCGACAGCGCTGGACAGCGACATGGCCGTTTACGTAAAGCGCGGCACCGTCGCAACCGGCCATTGCCTCCTTCGGTTCGCGACCGGGGTCGGGCTGTGCACGATCTCCGACGGCACGGGAGCGCTCGCCGGGTTCCACGCTCGTGTACGTGTTACGGCCGATTCGTCGATCCCGAACCTGTGGCACTGGGACGGGACGTACGGCTTCAACCGGGGCTAGAACCGTGGGCAACCGACGGTGAGTGAGCGGGCCGCCCGGTGGCTTTCATCGCTCTCGGCCAAGTACATCGCTGTGTTCGCACTGCTGGTCGCCGCTCCGGTGATCGGCACGAGCGTCTACCTGCTCTACTCGTCGTACCAGGACAACAAGCGCGCCTTGACCCGGCTGCAGCAGGAGAAGGCCGAGTCGGTTGCGGTCACGATCGACCAGTACTTCGACGACCTGACCAAGAGGATGACGACGACGTCGGGTCGCTACCTGTCCTTCACCGCACTGGGCTCGGCGCTCAAACCGCTGCTCGACGGCAACGCGGCCGATGCGTTCTACATCGACAGCACTGGGCGAAAAACGCTCTTGAGCGCCGGCGGGGGGCTCACCCGGTTCAGTGGAAACTTTCTTCGCGCTCGTCCGGTCGAGCAGGCGAGGGCGGCTGGGGTGTTCTTCGGTCCCGTGTACGCGCCGCGGCTCCTCTCCAACCCGAGAGCACGGTTGATGGAGGTGATCGTCGCCGAATCCCATAGTCCGTCCGGCGGCCAAGCCGCAGGAGACGGGGTTGTCGGCGCGACCATCGACCTCGGAGCCATCCAGGCGCTGGTCAGGCAGGCGCGGCGCGGCACGTCCGCGTATGTCTATGCGGTCGACACCAATGGCATGCCGATCGCTCACCCGAACGCCTCCGCCTTTACGCGTCGTTCCTTGGCTCTTCCTCAGGTGACGAAGGCGCTTGCCTCGTCGAGGACGGGATCGACGGTCGGCCGTAACTTGCGCGGCGTAAAGGTGCTGAGCACGTGGGCGACCGTCAACCGGGTCGGCTGGAAGATCTTCGCCGAGCAACCCGAGAGCGCGGCGTTCGCGCCGCTTCGCGGAAAGATCTTGCGGACTGCGCTCCTGCTTGCGGCTTTCCTCGCGGCCGGGGTCGGCCTGAGCGTCTTGCTTGCCCGCCGTCTCGTCCGCCCGATCAAACAGATGCGCACCGCGGCTGCCCGCATCGGAGCAGGCGCGTACGACGAGCGGATCGAGCTCCGCCGGCGCGACGAGCTGCGTGACCTCGCGGAAGACCTGAACCGGATGGCCGCGAGCCTGCAGGCATCGGTTCAAGGCCTGGAGCAGAAGGTTGAGGAACGCACGCGGGAGCTGCAACAGGTGCTGGCCGAGCTTTCGCGGAAAGGCCGCCAACTCGAGGTCGCGAGCCAGCACAAGAGCGACTTCCTCGCGAGCATGTCGCACGAGCTGCGGACGCCGTTGAACGCCATCATCGGTTTCTCGCAGGTACTGCGGCAGGGGTTGTTCGGCCCCGTCAACGCGAAGCAGGAGGAGTACCTGCACGACATCCTCTCGGCCGGCCATCACCTGCTCTCGTTGATCAACGACGTTCTCGATCTGTCCAAGGTCGAGGCGGGGCAGGTCGAGCTCGAGGTCGACTCGTTTTCTCTGCGTGAGGCGCTCGAGCGTGGCGTCGTCATGGTGCGCGAGCCTGCGTCGGAGCGCGGCCTGGCGCTCGCGATCGAGCTCGCACCCGACGTGGATCTGGTCGAGGGCGACGAGCGGCGCGTCAGCCAGGTCGTCTTCAACCTGCTCTCGAACGCGGTCAAGTTCACGCCGGAAGGAGGCAGCATCGTCGTCGCCTCGGCGAGTGTCGACGGCGAGGTGCAGGTGTCGGTGACCGACACCGGCCCGGGGATCGCTGCCGAGGAGCGGGAGCGGATCTTCGAGGAGTTTCACCAGACTGATGTGGGTCTGCGGCAGCGCGAGGGCACCGGTCTCGGCCTCGCCCTTTCGAAGCGTCTCGTGGAGCTCCACGGCGGCCGGCTCTGGGTCGAGAGCGAGCATGGGCACGGCAGCCGCTTCGTCTTCACGCTACCTCTGAAGGAGGCAAACCGGAGATGGCCGGTGAGTACGTCCTCGTCGTCGAGGACAACGACAAGAGCATGAAGCTCTTCCGCGACGTGCTGCACGCCTCGGGCTACAGCACGTTCGAGGCGACAACGGGCGAACAGGCGGTCGAGCTCGCGCTCGTGCATAAGCCGGCGCTCGTGCTCATGGACGTGCAGCTGCCCGGGATCGACGGCGTCGAGGCACTCGAGCAGCTCCGGCAGGACGAACGCACGTCATCGATTCCCGTGCTGGCGTTGACCGCGCAGGCGATGAGAGGCGACCGCGACCGATTCCTCGCTGCGGGGTTCGACGGCTACGTCTCCAAGCCGGTCGACGTCGACGGGCTGCTGCACGCCGTCCGGGAGCACTGCAGTCGTGAGTGAGGAGCCGATCGAGCGACGGCTGGTGCTGGCCGCCGATGCCGACCGCCGCAGGATCGAGCGTGAGCTCCATGATGGCGTGCAGCAGGACCTCGTCGGGCTCGCAGTCAATCTGCAGCGCGCCCGTCGTCTGATAGCCACCGATCCCGCTGCAGCGGCCGCCCTCATTGACGAAATGCGCCACGACACGCACGAAGCGCTGGACCGCTCGCGGGCGCTTGCGGAGCGGATCCATTCACCGCAGCTCGAAGCGCGAGGCTTGGTCGCCGCGCTGCGCTCAACTGCAGCGAGCCACGGCATACGCACCCGGATCGACGTTGCTGCGGACGGGGACGTGCCATCGGAGCTGGCGGCGACGGTCTACCGCTGCTGTATCGCGGCGCTCGAGCGCTTTCGCGACGGAGCCGAAGCGGCGATCATCGTCCGCGAAAAGGACGCGACGATCGCGTTCGAGATCCTTGCTGACGACTCTGGCCTCGAAGCAGCCGACGAGGGTCTTGCGGCGATGCGCGACCGCATGGAAGCACTTGGCGGCCGGCTGTCAGTCGCGCCACGCCCGGGCGGCGGCATCCGCATCGCCGGCGCGCTGCCGATGCGAGCGTCCTAGTCGCTTTCGGCGAGATACAGGATCACTGCCTTGACTCGTCGATGAGCCGCGGCTTCCCATGTCAGGCCGAGTTTGAGGAAGATCGAATGGATAACCTTCTCGACCGACCTTTCGGTCAGGACGAGCGCTTGTGCGATCGCAGCATTGTTCTTTCCCTCGGCCATCTCTCGCAGCACGTCGCGCTCGCGCGGCGTGAGCTCGTTGAGCGGCGAGTCTTCGCCGCGGGCGTTCTCAGCGACGAGAGCGTCGACGACCTTCGGGTCGACCACGGAACCGCCCTCCGCGACGGTGCGGATCGCGGACACGAGCTCCTCGACATCCTCGACCCGTTCCTTGAGGAGATAGGCGCGACCTGCGCTTCCGCGGTCGAGAAGCGCGAGCGCATAGCTCGGGGTCGCGTACTGGCTGAGGACGACGACGCCGACCTCTGGATGCGTCTCGCGCAAGCGGTCGGCGGCCTGGATGCCCTCGTCGGTGTTGCCGGGCGCCATCCGGATGTCGGTGACGACGACGTCGGGCCGCTCTGCATCGACCGCGCGGAGGAGCGAGTCGAGGTCCTCGCAGACGGCAGCGACCTCCAGCTCGGGCTCGGCCTCGAGCAAGCTGCGCACGCCTTCGCGAACGAGGTAGTGGTCGTCCGCGAGCACCACCCGGATCGCCACGCCTAGAGGATACGGCCGGGGCCGATGTCTTCTCCAGATCGCGAAAGCACCGAGGCCGAGGGTCCGCTCGTCCTCATCGTCGACGACAACGCGATGAACGCGAAACTGGTCGCAGACGTGCTGACGGCTGCCGGTTTTCGAACTCTCGCGGCGGCCACCGGCGAGGAGGGCGTAGCACTCGCCGACGAGCATCTCCCCGACGTGATCCTCATGGACATCAGGCTCCCGGACATCGACGGCGCGGACGCCGCAGCGCTGCTCAACCGCAGGACGAGGACGGCGTCGATTCCCGTTGTTGCGCTGACATCGCTCAACCTCGAGGGCGATCCTGCCTGGCTCACGACCGCCGGCTTCGCCGGCTGCCTCGAGAAGCCGATCGACATCGAAGAGTTTCCGGCCCAGGTGCGCCGGTACTGCCGCTGAGGACGGCGGACACCGTGCTGGCACCCGGATCGATTCGGGGGTTGCCACCGCAGACACCGCTCGGCTCTGCTGCGACGCTCGGGACTCGAGTAAGAGCACCGAGACGAAAGGAGCGGAGGAAGCATGATCAAGCTGAAGACAATCGGCGGGTTGCTGGGGGCCCTCGCGGGAGTTGTCGGAGTCGTCGCGCTCGGGGCAGCGCAAGCGTCCGCGTCCAGCGCGCCGGTCGTGATCCAGTACCAGAAGACGTGCAACGAATTCGGTCACTGCCACGGCACGGCGAACGGCGTCACGATCGACATGCAGATCATGAGCTTCCGGGCGACCGGCGACGCGGCACAGCTGACGCTGACCGAGACGGTCACGACCGGACGGATCTCGTTCACAGCCGCCCTGAGCGGAACCAGTAGCCCGGACGGGTTCATCGTGCTGAACGGCAGGGTCACCGACGGGTCGTTCGCGGGCGCGCAGGTCCACCAGCGAAGCAACTACATGAGCGGGCCGCCGAACGCCTCGCTGTGGAGCGGCGAGCTCCAGCTGGTGCCGGCGACTGCGTGAGGTGGATGCGTTTCTCGCAGGCGACTGTCCGCAAGAGATCACGGAATCGACCGGAGGAAGTTATGAAACGGCTCGTCGTTCTGGTTGCCCTCGTCGTGCTGGTTGCAGTCGCGGCCTCGACCGCCCTCGGTCTAGACGGGCGCCCCGACGAGACCGCGGCGTGTGCCAAGGGAGCGGTTGCCGCGAGGACCGGCGGAAAGCGAGTCTGCCTGCGCGCCGGGGCGGCGTGCAAGACCAAGCACAACAGCATCTACAAGAAGCACGGGTTCACGTGTATCGCCGGGCATCTGCGCAAAATGCCGACCCCGGCTCCTCCTTACTCGCCACCGACCGGGCCGGTGGGCACAGCCAACACGACCGTCGCGGTCGGACTGTTCGACGCGAGCAATGGCCAGGGTTGGATCGTTCTCTCTCAGGCGTCAATCCCGTCGGGCATGGTCACGTTTGTAATCACGAACAACTGCTTCGGCTCCTGCAGCTTCGATCTCGTCGGCGTGAAGGCGGGCGCGAAACTCAACACCAGAGGCGAGTCGGAGACGTGGACGGTCGGCCTGGCCCCGGGCATCTACCGCTACCACTGCGACATCGATCCACGTGGCATGAAGGGATCGTTCACCGTCACGCCCTGAGCGCAGCAACGCACGCTGTTCGTAGCGACCGGTGGAGCGGGAGCGACGGGACTCGAACCCGCGACCTCCGGCGTGACAGTTCTGCCGGTCGTCTTGCCGCTAGTAGTCGTAAGTGGCTCCGTTGGCCAGGCTGGCCGCTTCCGCGGGTTACCCGGCCGCTCCCGATTTCGCCGGTAATGGCTGCAGGTGGTTGACAGATCGGCTCCAACTTCGGCGCTCGGCGCGAGAAGCTCTGGGCCGCTCTTCGGATTGAAGGGCTCGCTCATGAGCGTCATCTCCGTACCGGTCTTGAACGCCCTCGCAGGCGCCTGCGCATCGCCTCCGTGCCCTTCGGCCTCGTGCCTGCTCGGACGCCGCCGCAGGTCGCCGCCGCGGACGCGCTCGCCAGAGTGCCGCGAACCGAAACCCCTGCACAGCGGCGGGCGCTGCTCCCGGAGGCGGATGAGGCGATCGCCTCGAGGCTCTCTCTTGACAGCGTCGTGCGTCGTGTGACACGTTCGTGCCTCAGTCAGAAGGAGCGCTGTGCCGAGGACGCTAGAGCCTTCTGCGGCGTCACTGCGGCTCCCTGGAAACGTTCCCGGCTCGGGGCCGAGTACCGGAGGACCGGAAGGGGTGGACGAATGCACGAGTTGTTTCCGATCGCGAGCGGCCTGCTGCTGGGCGCGGTGCTTCCCTTGATCCGGCCCCACATGCGTCTCAAGGTGGGCGTGGGCGCGTCCGTCGTGCTCGGCACGCTCGCGACGATCATCAGCGGCGAGTACGAGATCGGCTGGGAGTTCCTCGTGATCGACGTTCCGCTGGTCGCCCTCTGCTCTGTGACCGGGTTCGCGACGGCGCGCGCGGTGCGCCGGAGGCTCGCGACCGCCCAGGGCACCTAGCGCGGCCGTCACTCGTTCACAGCTGAGGGGAGCCCGCTCATGTTCACCATCACCGATGTGAGCCCGACCCGGTCCAACACGTCGATTGGACCGAATTGGCAGGACGTGACCGGACGGATGCTGTCGCTCGCGAGCTCGGACGACGGGAGGCTCGTCTTCGCCGGGTCGTTGTCGAGTGGTCTCTGGGTGTCCGAGGACGGCGGCGCGTCCTGGGTGCAGCTGGCGTGGGAACAGCCGGCTCCCGATCAGTTCGGTGTGCCAGGCGCCCTGGGCGGATGCTGCATCCCGTCGATCGCGGTTGGGCCGGAATCCGCGCGCTGGCTGGTCGAGCGCAATCCACTCTTCCTCGCCGACATCACCGGTGACGGCAAGGCCGACATCGTCGGCTTCGGCGACACCGGGGTGTGGACGGCCCTGAGCAACGGCGACGGCACGTTTCAGCCTCCACGGATCGTGCTGAATGACTTCTGCCTCCTGGCCGGTGGGTGGCACGTCGACCGGCATCCGCGCTTGCTGGCGGACCTCACCGGTGACGGCAAGGCGGACATCGTGGGCTTCGGCGATGCGGGGGTGTGGACGGCGCGGAGCAACGGCGACGGGACGTTCCAGCCGCCGGCGTTCGTGCTCGCCGATTTCGGCTTCGATCAGGGTTGGCGGGTGGAGAGGCATCCGCGCTTGCTGGCGGACATCACGGGTGACGGCAAGGCGGACATCGTGGGCTTCGGCGATGCGGGGGTGTGGACGGCGCGCAGCAACGGAGACGGGTCGTTCCAGCCGGCGGCGTTCGTGCTGGCCGACCTCGGGTTCGATCAGGGTTGGCGGGTGGAGAAGCATCCGCGCTTCCTCGCCGACATCACCGGTGACGGCAAGGCGGACATCGTGGGCTTCGGCGATGCGGGGGTGTGGACGGCGCGCAGCAGCGGCGACGGGTCGTTCCAGCCGCATCAGTTCGTGCTCGCCGATTTCGGCGTCGACTCGGGGTGGCGGGTGGAGAAGCATCCGCGCTTCCTGGCCGACATCACCGGCGACGTCAAGGCGGACATCGTGGGCTTCGGAGACGCCGGCGTGTGGACCGCGCGCAGCAACGGCG
>C688J35102_120989228_pt1 | contig 10470 bp, 7 predicted proteins | sample HopSoiMetagenom2_FD_35102 | JGI IMG/M metagenome (IMG submission 35102) | reverse complement strand
GCGCTGATGTTCATCAAGGGCGCGGAGCGGAATTTCTTCGACATCGAAAAGCTCACCGACGACCTGATCACCGCGAGCAGCGACAGCAAGGACCGCGAGATCGCGCGCGCCGGCCTCAAGCTCGACCAGCAGCAGACGATGCTCACCTTGCTCCTGCTCGGCGTGGCGCTGTCGGGCACCGTGATGTCCTTCACCATCGGCCGCAATATTTCACAGCCGGTGGTCGCGATGACCAAGGCGATGCGCGAACTGGCGGTCGGCAATTTCGACGTGCAGCTGCCGGGACTGGGGCGCGGCGACGAGGTCGGACAGATGGCACGCGCGATCGAGGAATTCAAGGTGCAGGCCATCGCCAAGGCCGAGCGCGACACCGCCGAGCGCGAGGAAAAGACCCGCGAGCTGGCGGCGAGCCGCCGCGCCGAGTTGTACAACCTGGCCGACCGGTTCGAGACCGCGGTCGGCAACATCATCGAGAATGTCTCGTCGGCTTCGAGCGAACTGGAAAACTCCGCGATGGTGCTCACCCGCAGCAGCGCGGCGACCCAGCAGCTTTCCGGCGTGGTCGCGGCGGCGTCGGAGGAAACCTCGTCCAACGTGCAGTCGGTGGCCTCGGCTACTGAAGAGATGACCACTTCCATCAACGAGATCGGCCGGCAGGTGCTGGATTCCAACCGCATCGCTACCGAGGCGGTCGACCAGGCGACCCGGACGGATGCGCGCATTGCCGAGCTGTCGCTTGCCGCCAACCGCATCGGCGACGTCACCAAGCTGATCACCACCATTGCCGAGCAGACCAACCTGTTGGCGCTCAACGCCACGATCGAGGCGGCGCGCGCCGGAGAGGCCGGCCGCGGCTTTGCCGTGGTGGCGCAGGAGGTCAAGGCCCTGGCCTCGCAGACCGCGAAGGCTACCGACGAGATTTCGCGGCAGATCGCGGGCATGCAGTCGGCGACGCGGGAATCCGTGGTCGCAATCAAGGAAATCTCCGGCACCATCGGCCGGGTCTCGGAAATCGCTGCGACGATTGCCGCCGCGATCGAAGAGCAGGGCGCCGCGACCCAGGAGATCGCCCGCAGCATCCAGCAGGCCGCGATCGGCACCACCCAGGTCGCGACCTCCATCGCCGACGTCAACCGCGGCGCCGGCGACACCGGCTCCGCCTCCTCGCAGGTGCTGTCGTCGGCGCAGTTGTTGTCGAACGAGAACAAGCGGCTGAAAGCCGAGGTCAACAAGTTCCTCGCCACCGTGCGGGCGGCGTAACCACCACCGTCGTCCCCGCCAACGGGTCCGGCCTTTTGGCCGGCCCGATGACAGGCTCGGGCGGGGACCCATAACCATCGGCGTTGCGGCTGTCACAAGGCGGCTCCGCAAGTATACTGACGTTGTCCCGGAACACTGGCGACACGGCGTATGGGGCCCCGCCTTCGCGGGGACGACGCTGATGGAAAAGCGTCATGATCTACCGCCACGCCATCGGGGCGCACTCCCACGTCTTCGACAGCTTGCGCGATCTGCTGGCCAAGGCGACGCCGCCGCGGTCGGGGGATCGGCTGGCGGGCGTCGCGGCCGAGAGCGCGGAGCAGATGATCGCGGCGCGGATGGCGCTGGCGGAGGTGCCGCTGCGGCAGTTTTTGACCGAAGCCGTCGTGCCGTATGAGGATGATGAAGTCACCCGGCTGATCATTGACAGTCATGATGCGGCTGCATTCAGCCCGATCTGCTCGCTGACGGTCGGCGGCTTTCGCGACTGGCTGCTGTCGGATGCGGCGACATCCGCCACGCTTGCGCAAGTGGCGCGCGGGATCACCCCGGAAATGGCGGCGGCGGCCTCGAAGCTGATGCGCAACCAGGATCTGATCCTGGTGGCGAAGAAATGCGAAGTCGTGACGCGCTTCCGCAACACCATCGGGCTGCGCGGGCGCATGAGCACGCGGCTGCAGCCCAATCATCCATTCGATGACGTCAAGGGCATCACCGTGTCGATCCTCGACGGGCTGCTACTCGGCTCGGGCGACGCCTGCATCGGCGTCAATCCGGCCAGCGACGACCCCGCGGTGCTGGGCCGGCTGGTGCAACTGCTCGACGACATCATCGCGCGGCTGCGGATTCCCACGCAGGCTTGCGTGCTGGCGCATGTCACCACGACGCTTCGGTTGATCGAACAGCATTTCCCGGTCGACCTGGTGTTCCAGTCGATTGCGGGCACGCAAGCCGCCAACCGGAGTTTTGGCATCGACTTGGCGTTGCTGAAGGAAGCGCGCGACGCCGGGCGGTCGCTCAAGCGTGGCACGGTCGGCAGCAACGTCATGTATTTCGAAACCGGCCAGGGCTCGGCGCTCTCCGCCGACGCGCACCATGGGGTCGATCAGCAGACCCTGGAGGCGCGCGCCTATGGCGTGGCGCGGGCGTTCGAGCCGCTGCTGGTCAACAGCGTGGTCGGCTTTATCGGCCCGGAATATCTCTATGACGGCAAGGAGATTATCCGCGCCGGCCTCGAGGATCATTTCTGCGGCAAGCTGCTCGGCCTGCCTTTGGGCGTCGATGTTTGCTACACCAACCACGCCGAGGCCGACCAGGACGACATGGACAATTTGCTGACGCTGCTTGCGGCAGGCGGCGTCAATTTCATCATGGGGGTGCCCGGCGCCGACGACGTGATGCTGAACTACCAGTCCACCTCGTTCCACGACGCGCTTTACATCCGCGACCTGTTCGGATTGAAGCGCGCGCCGGAATTCGACGACTGGTTGTTTCGCTCGGGCTTTGCGGGGGCGGATTTCCGATTGAGCGGCAGCGACGGTCTGTTGCCCGACTTTGCCGCGCGGCTGATCTCGTGACGCCCCGCCACAATGTTGAAGAAATTCTGGCCCAGCGTCGCGCCGCGTGCTTAAATCGCTGTATTTGCAAAGGAAGTATTGATGAGAACCGAGCGCAGCGCGACCGTCCGGCACATTCTGTGCGTGTTTCCGCGCTATACGCCTTCGTTCGGCACCTTCGAATACGCCTATCCCCTGACCGCCAGCGCCAAGGCCTTCATGCCGCCGCAGGGCATTTTGCTGATCGCGGCCTACATGCCGGCGAACTGGCCGGTGCGCTTTGTCGACGAGAATATCCGCCCCGCATCGCGGGAGGACTTCGAATGGGCGGATGCGGTGTTCGTCAGCGGCATGCACATCCAGCGCCAGCAGATGAACGACATCTGTCGCCGGGCGCATGCCTTCGATCTTGCGGTGGCGCTCGGCGGGCCGTCGGTATCGGCTTGTCCGGATTATTACCCGTCGTTCGATTATCTGCATGTCGGTGAGTTGGGCGACGCCACCGACGACCTGATCGCGCGGCTGGCGCAGGATTGCTCACGACCGGCGCAGCAGGTGGTGCTTAAGACCAGCGACCGCGTGCCGATGACCGAGTTTCCGATCCCCGCCTACGAATTGGCCGAGATCAGGCACTATTTCCTCGGCAGCATTCAGTATTCCAGCGGCTGTCCGTACCAGTGCGAGTTCTGCGATATTCCGGGCCTCTATGGCAGGAATCCGCGGCTCAAGACGCCGCAGCAGATCACCGCGGAGCTCGACAAGCTGCTCGAATGCGGCATCGCCGGGTCGGTCTATTTCGTCGACGACAATTTCATCGGCAACCGCAAGGCCGCGCTCGACCTGCTGCCGCATTTGATCGAATGGCAGAAGCGCACCGGATATGTGCTGCGCTTCTCCTGCGAGGCCACGCTGAACATTGCAAAGCGTCCGGAAATCCTGTCGCAGATGCGCGAGGCGATGTTCGAGACCATCTTCTGCGGCATCGAGACGCCCGACCCCGCCGCGCTGAAGGCGATGAAGAAGGATCACAACATGATGGTGCCCATCATGGAGGCGATCCATACGCTGAACAATTTCGGCATGGAGGTGGTGTCCGGCATCATCCTCGGGCTCGATACCGACAAGCCGGAGACTGGCGAACACCTGTTGCATTTCATCGAGGCTTCGCAAATTCCGCTGCTCACCATCAATCTGCTGCAGGCGCTGCCGCAGACCCCGCTGTGGGACCGCCTCGCCAAAGAGGGCCGGCTGAACGACGACGAGGACCGCGATTCAAACGTCGAATTCCGGCTGCCCTATGACCACGTCGTGGGCAGCTGGCGCGACTGCATGGCGCGGGCGTACGAGCCCGCGACCTTGATGCAGCGCTATGAATACCAGATCCGCGAAACCTATCCGAAACGGCTGAACATACGCACCCCGCAGCAGGCAACGTGGCCGAATATCAAGATGGGCCTGGCCATGCTGCGCAACATCTTCTGGAAGATCGGCGTGCTCGGCGACTACAAATGGCAGTTCTGGAAGTTCGCGCTGCGGCGGCTGGCGCGCGGGCAGATCGAATACCTGATCAGCTCCATGCTGGTCGCGCATCACCTGATCATGTATGCGCGCGACGCCTCGCGGGGCAGGCAGAACGCCTCGAATTACTCGATCAGGCTGCGCGAAGCTGCCGTGCCGGCCGAATAGACCGTGAAGCCGCCGGCGCCCCGCTCACTGCGCGATCTCAGGCATCTGACGCCGGCACGCGTCGGGCTTGGCCGTAGCGGCGCCAGCCTGCCGACCCAGGCGCTGCTTGAGTTCGCGCTCGACCATGCCCGTGCGCGCGACGCCGTTCATGCCCGCTTCGACGCGGCGGGTATCATTGCCGGGCTCGGCGCGCTTGGCCTGAGTACGATCGAGGTCGCGAGCCGCGCGCAAAATCGCACGGAATATCTGAAGCGCCCCGATCTGGGCCGCAGGCTCGAGGCGAGATCGCAAAATGCGCTCGCGGGCGGGTCGGACCAGCCTTGCGACCTTGCCATCGTGATCGGCGATGGGCTGTCGCCGGCGGCGGTCCATCTGCATGCGGTTGAACTGCTGCGCCATCTTCTGGTCCGACTTAATGGGATCGCCGTCGGAGCGATCGTCGTCGCTTCAGGCGCGCGGGTGGCCTTGGGCGATGAGATCGGCGCATTGCTCGCTGCGCGCATGGTCGCGGTGTTGATCGGCGAGCGGCCGGGACTGTCGGCGCCTGACAGTCTCGGCGCCTATCTCACCTTCGCGCCGGCGCCGGGACGCACCGACGCCGAGCGCAACTGCGTCTCCAACGTCCACGCCTCCGGGCTCGGCTATGACGAGGCCGCTTTCAGGATCGCCTGGCTCATTCGCGAAGGTTTGGCGCGGCAGCTCACCGGCGTCGCGCTGAAGGATGAGAGCGCGCTTCAGGCTCGGTTGCCGCCGGAATCGACAAGTCCGGCAAGCTGAGAATCGCGTATGGGTGAACAATGCCTGCGGATGCGGCTTTTCTCGCGCTTGCGAGAGGTCACCCGGACCTGCTAGACACGCGCGGCCCGCGGCAAATTTAGCTTATGTTTTCAAGGGCTAGCGTCCTTGGGCCGCGCCGGTTTCAGCCTCCATTCGCGTTCCTGAACCAGGCTGGATGACCGCGACGTGAGAACTGGACAAGGCATGCTCGAAAAGAACAGCGACAGTGAGGTTCATGTCGACAGGGAAGAGCAGCGGCCGACCGCCAGCATTGCCTTCGGGCTGGAGCGGATCGGGCTGATCGCAGTCAAGGCGCCGGTCGTTTCCTGCCTCATTCTCGCAGCCCTTTTTATCGCGGCGATCTTCGGGATCGAGCGGATCAAGATCGACGACTCGCTGAGCCAGCTATTCCGGTCGAATTCCAAGGAATACCGGCAGTACGAGGCGGTCACCAAGCGCTTTCCGGCGACCGAGTTCGACGTGCTCGTCGTGGTCGAAGGCAAGACGCTGCTCGAGCGCGACAATCTGGAGAAGCTGCGCGACCTGGTCACCGACCTGCAGCTGGTCGAGGGCACCCGCGGCCTGATCTCGCTGTTCTCCGCGCGCCAGGCGCCGGCGCCTGGAAAACTGCCGGCCGCGCTGTTTCCGCAGGAGCTGCCGCAAGGCGCCGACTACGACAAATTCATAGAGACCGTGAAAACCAACGAGATTATCCGCGGCAAGCTGTTGTCCGAGGACGGCACGCTGGCGCTGATCGTGCTGTCGCTCGAGCCTGAGGTCGTCTCCAGCAATGCGTTGAGCAAGACCGTCGGCGATATCCGCAGGCTGATGGCGGACGATCTGGCGGGCAGCAATCTCAAGGCCGAGCTATCCGGCGTGCCGGTGATGCAGCTGGAAATCCGCAACGCGGTAAAGCGCGACGGGCTGACCTACAACATCCTCGGCATCCTGGCCGGCTGCATCATCGCGATCATCTTCTTCCGCAAGATCTCGTTCATGGTGGCCGCAGCGTTTCCTCCGATGATCGCCATCGTGCTGGCGCTGGGTGGGCTCGGCTGGGCCAACTTCAACCTCAACATGTTCCTGAACGTGATGACGCCGCTGATCATGGTGATCAGCTTTTCGGATTCCATGCAGCTCACCTTCGCCGCGCGCGACCGCCTGATCGCCGGCCAGGACAAGTACACCGCGTTCCGCAACGCCGTGCTGGTGGTCGGGCCGGCCTGCGTGCTGACCCACGCCACCGCCGGCATCTCCTTTATCGCGCTGCAATTCTCCGACTCCGACCTGATCCGCAAATTCGGCGAGGCCGGGCTCGCCGCCACCATCATCGCGCTTGTGGCGGTGCTGTCGCTGGTGCCGGTGTTCGGCGTGTTGTTCGTGCGCAACGAAAAAATCTTCGCGGTGAAATTCCAGAGTGCGGATGCCGGCGTGCAGGCGCTGCGCAATTTCTGCTACTGGATCGCGGTGCGCATGGTGAGCCGGCCCGGCCTGTTCAGCCTGCTCGCGGTGCTGCTGGTCGGTGGGCTCGGGGTCATCTACGCCAATCTGGAGCCGCGCTATCGCCTTGCCGACCAGGTGCCGGACAAGCAGCAGGCGGTGGCCGCGAGCGGCCGGCTCGACGCCAAGCTTACCGGCGCCAACCCGATCGACGTGCTGATCGAATTTCCCAAAGGCGCCTCGCTCTACGCGCCGGAGACGCTGCAGACCATCGCCGACGTGCATTCGCAGGTGGAAAAGACCGCCGGCGTCGGAAATGTGTGGTCGCTGGAGACCTTGCGGCGCTGGCTTGCGGAGAAGGCGGGGAGTACCGACGTCGCAACCTTAAAGGAATACGTCAATCTGATCCCCGAGCATCTGGTGCGGCGGTTCATATCGGCCGACCAGGACGCGGTGGTGGTCTCGGGCCGGGTGCCGGACCTGGATTCCAGCGAGATCCTCCCCGTGGTGGAAAAGCTCGACCATGCGCTGGATACGGTGCGCAAGGCGCATCCCGGCTACGAGGTCGCGGTCACCGGCCTGTCGGCGATCGCGGCGCGCAACAGCGCGAACATGATCCAGAAGCTCAATCGCGGGCTGACCATCGAATTCGCGCTGGTCGCGGTCTTCATCGGGCTCGCGTTCCGCTCGGTGGTCGTGATGCTCTCCTGCATCCTGCCGGGCATTTTCCCGGTGGTGCTGTCGGGCACGGTGCTGTGGCTGCTCGGCGAGGGGCTGCAGTTCGCGAGCGTGGTGGCGCTCACCGTGTCGTTCGGGCTCGGGCTGAGCGCCACGATCCATTTCCTGAACCGGCTCAGGCTGGAAATGAAACCGGGGGTTAGCCCGGGCTTGGCGGTGGAGCGCGCCACCGTGCTGGTCGGGCCGGCGCTGATCCTCACCACCGTGGTGCTCGCCTGCGGGCTAGTGGTGACGGTGTTCTCCGACCTGCCATCGCTGCGGCTGTTCGGCTGGCTCAGCGCGTTTGCGATGATCGCGGCATTGGTCGCCGACCTGTTCATCCTGCGCCCGACAGCGATGTTCCTGATCAACCTGTCGGACCGCATTCGCGGCGTGGGTACGCACGCGAAGTAACGCGCCGTCATTCCGGGATGCGCGCGCGCTTCGCGCGCATACCCGGAATCCAGCCACGGGAACAGCTTTCTGGATTCGGGGTTCGCGCGAAGACGCGTGCCCCGGAACGACGGTGCCCCGTCAGCCCTTCGTCATGGTGATGTTGACGCCGCGGATGTCGCTCTTGGAGCTGATCGAGACGGTCTGCTTGTTGCCGCGCGTGGTCAGCGTCAAGTTTGCGGCAAAGCCCGAGGCCTCCACGAACACCTCGATCTGGCCGCCCCCCGCGGTGCCTTGCAGGTTGCCGAAAATATTGCGGGTGCGCTCGCTCCAGTTGCCGGAGATGCGGTCGCCATTGCTGGTGACGTCGCTGCTGAGATCGAACTTGTAGCTGTCGCTGGCGCAATGCAGGTTCTGCTTCAGCCCAAGTCCGTTGCCGTTGACCTTGTAATCGGCCTTGCAGCGGATCCGCTCGGTCGATCCGTCCGACAGCGACACCGTGCCGTTGCCCGACCATGACCCGTCGAAGCCGGCAAACGGCCCCGACTGCGCGTTGCCCGCCGATACCGACAGCATCAATGCAGCCGCAATGGCTGCACCCTTTGCCGCATGCCCAAAAACCCCCAGACCAGATTTCATGTCGAATTTCCTATTGAGATGACGTCGCAGGAATCGAAATACGTCTCCAGATACGTCGCGCCGCGTCAAAGTTTTAGTGTCGCAGAAATACATCAGGTTCATGCCAGCGCGATTGGATGTTCGCGCCGTGCCGCGCGCATCCTATCACGCCGTTAAACCCTGCTGCGGCCAACGCGATTTCTTCCAGCGACAAAACGCTGCAGCGGCGCCGCGACCACATGGGGCGAGTAAATTATCCCTTTAAAATCAGAATGTTATCGTGAAGGACGCCGTGGCGTGAAGCGGCATGGGGCCGTGCACAAATTAAAGCCGCAATCGGCAGCGCCTTTGCGGGTCGAACCATTCTTCCTCTCACACGTTCACTCCACCAAGCGACCCTCCCCATCAATCTCGTCAGGCTGTGCACGCCCCCGCGGTGTGCTAAGCGGCCCCGACGAAATCTCCCTGTCAGATGAAAGAACACCATGCGAAAAGTCTTGCTTGCGCTCACGCTGCTGTCCGCATCCATCTCCACCACGGCCTTTGCCCAGCAACAGCGTAGCGGTACCCCCGACGAGCAGAAGGCGTGCTCGCGCGACGTCTCGCGATTCTGCCGCTCGTTGATGGATCAAGGCGACTTTACCATTCTGGCGTGCCTGCAGCAGAATCGTCCGAAGCTGACGAAAGCCTGCAGCCAGGTGCTCACCAACCACGGACAATGATCGTCATTCCGGGGCGCGCGAAGCGCGAACCCGGAATCCAAAACGGCTCCCGGATTTCTGCATTCCGGGTCCACGCAAAAGGCGCGTGGCCCGGAATGACGAAGGTTTAAGGTCGGGAAGGTCTGCCGAAAATCCCGAGATAGCATTGGTTTCGCCGGCGAATTTCCCATATATGGGGTCCGCCCGCGACGCCGCATGCGCAGTTTTTGCTGCGGCAAGTTCAACAGATGCAACGAGCCCGATGAGCACGGCCAGCGACCTCCGATCCGGCAAGACGCATCGTGACGAGAATTTTCCGGTGGCGTCCTGGATCATTCATCCGCGCCACCGCGCGGTGATTCTTGCCTTCTATAATTTCGTCCGGACCGCCGACGACATCGCCGATCACGCCTCGCTCGATGCCTCGGCCAAGCTTGCGCTGCTCGACGAACTCGAGGCCGATCTGATCGGGCAAGGCGGGGGCCAGCGCGAGGCGGTGGTGCTGCGCGATGCGCTCGCCGCGCGCGGGCTGCCGCCGCGCCATGCCCGGGACCTGCTGACCGCGTTCCGGATGGATGTGACGAAGCTTCGCTACCGGAATTGGGACGAGCTCATCCATTATTGCTCGTATTCGGCGATGCCGGTCGGCCGTTTCGTGCTCGACGTCCATGGCGAGAGCACTGTGACTTGGCCGGCCTCGGACGCGGTATGCGCCGCATTGCAGATCAGCAATCATCTGCAGGATTGCGGGAAGGATTTTCGCGAGCTCAACCGCGTCTACATTCCCGAGGACGCATTGGCGCGGCATGGCGCAACCGTCGGGGAGCTCGGAGCCGCGCGGGCATCGCAGCCGCTGCTGTCCTGCCTGCACGAGCTGGCGAACAACAACGAGGCGCTGCTGCGGGAAGGCGATACGCTGGAGCTGCAGGTCGCGGACGGGCGCGTGGCCTGCGAAATCGCGGTGATCCAGAGCTACGCGCGGCACATCGTTCAGCTTTTGAAAACGCGCGATCCCTTGAGCCAGCGCGTTCACTTGGGCAAGGGCGCGATGGCCGCGCTGTCGCTGTCGGCTATCGCGGGCGTGCTGTGGCGACGCGCCACCGGCGGCGTCCCGCTCTCCAGATCGACGCCAGGCGCATGAACCAGCAGATGACCAACCAGCCCGCAACCTTGCAAGGGTCAGCGTCGGGAAGCTCGTTCTATGCGGCGATGCGCATCCTGCCGGCGGCGCAGCGCGAGGCGATGTTCCAGATCTACAGTTTCTGCCGGCAGGTCGACGACATCGCCGATTCCGACGGACCGCGCGACCGGCGGCTCGCCGA
>C688J35102_120989229_pt1 | contig 10472 bp, 13 predicted proteins | sample HopSoiMetagenom2_FD_35102 | JGI IMG/M metagenome (IMG submission 35102) | reverse complement strand
ACGAAGCGGCCGCTAAACGGCGGCCGGGGGCTGCACCTGCCGGGCAAGCGTCGGCAGGAGTTCAGAGACGGTCGGGTGGATCGGCACGGCCCAGCTCAAGGCCTCGAGCGGTTGCCCGGCGCTCATCAGGTCAACCACGCCGTGGATTGCCTCGTCGCCCCCGATCCCGAAGATCGCCGCGCCAAGGATGCGGTGCGTCTTCGCGTCGGCGATCAGCTTCATCAGCCCGATGGTCTCACCGTTTTCGAGGGCCCGGCCCACCTCGGCCATCGGTCGGACGGATATGAGCAGGTCATGGCCCGCCGCCCGCGCTTCGGCTTCCGTCATCCCCGCCCGGCCGAGTGGCGGGTCGGTGTAAAGAGCATAGGCCGGAACGCGCATCGCGAGGGTGCGCTGATCGCCGTCGAGAAGATTGGCAGCGATGATCTCGAAATCATTGTAGGCCGTATGCGTGAAGGCGCCTCTGCCGTTGCATTCGCCCAGCGCCCAGATCCCCTCGGCCGTGGTCCGCAGCTGGTCGTCGACCAGGATGAAGCCCCTCGCGTCGGTTTCGATTCCGGCGGCCTCAAGACCCAGGTCATCGGTGTTCGGACGGCGGCCGACAGCGAGCAGGACGTCGCTCCCGGCCACCAGGGGAGGGCCGGACAGGCAATCGAGCGACACGGCAACGCCCGTTCCATGGCCGCTGAGGCCGATGCAATCGGCGCTTGTCCGGACGCCGATCCCCTCGCCTTCGAGCATCACGCGGAGCGCCTGCGAGACCTCAGGGTCCTCTCGCGCAACGAGCCGGTCGCTGCGTTCGACGACCGTCACGCGCGCGCCGAAGCGGCGGTGCATCTGCGCGAACTCGAGGCCGACGTAGCTCCCGCCCACGACGATGAGGTGCTCGGGCACGCGCTCGAGTGCGACCATGTCGGTATTGTCGAGATAGGGGACCTCGCCGATGCCGGGCACGTCGGGGATGCTCGCACGGCCACCGACATTCAGGAAGATCCTCGACGCGCTCAGCACGTCGCTTCCGACCGCGACTGTTGACGGGCCGGTGAGACGCGCTTGACCTCGCAGGAACGTCAACCGATCCATGGAACCAAGCCAGGCTTCATTGCTCTCGCGCGCGTTGCGCGTGACCTCATGCGCCCGCCCGGCCGCGACCTTCATATCGAACGCGATCTCCCCCGTCACGACACCGAATTCCTGCCCGCGTCCGGCAAGATGCATCGCCCGAGCGCTCGCGATCAGCGTCTTGGTCGGCATGCAGCCGGTATTGACGCAGGTCCCACCGACAAGCTTTCGCTCGACGAGCGCCACCGTCATGCCGGCGGCGGTCAACCTGCCGGCAAGCGGCGGTCCCGCCTGACCCGCTCCGATGATGATCGCGTCGAACCTCATCGCACAGTCTGGCGCCCAGTCATCGCGGCGCGCGCCTCGGTCGCCAGACGACGCAGTTCCCTTGCGAGCGTTCCGGCGTCCGATCCGACCGCGATGAAAGAGCATCCGAGCGCCGCGTAGCGTGCGCCGTCCTCGGCATTGCCGACCAGGATACCCGTCGGCGTGCCGGCCGACGCGAGCGCCGAAACGGCATTGGCGATCGCCGACTGGACGTCGTGATGGGTTTGCTCGCCCGGATGTCCGAGCGCGGCGGCGAGGTCATTGGGCCCGATGAAGATACCGTCGACGCCCGCGACCCCTGCAAGGCTGGACAGGTTCGCAAGTCCCGTCCGCGTCTCCACCTGGATGATGAGGGCGAGCTCTTCCGCCGCATGGTCCAGATAATCATCGATCGCTCCCCAGCGCGAGGCGCGCACCGATCCGACCGCGACGCCGCGATCGCCCGCCGGCGGATAGCGCAATTGCCGCACGATCGCTTCCGCCTGCGATGCGCTCTCAACCTTCGGAACCATGATCGTCTGTACGCCGGCGTCAAGCAGCGGCCCGATGGAAGCGGCGGTCCCGTCCCGCGCCCGAGCGACGAGGCTGACCGGATAGGGTCCGACCGCCCGAAGCTGCTCCGTGATCGTCAGTGCGTCATTGGGCCCGTGCTCTCCGTCCGCGAGCAGCCAGTTGAAACCGGCCGTCGCGCCGATCTCGGCGGTAATTGCTGATCCGAGGCTCAGCCATAGCCCCATCTGAACAGCCGGCTCGCGGAGAGCGGCCTTGAACCGGTTGACCGGCAATCCCGTCAAAGCGCGGCTTCCAGACCAAAGGCGTGCGCCAGTTCTGAGACAGCGAGCCACCGTTCGCGCTCCATCCTCGCATCGGGAAGCGCCCGGTAGGCGCGGCACGTTGCGGCGAACCGCGCCGAAACGTCGGCAAGGATCTGCCGCGTCGCCCTCGGGATGGCCGAGGACGGCAGCGACGGCGCCAGGATCGCACCGGCAAGTTCGAGAAGTCCAACGTCGACGTCGACGAGCTGAATCGCCCAAGGAGACAGGCCGGCGGAGCGAAGCAGGAGAGCGAGCCACTTGCAGTCCCAGAATGGCGCGCTTGCTAAAACGATCTGCTCGCCAAGCTGCTCGACGAGCCGGCGGGCGACGGCTTCGACCGGCGTACCGTGGACGGCAAGGCAGTCGCGCGGGATGGCGTTGGGAGTCTTCGGGTCGGGGTCCCAGTCGCTCCAGCCTGGGGCGGGACGGATGAGATGGCTTTCCTCGGCTCCGTTCTCGAACACCCAGGCCACTTCGATCGGGAAACCGTACCGACCGAGCGAGGTGGCCTCGAAGTGCAGGAAAGCGCGCAACATCAAAAATTCCTTTGAGCGGACGGGGACCGGGGGAAAGGTCGGCAGGGACACCTCCAGCCGCTGGTCCGGCATCCCGTACGAACATAGCCGTGATCCCGCCGGTTCAGGTTACAGTCCGTCGTCCGGCCCCCGCGATCATTCGAGCAACGCCCGGAATTGCGAGGCGGCCATGTGCCGCGCGGCCCTCGCCGGTCGCTGCGTGGTCAAGACAGCGCCGAAGCCATTGCCAGGCGAAACCGGCGCGCTCGACCCGAAGCAGGGGCGCATAAGCGCCAGCGTCGGTCCAGTCGGGGACGGCGAAGAGGCGAGGCCCAGCGCGCCGGAACACGTCGCCAGGCCCTCAGCCCGATGCGGCCGCCACGGGCGGCGTGCTCGTCCATGCGGCCGACGACAGCCGAGACAAGGTTTTCATCCTATTCCCCTATCGGGGGGACTTGCTAACGGGAGCCCGCGCGCCGCCGCGCGCGATCAGGCCGTCGGCTGCCGTACGAAGCCGTAGGCTCCGCCTCGCTCGAGAGCCGCCTGATAGGCGGGCCTTGCCTGAAATCGCGCGACCCAGGCATCGAGGTTGGCATAGCGAGACGCGTCCCTGAACGTCACCGCCACTTCCCCGACGAAGCTCATCTGGATGTCCGCCGCGGTCAGCTCGCCGCCCAGAAGATAGTCGTTGCTGGCGAGGCAATCGTCGATGAACTTGAGGTTGAGGTCGAGCTCGTAATCGACCCGGCGCTGCAGAGGCGTCGCTATCTTGCCGAAGCTCCTCGCGATCGGCTCGATGACGAAGGGAAGCGAGGCCGAGCCCTCTGCATAGTGAAGCCAGTAGACGTAATCGTCATACTCCCTGCTCTTTGGATCGGGCTGGAGCCGTCCGTCACCGTGATGCCGGATGATGTAGTCGATGATCGCGCCGGATTCGGCGATCGCCCGGCCCCCCTCGGTGACGATCGGAGATTTGCCGAGGGGGTGGATATGCTGAAGCTCGGGTGGGGCCATTTTGGTGTGCGGATCGCGCCGGTAGTATTTGATGTCATACGGCATGTGCAGCTCTTCAAGCAGCCACAGGATCCGCTGCGAACGCGAGTCATTGAGATGGTGGACGGTGAGCATCCTGCCCCCTTTTAGTAGTTCGCTGTCAGGACAATTGAGTCCAGACGCAGCGGACCCCTGAATCGCGGCCGGCCGCGCGATCGACATGTCGGGCGACCATCGTCTTGGCGGTTTCGAACCCCTCGCCTTCCGGCCCGACCAGCCTCAGGCTGAGACTGTCGCCATCGGCCGTCATGAAGAGTTCGCCGCCGGGGAGCTCCACCTCCGCAGTGATCGCATCGTAGCGCACGGGGTAGGTGTGAACCCAGGCGAGCGCGACTTCCGTCAGATATCGACTGGCTTCGTTGGTCGCGATCCGCGCTTCAGCTTCGAGCATGCACCTGTTCCTCCGTTGACGAATGGTTCTCGTCACCGCGGGCGACGCAGTTACATCAATGGGGCGGCGCATCAGGATCCGCGGACCAGTCCGGGAAGACCATTTCGACGCGGGGCTCGCGCTCGCGCTCGACTGATCTCAGAAGGACCTTCGAGGCCTCTTCAAGGGCGTTGCGATCGGGGAACAGTTCGAAGGTGTAGATGCCGCGCATGAACAGCCGTTCCTGGCTCGAGGCCTTCGCTGCAAATTCCGCGGGCCACTGGCACAGCAGGACGAACGGCCAGGCTGCTTCCGACGGAGCATAATGCGCGATCGTCAGATGCTCTTTGGAAAAAGTGGAACGCCGCTCCACGAGGAGGTCGGGCATGACAAGTTCTTCCCGTGGCTGCGCAAGGAAGGCCTCCACTTCCGACTGTTCCTCGATGGTCTCGATGAGGATCGGATAGAAGCGCTTCAGCGCTCGTCGCCCCGGCGCGGAGCGCCGGGCAAGGTCGATCATCAGGATGTCCGGCAAACATTCAACCGGACGCGGATAGTAGATCCTTCGACGGGCAAGGGTCGTGGCCAGGGTGACCATCGCGATCAGTCGATCCAACGACAGGTCAGATGATGTCCCCGCCGTCCCCAAGGCATGCGCCCCTGGTCCGTTGTTCGTCGATCCCGCGCGCAGCGGGACGATCGGCCATCGTCATCGGGAATAAAGCTGCTCCATCCTCAGTCGGCCTTCGTTTCCCGACGGCGAACCGCCGGCCCGCGATGGCAGACCTGGGGCTCGCTCTTGTTCACTCCGGTCCAGCGTTGTGCCCGGTTACAACTGGAGCAACAACGCCTGTCTATCCCGCTGAGCACGAGAGGGCGACACAGCTCGCCCGCTTCGTGCACAAACCGAGGTGCGCGCGCTCGTCGCGCTGCGATCACGGCCGGAGGTCGAGCTGCACCATGGTCACCTCGTCCGCCCGGCAGCCAAACCAGATCGAGAGCATGTGGCGCATCAGCGGCTCATTGGTCGCTTCCGCGAACAGGGTCAGCGAGGAATGGAGGTTATTTTTGTCGCGCTCGGACAATACCTCGTCGACATCGAGGTCCCACATCCATTCGAGGGCAGCCAGACTCTCCCTCAGCCGCCCGCCGAGCAGGGGATGAGCGAGATAGGCGCGCGCTTCGTCGAGCGACGCGATGGCGAAGGCCGACGTCGCGCTGTCGTGATAGCAGTTGACGAAGCGCGGGAAGATGAACGCCATCCATGCGGGATCGAGGACGCGTTGGCGGATCGCATGAACGGCGTCTTCGTAGACGCCCTGCTGAGCCTGGACGAAACGCTGCAGGTTATAGTCGTCGGTCATCCTCGCCTGGCCGAGGTCATGCACGGATGGCCGCGCGGCTGGCCGCCGGCTGATCGGCAGATGTCCGCGAAGAATCTGACGCAGCGTGATCGCGGACGATGCGAAGGACGCGCACGCGGGCATCGTCGGGAACGATCTGGGTCGCCGCGTGATCGTTCGCGGACTGCGCGTCCTTCCATGTAACGACGAGGATGATCTCACCTGGATTGGAGAGAGAATCGAAGATGTCCCACGAGATGCAGTCGCCATAGGAGTAGAGGTCGAAACCGAGGTAGATCGCGATCTCCTGCGGATTGTTCATGGACACCCATTCGAGCGTCTGTTTCGCATCGATGAGGGTCACGTACGTGCCCTCCCAAGCATCCGGGCTGCGCTCGACGATATCTTGACCTTGCGGAATTCCTGTGTCGGACGTCACCTCGCCGACCCGGAGCCGATGGTCGGGGACGACCTCCCGCTCATAGCCTTCATCGCCACGCATGCGCTCATGCCAGCGAAGGATCGATTCCTCGTCACGCCATCCGGACAGTGACAGGATCCAGCCATCCCTCGTCAGGCTGCTGTAGTGGATGTTGTCGATGAACCCCGGCGTCTGCTCCAATTCGGCGCGGCGCATATCCGCTCTCGCGAAATAAACGTCCCATTCGTCCCTGCGGGGCTGAACCTCGAACAGCACGGAAAACATGGCCACTCTCCAATCTGCGTCAACGGCAGTGATCGCTCTGCAAGGGTACACGCGGGCATGCGCCCCGCCGTTACACGCGGCGCGGTGGGCCATCTCGCGGGGCGCCGCCACGGCTTGGCCGGGAGTTGGCGAGGGCCGGGGCGCGTCCGGCTCACCTCGAAATGTAACCATTCCTCGCGCTGCTACAGTTCAGGCAGGACGGCGCGCGGCTGTGCCGAACCTGGAGCAAGCAAGCGCATGGCAAGCAGGATGTTCGATTTCGATGGCGCCGGCGGCCACCGCCTTTCGGGCCGGCTCGAAGCTCCGGGGACGACCCCTCGGGGCTGGGCGATTTTCGCGCATTGCTTCACCTGCGGGAAGGACAGCCATGCTGCCTTCCGGATCGCGCGGGCCCTCTCGCGCGCCGGAATCGGTGTTCTTCGCTTCGACTTCGCCGGAGTCGGCAACAGCGCAGGGTTGCTTGGCGACGGCAGCTTTGCGGCCGACGTGGACGACCTGCTCAACGCAGCTCGCGCAATGGCCGACGCGGGAATGTCGCCCTCGCTCCTCGTGGGTCACAGCCTCGGCGGTGCCGCCGCCCTTTTCGCGGCGACAAGCCTGCCAGACATCCGCGCCGTCGCGACGATCGGCGCGCCCGCCAATGTGTCGCACGTCCTCACCCAGTTCGACCCCGCCGAACTCGACCGCGTGATGGCCGGCGGACAAGCGGAGGTTCAGCTTGCCGGCCGCCGCTTCGTCATCAAGCGCAGCTTCGTCGAGGACATCGGCCGGCATAATGTCGAAGAGCATGCGGCAAAGCTGCAACGCCCCCTTCTCATCATGCACGCGCCGCACGACGAAGTGGCCGGGATCGAGCATGCCTCACGCATCTTCCTCGCAGCCAGGCATCCCAAGAGCTTCATCTCGCTCGACACCGCGGACCATCTTCTCACCAACCCGGACGATGCGAACTATGCGGCGCAGCTGATCGGCGCATGGGCCGCCCGCTATCTGCCTGCGCTGGTCCACGAGACGCCGCAGCTTGAGCCTGCGAAAGGCGTCACAGCGACCGAGACCGGCTCGGGAACCCTCCAGGTCGCAATCGAAAGCGGCGGACATGAGATCCTCGCCGATGAACCCGCTTCCGTCGGCGGCCTCGGCAGCGGGCTGACACCTTACGAACTGGTAGCGGCGGGACTTGCCGCCTGCACCGTCATGACGATGCGGCTGTACGCGAACCGCAAGGGAATAAAGGTCAGGCAGGCAAGTGTGACTGTAGATCATTCGAAGGTCGTGGGCATGATGCCCGCCGACCGTTTCACCCGAACCATTGCGCTCGAGGGATCCTTCCAAGGCGATCAGCGGGCGCAGCTCCTGGCGATCGCTGACCGTTGTCCGGTCGACCTTACCCTCGTGCGCGGAGTCGACGTCGAGACACGGCTGGCGGGCGATGAGGAGGCCATGCTCAAGGCCGAGGAACAGCGTTAGGCTTCGTCTTCAAACCATTTCGGCCGCTTTTGGAAAATCCCGCGCCGACATCGCCACGAATAGGCTTTGGTTGGTCCCGACATGACCTCTGCATAATTCCCAGCTCCGCGTAAATTCCGCAACATCCCGCAATCCACAGACGGAAGACGAACATGACGTGCGATGGGATCGGAAACGGTCAGTCCCGGCCCGAGTCGCCGCTGGGATCGACCCTCGACCCGACCAATTCGGTTCCAATCGTGCGCTATGATCCACGCTGCGTGCGAGCGCGTCCAAAGATGGCCGCCAAAGGCCCCCGCGCATGGAATCGCAGGCCGCCGCGCGCCATTATCGACCCCGCAGCAGACCGTTGCCAGTAGCCCATTCTTCCGAAGCGAAACCGGTTTTTTCGCTCACTCCAGGTTCGGTGTCACAGTGTCAGTCCTCAACACAAACAGCTCGAGATCAAATGCCCCGCGGCAGCAGAGTGCGACCAAAGCGCCGCTCGATTCCTCCCCATCGATCGACGATCGCTGGAACGCGATGATGAGCGCCGCACAGGCTGGAGACGACGCCGCTTACGGGCGGCTGATGGGCGAAGTCAGCCGCTGGCTTTCGCGCTATTTCCGCAAGCGATTGCCGCCGGCCGCCGCGGAGGACGCGACGCAGGAGGCGCTGCTCGCGATTCACGTCCACAAGCAGAAATATGACACGTCGGACCCCATGCGACCGTGGCTGAAGACGATCGCGCGGTTCAAGTGGATCGACCAGCTTCGCAGTCACCTGCGCACGCCCGACAGTCTCGACGACATGGAAGTGCCGGTCGAGGATCACGGCACGATGATGCGCGCGAGCATCCTCCTCGAGCGACTCCTTGCGGAAACAAAGCCGGCGCAGGCGCAGGTGATCCGCCTCGTGAAGCTCCGCGGAGCGAGCGTCGAGGAAGCATCGCGCATCTCCGGGCAGTCCCCGTCGCTGGTGAAGGTCAACATCCACCGCGGTCTGAAGAGCATCGGCCGCGCGCTGGACGAGGGAGAAGAAGGCTAGCCGCAGGAAGAGACTCCCGCCGCACGCTGTAACCTTCCCTTCCGCGCTGCCGAGTCAGTCAGGGAACACTCGAGCACCTCCGCAAGCGCGACCGCCGGTGCTCCGACATGCACCTGGCGCGCGCTGGAGACGACCATGGATTTCGACAACCGTTCACTGGCGGGCAGCCGCCGGACCTTCCTCCAACAGGCAGGGGCGCTGACGCTCGGAGCGAGCGCCGCAGGACTGGTCGGCGCACGCCCGGCGATCGCAGGGCCGCCCAAGTTTCGAAGTGACGTCGGGGTCATCCAGACCGCGCTCGCGCTTGAGCATGAAGGGATCGCCGCCTACCGGCTGGCCGGAAAGAGCGGTCTCCTTTCAAAGGGAACGCTGCAGGTCGCAACGATCTTCATGGGACATCATGAGGCGCACCGAGATTCCTTAGCGAAGCTCGTGATGCAGGCTGGCATGAAGCCCGTCGAACCCAAGTCCGATGCGCAATATGTCGCCGACTTGAAACTCGGCTCGCTGAAATCCGAGAAGGACGTCGTCGCACTTGCGACCACGCTCGAGCGCGGTGCGGCAAGCGCATACATCGGCCAGATCAACGCGATCCGCGATCCCAAGCTCGCCAATCTCTTCGCCTCGATCTCCGCGGACGAGGCGACGCACTGGACCACGCTCAATGCCGCGGGCGGCGCGCCCATTCCCAAAGCCCCCTACATCTTCGGCTGAGGGGTGCGACCATGCGATCCCCTCTTCGCTGGGCACTGCAGCTGGGCGGCGTCGCCGCGGCGGGTCTGCTCGCGACAACCATGTTCGCGTGGCCCGGCCTTGCCGTCGACGATGTCGCGGCCGGACAAATGCTTTACCAGTCGAAATGCACCGGCTGCCATTCGGTCGACGCTGACCGCATAGGCCCACGCCACCGCGACGTCGTCGGACGCAAGGTCGCCAGCGTTCCCGGGTTCAACTATTCGCCGGCGCTCAAGAAGCTCGGTGGCGTGTGGACCCCCGGGCGGCTCGATCAGTGGCTGAGCGGCACGCAGAAGATGGCGCCGGGAAGCGGGATGTACATTGAGATCGATGATCCGACCCAGCGCCGGCTGCTCATCGCTTATCTGAAGTCGGTGTCAAAGCCGCATTGATGCCGTTTCGTCCCCCGGTTCGACATCCGCCCAACCCAGAGCAAAATGTGTTTGAAGGAGAAGACAGTGGCAAGCTACGCCAAGAGCAAGGAAGCGATTGCAAATCTCACGCCGGAACAGTTCCACGTGACCCAGCAGAACGGCACAGAACGGCCGGGAACCGGCAAATACCTCCACAACAAGGAGCCGGGCATCTATGTCGACCTCCTGTCGGGCGAACCCCTGTTCGCCTCGTCGGACAAATTCGAGTCCGGATGCGGATGGCCGAGCTTCACCAAGCCGATCGAGCCTGCGAACGTCAATGAACTCAAGGACACGTCGCACGGCATGGTCCGCACGGAAGTGCGTTCGGCGCATGGCGACAGCCATCTCGGGCACGTCTTCCCCGACGGCCCGAGGGACCGCGGCGGCCTTCGCTATTGCATCAACTCGGCCTCGCTGAGGTTCGTACCCCGCGCCGAGATGGAGGCGCAGGGCTACGGCGCCTATCTCAGCCAGGTGGAGGAAGTGGCGTGAACGCCGAACGCGCCGTCCTCGCCGGAGGTTGCTTCTGGGGAATGCAGGACCTGATCCGGAAGCTCCCGGGCGTCCTCATGACCCGCGTCGGCTATACCGGCGGCGATGTCCCGAACGCGACCTACCGCAACCATGGCAGTCACGC
>C688J35102_120989230_pt1 | contig 10480 bp, 12 predicted proteins | sample HopSoiMetagenom2_FD_35102 | JGI IMG/M metagenome (IMG submission 35102) | reverse complement strand
GTAGACCTCGGTGCGGGAGATGCCGCCGACCATGGCGCTTTCTTCGAAGACGACCGGATGGTGCGATTCGCTATGCTTGTGCAGCTCATAGGCGGCGGTCAGGCCGGCCGGTCCGCCGCCGATGATCGCGACCGTCGACGAGCCCGGCTCGCGACGAAACGGGACCACTGTCCCAAACGCACTCGTCCCCGGCTGGAGATTCATCACTTTGCCCCTAGTGGTGAATTAAATCCCAGTTAAATTAGGCTAATAGCGTTCGCGCGGCAACGATTGAATCGCATCTGTCCTGTTTTGAAGCGAATGAGACGATGGCCGTTGTTACAGAATTGTGGGCTTCGACGTGACGTGAGCGCGCAGGCTCGAAAACTGCGATAAGATGTGGCGCCGGCGCGCGGAGAATCGCATGACAGCGTTTGGGCGACGTGAATATATCGCGTCGCAGCATACCGTTCGCACTTGCAACATTTTCCGATTTGGGATCCAATGGAGATCAATCGGAGAGCACAACGATGCACGTCGAGGCGGCCCGCGGACTGATCGCTGATCACTTAGGGGTCGGACTGGAGACCGTCCGGGACGACGCTACGTTCGCAGCGGACCTTAGCGCGGATTCGCTCGACATGATTGAGCTCGCGATGCGCTTCGAAGAGGAATTCGAGATCCGCATCGACGACGAAGAGAGCGAGTCGTGCGAGACAGTCCGCGACGCGCTCGATCTTCTCGAGAGCAAGGTGCTGGCCAGCAAGGCTGCCTAGCCCGCACGAAAGGCGGTCAGACGGGATCCCTTTGCCAAGTCCGGCGCATGCCGGATAGTAAGGCGGACACGTCGGCAATGGAGAAGATCGGATGGCGCGGCAGGCTCAAACCAGTGGTGCTGCCAAGGTGCACGTGCTCAACGGCCCCAACCTGAACTTGCTGGGTGAGCGGGAGCCGGAGATCTACGGCGCCACCACGCTCGCCGACATCGAGAAATCCTGCCGCGAAGTGTGCGAAGCGGCCGGCGTGACAATGGAATTCCACCAGACCAACAGTGAAGCCACGTTGATCGAACAGATTCAGGCCGCGCGGAAATCGACCGGGATCGTGATCAATCCGGCGGGCTGCTCCTATTCCGTGCCTGTGCTCGATGCATTGAAGGCCTGCAGCGCTCCGGTCGTCGAGGTCCATATCAGCAATATCCACGCCCGTGCGGAGGCCTGGCGGGCCGACACGCGCACCACTGCGGCAGCGATCGGCGTGATCTCGGGCCTTGGCGTGGAGGGCTATTCCATCGCCCTCGGGTTCCTTCTGAATAAGGCGCCTTGACCGGCCGGCCTGCGCCGCTATGAGCGTTCCATCGTATTAACACGGTGGAACAAAATCATGGCCACGCTCCAGCCGACGAAGGATGTCGAACGGCTCACGGACGAGCTTTGCGACGCATTGCTGACGCCCAAGAGCCGCGATCAGATGCGGTCCCTACTGCGCGATCTTTGCACGCCCTCCGAGCTGAGAGCGCTGGCTGAGCGCTGGCACGTTGCCCGGCTGCTCGATCGCACCGACCTTTCCTATCGCGACATTCACGAAGCAACGGGCGTGAGCACGACCACCGTCGTTCGGGTCGGGAGGTTCCTCCGCCAGGAGCCGAACCAGGGATATCGACGGGCGATCGACGCACTCGAGGCCGGCAATGTCGGTTGACCGCACCCGCCTGCACATTGCGGTCCAGCGCTCGGGCCGCCTGTCCGAGCTGAGCCGCGAACTGTTGCGTGAAGCCGGTCTACGGATCGAGAGCGGCAAGAACAGCCTGAGCGCGCGGGCGGCGAACTTCCCCGCCGACCTGATGTTCGTGCGCGACGACGACATTCCGACGTTCGTCAGCGACGGCGCGTGCGAGCTCGGGATCGTGGGTCAAAACGTCCTGCAGGAATTCGCACTGGGCGCAGCCGAGCCCGGCTTCAATGTGCTCGCCGAGCTGGGCTTCGGCCACTGCAGCCTGCGGATCGCCGCGCCCGAGCGGCTCACATATGAGGGACCGCAGAGCCTTTCCGGGCAACGCATCGCCACGTCCTACCCCCGATTGTTGCGGCGCTTTCTCGACGAGCAGGGCATCACGGCCGAGATCGTTGTGATGAAAGGCGGCGTTGAGCTCGCGCCGCGGCTCGAGATCGCCAATTTCATCTGCGATCTCGTGTCCACTGGTGCGACGCTCGAAGCCAACGGGCTGCGGCCGCTCGACACCGTGCTCAAGAGCCAGGCCGTGCTTATCCGCACGCGTAAGCCGCTCGACAAAGGCCGGGCAAGCATCGCGGAGCAGCTGGTCAGCCGCATCGACGGCGTCATGGCCACCAAAGAATCGAAGTACATCATGCTCAACGCCTCGAGTGAGGCGCTCAAGCGGATCACCGCACTGCTTCCAGGCGCGGAGGCGCCGACGGTCCTGCCGTTGCACGGCCGGCCCGGCCATTTCGCGGTGCACGCGGTGTGCCAGGAATCGGTCTTCTGGGAGACGCTGCAGAACCTCAAGGCCGCCGGCGCGTCGGCGATTCTCGTCGTGCCGATCGAAAAGATGATGCTGTGAAGCGGTTCGTCTGGGGAGAACTGAGCGCGCCCGGCCGCCGAGCCGCGCTTGCGCGACCGAGGCAGCGAACGGACGAGCAGCTTCGCTCGGCGGTCGCTTCGATCGTGGATGAAGTGCGCCGGCGCGGCTGGCGCGGGCTAGTCGAACTCGCGACACGGATCGACGGCGAGCCCCCGCGCGAAGTGGACGTGCGGCCGCTGGCGGCTGAGGCGCGCCGGCGCCTGCCGGCCGATCAGGTCGCGGCGATGGAGTTTGCCGCGGGCCGAATCGCGGCGTTCCATGAGGCGAGCCTTCCATTCGACTTCGCGATGGAGACGGCGCCCGGGCTCACCGTACGCAAGACGTGGCGGCCGATCGATCGCGTCGGCCTCTATGTGCCGGGCGGCAAGACGCCCTTGTTCTCGTCGCTGATGATGCTCGCGATTCCCGCGCGAGCGGCCGGCGTTCGCGAAATTGTGACGGTCACCCCGCCACGCGCGGATGGCAGCCTCGACGAGCGGATTGCGCTTGCCGCCGAGCTGTCAGGCATCGAGCGCCTCTGGACGGTCGGTGGTGCGCAGGCGATCGCCGCGCTTGCTTTCGGCGCTGGCGCGATTTTGAAGGTCGACAAGGTCTGCGGGCCGGGCAATGCCTGGGTTGCGGAAGCGAAGCGGTTGGTCTCGGCGCTTCCCGGCGGGCCAGCGATCGATATGCCGGCGGGCCCGAGCGAGCTGATGGTGATCGCCGACGAAACTGCGAACCCTCGCCTCGTCGCCGCCGATCTGTTGAGCCAAGCCGAGCACGACGCCGCGGCGCAGGTCCTGCTCGTCACCACGTCCACTGCATTTGCTGACACAGTACAAGCCGAGGTGGAGATACGTCTCAGGACTCTCCCACGCAGGGAGATCGCTGCCGCATCGCTGTCGAATGCGCGCGTGATAGCGGTCGCGAACCTCGACGAAGCAATCGAGCTGGCGAACCTTTATGCGCCGGAGCATCTCTCGCTGGCGATCGCTTCACCCGAGGACGCGATCGCGAGCATCCGCAACGCTGGAGCAGTCTTCGCCGGCTCGCTCGCGGCCGAGACGTTCGGCGACTATCTCGCGGGCTCCAGCCACGTGCTGCCGACCGACGGCGCAGCGCGTGCGTGGGGCGGGGTGTCGGTCTACACTTTCCTCAAGGCGATGAGCGTTCAGACGGTCACGGCCGAGGCTGCGCGCAGAATTGCGGGACCGGCCGCGCTGCTTGCCCGAATGGAGGACTTGGAAGCGCATGCGCTTGCTGCTGACGCGCGTCTGGAGCTGGTGCCATGACTTCGCTCGCGCTGCGCCTCGCGCGCCCGGAGATCGTCGCGCTCGAGCCGTTCGATATTGCGGCCTGTAATGCGAACGCGACGCCCGACGCGATCAAGCTCGATGCGAACGAGAACCCCTATCCGCCGCTCGTCGAAGGTGCGCTGGCAGCGAGCGTCAATCGCTATCCCGAGCCGCAGCCGCAGCGACTGAAGGCGTCGCTAGCGGCGCTGTACGGAGTCGCGTCTGAGAATATCGTGATTACCCGCGGGGCGGACGACGCGATCGATATGCTCGTGCGCACCTTCTGCCGTCCGAACATTGACGCCGTTGCGGTCTGCACGCCCTCGTTCTCCGCCTACGCGCACTTCGTGAAGCTGCAGGGCGCGAGGCTCCTGCAAGTCCCGTTGAACCCCGATTTCGACTTCGACGCGGAGGAGTTCATCCAAGCCGTGGTCAGCGAGGAGAACCTTAAGCTCGCCTTCATCTGCACGCCCAACAATCCAACCGGGAACGAAGTGGACCCGGGCCTGATCCTGCGCGTGGCGGATGTGCTGCCGCAGACGATCATCGTCGCCGACGAGGCCTATCTGGATTTCTCGCAGGTTCCGAGCCTGGCCGGCGAGGCGACGAAGCGGGCGAACCTTATCGTTTTGAAGACGCTCTCCAAGGCGTACGGCCTCGCCGGCGCCCGGGTCGGTTGCGCGATCGGCGATCCAGAGCTGATCGCCACCGCCGCGCGGGTTCTTCCGCCTTACCCGATGCCCAGCCCGTCGGTGGATGCTGCGTTGACGGCGCTCGCGCCCTCACGGCGTGCAATCCATGACGAGCGGATCGCGCGTATCAAGGCCGATCGGGAACGCATCGCACCGCTTCTGGCGAGTTCGCCGACCGTTCGCCGGGTTCGGGCGAGCGGCGGCAATTTCCTGTTCCTCGAGGTCGAGGATCCGGAAAGCCTCGCAGCGCGGTTGCGCGCGCTCGGCATACGCGTTCGCTTCCGGGCTAATGCCGCGCCCGGCGGTGTGCGTGTAACCATCGGCACGGACGCGGAGAATGAAGCGCTCCTGCGCGCGTTCGGAGTCAAGGTCGAAACGGTGGCGAGGCGCAGGTCCGAAGTCGTTCGGGATACGCGCGAGACCGCCATCGCAGTCGCCGTCGATCTCGACCAAGCGGCGCCGCGCAAGATCGACACTGGCGTACCTTTCTACGACCATATGCTCGACCAGGTCGCGGCGCACGGCGGGTTCAGCCTGCTGCTGAGCTGCGACGGTGACACTGAGATCGACGCGCACCACAGCATCGAGGATTGCGCCATTGCGCTCGGCACGGCGCTTTCGAAGGCGCTGGGCGATAAGCGCGGGCTGCGCCGCTTCGGTTTCACGCTGCCGATGGACGAGGCCGAGGCGCAGGTGCTGATCGATCTCTCGGGACGGCCTTTCTGCCGGTTCGACGGCGAGTTCGCCGCGAGTCACATCGGCGAGTACCCGACGCAGATGACGGGGCACGTATTCCGCTCGCTCGCCGACAGCATGGGCGCGGCAATCCACGTCAGGGTCGAGGGCGAGAACGACCATCACAAAACCGAGGCCTGCTTCAAGGCGTTCGGCCGCGCGTTGCGTGACGCAATCCGCTGCGAGGGAGACGTGCTGCCGAGCACCAAAGGTGTGCTGTGAAGCTCGCAATCGTCGATCTCGCCTACGGCAACATTGGATCGATCGAGCTTGCGTTCGAGCGGCTCGGCGTGACCCCGGTGGTGACTGCCGATCCAGGAGACATCGCGGCTGCCGATCGTGTGGTTCTGCCAGGAGTGGGTGCGGCCGGTCACGCAATGACGCGCGTCGACGAGCTTGGGCTCCGCGATTGCCTCAAATCGCTGGCGCAACCTGCGCTCGGCATCTGCCTTGGCATGCAGCTATTGTTCGAGCGCAGCGAGGAAGCTGACACTGAATGCCTGGGAATCATTCCCGGCGAGGTGCGCGCGCTCGAACCGTCGTCAACTATGCCCGTGCCGCACATGGGCTGGAGCCGGGTGGACGTGCAGGACCCGGCGATCGGGCTCGAAAGCGGTGATTACGTCTACTTTGCGCACGGCTTTGCCTGCGATCCGGGGCCGGCGACGGTCGCGTGTGCCGACTACGGCCGCGAAATTCCTGCTGTAGTGCGTCATCGCAACTGGCTCGGTGCGCAGTTTCACCCCGAACGCTCCGCCGAGGCGGGGGCGCGCTTTCTCGCGGCGTTCCTCGGATGATCATTTATCCCGCAATGGACCTGATCGGCGGGCGCGTGGTGCGGCTCAAGCAGGGCCGCTTCGATGAGGTCACGCACTATTCGGCTACGCCCGCAGACGCTTTGCGTCACTTTGCGGAAGCCGGTGCTGAATGGGCGCACGTGGTCGATCTCGACGGCGCTCAGTCGGGACGGCCGATACAGCACGATCTCATCGCCGATCTCGCGGGCTCGGCGTCACTACGCTTGCAAGTTGCGGGCGGATTCCGGGAACGCCAGCATCTCGCACGCATGTTCGACGCAGGCGTGGCGCGGATCGTCGTCGGCAGCCTGGCGGTGAAGGATCCCGAGACCGTGCGCGGCTGGATAAGCGAATTCGGTGCCGAGAGCATCGCTTTGTCGCTCGATGTGAGAGTGGTCGACGGGACGCCGTTCGTGGCGAGCGACGCATGGATTCAAGACAGTGGCCAAAGCCTCTGGGACGTTGCGTCCCAATACGCCGGCGCGCGGCACTTTCTCGTCACCGATATCGGCCGCGACGGAATGCTCGAAGGGACGAACGTGGCTCTGTACGAGGAGATTGCGCGCCGCTTGCCCGGCGCGGCCATCCAGGCGTCGGGCGGCGTTTCGTCGATGGCTGACCTGGCGCGCCTGCCGACCGACGGCGCGATCATCGGTCGCGCCTTGTGGGAGGGCCAGATTTCGCTCCAAGAGGCAGTCGGCCTTGCCCGCGCGTAGGATCATCCCGTGCCTCGACGTGAAGGACGGACGCGTCGTGAAGGGCGTGCAGTTCCGCGACCACCGCGACGCCGGCGACATCGTGGAGCAGGCGTTGCGCTATCGCGACGAGGGCGCCGACGAGCTCGTCTTTTACGACATCAGCGCCAGCGCCGAAGGGCGCACGCTCGAGCTGGAATGGGTCCGACGTATTGCGCGCGAAATCGACATCCCGTTCGCCGTCGCGGGCGGAGTCCGAACGCGCGATCAGGCTGCCGCTTGTCTTGGCGCGGGCGCAGACAAGATCTCGATCAATTCGCCGGCCATCGAGCGGCCCGAGCTGATCGACGAGCTCGCGCGCGACTTCGGGAGCCAGTGCGTCGTGCTCGGGGTGGACAGCCTCTTCGCCGGCCGCACCTATCGGGTGAAGCAATATACGGGCAGTCCAGACGCGACGCGCGACAGCGGCATGGAAACGCTGCACTGGGTGGGCGAGGCGACCGAACGCGGCGCGGGCGAAATCGTGCTCAACTGCATGCGCAACGACGGCGTGCGCACGGGCTATGACGTCGCCCACACGCGCGACGTCGTCGAAGCGGTTTCCGTGCCGGTAATCGCCTCGGGCGGGGCTGGTACGCCCGAGCATTTTCGCGACGCGTTCGAAGCGGGAGCAAGCGGCGCGCTCGCCGCAACCGTTTTCCACGACCGTCTCATCGCTATCCCCAAGCTGAAGGAGTTCCTCGCGACATGCGGGATCGAAGTGCGCCGCTGACAGTGAGCGAAATCGGCGAACTCGCCTGGGAGAAGATGGGCGGGCTCATTCCTGCTTTGGTCCAGGACCGCGCGTCCGGCGAGGTGCTGATGCTAGCTTATGTGAACGCGGAAGCGCTGACGGTAACTCTCGCGACAGGTCTTGCAACCTTCCACAGCCGCTCGAAGCAGCGCCTGTGGCAGAAGGGCGAGACGAGCGGCAATCGATTGAAGCTGCACGGCGTATTCACCGACTGCGACGGCGACGCCTTGCTTCTGCTCGTCGATCCGGAAGGCCCAGTTTGCCACCTCGGCACGCGTAGCTGCTTTGAAGCGGACCTCGCCGGCCCCGGCTGGCTGGCGCAGCTGTCGGCGATCATCGCCGAGCGCGCGGCTTCGGACGACTCGTCGAGTTACACGCGCAAGCTGCTCGCGGAAGGCCCCGAGCGGATCGGCAAGAAGATCGGGGAGGAGGGCGTCGAAGTCGCGCTCGCGGGCGTCAGCCGGGACGCGGCCGGATGCGTCGAGGAAGTTGCGGACCTCGTCTATCACGTCGGCGTGCTGATGGAGGCGCGCGGCTTCGGCTGGGACGATGTGGTCGCCGCACTCAAGGCGCGTCACGCGGAGAGAAGTTCGACGGCCTCATCGTAAAGCTGGAGGGTTGCGGCGGCGATCACCTGGCCTGCCGCAAAGTCTGTCCCGCCGTGCCAGTTACCGATGTGCCCGCCGGCGGCTCGGACCACCGGGATCAGTGCGTTATAATCGTGGGGCTTTAGCCCGCTTTCGATCACGAGATCGATGCTGCCGCCGGCAAGACGGGCATAGCCGTAGCCGTCATGCCCATAGCGCGTGACTCTCACGGCGCTCAGGATGGCCTGCAGGGCATCCGCAGGCGGTGCCCACAGGAATGGATCGGTGGTCGAAAAACGCGCGTCCGCCAGACGCATGCAGCCGCTGGTGCGGAGGACCGTGCGCTCCCCGTGCCGAACCATCCAGGCATCGTCGCCTGCACCAATGTAAGTTTCATCGAGTACGGGAGCGTCGATCAGGCCAAGCGCGGGTGCGCCGTCGTCAAGGAGCGCGATCAACGTGGTCCATGTCGGTAGCCCACACATGAAAGACCGCGTCCCATCGACCGGATCCAAGGACCAGCGATAGGCGGTGCTCCCCGGTTCGTCCGGCCATTCCTCGCCGGTGATCCCGTGGTCGGGATAGCGCTCGCGGGTCAGTGCACGCATGACGCGCTCCGCCTCGCGATCGGCTTCGGTGACCGGGTCGAAGACGCCGCTCCCTTTGTCCTCGACAGCGCAGCCGGCCGCCCATCGGTGCAGCGTTTCCTGACGCGCCGCGGCGGCAAGTTCCTCGGCAAAGGCGATCAGCTCGGCGGCGTCCATCAGAGGGCGGATGCGGACGGCCGCGCCACGGGTCAAGCGGCGCTGAGCAGATCGAGGACGTTGGCGAGGATCTCCTGCCCGCCGGGAGTCAGCACCGACTCCGGATGGAACTGCACGCCGACCTGCTTCGCGGCCTGATCACTAATCGCCATCGCCATTCCGTCGATCGCGGCATGGACATGAAAGCGCGGCGGCGGATTGGGCGTGCACAGTGAATGGTAGCGGCCGATCTTGATCGGGTTGGGCACACCGGCGAACAGTCCACTCGCGTCGTGGTTGAGCAGCGATGCCTTGCCGTGCACCGGCTCGGGTGCGCGCACGACTTCGCCGCCCGCTTCGAGGACCATCGCCTGGTGGCCCAGGCAGACGCCGAAAAGCGGCACTGTGCCTTTGGCGAGCCGCACGAGGTCCATGCTGCAGCCGGCCTCTTCCGGGCGGCCGGGGCCAGGCGAGATGAGGATGATCGCGTTCGCCTCCTGCGCCTGTTCCAACGCATCTTCGGCAGAAATTTCGTTGCGGACGGTGCGCACGTTGGCGCCGAGCCGTTCGAGCGCTTCGACGATGTTGAACGTGAAGCTGTCGTGATTGTCGACCATGAAGACATTGCGGCTCATCGCGTCGGCTCTCCAGCGATCGCGGACAGGATCGCCGACGCCTTGCGGCGCGTCTCATGCGCCTCCGACATGGGATCGGAATCGTAGACGATGCCAGCGCCGGCGCGCACGAATGCAGTGCCGTCCCTAACGAGCGCCGAGCGGATCACCACTCCAGTGTCGAGCAGCCCTTCGCCATTCAGCCAGCCGATCGCGCCACCGTAAGGGCCGCGCCGGGTGCGCTCATACCGCCGCAGCAGCTCGGTGGCCTTGAGCTTCGGTGCGCCCGAGAGAGTGCCGACGTTGAGGCACGCCTGAAGCGCATGCAGCGCGTCATAGCCCTTCGCCAGCACGCCTTTGACCGAGCTGACAAGGTGCATGACGCGTGCATATTTCTCGAGCGTCATTAGCTGCGCCACGTGGCGGGTGCCGGGCTCGGACACCCGCGCGACGTCGTTCCGGGCGAGGTCGACGAGCATCATGTGCTCGGCCGATTCCTTGGTGTCGAGGCGGAGGTCGGCTTCCATCCGGTCGTCCTCGTCCTGGCTTGCGCCTCGCGGCCGGGTGCCGGCGATCGGCTTGACCTCGATGATCGGCTTACCGCCCTCCCGCGTGACGCGCACCGATGTTTCCGGCGAAGCTCCGAACAAAGCGCAATCGGCCATGGAAACGAAGAACATGTACGGGCTGCGATCGATCGCGCGGACGCGCGCAAAGGCGGACAACGGGTCCGCGCACTTGGCACTGAACGTCCGCGACGGCACAACCTGGTACACGTCGCCGGCGAGGATGTGCTCCTTGAGCTGGGCAACGGCAGCCGCGAAGGCGTCGTCATCGAGATCGACCGACACTTCCACCCTTGTTCCGCCGGTTTGATCGACGGTGCGGACGTCCGACGCGCGAAACGACAGATCCCCGAGCCGCTCGATGGCGGAGAATTGGGCTCGCCGCTGCTCTTCCTGATCAGGA
>C688J35102_120989231_pt1 | contig 10481 bp, 11 predicted proteins | sample HopSoiMetagenom2_FD_35102 | JGI IMG/M metagenome (IMG submission 35102) | reverse complement strand
TGGGATTCGAACCCACGGTGGGCTTGCACCCACGGCGGTTTTCAAGACCGCTGCCTTAAACCACTCGGCCACCTCTCCTTAATCGGTAGGCGCATATCCTCTGCCGGGCCGAGGCGTGCAAGCCGCGCGATGAACCAAGCTGGCCGGATGCGGGTTTTACAGCTTAGCCTCGGATGTAAGCGAGGAGCATGCGTTGGGACGGTTGATCGTCTGGAGTCTGGTTGCGCTGTCGGCTCTGCCGCTCGGCTCTGCCTCGGCACAGACCTATACCTATGGGCAGCCCGCTTACCCTCAATCGACCTACGCCAGGCCGGTCACCAGCGCCTGGGACAGCTACAAGCTTCGGCTCGCGGCGTTGGCTCGGCAGCAGGGCGTCCGCGAATCGACGATCCAGGACAATGTGCCCGGCCTTGATCTCAACCAGCGCGTCATCGACCTCGAGCGGACCGAGCCGATCGCGCGGACCAGTGGCGGTGTCGTCGGAGCGCTTAGCCCGTATCTGCGCGAGCACGTCACCTCGACGCTCATCCGCCGCGGCCAGAGCAATTATTCCAACCTCTACGGTGGGCTTCGCTCGATTGAGGCGAAATGGGGCGTCGATCCAACGGTTCTGCTTGCGATCTACGGTCATGAGACGAGCTATGGCCTGGTCACCGGCAGTACCGACTTGCTGCAGGCGCTCGCCAGCCTCGGTTACTACGGGCGCCGCCGCGACTTCTTCGAGGGCGAGTTCATTTCCGCGTTGCAGCTGATGGATCAGGGTGTGCCGCGCTGGCGCCTGAAGGGAAGCTGGGCGGGCGCGACCGGCCTTCCGCAGTTCATGCCTTCGGTCGCGCTACGGCTGCGCGCCGACGGCGACGGCGACGGCTTCTCCAACATTTGGAGCGACGAGCTCGACGGGCTCGCCTCGATCGCGTCTTACCTGCGCGACGCGGGTTGGAAGCCGAACGTCACCTGGGGAATCCCGGTGCGCACTCCGGCAAGCCTCAACCGCGCGGCGATCGTCTCCCGGACGACTGCTCAGCGCTGCCCGCAGGTCTATCGCCGCCATAGCCGCTGGCTGACGATGCGCGAGTGGCGCGCGCTCGGCGTGACCCCGCTCGGGCGTTCACTTCCGGAGAACGAGATGGCGAGCCTGATCGAACCCGACGGGCCCTATGCGACAGCCTATCTGCTGACCACTAACTATCGCGCGATCCTCGATTACAATTGCTCGAATTTCTACGCGATTTCGGTCGGGGTTCTGGCGGACGCGATCGCTCGGCGATAGACAGGCGGGACCGTTCACCGCCCCAAGGATTCCCAGCCACATGCGCCGCCCAATCCTGCTCGCCACCGCCGCTTCGTTGATCTTTGCCACCGCCGCGGCCGCCACGGCGCCGCAGTTCGATACGCCGGCAAGGGTCGCTTATCTGATCGACCTGAGTTCGGGTGCGACGCTCTATTCGAAAAACGCGGACGCCCACATGCCGCCGGCATCGATGGCCAAGATGATGACCACCGAAGTCGCCTTCGAGCTGATCGACAAGGGCCAGCTGCCGCTCAACAAGATGTGCACCGTGCGGCCGGAGACTTGGCAGAAATGGCATGGGCCGCAGGCGGGCTCGACCATGTTCCTGTCGCCGAACGAGCAGGTCAGCGTCGAGAACTTGCTGAAGGGCATCGTCACGCTTTCGGGCAATGACGCTTCAGTCGTGCTCGCCGAGTGCATCGCCGGAACGGAACAGGCCTTCGCGCAGCAGATGAATACGCTCGCGCACCAGATCGGCGTGAACAACAGCCGTTTCTGCAACGCCAACGGCTGGCCAGACAACGGCTGCACCTATGTGACTGCGCACGATCTTGCGACGCTCGCGCGCGCCGAGATCGAACGTCACCCGAAGCTGTACAAGGAATTCTATTCGCTCCCGAGCTTCACCTGGGGAAAGACGCTGGGCTCGGGGAAGGATATCACCCAGGAAAACCGGAACCCGATCCTCGGCCACGTGCCTGGCGCGGACGGGCTCAAGACCGGACACACCGACGAAGCGGGATACGGCTTTACCGGGTCGGCTGAGCAGAATGGAAGGCGTCTGATCGAAGTGCTCGCCGGTCTTCCGAGCTGGAATGCGCGGGTGCAGGAGTCGACGCGGCTCATTGAATGGGGCTTCAACGCCTGGACGGCCAAGCCCTTGTTCCAGGCCGGAGCGAAGGTCGGCACGGCGAGGGTGCAGCTGGGGAGCAGCAGCGAAGTGCCGCTGGTCGCGCCGCGCAATCTCGCGGTGACGGTGCCTGCGGGCCTCGCCTCAGGCGCGACAAGCATGAAGATCCGCTACCAGGGGCCGATTGCCGCGCCGATCGCCAAGGGGCAGCATGTCGCCGACCTCGTGATCACCACCAGCGACACGCCGCCGCAGATCGTTCCACTGGTCGCCGGTGAGGACGTCGGAAAGGCCGGGTTCTTCGGCCGCATCTGGCTCGGTTTCAAATCCTTGTTCGGAATGGCGTGAGCGAGCGCGGGCACTTCATCACGCTCGAAGGCGGGGAGGGGGTCGGCAAATCGACGCAGGTGCGGGCGCTCGCCGAAGCGCTGAAGCAGCGCGGGATCCACGTGCTCGTCACGCGTGAGCCCGGCGGAAGCGACGGCGCCGAGGCGATCCGCGAGCTTCTGCTGAGCGGCGATGAGGATCGCTGGGGTCCGCAGGCGGAGGCTTTGCTGTTCGCCGCGGCCCGCGCGGATCATGTCCAGAAGAGCATTCAACCCGCGCTCGAAGCCGGCACATGGGTGGTGTCAGACCGGTTCGTCGACAGTTCGCTGGCGTACCAGGGCGGCGCTGGAGGTCTCGGGATCGAGACTGTGCGCGAGATCAACGCCTTTGCGATTGGCGGATCGTTCCCCGACCGGACCCTCGTCCTGACGGTGGAGGATGGCGCCGAACGCGCCCGCGCCCGTGATATGGACGGAAGCGACCGCATCGGCGGCCGCTCGAACGACTATCATCACAAGGTAGAGACAGCCTTTCGCCTGATCGCCATCGAGGAGCCCGAGCGCGTAGTGCTCGTCGATGCGTCCGGCTCACAAGACGACGTCACGGAACGTCTGCTCGACGCCATCGCGGACCTGCTGCCGTGATCGTCGGGCAGGATCGCGCCATCGAGCAGTTCGCCAGTGCCTGGGCAACGCGCAAGCTGCACCATGCGTGGCTGCTCGCTGGGCCAAAAGGCGTGGGAAAATCGACCTTTGCACTTGCCGCGGCGAAGCGTGTGCTCGCCGATGCCGCAGGACCGCCCTCTGAGCTGCCCGTGTTGGAGGCGTCAGAGGACCACCCGATGGTCAAGCTGGTCGAAGCGGGCAGCCATCCCGACATGCGCTGGCTGCAGCGCCTCGTGAACGAAAAAACGGGCAATCTCGCGCGCAACATCAGCGTCAACCAGGTGCGCAGCCTCTCCGAGCTTTTTGACCTCAGCCCCGCGATGTCGCCGTGGCGGGTCGCCGTGATCGATACCGTCGACGAGCTCGAGCCGTCAGGCGCGAACGCTCTCCTCAAGATGCTCGAGGAGCCGCCGCCCAACAGTATCTTCTTCCTCGTGAGCCACGCACCGGGGCGGCTGCTGCCGACCATCCGTTCACGGTGCCGGCGGCTCGATTTCCAGGCGCTGGACGACGCCGCCATGACGTCAATCCTCGAAGCGGCCGCGCCGGAGATGAGCGCATCCGAGCGCCAGCGGATCATCGCCATGTCGTTCGGGTCGGCGGGGCGGGCGCTCGCCTTCGCCGAGCTAGGCCTCGCCAAGCTCGAGGATGCTGCGGTGGCAATCTTGCGCCAAGGCGATCCGACGAATGCGCGTCGCTCGGATCTTGCGAGCGAGCTCGGAAAGAAAGCGGCAGCGGATCGCTATGCCGCCTTCCTGGATCTTGCGCCGACTTTGATTGCACGGGAGGCGCGGCGCCTCGAGGGCGGGCCCCGCGAACGGGCGCTCGACGCTTACGCCAAGGCTCGCGAGCTCGCGGCCGTCGCGCCGCGGCTGTCTCTCGACCCGGCAGCGACCGTTTTTCAGATCGGCGGCATCCTTGCCGAGGTCGCCGAACCCGCTTCCTTGAAGCGCTAGGCCGCCGCCGCTACGTGCGGCAGGCATGTCCGAGCCCTTCTATATCACCACGGCGATCAGCTACCCCAATGGTCCGCCGCACATCGGTCATGCCTATGAGGCGATCGCCGCGGACGCCATTGCGCGTTTCCAGCGGAGCCGGGGCCGCGACGTTCGCTTCCAGACCGGCACCGACGAGCACGGGTTGAAGATGGCTCAAGCGGCGCGCGCCGAAGGCGTCGAGCCGCGGGCATTCGCTACCAAAATGTCGCAGCTTTTCCAGAACATGTGCGACGCTCTAAATGTTTCGTACGACCGTTTCATCCGGACATCCGAACCCGATCATTACCGCGCCAGCCAGGCGATCTGGCGCGCCATGGAGGAGAGGGGGGACCTCTACCTGGACCGCTATGAGGGTTGGTACTCGGTCCGCGACGAGGCTTATTACGACGAGAGTGAGCTCGTCGGCGGGGAAGGGGGCGAGAAGCTGTCTCCGCACGGGTCGCCGGTGGAATGGACCGTCGAGGAGAGCTGGTTCTTTCGTCTGTCGAAGTACCAGCAGCCTTTGCTCGACCATTATGCGGCCAATCCGGACTTCATCCGCCCGGAGAGCCGCCGCAACGAGGTGCAGCGCTTCGTTGAAGGCGGCCTAAACGACCTCAGCATCTCGCGCACGAGCTTCGCCTGGGGCGTTCCCGTGCCCGGCAGTCCGGACCACGTAATGTACGTGTGGCTAGACGCCCTAACCAACTACATCACTGGGCTGGGCTATCCGGACGATACCGAGCTTTGGCGGCGCTACTGGCCAGCCGACGTCCATTTAATCGGCAAGGACGTCGTGCGCTTCCATGCCGTCTATTGGCCCGCGTTCCTGATGTCAGCCGGTCTCGCGCTGCCGAAGCAGGTCTATGGCCATGGTTTCCTGCTCAGCCGCGGGGAGAAGATGTCGAAGAGCGTCGGCAATGTCGTCGATCCGATGGTGCTGGCCGATACCTTCGGAGTCGATGCACTGCGCTATTTCCTGCTGCGGGAAGTGTCCTTCGGTCAGGATGGAAGCTACAGCGCGGAGGCGATTGTCGCCCGCGCCAATGCCGAGCTCGCCAACAGCTTCGGCAATCTCGTCCAGCGTACATTGTCGATGATTTACAAGAATTTGGACGGTGTTCTTCCCACACCAGGTGACGCGAACGACGACCGCGAACTCCTTGCGCTGGTCGAACAAGCTACGCACCGCGAAGTGCCGGAAGCGTTTGAGCGCTTCGCTTTCTCAGTCGGCATCGAAGCGTGGTTGCGCGCCGTGTTCGCCTGCAACGCCTACGTGGATACGCAGGCACCCTGGGCGCTGCGGAAGACCAACCCCGACCGCATGGCTGCGGTGCTGGGTACGCTCGTGGTGGCGGTGCGCGAGCTTGCCCGAGCAATTGCGCCGATCATTCCAGCGTCGGCGGACAAGCTGCTGGCGCTCGTCCACGCGGGTGAGGGAGCGCCAATTGCGCAGCCCACGCCGTTGTTCCCACGGCTCGAGCTTGAAGAGGAGCCGGAGGCGGCGGCATGAGCCTCATCGATAGCCACTGCCATCTCAATTACGAAGGGCTCGTCGAGCGCCAGGGTGAAGTGCTCGACAATGCGCGAGCTCGCGGAGTGACGGGCTTCCTCAACATCTCGACGCGGCAGAACGAGTGGGGCGACGTAATCGCCGTCGCCGAGCGCCACGACGACGTCTGGGCGAGCGTCGGAGTGCACCCGCACGAGGCCGACGCACATCCCGACCTGGGGGCCGCAGCGCTTGTCGAAGCCACGAAGCATCCGCGCGTCATCGCGATCGGCGAGTGCGGGCTCGATTATTTTTACGACAAGTCCGACCGGCAGGCGCAGCGCGAGCGCTTCGAAGCGCATATCGACGCCGCGCAGCAGACCGGACTGCCGCTGATCGTCCATACGCGCGACGCGGAGGACGATACCTCCGAGATCCTCGAGCGCGCCGTGAGGGAGAAGGGGGTCACGGGCGTCCTCCACTGCTTCACCGGTTCGGCCGAACTCGCGCGTAAGGGCCTCGACCTCGGCTTTTATGTCTCGCTGTCGGGGATCGTCACGTTCAAGAACGCCCAGGACCTTCAGCAGACCGCCAAATGGCTGCCGGCCGATCAAATGCTGGTGGAAACCGATGCGCCGTTCCTCGCGCCAGTGCCGCACCGGGGCCGCAAATGCGAACCGGCATTCGTCGCTGACACGGCGAGCTTTGTAGCCGAGCTGAGGGGAGAGGACCGCGAAGCACTGGGCGCCGCAACCACGGCCAATTTCTTCAAGCTTTTCAGCAAGGCGGCGGGTGAAGCTTAGGATCCTCGGCAGCGGGACTTCGACCGGCGTCCCTAAGATCGGCAATGAATGGGGCAAATGCGATCCCGCCGAACCGCGCAATGCGCGGCTGCGTTCGTCGATTCTGGTCGAAAGCGGAGGCGAACGGGTTCTCGTAGATTGCGGCCCCGACCTTCGCCAGCAGCTGCTTGCGGCAGAGGTAGGCCGCCTCGACGGCGTAATCGTCACGCATACCCATGGCGATCACTGCCACGGCATTGATGAGCTGAGGCCCGTCGCGCAGGCCCTTGGTGGACCAGTGCCAATGTATGCGCGCGCTGGCGTGCTTGCGGAGCTTCAAGAGCGCTTCGGTTATGCGTTCGCGCAGTCGGACTTCTACCGACCGATTGTCGAACCTCGCGAACTCGGAAATGAACTCCACTTCGGCGAATCCATCGCGCGTTTCGTGGACCAGCCGCACGGCGGCCCGATCTCGCTCGGAATCCGCTTCGATGAGGGCGGTCGCTCGGCGGCTTACGCCATAGACTTCAGCGATTTAACTGACGAAATGGCGCAACTGTATGAAAGCGTCGACGTATGGATTGCCGACTGCCTGACGCGTACACCGCACCCGACGCATGCGCATCTCGACGGAATCCTCGGCTGGGCTCGTGATTTGCGCGTCGGGCAGGTCTATCTGACGCACATGGGCAACGGCCTCGATTATCGAACATTGATTGCCGAGCTGCCCGACTGGGCGGCGCCGGCCCATGACGGGCTTGAGATTGTGCTGCCATGACCAACGACCTGATGCTCGGCGGCGTCTATATCCTGATGGCTGTCATGCTCGTGCTGGGCTCGTTGATGGCACGGCGGGAGCCTCTGGCGAAGATGCTCACCATGGCGCTCGCCTGGGTCGCGATCTTCGCAGCGGGGTTCGTTCTCTTCACATTTCGCGACAATTTCGGCTGGGTCGCCCAGCGATTAAAGGCGGAAGCTGTCGGCACTCCAGTGGAGCAGGGCCGCGAAACACGCATTCCAATGGCTATCGACGGCCATTTCTGGGTGGAAGCGCGTCTTAACGGACAGAAAGTGCGGTTCCTGGTCGACAGCGGCGCAACAATGACCACGATCGATCGGCAAACCGCCCGGAAGGCCGGCGTCCAGGTCTCGCCGCAACGCGATCAGTTCGTCCGCACCGGCAATGGCATCATCCGGGTTTCGAGCGGCCGCGCGGCCGAGCTCGAGGTTGGCGGGATCACGCGGAGCGATGTGGGGCTGCAAGTCGCCGACAATGACGACTTGAACGTGCTCGGCATGAATTTCCTGTCGTCGCTCAGGCGCTGGGGGGTTGAGGGCCGATGGCTGGTGATGGTCTCCTGATCTATGCGCAACTTTACATAATGCATATTATCATACTCCGAGATCGTAAAGGCGGAAGAGCGTTCCGGCCTCCGTTCGAGGCTCCTCATGCCCCTTGAGCGTCTCCGCGAGATCATGCGGCGGCTCCGCGATCCGGTCAGCGGCTGCGAATGGGACACGGTGCAGACGTTCGAGACGATCGCGCCCTACACAATCGAGGAAGCCTATGAGGTGGCCGACGCGATCGCGCGCAACGACATGGACTCGCTCGCCGACGAACTTGGCGATCTCCAGCTCCAGGTCGTCTTCCATGCGCAAATCGCCGAAGAAGCCGGCGAGTTCACGCTGGAAGACGTCATCGGCCGGATCTGCGACAAAATGGAGCGCCGGCACCCGCACATCTTTGGCGATCTGGAGCATGGCGGTCGTCATCTGTGGGAAGAAATCAAGGCTGCTGAGCGCGAGAACGCGAGTGATGACAGCGCTTTAGCCGGCGTCGCGCTGGCACTGCCTGCGTTGGAGCGCGCCGCCAAACTGCAACGGCGAGCCGCCCGCGTCGGCTTTGACTGGCCGGATACCTCCGGCCCGCGTGCAAAGATCGCCGAGGAATTGGCCGAGTTGGACGCAGAAACCGAGCACGACCGCATACTCGATGAGCTCGGCGATCTGTTGTTCGCCGTTGTGAACCTCGCACGCCATCTCAACATTGAACCGGAAGCCGCTCTTCGCGAGGCCAACCGGAAATTCGAGCAACGCTTCCGTGCGATCGAGAAGACGCCCAGATTTGCCGAACTGTCGCTGGACCAAAAAGAAGAGCTGTGGACCGCGGCGAAGAAAGCTCAGGCGGATTCCATCGCTTGAAACCGCGCCCAGTTATCGGGCGACAAGCGCACCGATAGCTCCAGAGCATCGTGGTCCATCCGCTGGTCGAGCACCTCGCCGCGCGCGTGCAACCAGGCAATCCTGCCGCCGTCGCCTGCCGGAATTCGGATCTGGTGGACCTGCTCGCCGCTCCTCAGCTGCTTGGCCAAGCGGTCGCGCAGCGCGTCGAGCCCTTCACCGGTGATCGCCGACATCGGCACGACGTTCTCGCGCCGGTGGCCTGCCTCGAGGAGCCGCTGCCGCTCTTCGCCTGAGAGCAAATCGATCTTGTTCCAGGCCTCAAGCCGAGGTGGCGCCCCCTCTTCCGCCAGGCCAAGCGATTGGAGCACTTCATCCACATCTTCGCGCTGCGCCTCGCGGTCCGGATGTGCCATGTCGCGCACGTGGACGAGCAGGTCCGCCGATGCGACTTCCTCAAGCGTCGCCCGAAAGGCCGCAATCAACTCGGTCGGCAGATCGGAGACAAACCCCACGGTATCCGAGAGGATGACCTTGTCGAAACCGGGCAGCTTTATGTCGCGCATCGTCGGGTCGAGCGTCGCGAAGAGGAGATTCTCGGCGAAGACCCTTTCGCCGCTCAGTCGATTGAAAAGCGTCGACTTTCCCGCATTCGTGTAACCAACGAGGGCAATCACCGGCCACGGCGCGCGCTGACGACGCCCGCGGTGAAGCGACCGCGTGCGCTTCACCTGCTCGAGCTCGCGGCGGATCTTGGCCATGCGATCGCGGATCATCCGTCGGTCGGCTTCGATCTGGGTCTCGCCCGGGCCGCCGAGAAAGCCGAAGCCGCCGCGCTGGCGCTCGAGGTGTGTCCAGCTGCGGACCAGGCGGCCGGCTTGGTAATCGAGATGGGCTAGCTCGACCTGAAGCCGACCCTCGGCCGTGACGGCGCGTTCGCCGAAAATCTCGAGGATCAGCCCGGTCCGGTCGATCACCTTGGTGCCGACCTCTTCCTCCAGGTTCTTCTGCTGAATCGGTGTCAGCGGCGCGTCGACGATCAACAGTCCCGCCTGATGTTCCCGCACGAGCGCCGCCACCTCTTCGGCCTGGCCCTTCCCGAGCAGGGTCGCGGGACGGATAGTCCTGACGCGGACGGCGCGTTGGGCTGCGACAATGATCCCGATCGCCTCGGCAAGTCCGGCGGCTTCCTCGAGCCGCGCCTCGCCAGAACGGCGCGATTGCTCACGCGGCATCTCAGGCACCACGATCACCGCGCGCTCACCACGAGCGACGTCGTTCACGCCATAATCCTGGTACTCGTTCAGGATTCGTCCTCCGCCTCGCCGCCACGCTCAGGCTCCAGGTCGAGTGGATGTGCCGGCTGAAGCGTCGAGATCGCATGCTTGTAGACAAGCTGGATCTGCCCGCCGCGCTCAAGCACGAGACTGAACTGGTCGAACCCGGTGACACTGCCTTGGAGCATGACGCCGTTGACGAGGAATAAGGTCATTCGTTCCGTGTCGCGAGCGGCCGCGGCGAGGAACAAGTCCTGAAGCGCCGCCTTCGCGCCGTCCGCAGCGGGTTTGGTCGCAACGAAGTCGGGCGGCGGCTCGGCCGGCATGATCGTCGAAATCGAGTGCTTATAGACGAGCTGCGACGCGCCCTCACGCCGGAGGAGCAACGAAAAGGAGTCGAACCAGGTGATCACGCCCTGGAGTTTGACGCCTTTGATGAGGAAAATCGTCAGCGGCAGCTTCGCGCGGCGTACGCTGTTCAGGAAATGATCCTGCAGACTCAATGATCGAGCAGCCATGCGCGGCCTCGTTCTACGGCTCGTCCCCCTCCCGCTTGTCCCCGATGCCCAGAGCCTTCAATTTCCGGTGCAACGCCGAGCGTTCCATGCCGATGAACGACGCGGTGCGCGAGATGTTGCC
>C688J35102_120989232_pt1 | contig 10487 bp, 9 predicted proteins | sample HopSoiMetagenom2_FD_35102 | JGI IMG/M metagenome (IMG submission 35102) | reverse complement strand
GTGATGAGGCCCTGCAGCCGCATCAAGTCGCGATGGTCGAGGCCGGTCGCGCCGTCGAACTCCGACAGCTCGAGCCAGGCGGCTCGTTCGTCGAGCCGGTGCACGTCGTTGTTCGAAAATTCATCGTAGAGGTCGGCGTAGGCGAAGGTGACTTCCGACGGCATGTGCGCCACGACGTCGGCGCTGCGGCTTCCCCAGACGCTGGTATTGGGGCTTTGCGAAGTCGGGATGCCGATCGGACCCGCAAGCTTCAGCGGGCGACCGTCGCGCCAGCTCTGCAGCCACGTCTGGAGCTCGTCGAGCCGGCGTTCGACGCAGCCGTTTTCTTTCATTCGATATTCGGCGGTGCCGAGGTCGAGGGCGACTTCGCTGTCGACCGACAGGCGAAACGTGGCGACCTCGCCGCGCCAATGCGCCGCCTCGACCACCTGCTCCGCACCGAGCGCGATCAGCACGCCGATGACAATGATTCCAACCTCGCCCACGAAGGCGCGCCAGCCGTGCAACGGCTTGGGCAGATGGAAATGCATGCGATGGCCCCCAAGGGCGTACGCTAACGCAAATTAAACGGCGCGCAATGGCGGACGCCGGGTCGCGTGCCTACCAGCTGGAGTGAAAGGAAACGATCAGCCCGAAGAGGATGCCGAGCAGCAACAGGAAGAAGACGCGGCGCCAGGTCATCGCGGGCGGTTTACGCGAACGCCTCGTCGCTTGCTAGCGACCCACGCTCGTTCAGCCCTCCGCCTCCCGCCGCCACTTCCCGTCCTTCTCGCGCAGCAGCGGTTTGCCGCAGCGCCGGCAGAAGCTTCGCCAGAGCCCCAGCGAAGGGTCGAAAAAGGCGCGGCTCCGCGAACGGCGGTGCCGCAGGATCCAGCACAAGAAAGAGATGGCGCTACTCCAATCTGGTGTCGGATTGGCATTCGCCGCGTGAACGGACGTTATCAAGTGAATGAATTTTGCCCCCCGGCCGCCGGCGCCCCGCGCGCCGGCATTCGCAGCGACACCTAGATGTCGTCGTCGTCGTCGCTAAACGTCTCGCGCGCTTCGTCCTTGATGCTGCCCCATGCATTCTGGAGCTTGCCTTCGCCCTGATCGGCCTGGCCTTCGCGCTTCATCTTCTCGTCGCCGAACAGCTTGCCGGCGCCTTCCTTGAGCTTGCCGCCAGTCTGCTTGAGGCTGCCCTCGGTGCGATCGTCGTCGATCCCGGCAGTGTCGTCGTCATTGATGTCATGGTCGTTCATTGCGGTTTCTCCATAGTGCCCGGCATCAACGCATCAGCCGCGCCGCAATATCCGTGCGTCTCGATTGCCACTCCGTTCGTTGTTGTTCGGATTGCAAGCAGCAGCAGGAGGACGAGACATGAACCAGACCCTTTTGATCGTCATTGCGCTCGCGGTGGTCGCGGTGCTGATCGTGGCGTCGATCGGCATCGCGCGGCGCCGCCGTTCGGAGCACCTCAAGTCGCATTTCGGCCGCGAATATGACCGAGCGCTCGAAACGAAAGGCGACCGCAGCAAGGCCGAAGCCGAGCTCGCCGAGCGCGAGAAAAGGGTCGAGAAGCTCGACATCCGCCCGCTTGACGATTCCGAGCGGCAGCGCTTCACCACCCGCTGGAGCGAAGTCCAGGCGCGCTTCGTCGACGATCCGCCCCGCGCGGTCGCGTTCGCCGATGCGCTATTGGCCGAAGTGATGAAGGCGCGCGGCTATCCCGTCAGCGATTTCGAACAGCGCGCCGGCGATATTTCGGTCGATCACCCCAACGTCGTCGAACATTATCGCGCCGGCCACGAAATCACGTTGCGGCACGAGCGCGGTCAGGCGAGCACCGAGGATCTGCGGCAGGCGATGATCCATTATCGCGCACTCTTCGAGGATCTGGTCGGAGAGGCGGCGCCAGCGGCGCGGGAAAAAGAGTCGACGCATTGAGCGTCAAGCGGACAGCTTAGGCCGCAGCGGTCATTTGCCGCCCGCTGCGTCCTTCCCCGTAAGATAGTCGGGAGCCATGACCGTCGCCGGACTGGCGGCGGTCTTGGCTGGCTGCAGCAGCTTCAGGTTGAACTTCTCTTTGAACTGACAGCCGAACTGCGTGCCCTTGGTCCAGATGACCTTGGCCTCGATCAGCCCGCCCGCGGCGAAGTCCAGCTGGATTTCGGCGCCGACCGCGACCTCCTCGCGGCTTTCGACAAGCGCTCCGCCGCTGGAAATGTTGCGGAGGCGCGCGCCGCGCACCTGACCCTCATAATGCAGCAAGGTCGCGCGGATGATCCGCATGCGCGGTTCGCGCGGCGGCAATTGCTCGGGCAAGGCTGCTGAGCCCTTCGTTGCGAGCACGCTCGCTTGCTCGGCCGGCATGGGCTTGCCGAAGATATAGCCCTGCACGAGCGAGCAGCCGAGGCTTCGCACAAGCGCCAGCTCCTCGTGCGTCTCGACGCCTTCGGCAGTGGTCTGCATGCGCAGATCGGATGCGAGGCCGACCATCGCCCGGATCAGCGCGGCATTGCGGCCCTCCGGGTCAGACGCCCCAGTCACGAACGATCGGTCGATCTTGATCTTGTCGAAGGGGACGCGCTGCAAATAGCTGAGGCTGGAGTAACCGGTGCCGAAATCGTCGAGCGCGAGCTTCACGCCGATCGCCTTCAACGCGCCGATCATCTCGTGGACGTGCTCGTCGTTGCTGAGGAACACGCCCTCGGTGATCTCCAGCTCGAGACGCTTGGCGGACAGGCCGGTTTCGCCGAGGATCATCCGCACCATCGTCGGAAGCGCGGGCGATTTGAACTGGATCGGTGACAGGTTGACGGCGACGGACACGTTCGACGGCCACTTCGCAGCCTCGGCGCAGGCGGTGCGAAGGACCCATTCGCCGATCTCGTTGATGAGCCCGATTTCTTCGGCCAGCGGGATGAACTCCACGGGGCTGACCGGTCCGTGCTCCGGGTGGTCCCAGCGGATCAGCGCCTCGAACCCGGTGACGTCCTCGCTCGAAGCATCGACGCAGGGCTGATACGCCAACCACAACTGGCCGCGCTCGAGCGCGACGCGAAGATCGGATTCCATCAGCTGCCGCACCCGCGCCGCCTCGTGCATTTCCGGCTCGAAAAAGCGGTAGCAGCCCTTTCCCGCGGCTTTTGCAGCGTAGAGCGCGAGATCGGCGTCGCGCATCAGATCGTCGGCGGTGCGGTCGTCATAGTCGGAGGTGACGATTCCGATTGATGCGCCGATCGACACCGCGGTGCCGCTGATCGTGTAGGGTCGGGAGAGGCTGTCGATGATGCCTTGGGCGAGCTTCGACAGGTCCGGCTTTGCCGAAACGGCGGGCAGCACCACCTGGAACTCGTCGCCGCCGAGGCGCCCCACCTGCCCCTGCTCGCCGACCACGTCCGTCAGACGGAGCGCGACCAACCGCAGCAACGTGTCGCCCGCGGGGTGCCCAAGCGTGTCGTTGACCGCCTTGAAACGGTCGAGATCCAAGAGGAACACCGAGCAGCGGTGCTTGCGCCGGACTGCGCCCACAAGCGCATCGTCGAGCGCGCGGCGAAGGGCTTCGCGATTGGCAAGGCCGGTGAGCGAGTCCTGCCGCGCAAGGCGGTCAAGCTCGACCTCCGACTGCCGCATCTTCGTCAGGTCGGAGGCGAACCCGCGAAAGCCGAAGAAATGGCCGAGCTCATTGTGCACGGGCCGGCCCGAGATCGACCACCACACCTCGTTCTTGGTCTTGGCCCGAACGATGAGATCCTGGAACGCGACGTGCGACGACAAATAGAAGCCAAGCGTCCGTTCCGAGGTCGCGCTTCCGTCCGCGGAGTCGGTCGAAATCAAGTCGGTGAATGGCCGCTCGAGCAGGTCGGCGGGCTCCCGTCCGAGGCCGCGAGCGACGCTGTCGCTAATGTACGACAACGCGCCCTCGCGCGTGGTTTCCCAGAACCAGCCCTTCCCGCTGTTCTCGAATTCCTCGATGAGCCCTTCGGCCCGCGCGGACTGCGGACGCGATTCTTCCTCGGCAGAAGTACTGCCCGTTCTCAACAGCCGCCTGATGCTTCCCACTCAAGCCTCCACGTGGCCCGAGCTGCCATGGAGCCGATCTGGTTTAAATTCGGTTAGGTTTCGCCGGTAACCAGTTCATTCTCTCGACTGTGCTGCGCTGGTTGCCGGAAGGCCGTTCGCGTAGGCATCAGGAGAAACGACGCTGAAGCGGAGAAATGCGTGGTGACCGACGCCAGGAAGATGTCCCCGGGGTCGATGGCCGTCGCGGCTTTCTCGACCATCGTCGAATGGTACGATTTCACGCTCTATCTCTATTTCGCGACGGTGCTTTCGCGCGTGTTCTACGGCGGCGGCGCGCAGTCGCTGCTGACCACCCTCGCCGGCTTCGCGGCAGCGTATTTCCTGCGGCCGCTGGGCGCGATCGTGTTCGGCCATATCGGCGACCGCTACGGACGGCGGCGGATGATGCTTTCGTCGGTGGCGCTGATGACCGTGGCGATGCTGCTCGTCGGCCTCTTACCGACGCGAGCGGCAATCGGCCCCGCCGCGGGCTGGCTCCTCTTCCTCCTGCGCTGCGTGATGGGCTTCTCGGTAGGCGGCGAATATACCGGCGTCGTCGCATATTTGCTCGAAGGCGCACCGGCGAAGCGGCGCGGGCTGATCACGTCATCCGCCGCCGCGGCGAGCGAGCTCGGCGCGCTGCTAGCGGTGGGCATCTCCGCCGCAACGGTCAGCGCACTGAGCACCGTGAGCCTCGACTCATGGGGCTGGCGGATCCCATTCCTGTTCGGCGCAGCGCTCGCCGGAAGCGTGTGGATCGCGCGCTCGACCATGCAGGAATCGCCCGAATTCGACCGGCAGCTCGCCAATGGCACGGTCCCACTGCGCCCGCTCGCCCACGTCTCCGCCAACTACCGCTCCGCAATCGCCCGGGCTTTCTCCATCTCGGCACTCGGTTCGATCACTTACTACGTCGGGATCACCTACGTGCCGGCGTTCCTCACTTCGGCGGGCGCGCTCGCCGAACGCGAGTCTTTGTGGCTCTCGACCATCGCGGCGGTTGTCGTGATCCTCGTCACGCCGCTGATCGGCGCCTGGTCCGACCGCATCGGCCGCAAGCGCGTGCTCGCATTCCTCTGCGTCTGCAGCGCCGCGCTTCCGATCACACTCTTCTCGCTGATGGCGAGCGGTTCGCGCCTCGAGGCTCTGCTCGGCGCACTCGTGCTTGCTGCAGTTGCGGGGGGCGTCAGCGCGGTTGGCGCAGTCGCGACCGCCGAGCAATTCCCCGGCGAAGGCCGCCTCACGGGCCTCGCGCTCAGCGCAACCGCTGCGACCGCGATCTTCGGCGGCCTCACGCCGTGGATCGCCCAGCTCCTCATCGCGCGGACGGGCTGGTCGATGGCACCGGGAGCGATGATCGCTCTTGTCGCCGTCGCGGTCCTCCCGGTCTTCCTGACCATGCGCGAAACGGCGCCGGCCGCGAACACGCGACTAGTTTGAACCGTCCGCCGCTTGGCGGGCCCGAAGCATCGCGCCCCGGCGCGTTCACTCATCTGCCGTTCAAGTTCGACATCCGTACCGCGCCCTACGCCCCCAAATGCGGAGACTCGCCGTGGACCTCAATTACCTCTTCCTCCGGCAACAAATGGAACGGAGCCTGGCTGCGGCCGCCGAAAACGCCGCGGCTCGCGCCGCCCACGAAGAAATGGCGCGGCAGTACGAGCTAGAGATCGAGCGGAAGAGCGGCGGTCAGATCGCCTTTGCGTGGCACGGCCAGCACGCGGCCGCGGAGCAGCGGATCAGCGCGCGCCCCAGCCCGACAGCATCGTCTTGATGGTCCGGAATACGATCAGCACGTCGAGCCACGGCGAGAAGTACTTGATGTAATAGAAGTCGTAGTGGAGCTTGAGGTAGACGTCCTCGACCTCGGCGACGTGCCCCTGGTTGACCTGCGCCCAGCCGGAAATGCCCGGTTTCACCACGTGCCGATACCGGTAGAATGGGATTTCGCTGGCATACCAGGCTGACAGCAGCTCAGCTTCCGGGCGCGGACCGATCCAGCTCATCTGCCACTTCAGAATGTTGAAGATTTGCGGCAGCTCATCGAGCCGCAGGGTGCGCAGGACTCGTCCGACGCGGGTGATGCGATCGTCGTCGTCGCTCGTCATTAAGGCGCGGCGCTCATCTTCGACATCGACCGAGCGCATCGTCCGGAACTTGTAGACGATGATCGGCTTGCCCGCGTGGCCAACGCGCTTCTGGCGGAATAGAGCTGGGCCCTTGCTATCGAGCTCGATCGCAACCGCAACAATTGCCATCACCGGCAACGCAACCGGCAGCAGCACGAGCGCGAAAACGAAATCGATGAGGCCTTTCAGGTAGAAATAGCCGCGTGCGGGCACGAGCGAACCGAAGCTGTTCTCGGACAATCGCTCGATCTCGACCTTGCCGGTGAGCGATTCCCACAGCTGCTTCACCTGGTACACGATCCGCCCTTCGACGGCGGCATCGGCGAGGAAGCCTTCCCATTCGTCGGGCAATTCGGCCGCGAAGTCGGCGACGATCGCTGAGCATGTGCGCGCATCGTGCAGCCGCGGGCGCGACAAAGGCAGCCAATCAACCTGCCTGATCGCCAGCAGCCGCTCGATATCGCCGAACGGAACCACGGCGATGTGCCGGCGAACCCGGCGCTCCGCGAACACGTACAAAGTGTAAAGCCAGCAGACATGAAGCGCGAAACCCAGCGCCAGCTCGAGGCGGTCGTAAGGGAAGCGCGTCAGCACAAACCACACGAGCACCAGCCCGTGCCCGGTCAACGCCGCGGGAAAAATGACATAGCTGCGGCGGATTCCGGGGTAGATCTCGACTGACAGCCGCATCCAGAATGCAATTGAGATCGCGATGACATTGCCAGTCAGCGCGTTCAGGCTGGAAGCTTCGATCAGCTTCCCAGGAAGGAACAGGCGCAGCGCCCATGGGAGGATCGCACCCAGCAGCAGCGCTCCGGCAAACTGAAAGCGCTTGCGGGTCAGGATCGATCGGCGCTCGGCTGTTCGTCCGCGATCATGCGGTGCGGTTTCCAATGCGCGCTTGCCCGCGACCGCTTCCGGCATGCTACCTCCGGCTGAACCTCTGCCGGCGTCTGTTCTAGCGGCAGATCCATCCATTTCGAACGGAATATCATCCATTCCGGACTTAGTTGCACGCGTCCGTGTCGCGGACACGTACGTCGCCGACTCCTCCTCCCCCACTTCGGCCGGCGGACTGCGCCGATCCATTTAGAGGGTCCAGCGGTCGATCGAGGCATCGAGCCGACGATCGCGCCACATGCCCTTGAGATCGGCCAGCGTGCCGCCGGGCGCGAGCATTCCCGCCAGCCTGTCGTCGGCAAGATCGCGATACTCGCGATGCGCGACCGCGCCGACTACGAGGTCGTAACGGCGATCGTCCGGCTCCGTGACCTTGAGCCCGTGCTCGCGCTCGACCTCGGCCGCCGAAGCCTGCGGATCGGCAACCTCGACCTGGTGGCCAAGCCAGCGCAGCCGGCGCACGAGGTCGAAGCAGCGGCTGTTGCGCAAGTCGGGCACGTTTTCCTTGAAGGTGAGGCCGAGCACCAACGCAGTCCCCGCCTTCCGGCGACGGTCGTGCAGCGCGTCGGCGATCCACGCGCCCATCAGGTCGTTGGTCCCGCGTCCGGCGAGGATCACCTGCGGATTGTGCCCGACCTGCTGCGCGAGATGGCTGAGATAATAAGGATCGACGCCGATGCAGTGGCCGCCGACAAGCCCCGGCTCGAAGGCGAGGAAGTTCCATTTCGTACGAGCCGCGGCGAGCACATCCCACATCGACACGCCGATCCGGGAGAAGATCTGCGCGGCCTCGTTCATGAAGGCGATGTTGATATCGCGCTGGGCATTCTCGATCGCTTTCGCGGCCTCCGCGGCCTTGATCGAAGCCGCGCGGAACACGCCGCCGCTGGTGATCGCGCCGTAAATCTCGGCCAACTGCTCAACGACGTCATCGTCCTCGCCGGCGATCACTTTGGTGATCTTGTCGATGCGGTGCTCGCGGTCGCCTGGATTGATCCGTTCGGGGCTGTAGCCGAGGCGGAAATCGCGCCCGCGGGTGAATCCCGAAATGCGCTCGATCTCGGGACCGCAAATCTCCTCGGTGACCCCGGGATAGACCGTACTCTCGTAAACAATGGTCGGACGTCGTCCCGGATCGATGAGGCCCGCGACCATCCGCGTCGCCGCAAGCACAGCCGTCAGGTCGGGCCGGTTTGCCGCGTCTACCGGTGTTGGGACCGTGACGATGTACACGTCAGCCCCGGCGCAAGCTTCCGCTTCATCGCCGAGCTTCAGCGTGCTTTGCCGAAGCTCGTCCTCCTCCACTTCGCGGGTCCGGTCGCGCCCCTCGCGAAGCTCGGCAATTCGCTGTGCATCGATGTCGAAGCCAAAGACGTCGAACTTGCCCGCCAGAGCTACCGCGAGCGGCAGCCCGACATAGCCGAGCCCAATGACGACGATCCGCGGTGCGTCCATAAGGTGCTTAAGCCGGCCCGAGGCGACCGCGACCGACGCCCGAATACGCCAGCCCAGCTTCTGCGGCGTCGTCGCGGTCGTAGACATTGCGCAAATCGACGAGAACCTTGCCCCGCATCACTTGCGCCAGCTTCTCCAGATCGAGGGCTCGGAATTCGTCCCACTCGGTGACAATCACCACCGCGTCGGCGTCGCGCGCTGCGGCATAAGCATCGGCCGCGAATTCGACCTTCTCAATGACTTTCTCGGCCTGCTCGCGCGCGACCGGATCGAACGCGCGCACGCTCGCCCCACCTGCGATGAGGCCATTGATCAAGGGGATCGACGGAGCGTCGCGCATGTCGTCGGTGTTCGGCTTGAAGGCGAGACCGAGCACTCCGATGCTCTTGCCCTGCAGCTCGCCGCCGAGGGCCCTGGCGACCCGTTCGACCATCGCGGCCTTGCGGTCGTCATTTACCTGCACGGTCGTGCGGACGATCCGCTGATCGACGCCGGCCTTCTCTGCGGTCTGCAGTAAGGCCAAAGTGTCCTTGGGAAAGCAGCTGCCGCCGTAGCCGGGGCCCGCATGGAGGAACTTCGGCCCGATGCGATTGTCGAGCCCGATCCCGCGCGCGACATCCTGCACGTCCGCGTCGACCGCTTCACACAAATCCGCAATCTCGTTGATGAAGCTGATCTTCACCGCAAGGAAGGCGTTGGCCGCGTATTTGGTGAGTTCCGCCGTGCGCCGTCCGGTGATCAGGATCGGCGCGCGATTCAGGAACAGAGGTCGGTAAATTTCCTTGAGCACGTCCTCAGCATGCGCATCCTCGGCGCCGACCACGATCCGGTCGGGGTGCTTGAAGTCGGCGATCGCCGCGCCCTCGCGCAGGAATTCGGGGTTCGACGCGACCGAGACCTCCGCAACTCCCTCCTCGCGCAGGATTTCGCCTATGCGGTCGCCGGTCCCGACCGGCACGGTGGACTTGGTGACGACGACCGTTCCCGGCTCGATCACCTTGGCAAGCTCGCGCACTGCCTCGAACACGAAGGTGAGGTCGGCGTGCCCGTCGCCGCGGCGCGCGGGCGTGCCGACGGCGATGAACACCGCCTCGGCGCCTCTGACGCCGGCCGCCAGCTCCTTGCTGAACGTCAGCCGCCCCCGTTCGACATTGGCTTTGACCAGCGCCTCCAGCCCCGGCTCCCAGATCGGCATCCGGCCTTGGTTGAGCCCGTCGATTTTGCTGCTGTCCTTGTCGATGCAGCAGACCTCGTGTCCGAAATCGGCAAAGCACGCGCCGGAAACGAGCCCGACATAACCGGTGCCGATCATTGCTATGCGCATGGAAAGTCAGACGCTCCCTGGTGGATGAGCGCAGGGCCATAGCGGCGCGTCGCGGCGCGGCCAAGCGCCAGCGCTTCTACTCCGCGTTTGCGTCCGCCGGCGCATCCGGCTGATTGGACTCCGCTGTCTCAGCGGCATTGGTATCGGCTGTAGATTCGTCGGCGGCATTAGCGTCGACGACGTTCTCGCTTTCCGCAGCGTCGGCCTGATTGGCGTTCGCGACATTTTCCGTTCCGGCCGCGTTCGCCGTCGAGCTCTCATCCGAATCGAAAAAGAGCACGAGGCCGATTGTGCCGACCACCAGGCCAAAGATCGCCAGCAGGGCCTGTCGCCAAATTGATGGGACGCTGCCGACCTCGATCTCTTTGATCTTGATCCCGCCACCCACGATCGCGGCGAACAGCGCCACGACGCCGATCACAAGCAATGCCGCGCCGGTCATTCCCGTCCCCCTGCAGATCGGCTGCGAGCATAGCCTGCGCGCACAGATTAGCCATCGTTACCGGCCAACCGCCTAGTTTTTGCCGCAAAATCCCTATATTGGCGCCGCCCTTCCGATGAACGTCACAACGCTCCCCAAGCCCCCGCGCGTCGGGCTGGTCTCGCTCGGCTGTCCCAAGGCTTTGGTCGACAGC
>C688J35102_120989233_pt1 | contig 10492 bp, 8 predicted proteins | sample HopSoiMetagenom2_FD_35102 | JGI IMG/M metagenome (IMG submission 35102) | reverse complement strand
GCGAACACGGCGCCGTACGCCGCGTGGCGGAAGTCCGCCGGCGAGAGCTCCTCGGCCGCGCGCGCCACCCACGCCTCGTCGCGGAACATCAGGAGAAGGAGCACCCGCTCGGGGAGGTTGAGCTGCGCCACCGTGCGCGCCATGCGCGCGAAGTCGTCGGCGCGGCGGCCCACCGAGTCGCGGGCGTGCTCGCGCCGGTCGTGGGCCTCGGCGGCGCGGCGCTCGTGCGCGGGGAGCTCGGCGGCCTCGCGCTCCAGCGTTTCGCGCGGCACCCCCGTCTTCTCGGAGATGCGCTGGATGTACACGCCGCGCAGCACCTCGTCGCTGGCGGCGCGCACGGTGGGCAGCAGCACGTCCACCGCCTGGCGGGTGCCGCGGATGGAGCCGAAGAAGTCCTTCCGCTCCAGGATCTGGATCTTGCGCTCCAGCACGTCGACGGCGTCGTCCAGGTAGCGCTTGAGCGCCCCCGGACCCTTGCCGCGCACCAGGCTGTCGGGGTCCTCGCCCTGGGGGAGGGTGGCCACCAGCACCTCCATCCCCGCCCGCAGCAGCTCGTCGCCGGAGCGGAAGGTGGCCTTGAGCCCGGCCTTGTCGCTGTCGTAGAGGAGGATGGCGCGCCCGCAGTAGCGGGCGATCAGCTCCGCCTGCTCCTGCGTCATCGCCGTCCCCAGCGGCGCCACGGCGTTCGCCACCCCGTGGCTGGCGAGGGAGACGTAGTCCATGTATCCCTCGACGACGAGCGCCGCCTCTTCGCGGCGGATGGCGTTGCGCGCCCACCCCAGCCCGTAGAGGGTGCGCCCCTTGGTGTAGACGGGGGTCTCGGGAGAGTTGAGGTACTTGGGGACGTGCTCCTCGGCGTCGCCCAGGATGCGCCCGCCGAAGGCCACCACGCGCCCGCCCAGGTCCTCGATGGGAAAGATCACCCGGCCGCGGAAGGCGTCGTAGGGCTCGCGGCCGCCCTTCTGGCTCTCCTTGACCAGCCCCAGCTCCAGCAGCAGCGCGTTGGGGATCTTGTGGCCGCGCGCCACGTCGCCGAAGCCGGTCCACTCCTCGGGCGCCCACCCCAGGCCGAAGCGCTCGGCCCACTCGCGCGAGACGCCGCGGCGCTCCAGGTAGTCGCGCGCGGCCTGGCCGCCGTCGCTCTCCCAGAGCTGCTTGCGGAACCAGTCGCGGGCGAAGCCGTTGACCTCGTAGAAGTGCCGGTTGGGATCCTCTTCGGGGCGCTCCTCGCGCTCGTCGGGCACCTCGATCCCCACCCGCTCGCCCACCCAGCGGATGGCGTCGGGGTAGGTCATCCCCAGGTGCTTCATCAGGAAGGTGAAGACGGTGCCGCCCTCGCCGCAGACGAAGCACTTGTAGAACCCCTTGGCGGGGTCCACGGAGAAGTTGGGCCCCTCGCCGCCGTGCAGGGGGCACGGCCCGCGGAAGGTCTTCCCGGAGCGCTTGAGGCGCGTGTGCTCCGAGACGATCTCCACGATGTCCGCGCTCTCGCGGATGCGTTCGACGAGCTGGTCGGGGATGGGCATCGACGACTACAGGGTACAGGGGACAGGGAACAGGGGACAGCCCGCAAAGGGCCTCTCCGCCCCACGCCCGCTACTCGACTTCACTACCCCTCACGGCCCCTCACCCGAAAAAGGCGATCATAACTGCCGATCGCCTTTTTTCGACCTCTCCCGAACAGCGGGAGAGGTAAAAGGCAAAAGCAGGGATTCTCGCGGTTGCCAGCGCAGCGCTTCACCCTCCCCCCTCCAGCACCTTCGCACCTTCGCACCTTCGCACCTTCGCACCTTCGCACCTTCGCACCTTCGCACCTTCGCACCTTCGCACTTCTGTACTACGCGAACTCCACCACCGTCACCCCCGTGCCGCCCTCGAACAGCTCGCCGGCACGCTGCACGGTGATGCGGCGGTCGGCCTTCAGCAGGTCGCGCACGTGCGCCCGCAGCGCGCCCGTGCCCTTGCCGTGGATGATGCGGAACGACGGGAGCCCCGACAGGATCGCGTCGTCGATGGCGCGGGCCAGCGTGGTCTCCACCTCGTCCACGCGCATCCCGCGCAGGTCCACCTCGGGGCGCGCATCCACGCTGTGCACGTAGTACCCGCCCGACGGCCGGCGCGGCTCCGCCTGCTGGTCGCCCGCGGCCAGGGGCGTGAGGTCGGCCTTCGGCAGCAGCATGCGCATCGCCCCCGCCTCCACCATCGCCTTGCCGTCGCGCAGCTCCAGCACCACCCCCGTGCGCCCCAGCGACTCGATGCGCACCCGCAGGCCCGGCTCCAGCTCCGCGGCGGCGCGGCGGGGCGTGCCGCCGCGCGGGCGGCGCTCGGCGGGGGCCTTCTCGCGCTGCTTCTTCGCCGCCTCCTCCACCCGGCGGCGGGCGGCCCGCGCCGCCTCGTCGATCCCCGCCTGGTCGGCCGCGCCGCGCACCTCGGCGATGGCGGCCTCCACCTCGGCGCGGGCGGTGAGCAGCAGGTCGCGCGCCTGCTGCCGCGCCCGCCGCTCGGCGTCGACCTCGCGCTGCTTGAGCCCCACCTCGCGCCCCTCCATCTCGGCCCTGAGCGCCTCGGTGCGCGCCCGCTCGGCCTCCAGCGCCGCGGTGGCCGCGTCCAGCCGCTGTTCCTTCGCCTCCAGCTCCAGCAGCAGGCGCCCCACGTCGCGCTCGCCCTGGGGGAGGGTGGCCTCCGCGGTCGCGAGGACGGCCTCGGGGAGCCCCAGCCGCTTCGCGATCGCCAGCCCGTACGAGCGCCCGGGGACGCCCTTCACCAGGCGGTAGGTGGGCTCCAGCCGCTCGGCGTCGAACTGCAGCGAGGCGTTCACCACCCCGCGCTCGGAGGTGGCGAGGAGCTTGAGCTGCCCCAGGTGCGTGGTGGCCACGGTGAAGCAGGCGCGGCGGGTGAGCTCCACCAGCACCGCCGCGGCCAGCGCGCCCCCCTCCACCGGGTCGGTGCCGCTCCCGGCCTCGTCGGTGAGCACCAGGCTCTCGAAGCCGGCGCCCTCCAGCGCCTCGCGCAGGTTCTTCAGGTGGGCGCTGAAGGTGGAGAGCGACGCCTCGATGCTCTGCTCGTCGCCGATGTCGGCGAACACCTCGCGGAAGACGGGGAGCTTCGTCCCCGGCCCCACCGGCGGCACCACCCCGCTCTGCGCCAGCAGCGAGACCAGCCCCACCGCCTTCAGCAGCACCGTCTTCCCGCCGGTGTTGGGCCCGGAGATGAGCAGGGTGCGCTCCCCCTGGTCCATCCGGAGGTCGAAGGGCACCACCTCTCCGCTCCGGGCCAGCAGGATGGGGTGGCGCCCGTCGGTCACCTCGTAGTGCCCGGTGCCGGCGGGGAGGATGGCCGGGCGATGGCCGTGCACGCGCAGCGCGTAGCGGGCGCGCGCGTAGAGCGAGTCGAGCGCCACCAGCCCCCCCAGCGAGGCCACGATCTCCGGGTGCAGCGGCCGCAGCCGGTCGGTGAGCTCGCGGAGGATGCGCAGCACCTCGCGCGCCTCTTCGGCCTCCAGCTCGCGCAGGCGGTTCATCGCCTCCACGGCCAGCGGCGGCTCCACGAAGAGGGTGGCGCCGGTGGCGCTCTCGTCGTGCACGATGCCGCCCACCTCGCCGCGCCCCTCGCGGCGCACGGGGATCACGTAGCGCCCGTCGCGCACCGTGACCGAGGCGTCGGAGACGCGGTAATGGTCGGGGAGGGTGGCCATGAACGCCGCCAGCCGCTCCACCAGCCTCCCGCGCACCGTCTTGATCTCGCGCCGCAGCCGGTAGAGCGCGGGCGAGGCGTCGTCGCGCACGGCGCCGGCCTCGTCGATGGCGCGGCCGATCTGCGCCTCGTCCTTCTCGGCCTCGAGCAGCCCGCCGGCGATCATCGCCAGCAGGGGGAAGCGCTCCGCCCCGCCCTGGGCCAGCAGCGCCCGCCGCGTGGTGCGCGACGAGGCGAGCAGCACCGCCACCCCGCGCAGCTCTCCCGCCTCCAGCACCGACCCCTCCACCCGCAGCCGGCGCACCGCCTCGCGCACGTCGGGGACGGGGGCCATGCTCCACCCGGTGTCGCCGCCCAGGAAGGCGCGCATCTGGTCCACGCGCTCCAGCTCGGGGGCGATCCACCCCAGGTCGGCGGAGGGGTGGAGGGCGCGCACCGCATCGCCCCCCAGCTCCGACGAGGCGTGGCGGGCGACCAGGTCGAGGGCCTCGCGATACTCGAGGACGGCCAGTGCGTGGGGATTCATCGCTTGAAGCTAACCACCTCGGGCTTTCGCATCAAACCGAATATAAACCGAAACTGAGAATCAGCAAACTGCCGTCTCACGCAGAGACGCAGAGGAGAAGAGAGAACACCAAGAGAGGTTTCTCCGCCCTTCTCTCCGTTCCTCTGCGTCTCTGCGTGAAACGGCAGTTAGAGCGGTCAGGAATTGGAAGAAGCAAGTCGCAACACGAAGGTGCTCCCCGCGCCCGGAGCGGAATCGACCTCGAGCGAGCCTCCGAGCAGCTCCGCGAGGCGCCGCGCGATGGGGAGCCCCAGCCCGGTGCCCGTCTCCTCGCCGCCGCCGAGCTGCACGAAGTCTTCCCAGATGCGCGGCAGGTCGTCGGGCGCGATCCCCGGCCCGTGGTCGGCCACCGCGATCGCCACCCCCGCCCCGTCGGGCACGCAGCGCACCTCGATCGGGCGCCCCCCGCCGAACTTGATCGCGTTGGAAAGGAGGTTGACCAGGATCTGGCGGATGCGCTTGCCGTCGCCGATCACCACCACCGGCCCGCCGGTGGGCTCCAGCACCAGCGGGCTGCCATGGGCCGCGGCGAGCGGGGTGAGCTCCGCGATCACCTCGGCCACCAGCGCGGCGGCGTCCACCTCGTCGCGGCGCGCGTCCAGCCGCCCGGCCTCGAGCTTGGAGAGGTCGAGCAGGTCGTTGATCAGGTCGAGCAGGTGGCGGGCGGACCCCTGCGAGCGCTCCACCGCCTCGTGCTGCTGCTCGGTGAGCGGCTCGTACATCCCCCCCAGCAGCAGGTCGTTGTACAGCATCACCGTGCTCACCGGGGTGCGCAGCTCGTGGCTGGCCATGGCGTAGAAGCGGTCGCGCGACTGCATGGCCGCCTCGCGCTCGCGCTCGGCGCGCACCCGGTCGGTGATGTCGTACCCCACCCCGATCAGCGCCGGGCGCCCGTCGATGTCGGTGCGGGTGCCGTGCACGTCCAGGACGAGCACCTCGCCGTCGGCGCGCACGCCGCGCAGCGAGTAGCGCACCGTGGGGATCTCGCCCGCGAGCCGCGCCCGGATGTTCTCGGCCACCCGGGGCAGGTCGTCGGGGTGCACCACCCGCTCCAGCCCGCCGGGCGCCTGCAGCACCTCGCGCGAGTAGCCGAAGATCTCGGCCAGCCGCGGGTTCACGTAGCGGAAGTAGCCGTCCTGGTAGCAGTAGATGGCCATGATCGACTGCTCCACCAGCGAGCGGAACCACCCCTCCGCGTCGGCCATCAGCCGCTCGGCGCGCGCGCTCCCCGGCACCGCCGGGCGGCGCCGCACCTCGAGCGCGGCGAGCTCGGCCAGCTCGCGCAGCGTCTCCAGCGCCTCGGCGTCCCACTCGCGCGCGCGGGTGTCGCAGACGCAGAAGCTCCCCAGCACCCGTCCCTCGGGGGTGGCCACCGGGTACCCGGCGTAGGCGCGCACGCCCATCCCGGCCACCAGCGGGTTCCCCGCCAGCCAGGGCTCCACCTCCGCGTCGGCCACCGTGACGGGGCCGGCCGACGCCACCACCCGCTGGCAGATGGAGTGCTCCACCGGCGTCTCGCGCGCGCTCGCCAGGTCGGTGGGGAAGCCGCACTGGCTCATGAAGAACTGCCGCCGGTCGTCGAGCAGCGAGAGGGCCGCCATGGGGGCGTGCAGCAGGCGGGCGGCCAGCCGGGTGAGGCGGTCGAACACCTCCGCCGGGGGCGCGTCGAGCAGCCCGGTTGCGGCGAGCGCGGCCAGGCGCGCGGGGTCGCGGAGGAGGTCGGCGGTTTCGGGCACCGGTCTCGGGTCGGGGCTGCGATGGAAAGCGGCGGGTGCCGCGCGTGCTGCGGGGCGTGGGGCGCCCGGGCGGGGTTCCGCCAACATGCTCCCGCCCGGTGCCTGCGCGCAAGGTGCGCGCCCGGGCGCTCCGCTCGGAGCAATGTTTCGGGTGGGACGATGGGGATGATGCCGCGTCCGCGACGTTCGTGCGTGCCCCGCGCGGCACACTGCATCTCACGCGGAGACGCAGAGCCGCGGAGGGAGCCGCCGCGTCTCCCTCCGCGGCTCCGCGCCCTCCGTGTGACGGCCGGTGGTTTTCGGAAAGTAGATGGGATGGCTCGCGGCCGTTGCATGAGGGATGCGCGCCCGAAGGGGCCGAGACCGCGCAGGGCGGCAGTTTGCCCGGAGCGGGCTCGGCGCGGTTGGGCACAGTCGTACCGTGCCCTACCGCGCGCGCAGCCCGACCCCCGCGCAGCGGGGGGCATGCCCAAATCCTGCCGTTCGTCGTACCTTGGTGCAGTTACGTCGTCCACACCGCGCTCGCAGAGGATCACCCGCGCCCGCCGCGATGTACACGCCCGTCGTAGAAGACTACCTGAAGGCGATCTGGATGCTCCAGCAGCAGGAGTCTCCGGTGTCGACCTCGCGCATCGCCGAGCGGCTGGGGCTCACCGCGGCGGCCGTCACGGCGATGATCAAGCGCCTGGCCGAGCAGGGGCTGCTGCGCCACGAGCCGTACTACGGGGTGCGCCTGGCCGCGCAGGGGGAGCTGGCGGCGCTGCGCATCATCCGGCGGCACCGGGTGCTGGAGCTCTTCCTGGCCGAGAAGCTGGGCTACGAGTGGGACCGCGTGCACGACGAGGCCGAGCGCCTGGAGCACGCCGCCAGCGACGAGCTGATCGAGCGCCTGGCGCGGCTGATGGGCGAGCCCGAGCGCGACCCGCACGGCAACGCCATCCCCACCGCGCAGGGCGAGGTCGACACCAGCCGCTACCCCGCGCTGGGCGACCTGGAGCCCGGCCACCCGCGCCGCGTGCTGGAGGTGGAGGTGGAGGAGCCCGAGCAGCTGCGCTACCTGGGCTCGCTGGACCTGTACCCGGGCGCCGAGGTGGAGGTGGTGCGCAAGTCGCCCTTCGAGGGGCCGGTGTCGCTGCAGGTGAACGGGAGCCCGCAGGTGATCTCGCACTCGCTGGCCCAGCGCATCCGCGTGCGCCCCGACGGCGACGACGCGGCCGCCGGGTAGAGGGGTGGCCGGGGATTTGCTCGCCCGTGGTGTGGAAAACCGGACGAACGAGAGACGGAGTGGAGCCGATGAACTTCCTGAAGGTGCTGCTGGGAGCCGCCGCGGCGGGCACGATCGTGCTGGCCTTCCGCGACTTCGAGGGGGACGGGTGGCTGCAGCCGGCCCTGCCGGGTGGCCGCTGGGCCGAGGGCGACCTGCTGCTGGAGGAGGACGACGACGAGGCGCTCCTGGAGGAGCCGGTGCTGGGCTACGACGGCATGGACCGCGACACCCTGCTCGCCTGGCTCGACGACGCCGACCTGGACGAGGCCACGCTGCTGCGCATCCGCCGCTACGAGACCGCCACGCAGGACCGCGAGCCCGTCCTCGACCGCATCGACGACCTCCTCGCCCCCTTCGGCTGAGCGCGGCATGTTGGACGACCCGCAACGGGAAGGCCGCCCCGGCAGTGATGCCGGGGCGGCCTGATTCGTCGGCGGCGCCAGAGACTACTCGGCGAGCGTGAGGTCTTTCAGCGGGACCTCAAATGGCTCCGGATCGTCGACCGCTTCCAGGAACGGCCGGATGCGCATGATCCGACGGCCTTTCCAGCCGATGTTGCCGCGGTCCTCGATGACCTCGGCCTTCATGGTACCCCAGGGCAGGTGATAGAGAACACGACTCCCGACCCCGATGGCTACCGTCGACGGTGCGGCGAGCACGAGCTCTTCCGCGGGCCACACGATGTCGCCCCCGGAGTATTCGCTGAGCGGCCGAATCCCCAGAAGCCTTCGACCGTTCACGCCAATGTCGCCGCGGTCCTCGACCACAATGGCGTCGAACAGTCCGCCCGGCATCGGGTAGCGAACGCGGCTCCCCACCTGGAACTCATCGCCGGGACGCAGTTTCTTCCGCTTCGACATCGATGCCTCCGGCGACGTGCGTCGGGATCCGCTACGTGTACTGCGGCCTATTCCGCGAGTGTGAGATCTTTCAGCGGGACCTCGAAAGGCTCCGGATCGTCGACTGCCATCAGGAAAGGCCGGATTCGCATGATCCGGCGGCCCTTCCACCCGATGTTGCCGCGATCCTCGACGACTTCCGCGTTGAGCGTTCCCCACGGCATGTGGTACACGACGCGGCTGCCAACTCCGATCCCACCGGTCGCCGATCGCTTCGTCTGCCTCATTCCCACTCCCTTCACCAGGGGAAAACCCCACCGATTTGCTTCAAATATAGGCGAAGTACGGCATCGAAGTCCACCGCCAATCCGTTGCACGCCCCGCGCCACCCGCGGACCTCCTCCAACCGAAGCGTCTCGCGGCCTTCCAGGCGAGGACTGCGAAAATCTTGATGGGCGATCGCATTCCGCCAGCGGTTCAGGTCCTCCAGTTGCTCACGGCGCGCGCTGGTTCGTGCGCTCTTCGAGACAGACTCCGACCAGATATCCAGGCCGTAACGGTTGAAGTCGGCACCGATGTTCCCGGGGTTCGCATTACCGGAATCCAGCCGCCGTCCCTGGGAGAGCGCCGCCCCAAGGACCGGAGCGAGGGGAACGAAGGCCGCCCCCAGGAAGTCTGCGGCGTCCGAATGCAGGTCGCGGCAGAAGCGCTGGAACTGGGAGCTCAGCAGCACCACGTAGGCTTGGTTGATCTGCTGCCGCGCGAACGCCCGCGCGCCGCGGCCGCCGCCGACCACGGCGTGCGCGGCCTCGACCTCGTCGAGCACCTTGCGGCTGCGCGTCTGCCAGTTGCGGAGCGCTCGCGACGGCATGGGGTTGAAAATGATCAAAGATGAACAGTGTGGACATCGCAATGTAATCGGCCTGCCGCGAGATGCAACGATCTCTAAAATATTACCACAAAAAGACAAAGCCTCACGCAGAGCCGCGGGGCCGCAGAGAGCCCGCGGCGGCCCTCTGCGTCTCTGCGGCTCTGCGTGAGACGATCCGTTGCGGAGCTGCGGGTCAGCCGCCGAGCTCTTCGCGCACGATGCGGTTCAGCTCGCGGCCGTCGAACTTCCCCTTGGTCCTGGGCGTGAGCGCCTTCATCACCGTGCCCAGGTCCTTCGCGCCGCCGGCGAGAGCCTCGCGGACCATGGCGCGCACCTCCTCTTCGCCGAGCTGGGGCGGGAGGTAGGCCTGCAGCTGCGCGGCCTCCTGCTCCTCCTTCTGCGCCAGCTCCTCGCGGGCGCCGGCGCGCATCTGCTCCGCGGCCTCGCGGCGCCGCTTGATGGCGGTGGTCACCACCGCGTGCACCTCGCCGTCCGCCAGCTCGTGGCCCAGCTCGATCTCGCGGTTGCGGATCTCGGAGAGAAGGGTGGTGAGCACGGTGGTCCGCAGCCGGTCGCGCTCGCGGCGCGCGGCGTTCAGGTCCTCGCGGATGGTGTCCTTCAGCGTGTCCGGCATGTCGTCCTCGGCTCGAAGGGTAAGGGCGCGAAATCTACTGGCTCCCCATCCCCCCGAAAAGCGGCGCGGCCCCCCTCCCGTGTTAGGGAGAAGGGCCGCGCACACACCCGCCCGGGAAGGCTCAGCGCTCGTCGTCGCCGCTCGGACCGCCGGCCTCCCAGCCGTCGGAGTGCGGCTTGAGCGGGACGTCGGCGCGCTCCATCTCCAGCTCCAGCCCGGGCTCGGTTCCCTGGCCGACGCGCGCCTGGCTGTTGACGGCCTGCGGCTGCTCGGCCGCGGGCACGGCGTGCTTGCCGTGGGGCGACTGGTTGTCGAGCTCGTCCTCGGCGTAGCGCGTGGGGTTGGGATCGCCCACGCCGGTGCGCGCGCCCACGCGCGGCTGCGAGTGGGCGATCTCCTCGTCCTCGTACTGGGCGCGGTCGCTCTGCTCCAGCGCCACCTCGCGCAGGTGCTGCGAGTCGTCGGCGCCGGGGTCGGTCTCCTCGCTCTGGCGGCGCTGCCCCATCCCCACCTGCCTCCCCGTCCACTCACCGGCCATGTGCCCCTCCCATCGCTCGTGATCGGCCGCCCGCCGGCCGTCGTGGTCCACGTCCATCCGGTTCACCACCGTCTCCACCCCGTCCACCTGGCGGGCCACCCGCACCGCCCGCTCCCCCTCCTCCGCCGAGCGCACCGAGCCGGAGAGCTCGATGACCCCCTCGCTGATGCACCCCACGTCGACCCCCCGCTCGGAGAGCACGGGATCGCGCAGGAAGGCGTCGAGCACGTCGTCTTCCAGCGCGGCGAGCAGGTCTTCCTCGCCCACGGCGCGCCGCAGCCGCCCGGGTCCGAAGGTGCTCGCCACGTCGCGGGCGCGCTCCCGCAGGCGCGCCCCCGCCTGCCGCACC
>C688J35102_120989234_pt1 | contig 10493 bp, 9 predicted proteins | sample HopSoiMetagenom2_FD_35102 | JGI IMG/M metagenome (IMG submission 35102) | reverse complement strand
GCGGCCAGGTCGACGATCGGCGCCGCCCCGCCGAGGACGGCGGCGATCCGGCGCTGGACGGGCAGCCGGCGCACGAGCCGGAAGACGCCTGCCGATACCAGCGACGCGCCGACCGCGGCCCCGAGCACGCCGCCCTTGGCCTCGTCGAGCGACTCGCCGCTGAACGCCACGTCGGCGATCAGGAGGGAGACGGTGAAGCCGATGCCGGCGATCGCGCCACCGCCCACGAGCGCGCCCCACCCGACGGGGGGACGCAGCCGCCCGCGGCTGACCCGGGTGACGAGCCACGACGCGCCGACGATGCCGACGGGCTTGCCGACCACGTAGCCGACGATGATCCCGAGCGTGATCGGCGAGGTCGCCGCGCGCCGGAGGAAGTCGCCGTCGAGCGCGATCCCTGCGTTGGCGAGGGCGAACAGCGGGACGATGACGAAGCTCGTCCACGGGTGCAGCACCTGCTGGAGCCTTTCGTTCGGAGAGATCGTCTTCGCCACGCCGGCGCGTGCATCGCGGGCGAGCTCGGGCGTCGGCTGCTCGCGGAACATCCGGAACAGGTCGCTCGCCCGCTCGAGATCGCCGCGCGCGGGCGGCGTCGCGTACGTGATCAGGCCCATGGCGAGCCCGATGACGATCGGGTCGACGCCGGACTTCGAGAGCGCGACCCACGCCGCCGTCCCGAGCAGTGCGCAGATCGCGCCGCGGCGCACGCCGAGCTTCGGCAGGGCGATGATCATGACGAAGATCGCGAACGCGATCCCGAGCGCGCTCATGTCGATGGTGGCGGCGTAGACCGTCGCGATCACGGCGATCGCCGCCAGGTCGTCGACGACGGAGAACGTGAGCAGGAAGGCGCGCAGCCGGAACGGCACACGGCGGCCGACGAGCGAGAGCAGCCCGAGCGCGAACGCGGTGTCGGTCGACATCGCGACGCCCCAGCCCCCGCGGGACGAGCTGCCGGCGTTGAACGCGAGGAAGATCGCGATCGGCACGATCATGCCGCCGATGCCGGCGGCCAGCGGGATGGCGGCGCGCGAGCGCTCGCGGAGCTCGCCGAGGTCGAACTCCCGCCGGGCCTCCAGCCCGACGACGAAGAAGAAGAGCGTCATCAGGCCGCTGTTGACCCAGTAGCGCAGCGGGTGCGACAGGCCGGAGTCGCCCAGGCTGACCGAGAGGTTCGTCCGCTCCCACACGCGGACGTACGAGTCGAGGTCGACGTTCGCCCACAGCAGCGCCGCGGCGACCGCGCCGACGAGGACCATCGCGCTCGCGGTCTCCGTGCGCAGGAAGGTGCGCAGCGGCGTCTGGAGGTGGCGCGCCCAGGCGGTGCTGCCGCTGTAACCGGGCTCGACGGCACTCGTCGCCATGCGGGAACGCTACTCAGCGGCGAGCGATGTAGAGCGACTGCGCGCCGTGGCCCACGAGCCGCGAGCGGTCGAACAGGCGCGATGCCGCGAGCCCGAAGCCCCGCGGGTCGACGTGCGTGTGCGCGTCGAGGCAGATCCACTCGCCCTGCGGGACGGCCGCGAGGTGGACGGTCAGCTCGGGGTTGATGAAGAGCCAGTCCGTCCACGGCAGCACGCTCGAGACGCCGTTGCCCGAGTCGGCGAGGATCAGCAGCCGCTGGAGCCCGCTCGGCTCCTCTCCCGGCACGAGCGGGAAGCGCATGCGACCCCAGATCGTGGCCGGCCCGGGCTCGCCCGGGACGCCCCCGACCGGACGCCATTCCATCGCCTCCAGGTAGCCGCCGCGCCGCCCCGGCCAGCCCACCGCCTCCGCCGGGAACGCGGGCACCGCGTCCCCGGGCGCGGGGATCGGCGGCAGGTCGAGCTCGGTGGCGCGGATGCGCCATGCCTGCGCACGCATGACCGGACGGCCGGCCGCCTCGAGCTCCGCCTCGACGAGCTCGACGCTCCGCCCGGGCCGCAGGACGCGGCTGCGGACGGTCAGCTCCGCGACGGGAACTGCGCTCAGGATCTCGGCCGTCATGCGCGCCACCGTGGCCGGCCACGACGCCGACTCGGCCTCGATCGCACGGGCGAGCAGCGCCGCCGGGGGGCCGCCGTGCTGCGCCTCGGGGTCCCACGGGCCGACCGTGTGCTCGGTCGCGCGGTAGCGGCCGCCGCCGAGCGCTTCGAAGAACGTCGTCGCCGTCACGACACGTAGGCTCGCAACTTCAGGTCGAGGAGGAGGCGGGATGACGCGGGCACGACGGCTCGCTGCGGGCGTGGTCGTGCTTGCGGCGGCACTGGCGGCAGGAATACCGGTGGCGGCGGCACCGGCACAGGGACGGGTGCAGGTGTTCTTCCTGCGCGGCGAGCAGCTCGCCGCGGTCAGCCGCCCCGGAAGCACCGCCGAGGACGCGATCCGGGCGCTCGTCGCCGGCCCGACCAGGGCCGAGCGTGCACGGGGCTTCTCGACGAACGTCCCGCGCGCGACGCGGGTGCTGAGCGTCACGGCCGCCGGCGGGATCGCGACCGTGAACCTCGGCGGCCGCTTCACGGCGGGCGGCGACACGGGCTCGTTGCTCGCGCGCCTCTCGCAGGTCGTCCGCACGGCGAGCGGTCCCGAGGGCGCTCCCCGCGTGCAGCTCCTGATCAACGGGCGGATCGCGCCCGGCCGCTTCCCCGGGATTCCGACCAGCAGGCCGCTCACGTACCGCTTCCTGCAGACGCCGAACGGCCCCGTGCCCGAGCCTCCGGGGCTGAAGCTGCCGCCCCCCGACCCGGGCGTGAAGACGCTGCAGGACAGCCTGATCGAGCTCGGCTACATGGTCCGGGGCGACGACGACGGGCGGTTCGGTCCGGCGACGAGCAACGCGATCCTCGCCTTGCAGAAGTGGGAGGGATTGCGGCGCACGGGCGTCATGGACGACGTCACCGACCAGCGGCTCGTCACGGCCCAGCGGCCGCTCCCGGTCACACGGGGCCCGGCCGGGAAGCGCGCCGAGGTGCTGCTCGACCGCCAGGTCGCGCTGCTGATCAACAACAACACGGTCGTCCGCACCATCGCCGTCTCGACCGGCAAGCCCGGCTACGAGACGCCTCCGGGCAGCTACAAGGTCTACGCGAAGATCCCGCGCTGGTGGTCGGTGCCGTTCCGCGAGTGGCTGCCGTTGGCGATCCCGTTCGTGGGCGGGTACGCGTTCCACGAGTTCCAGGTCGTGCCCCCGTACCCCGCGTCGCACGGCTGCGTGCGCCAGCTGTACACGGTGGCCCGCTGGACCTACAACTTCGCCACCGTCGGCATGCCGGTCAGGGTGCTCGCGAAGTCCTGAGTGCCCGGCTAGGCGCCGGTCGCCACCCGCTCCTGGCCGTCGACGAAGACGTGACGAATCTCGAGCGTGTCGTCGAGGACGACGACGTCTGCTGGGCGGCCGACCGAGAGCACGCCGACCGGCTTGCCCGTCGCCCGCCCCGGGACGCTGGTCGCCGGGGCGACCGCTTCTACCAGCGGGAACCCGAGCGCGTGGAGGTTTCGCACCGCGGCGATCATCGTCACGGTGCTGCCTCCGAGCATGCCGTCGTCGCCACGGGCGACGCCGTCGCGCACGTCGACCTCGACGCTGCCGAGCCGGTAACGGCCGTCGCCCATGCCGGCGGCGGCGATCGCGTCGGTGACGAGCGCAGCACGGCCGCACGACACGACCACGCCGCGCTCGTGCAGCAGGTCGATGACGTCGCCGGCCCCGACGAGCCCGGGCGCAAGCGTCTTGTGCCGACCGGCCCGGCGGCGAGCAGCCGCTGGGCCCGCGCGACATCTCGCGGTCGCCAGGCGCCAGGCTTTGCCGAAAGGCCGCTAGCGCGCGACGGTGACTTTGCTCAGACCGATCGGGTGGTCGGGGTCGAGACGCTTCGCGCGCGCCAGCGCCCACGCAAACAGCTGCCCCGGAACGACGGAGAGCAGTGGGGAGAGCAGCGGCCGCGGCGGTCGCGGAGCCGAGAGCACGTAGTTCGGGGCAGGAATCCGCTCGGCTGCGGTGCCGCTCGCGACGAGCGTCGCTCCCGCCCGGGTCACCCGCGTGGCTGCCTCAATGACGGCGGGGAGCGTCTGGTCGTCGCAGGCGATCGCCCAGACCGGGAAGAACGGATCGAGGGCTGCCACCGGACCGTGCGCCAGGGCGGTCGCGGTCAGCGGCTCAGCCGCCACCCGGCATGCCTCGAGAAGCTTGAGGGCGATTTCTCGCGCCGTCGCGAACTCGACGCCGCGGCCGACCACGAACATCCGTCCGACGAACGCGAAGGGTAATGCGATCTCGGACACGCGTTCCTGGAGCTGCGGAATCGCCGCGTCGAGCAGCCCGGCCACCTCTCGCACGTCGCCCGCACAGCGCGCGCCTTCGATATCGCCGGCGGTGTAGCCGGCGAGCAGGACCATGGCCGCGAGGGTGTTCAGGTACGTCTTCGTCGCCGCGACTGCCTTCTCTTCTTTCGCGCCGAGAGGGAGCACGGCCTCCGCCGCTTCCGCCAGGTCCGACTCGACGTCGTTCGTGATCGCGACCGTGAAGGCTCCGGCGCGGCGCGCGCACTCGACGTACTCGATCACATCCGGGGTGCGGCCAGACTGCGAGAGGGCAATCACCAGCGAATCGGACATGTCTGGAACCGCGTCGTAGTACACGCTCAGTGAGATCGAGTCGCGCATTGCCGTCAGCCGCGGCAAGAGGCCGAATGTGTAGACGCCGTACGAAGCCGCGTTGTCGGACGAGCCGTGGCCGACGATGCGCACGAGCGAGACGCCGCGCGCCCGCGCCGCTGCCGCCACCCGTGCGAACTCGCGCTCATGCGCCAGCAACCCCTCGAGGGCGCGCGGCTGTTCGCGAATCTCCGCGAGGAACTGCGAGCCCGGCTCGATCGTTGCCGGGAGGACGCTAGCCCCGAACGACGACACGGGCCTCACCGCTGACGAAGACGCTCTCGATCTCGAGGTTGTCGTCCAGCACGACCACGTCGGCTGCCAGGCCGACGCCGATCCGTCCCACCGCCGAAAGACCGATCGCCGCGGCAGGAACCGACGTCGCCGCGCCGATCGCATCTTCGAAGCCCACACCCAGTGCGTGCAGGTTGCGGATGGCCTCGATCATGGTCAGAACGCTGCCCGCAAGCACCCCGTTCGGGCCACGGACGGTCCCGTCGCGCACGACGATCTCGAGGCTGCCGAAGCTGTACGACCCCGGGGGAGCCGCGGCCCCGGCGATGGCGTCGGTCACGAGCGCAACCCGTCCGGAGGCGGCCTGCCAGATCATCTGCACGGTCTCCGGCGAGAGGTGGATGCCATCGTTGATGATCTGGACGATCACGTCGCTGTCGGCAAGGGCGGCACCCGCGATCCCGGGGTCGCGGTGCTCGAAGGGCCGCATCGCGTTGAAGAGGTGCGTGACGGTTCGAAGGCCGTACCGGAACGCTGCGTTTGCCTGCTCGGCCGTCGCGTCCGTGTGCCCGCACGACACCGTCACGCCGCGGGCGTGCAGAAGGTCGACCAGCGGGCGCATGCCTCGAAGCTCGGGCGCGAGGGTCATCATCCGCACGGGGCCGGCGTCCAGCAGACGGCGGAGCAACGCGACGTTGGGCTCGCGCCGGGAGGCCGGCGGATGAGTGCCCAGGCGGTAGGGCGAGATGAACGGCCCCTCCAGGTGGATGCCGAGAATGCGTGGGCCTTCCGCCACGATCGGCACTTCGCGCATCGCTGCGACCAGCACGGCTTCCGGGCTCGTGATCAGCGTCGGCAGGTAGCCGGTGACGCCGGTCTCGAGCATCGCCTCGCCGGCGCGGCGGTAGCCCGCGGCGTCCGCGTGCAGGAAGTCGACGCCTGCGAACCCGTTGACCTGAAGATCGATGAAGCCCGGCACGGCCGTGCCTCGGCCCGGGCGTCCGGAGATGCCGACTCGCGCGATCAGCCCGTTGACCACCTCGACATCGCCGGGAACGAGGCGACCTTCTACGAGCGCTGCCGCGACGCCGAGCCTCACTGCCCGGCCGCCAGTCTGACGTTGCCGGACGCGGCGGCCAGCCGCTCGCGCGCAGCGCGTGCCTCGACGGCCGCGAGCAGCATGACGATCGCCACCTTCGCGTTGCCGTCCGCGGCGGCGAGCGCGTCGTCGACCTGCTCGGCGGAAGCGCCCGTTGCCGTCGTGACGATTCGGTGCACGCGCTGGCGCAGCTTCTCGTTCGTCGCCTGGACGTCCACCATCAGGTTGTCGAACGTCTTCCCGAGGCGGATCATGGCAATCGTCGAGATCTCGTTCAGGACGAGCTTCTGCGCCGTTCCGGCCTTGAGGCGCGTCGAGCCGGCGAGCAGCTCCGGGCCGACGACGACCGGGATCTCGAAGTCGACGAGGCGGGCCAGCTCGGAGTCGGGAACGCACACGATCGCCGCGGTGGCCGCGCCGGCCGAGGCCGCAGCCTCGATCGACCCGAGCACGTACGGCGTGCGTCCGCTCGCGCTCACGGCGACCACGGCGTCCGTCGCGCCCACGCCGGCTGCCTGGACGTCGCGGCGTCCCGCCTCCGCGTCATCCTCCGCGGCGGCCTGCTGTGGGGCGGATGCGGTGCTGCCACCCGCGACAAGCGCGACGACCTGTCCGGGATCGGACGAGAACGTCGCCTCGCATTCGTACGCGTCCAGCTCGGCGAGCCGGCCAGACGTGCCCGCGCCCACATAGACGAGGCGGCCGCCCGCTTCCAGGCGGTCGACGATCGCGTCAACGGCGGCAGCGATGCGTCCTGCCTGGGACCCGACGGCCGCGGGCACGGCGGCGTCCTGTCGGTTCATGAGCTCGACGAGCTCCCGGGTCGTGCGGAGATCGAGGTCGCACGTCTCCGTACTGCGAGCCTCCGTGATCAGGTCGCCCAGGCCCATTGGCTGCGCAGTCTACGCGCGATCGGTGAAGTGGGCAATACCACTTTCCCGATATCAACACATTGGTCTTGTCATGTGGGGAGGCCGGGCGATAGCATCGCCCGCGTGGCTGCGATCGAGATCGATGGCGTCAGCAAGGTCTTCGCCGGGGAGGTGCGCGCGGTCGACGACGTGACCCTCACGGTCGCCGACGGCGAGTTCCTCGTCCTGGTCGGGCCGTCGGGCTGCGGAAAGTCGACGCTCCTGCGCATGATCGCGGGCCTGGAGGAGGTCACCGAGGGCGTGATCCGCATCGGCGGCGACGACGTGACCGCGCTCGCGCCGCGGCGCCGCGATCTCGCCATGGTCTTCCAGTCCTACGCGCTCTACCCGCACATGACCGTCCGCCAGAATCTCGCCTACGGCCTGAAAGTGCGGCGCACGCCGAAGGCCCTGATCGGCCCCCGTGTCGCGGAGGTCGCCGAGATGCTCGGGCTCACGGAGCTCCTGAGCCGCAAGCCCGCGCAACTCTCCGGTGGTCAGCGCCAGCGCGTGGCGATGGGCCGCGCGATCGCGCGCGAGCCGCGCGGCTTCCTGATGGACGAGCCGCTGTCGAACCTGGACGCGAAGCTGCGGGTGGACATGCGCACGTCGCTGCAGCAGCTCCACGCGCAACTCGGCGTGACGACTGTCTACGTGACGCACGACCAGATCGAGGCGATGACGCTCGGGGATCGGGTCGCGGTGATGCGCGACGGGCGGCTGCTGCAGGTCGATGCGCCGCAGCACCTCTACGAGCACCCGCGCGACCTCTTCGTCGCCGCGTTCATCGGCTCGCCGGCCATGAACCTCGTGGACGCGACACTCGACGGCGATGAGGTCGTCTTCGGGCAGTTTCGCGTCCCGCTTGGCGGCCGCCGGCCGCCTGCGCTCCGCACCGAGCGCGTCGTGCTCGGCATCCGGCCCGAGAGCTTCGAAGACGCGAGTTTCGCCGCGCCCGGCCTGCCGCGCATCGAGGCTCACGTCTCGGTGCTGGAGGAGCTGGGCTGCGACGCACACGTTTTCTTCCCGGTCGATGCGCCGCGCATCACGGCCGAGCGGCTGGAGGCCGACGAGACGCGAGGGACGCTGCTCGCCGTAGATCATTCACTCTTCACCGCGCGTGTCGACGCGCGAACGCGCGCACGCGTGGGCCAGGAGGTCGAGCTCGCCCTCGACCCGAGCCGGCTGCAGTTCTTCGATCCGGAATCGGGCCGCAGCCTGCTCGTCGCCGGCGAGGTCGAGGCAGATACGCCCGTACCGGCATGACCAAGCAGAGCGAGACGCGTGAGCAGGTCCGCGACCTGATCGACGGCCTCGTCGTCGGCGACGCGATTCCGTCTGAACGGCAGCTCAGCCTGGACCTCGGCGTTTCCCGGCTAACCGTACGTGCGGCGCTCGAGAGCCTCGTCAGAGAGGGCTACCTCGTCCGGCGTCGCGGCTCCGGCACGTTCGTCAGCGAGCCGAAGATCGCCCAGGAGCTGACGATGAGCTCGTTCACCGACGACATCCGGAGCCGCGGCATGACGCCGGGCAGCCGAACCCTCGAGCTTCGCGTCGTTCCCGCGGGCGCCCGACTCGGCCGCGTCCTCCACGTGTCGCCGTCGGAGCCGGTCGTGGTCGCGAAGCGGCTCCGCCTCGCGGACCGGGAGACGATGGCGATCGAGATGCTTCATGTCCGAGAGGCGCTGGTCCCCGGCCTGACGAAGAGCGACCTCGAGGAAGGCTCCTTCTACGCGCTGCTCCGTGAGCGCTACGGGATCGCGATCGTCGGCGGCATACAGACGGTCGAGCCAACGGTGACCAGTGAGGAGGAGTCAAGCGCACTCGGCGTCCCGCTCCATTCGCCGGCGTTTCTCTTCGAGCGCATCACGCGCTGCGAGACGGACGAGATCGTCGAGTTCGTCAACTCGATCTACCGCGGTGACCGCTACCGGCTCGTGACCGAGCTGAGTGTGCGGCCGACGCCCCGCCGTTCTGCCCTCCCGATGGCCCTGTACGAGGAAGGCATTGGAGGGTAGGCGCGCGTGGTCAATACCATTTCCAGGCCTTTTGACATCAAAATTCGCGTAGACAAGCGGGTTGGCGGAGATTGGTCTTGACTTTGCAGAGGCCATGTGGAAACGTTCCGCCGGGAATGGCAAGTGGTATTAACCAAGCCGCTGGGCCGGTGTTCGCGCGGATAGCGCGGAGGCAGTCGGCTCTGCCAAAGCAATGGAGGGCCCTTCAATGAAGAGACGGAAGTTTGTGGCCGTCGGCCTCGTCGCCGCCGTCGCCGCGCTCGCCTTTGCGGTCGCAGCGAGCACCGTTTCCGGCGCGACGCAGGCCAAGAGCATCACGGTCTGGCTCCAGGTCGACGCACAGTCGGGGTGGCCGGACGTCGTGTCCGCCGCGAACCAGCAGTTCCAGGCCGAGCATCCGGGCGTCAGCGTGAATGTCCAGTACCAGGGCTGGCCGACCCATCTGCAGAAGTTCGACGCGACGCTCGCCGGGGGCAACATGCCCGACGTGATCGAGATGGGCAATACCGAGATGACCAAGTACATGGCGGCCGGGGCCTTCCAGGACCTGACCAGCCTGAAGGGGTCGTTCGCGAACTCGGGCACGTGGCTCGCCGGGCTGGCCGCGTCCGGCCGGTACAACGGCAAGCTCTACGGCGTGCCGTACTACGCGGGCTCGCGCGTCGTCACCTACCGGACCGACCTGTTCAAGAAGGCCGGCATCAAGACGCCGACGTCACTCGCGCAGTTCGCGAGCGCGGCCGGAACGCTGAACAAGAAGTTCGGCAAGAAGGGCTTCTCGCCCGTGTACATCGCCGGTGAGGACTGGTACGTCGCGATGGGCTTCGTCTACGACTACGGCGGGAGCATCGCCCAGCAGATCAGCGGCAAGTGGAAGGGCACGCTCACATCGAAGAAGTCGATTGCCGGCCTGACCGCCTTCAAGAATTTCTTCCAGTCCGCGTCCCGGGCGAGCAAGACCACCATCGAGACGCAGCCGAATCCCTACGACGTCTACAAGCAGGGCCTCGCCGCCTCGATGGTCGGGCCGGCCTGGTTCTCCTGCTGCGTCGGCGACCAGTACAAGAGCAGCACGGGCCAGTTCGTCATGCCGGGCCACATCAAGGGCCAGGCGATGCCGGGCTTCCTCGGCGGGTCGGACCTCGCAGTCCCGGTCGGCGCCGACAAGACGCTTGGAGCCGACTGGATCAAGGCATTCACGAGCAACTCCGCGGAGAAGGCGCTTGAGGTGAAGGGCAACATCCCGAACACCACCTCGCTCTTCGACAATTCGAAGATCAACGAGCGAGCCGCGGCTAGGAGCTGGTTCGTCCCGACGGCCAAGCACTGGGTGGACGTCGAGAACGGAAACGTCCTGCGCACGATGCTCGCCGAGATCCTGACCGGCAAGCAGACCGTCAAGCAGGCCGCGAAGTTCGCAAGCGACAACATCACGGCAACCCTGAATCAGTCGTAACCAGAGGATCAGCTGGGGACGTGAGCGCAATCCCGGCCGAGTCATCGACCGCCGCCGAGTCGGGCCCAGGCCCGACTCGGCGGCGGTCGGCGCGCGTTCAGCGCACGATCCGCGGCTCGACGCCGTACCTGCTCATCCTCCCG
>C688J35102_120989235_pt1 | contig 10495 bp, 7 predicted proteins | sample HopSoiMetagenom2_FD_35102 | JGI IMG/M metagenome (IMG submission 35102) | reverse complement strand
GTCCGGCGACTTGGCGTAGTACACGAGGAACTCCCCGACCGGAATGGTTGCGTCTACCGTCCTTACGGCTCGCGATTCGCCGTGGGACGGAGTGTCAGGATCAATCTGGGGTTTCGATTCCACGGGGACGTTCAACTGACGTCAGTGTACGCGAACTTTTGCGGGAAGTCTGATACGATTTTCCGCATGAATCGTAGAGGTGTCCTTCGATCGGCCGCAGCGATCGGTGCTGGACTGTCGACCGTCCGCTCTCCCCTCGCGCTTGCTACCGAAACCAAAGGCGGACGTCTCAAGCAGGGTGTTTCCTACTGGACCTATCAGAAGTGGTTCAGTCTTGACGAATTGTGTCAGGAAGCCGTTCGCATCGGGTTGAAGGGAATTGACCTCGTTACACCTGATCAGTACGCCACAGTAAAGAAGTATGGCCTTGTGCCCTCCATGACATCCGGGACTGCCCCGAATACAATTCCCATCGGACTAAATCGGCTTGAAAATCATGAGCGTGTGCTGAACAGCCTGAAGAACGACATCACGCTCGCTGCCGCTGCTGGTGCTCCGAACGTGATTACGTTTTCGGGCAATCGGAAAGGCATGCCGGACGGCGAAGGGCTTGAGAATTGCGCCACGGGGCTGAATAAGATCAAGTCGTACGCCGAGGAAAAAGGCGTTACGGTCAACCTAGAGCTGTTGAACAGCAAAGTGAATCATAAAGATTACATGGCTGATCATTGTGCCTGGGGAGTTGAGCTGATGAAACGTGTTAACTCGCCTCACGTGAAGCTTCTGTACGACATCTATCATATGCAGATCATGGAAGGCGATCTCATCCGAACCATCCGGGACAATATTGCCTATCTCGGCCATTTCCATACCGGCGGAAATCCGGGACGTCATGAGATCGACGACACCCAAGAGGTCAATTGGAAAGCCGTAGCCAAGGCGATTGCCGACCTGAACTTCCAGGGGTTCTTGTCCCACGAATTTTCGCCCGTGAATACCCCGCCTATACGCAGCCTGGAACAGGCATTCGAGATCTGCTCGGTGTGATGGGTTGGGCCTGCCGGTAGCAGGTTTCAAGCCCGAAAATCCAGTCACAGCTTGATCGAAAATTTTTTCGCTTGTTCAGTCATGAAGTTACGGGTAATTTTTGCTCGTGATAGTTCCCGGCTCTTATCATCCGATGCTACGCTCCGGCTGACCTCGGATGCCCGGGAGAGTTCCGTGCCCGCGCGTCCGCCAGACCATGAGCACAGAACAGATCGTAAAACTGCAGCCTGACCGTACCCTTTACTTACGCGGCTTCACCGGAGTCGGCTCGGCGGCGTCTCTGCATGGCTGCAGTCCGACAGGATTCACGGTGTCGGGTGTATTCCGCGATATGGCGGATTTCTGCGTACTCGTCGTGTACGACGCCGATAACACCTTTGAACACTACTCAGTCCGGTACCTTCCCGACTTTGAACTGGCGGGCATGACACTGTCCTTCAATGTCGCGTATCACGGCTTGCAGCCCTTGGACTCTTCGAAGTATTCCTGGATCGACTGGTCGCAACTGGACGTAATCAGGAAAGACGAGACCACCGCGCGGATTCCGCTTTGGGATCATGCCACCCTGGTCAGCGGCAACTATGCCGTAGCGCAGGGCGGATACGCCATCTCGGCGCCTGGCGGATGCACGATCTATGACCGTCTCACCCTCTTCGTTAACAACGTCAGCTTCGATTTTCTAGCCGGCGGCGGAGAGTCAGCCGCTTACGTGGCTCAGACGTTAGCGAACTCAATCAACAACTACGATTGGTCAACATTCTCCAGTCATAGCGTCTCCGTGATCGCGTCAGCAGATTCGAGCGGAACGCTAATGCTCAAGAATGCTCGTACGGGCAAAGCACGAGTTTCGGGGGCCTCGGTGGAATGGACGGAGGGTATCAAATTTCCTGGTATCGCGCCGGGATCGACCATTTATCTTGGCGGCGTAAGCTACACCGTTTCCGCTGTCACCAGCCCAACGACGCTCACACTTGCGGCGCCGGCCCAAGCGGTTGACGGTCGCATCGTTCCCTATCTTGCTGAGTATGGCGGCTCGGACGGCAACAGCGTCAGCACGTACATGGTTGTGAGACCAGGGAACGTCACGTTGAGCGTTGACCGGTCCGAAATGCAGTTGTCCGGCGGTAAGTCCGATGACGTTGTTTGGAACGTTTTTCTTGATTTCACCGCGCTAGGCATTGACGAAATCCGGCAAGCGTGGATGACCTTCGCTCCTCAGCTTACGCCTGCTTCCGTTTATGCCGATACGGAATGGACTGCGACCTTCACAAATTGGACCACGCAGGACCCGCTGAACAAGCGATTCCTGCGTTGCGCCGGACCGGCTAGTCTCCGAATCGGCAACGACGCAAGCACCGCCTGCGAATACGCCGGATCCGGATGGTCTCTGAGCGCCGCCAACAACTATTGGCAGGGATTCGGGCAGATCACTTCTACCGTCGGAGACTCGGTCACGGTCACCTACAGAACCAACTCGACTCACGATCTTTACCTCGGTACTTCGCTGTTTCCCCATCGCGGTACGGTTGCCATCAGCGTTGATGGCGACGCCGCCACTCAGTTTTCCTGTTCGCTGCCGGTTAGCTCGGAACTTGTCACGCGACGCCTGGTGCGCGCTTCCGTGCCGGCCGGAACTCATTCCGTTTCGGTGAACCTCGTTACCGCGGCTCCATTTGTTTTCGATTACCTGGAAGCTGCTGTGCCTTCGGATTTCGTGGACGCCGCTACCGTATACGACAATGTCAGCCCGGCACTCGACTACGATACTGACGCCACTTACAAGGTAAGCCCGCAGCGACTGCTGTGGCATTTGACGAAGCTAGGATTCCGCGGACAAATCAATGAATACCTGGGCGTTTTCTGGTGGAATCAGCGCAAGCGCGTCGGAGGGTTGTGGAACTCGGCAACCGTAACCTTTGGGGGAACCTGGGCGGCAGGAGACGTTGCTACCATTGCGCTCGGTACGGGTAGCAGCAGATTTCCGCTCCATAAAGGAGTCACGAGTTGGGATACAAACGACACGATCGCGACTCATTTCGTTCAATACATCAATTCGGCCAGCGTCTCAATGTGGGCGGACAAAACTGGCGCGGGGCGACTGACGATTCATACGCGTACTCCGAACTGGGGAGACGTTCTCGACGTGAGCCAGGACCAGGCTTCAGCGGCGGGTACCGTCACCGGCAGCGGCAGCCTGGCCGTTGGCGTGGACGGAACGTGGCAAGTCGATCCGGCAGCTTCGAATCCCATCAATTTCCCGATCAGGCAATGGCACTCTGATTTCTTTGCTCTGGCTGCGGCGCAGAACCTGCTTGTAACCACCTCGTTTTCTATGGAACTGGTCAATCCGCCGGACGACGGGACGCTCGGCAATATATGGACCGCACGCTACTCGGATGGCACGCCCGTGAGGACGGACACCGGCTTTGCCAATTTATCTTCCGCCCAATGCCCGCCCATCCTGACTGTGACGAACTACCAGAAAGCCGTTTACAAGGAGATGGCGCGACTGCAGAGTGGGGCGGGCCTCAATCCCTGGCTTCAGTTCGGTGAATTTCTGTGGTGGTTCTTTTCGTCGATGTCACAGCCGGTTGGGTACTGCTCCTATACGGATCCGATCAGTATTGGTCTAGCGGATGCGCACGGCATGCAGACGGGCGACCGTGTTGTCCTGACTGGCGTTCGAGGCTGCACGGCAGCCAACGGGACCTGGACCATCACCGTAACGGATCCGTACCACTTCACGATTCCTGTTTCAGCCAACGGAGCTTGGGTGACAGGCAGCGGAAGAGCCGTAGGCGGCTCCATGGCCTACTACGATCCGGTGACGGCGGCTGCAGCACAGACCGCACTGGGCCGACCTCTCTACAAATTCACCTGCCAGGACGATGATCCCAGCGTGAACGGCGGTGCGGATGTGAGTTTCCTCGCCAATCAGTTGAAGTCTCACGTCAATGCGATTCGCGCCGAGGTGCTTTCGGCGTATCCCACTGCCAAGTTCGAAATTCTATATCCGAATGACGTCAACAATGCTGTCTGTTTTGCGGGCGAATCGGTATCGAGCCCTCAAGGCGGCCGCCTGAATGCCGCTGTCAACTTGCCGTCAGCGTGGCGTACGAAAGCAAGCAGCGGCTTCGATCGCTTTAAAGTGGAAGCCCTGAGCTGGAGCGCGCAATATCATCATCTTGATCTTGCGGAAGAGGCAATTTATTTTGCGCTTACGCCACCCATGTCTTGGAACACCGCGGATGTCGCCTATCTCATTCCCTGGTTCAATGGCAGTTGCCCATGGCCGGCAGAGTTTCGATTTGCAGATTCACGCGGAATTGCTTTGATCAACTTCTGGGCCTACGACCATTTGGTCATGATGTCCTGGCAGTTGCCGATTCCAAGCCCCATACGGCGCTCGTTCTTTGCGGGTTAAGCACGCACCAGCACTAGCTCTCCGTACAGGCTTTCGCAAAACGCTCAAACAGCTTGCGCTGTTCGGGTTCTCGTGAGACCTGATCTTCAGGGTGCCATTGCACCGCAACGACGAAACGCCGATTCGGCTGCTCGAGACCCTCGATCGTATCGTCTTCGGAATCACGCGCTGAAACTCGTAAGCCTTCCCCGATACCATCGACCGCCTGATGATGCCTGGAGTTCACCCGCAGTCGAGTTGATCCGACGATACTCGCCAGATGGCTCTCCGGTTCGACGATCACCTCATGTGCAATCGTCGATTTATCTTCGAAGTCCGTGTCGTGCCTCAAGGACCCGAGATGCTGGTGTAACGATCCCCCGTGGTGCACGTTCAGCATCTGCAGGCCCCGGCAGATTGCAAAGATCGGCAGATCGCGTTCGAGAGCTTCGTCGATGAGCCGCCACTCCACTGCGTCCCGCTCGTCATCCGGCTCATCGGATTCCGGCGCAGGCGAAGCTCCGTACAGTTTGGGATTTACATCAGTCCCGCCCATTAAAAGAAGCCCCGCCATTCCATCCAGACTGGGCGGCTTCAGAACAAACGCCGATACGGGTTCTAATCCCACCGAGCGTGCGGCGTCTTCATAAGCCTTCAGTTTCGTTGGGTTGCGATAAGGGATCAGAACAGATTTCTTCACACGCGTCCTCGACGTTCAACCCATAGTAGCGATCAGCCGTCCCTGGCAGTTCCGTTACCATGAATGCGGATGAGGTCCCTGCGAGCCACCTTTCTTCTCCTTTTCGTGATGGGTGCTCGTCCCGCAGAACGCAAAGACTGGAAGGCTCTCCGGGAAGAGATTCGAACCACTCTCCACATCTCCGAGGATCTTCCCAGACCCCAGGAGAAGATGTACGGCAGCTTTTCGCCGGCATCCGGCGTGACTGCGGATCGTGTCTCGTACGCCACCGCGTATAGCTTAAGAGTCCCCGCCATCGTCTACCATCCCGGTCAACACAAGCGGATGCGGCGTCCTGCGCTGGTCATTGTGAACGGCCATGGGGGAGATAAGACTTCGTGGTACGCCTACTGGGCCGGCATCTTGTATGCAAGAGCTGGAGCGGTCGTCCTGACCTACGATCCCATCGGCGAATTCGAGCGCAACCATTTGCGTGAGTCGGGAACCAGCCAACACGATGCTTATATCCCGCCGGATGACATGGCTCGCCGAATGGGCGGACTGATGGTAGAAGACGTGATGGCAGGAGTGAATTACTTGCGCCGCCGCAAAGACGTCGACAAGAGCCGGATTGCTGTTCTTGGTTATTCCATGGGCTCGCTGATCAGTTCCATCGGTTGCGCTGCGGACCCGGACGTGAACGCCTGTGTTCTCGTTGGTGGGGGAGACCTCGACGGTCCTGGCGGTTACTGGGATTCGAGTGGAAGGAAGATGTGCCAGGCGATTCCGTATCAATCGTTGAAGGTGCTGGGCGACCGCGGTCCCACCATTTTTGCGCTGCAGGCGAAGAACGGTCCCACTCTGATCTGGAACGGCACTTCGGACAGCGTTGTAGACATCATTCACCACGGTCCGGATTTCTTCCGAGATCTGCACGACAAGACCGCGAACCTGCTGGGTACATCCAAGCACGTCTTTGAATTCGGCTTTACGCCTAACGGCGGACATCGCCCGTATTTCGTCACGAAACCGGTTGCTGTCTGGCTCGCGAAAACGTTGAAGTTTCCAAACTGGTCCGCCGATCGGATGAAAAGCATGCCGGAGACGCACATTTCCGAATGGGCAGCCCGGAATGGAGTTGTTTCGAATAGTCTCAGAAACGAAACAGGAGAAGGCGGGACGATGGCGGTGGGCAACGATATTCCGGCCCTGAACCGCGATCAACTCCATGCGCTGCCCGACGCGGTTTGGTCATCCGAACGGAATCGGTATGTCTACGAGACCTGGGTGGATCGCGCAAAAGCCGCTATTCGCACGGCGGCGCCTTGATTCGGTCTAGACCTTCTGATCTTACGCCGCTGGCCCGTGCGGCGGCATGTTACCCTTTAGCTTCCTAAGCCGAAATTCCGCGTTCCGGCTTGATCGCGATGCCTGATAGCAAGTTACAGATTCTGCCTTTGGGTGGACTCGGGGAGTTCGGGATGAACTCCATGGCAATTCAATACGGTGACGACATTATCGTCATCGACGCGGGAATGATGTTCCCCGAATCTGAGTTGCTCGGCGTAGACATCGTCACGCCCGATTTCACTTACCTGGAGCAGAACGCTTCAAAGGTCCGTGGCCTTCTCCTCACGCATGGCCATGAAGACCACATCGGCGGCATCCCTTTTCTGCTCTCTTCCTTGAATCTTCCGATCTACGGAACGGAGTTCACTCTGGCTCTGGTAGAGCGCCGGCTGGAAGAGCACGAACTGTTGGACGATGCCAAACTGAATGTGGTGAAGGCGCGCGACCGGATCACTTTAGGCCCGTTTGTCATTGAGTTCATACGCGTCACGCACTCGATTGTGAGTGCTGTCGCGCTGGCCATCACAACTCCGCTTGGGGTCATCATCCACACCGGTGACTTTAAGGTAGATCCGACTCCGACGGACAACGAACTCTTTGATCTGCATACGCTTGCTGAGTACGGTAAACGAGGCGTTCTGCTCCTGATGTCGGATTCGACGAACGTAGATCGTCCGGGATTTACGGAAAGCGAGCGCGCGGTGCGCCCTCGTCTCGAAGAGCTGTTTTCACGGTCTGAGAAGCGACTGGTTATTTCGTGTTTCAGCAGTTCGGTCCATCGGCTCCAGCAGATTCTGGATCTCGCGAGCGAGTACGGACGCAAGGTTGCCTTTCTCGGACGAAGCATGCTGAACGTTACCGAGATCGCCCATAGTCTCGGTTTGCTCTCCATCCCGGATTCAACACTTTTGCGGCCCCAGGACATCATGCAGATGCCGCCCGAGAAGGTGGCGGTTGTCGTGTCCGGAACGCAAGGTGAGCCGATGTCGGCAATGTCGCGTGTTGCGGTCGATAACCACAAGCATCTTTACCTGCAGCCCGGCGATACCGTCGCTTTCAGCGCCCGCATAATCCCGGGCAACGAAAAGGCCATTTTCCGAATGATGAATCACTTGGCGCGTAGAGGGGCGGATCTGGTGTACGGAACGATGAAGCCGCCGATTCACGTCTCGGGTCATGCGAGCGAAGAAGAGCTGAAACTAGTTCTGAACCTGGTTCGTCCGCGCTACTTCGTTCCTCTTCACGGTGAATATCGGCAGCTAACCCGGCACGCCGCGCTTGCGCAACACCTCCGGTTTGCGGGCCTCGAGGATACATTTGTGCTGGAAACCGGCGATACCCTCGAAATCGATCACATGGGCGCCCGGCGGGGTGGACGGATTACGGTCGGTCGGATCTGCATCGACTCCGGATCGCTGGACGATGTCGTGGAAGACATAATCATTCGCGATCGCCGCCACCTGTCGGAAGACGGGTTCGTGATTCCGATTATTGCCATCAACAAACATACTGGTAAGAGCGAGGGCCTTCCCGAGATTGTCAGCCGGGGCTTTGTAACGGGCGACGGCGCCGCACTTCTTCAGGACGCACGGGGCGTGGTTGCGCGCACGCTCGAGAACTCTAGCGCCGAGGAACGCAGCGATTGGGGCGTCATGCAGGAAAAAATCCGCATGGATTTGAAGCGCTTTCTGAACAAGCAGAATCAGAGGCGGCCGTTGATTCTTCCTGTCATTTTGGAAGTTTGACAAAATAGCTCATTCGGTTCGCGATAGTATCGTCCAAGTAGAAATAGGAGGATCCCATGAAGAAGCTGTTATTGATTTCCGGTGCTTGGGCAGGATTGATGACCCTGCCCGCGTTTGGTGCGCAAGTGAGTGGCTACATCTCCGACGCGCATTGCGGCAAGGCTCACGACAAAGTGAGCGATGCCAATACTGCCTGCATCAAGAAATGCACCGGAAGTGGTTCCGATCCGGTCCTTGTCAGCCAAGGCAAGGTGATGAAGTTCGATGCTGATTCCAAAGCGAAAGCAATGGCTCACATCGGCGAAGAAGTAAAGATCGACGGTACGGTTAACGGAGACGTCGTAACGGTATCTTCGATCGACAAGCAGTAGGTCCGATTAGTGCTCGAACTCGAGGTCTAGCCGTCCGGCTGGACCTCGGTAGAGCAGCGCCATGTTCTTAAGCTTGTGTTTGCCGTCGAGCGGGAAATACAAGTAGCCTTCCACGGGCTGCTTTGTGTCCTTTTGAGGGAACTGTTTCGCTTTCAACGCTTCCAGGAGTTTGTCATTACCCTGGCTCTTCGTTTCCATCTTTGTGCTCAGAGTCGTCGGCTTTGAGTTCCCGGGGGATGATCCGCTTCCGCCTCCGATCATTCCGCCGAAGCCGCCAAAACCTGAGGATTGTTTCGTCTTGTCGGTGGCCGTACTTACCACCAGCGATCCTTGTCCTGCGATTTGGGCGGGATCGAACGGCTTCGCCCGCTCGCCGTCGTCATGGGCCAGGAGGATGAAATCGTCGGGACTGATCTGTACCGCATCGTTCGTCTTCGGTATGACCCTAACCTCCAGAAGCGCCATTCCTTTCCCCGGGTCCACTCCCAATTTCTGGGTGATCTCCTCCTGTGTCATGAAGATAGTGGCAATGATATCGACTTGCTCATTGCTGGCGCTGGTGTTGGGAGACACGACCTTTTTTGCGCCAGGGAGGCTTGTCGCGAGAAGGAGCGTTCCCGTTACAAGAAGACTAAAACGCATAAGAACTGCTTTGAAAATAGCACCTCTGAAGCCAGAGGGCGTGTGAAATTGAGGGGCGAACAGACATGAATCGGCCGGGTGCCCGGGACGTGTTCGCCGGAGTAGCACAGGTCGAAGTTCAAGCTTCTTCTCCCGGGTGGATCTCTCTGTCCATAGCGCCCGATCTCCAACTCAAGGATCGGGTCGTCCGCTTCTTACGGTCCGAGATGGAGATCGACTTGCCAGCCGAGCTTGCCGAAGAACTATCACTCGCGATGGACGAACTGCTTTCGAACGCAATCGAACACGGCTGTAAAACGGCACCCAGGTGCGGGGTCGATCTCACCTACATCAGAACTCCGAGATTGATCCTGTTCCAAGCACGCGATTCGGGACCGGGATTCTCGATCGAGCGGGTTCCGCACGCGGCCGTCAACAACCCACCGGAAGATCCGCTGCGACACACCAAATTCCGGGTCCGCAAAGGCTTGCGCCCGGGCGGCTTCGGAATCATGCTGGTCCGTCAAATTGCAGATGAATTGATCTATAACGAGCATGGCAATGAAGTCGTGCTGATCAAATACCTGTAGAGCCTGCGAGGGAATTACGAGCCCACGAAACAATGTTCCTCCTGCTTGGCTCTCATCAGGGATGCCGAGAATACCGACAGCCACTTACCGGCTACAACTGCATGCCGATTTCGGATTTGACGCTGCTTCCGACATTGCGGATTACGTACAGCAACTCGGAATTTCCCATGTTTATTGTTCACCGTACCTGCAAGCAGCACCCGGCAGCACACACGGCTACGACGTCGTCGACCACCATAAAGTCAACGAAGAATTAGGCGGGACCGAAGCCCACGACCGCTTCTGCAAGAAATTGGGGGCCTGCGGTTTAGGCCAAGTGCTCGATATTGTTCCCAATCACATGGCCATTAGCGGGCGCCGAAACCGGCTCTGGTGGGATGTGCTTGAAAACGGACCCTCAAGCCGGTACGCGACTTACTTCGATATCGACTGGAATACAACGGAATTGGCCCTGCAGAACAAAATGCTTGTGCCGATACTGGGCGATCATTACGGACGCGTTTTGGCCCGCCAGGAGCTGCAAGTTACCAGATACGGTGCCGAGTTCGTGGTGAAGTATTTCGATCATGAACTCCCGGTAGCCCCAAGATCACTGCCGTGTATTCTTTCACCGGCTGGTTCGCGGAGCGGCTCGGATTACCTGGCATTTCTCTCGGATAGCCTCGATATGCTGCCGGCCGCTTCCGCCA
>C688J35102_120989236_pt1 | contig 10496 bp, 8 predicted proteins | sample HopSoiMetagenom2_FD_35102 | JGI IMG/M metagenome (IMG submission 35102) | reverse complement strand
GGCCAGGCTGGTGGATCTGCGGGGCGCGCAGGCGCTTGCGTGGTTCGAAGCCGGCCGCCTGGCCCGGGCCGCTGAGGCCGCCAGGGCCGCCGATTCCGACGCGAGGCGGCTGGGATTCGAGCAGCATCCCTTCGCAGTGGACTACCTGCGCGTCCTGGCGGGCGCGGCGCTGGAGCAGCGGGACCTCGACACGGCCGAGCATCTCACCGAGCGGGCGCTGTCGATATCTGAGCGCTTCCGGCCCGTCTTCGAGTTCCTCGCCCTGCTCGACCGGGCCGGGATCTGGGCTGCCCGCGGGCGCATCCGCGATGCGCTGGCAACGGTCGACGCCGCGCGCCTCGTCCTGGCCGGGACGAAATCCGTGCTGCTGGCGCGGGCCGACGAGCTAGAGGCACTGCTGCGCTTGTCACTCGGCGACCGGCGCTCGGCCGCCGGACTGGCGGACGGGCTTCCCGCTACCCGGCGCGGCCTGCTGCTGGCCAGGGTCGCGCTCGCCGCCAGCGATCACGACGCCGCTGCGGGACACCTGGACGCGGCGTCGCTGGGGAATCTGACGCCACGAGCCGCGCTGGTACGCCAGGTGCTCCTGGCCGCCGCCGCCATCGAGGGCGGCGACCCCGCAGCGGCTGGCATCGTGGGCGATGTGCTCCAGACAGCACGTCATGCAGGTTTCCTCAACACGGTCGTGACGACCGTGCCCCAGGTGACGCGCTACCTGGTCGAGCATCTGACCGACGCGATACCCGACCCGTTCCTGCAGCGGATCATCGGCGCGGCCCTGGAGGTCCGGGCCACGCAGCCCGAACCAGCCGGTCGTATTCTCGCGGCGCCGCTGACCGACGCCGAGCTGCGGGTCCTGAAACTGCTGCCGACCACTAGCTACCTGCAGATAGCCGCCACCCTTTACATCTCCATCAACACGGTCAAGACCCACCTGCGGTCCATCTACCAGAAGCTAGGAGTGTCCTCCCGCACAGAGGCAATCGAGCGAGCCCTGGAGCTGCGCCTGCTCTGAGACCGTCCTCATAGGGAAGACGAGCTTCGCATCGCCGCTGGCCAGAGGACCTAAGCGAGGGTCCGCAGCGGCCTGCTGGAAGGATTCCGGTCAGCGGCTGAGACGTTGGCCGCAAAGACCCGGTCCATCAGGTAGTCCGCCGAGGCGAAGACCGGTAAGCCTATCGCTGTGCCGGTACCGGCAGCTGGCCCAGCAGGAAGGGAGCAGGCAGTAAGGGCCGACCAGCATCGGTGGCCACGTGACCATGGCATCGCCCGGGATATGAGTCGCCTCCGTTTTGCCGGCAGTTGGTAGTCGGGCTTTCGGTAATGACCGTCCCGCGGGCCGTTCCAGGGGTCGAAGCTAGCTTCCTGCAGGGGCCGTTGGCGGAGGATTTTTCTCCCAAAGCCGTGCGCATGCCGCAACGCACGCTGGCGGCTGGGCCATCTACCCAGCGACCAAGCTGGCAGTCCAAGGTCCTCATCGAGCCCGGGCTCGCCCGGCCCGATGGTGGTGGTTCCGCTAGCGCCGTAAGCAATCACGGCAGCCGTTTTTGCGAATCCGGTCTTCGGGATCACCCTGAAAAGGTGGTGCCGGCAGCATCCGCCGGGCGCAGATTCGGCCGTAGGGACAACGCAGCAACGGCCGGGAAACGTCCACGCGAATGTGGGCCGCCGGCCTGCCCGGCATGACCACTGGGCGGAGCTATCCGCCAGTGGGCACTGGCCGGCGGTATCACGCCGCTGCGGCCCGGAGGGAGTTGCCATGACTACGACGGCTGATGGCGTAGCGGCCAGGAAATCTAACGGCGGAGCGGTCAGGAAATCACGTGCATCAAGCACCGGGGCTTCTGCCCGCGGGCCGGCGCGGACCACGCCGGTGGAGCATCTGAGCCGCGCGGACCGGGTGGCCCGGGGGAAGGACGCCCGGACGGTGGCCCCGCTGGACTCGCACGCTGAGTTCGCGCCGGGTCCTGGGCGGGATCCGGTCGGGCTGCTGCTGGGCCAGGCGAAGTCGCGGGTGCCGGAGCTGGTGCCGATCAGGCACGGGCGGATGCTGGTGTCCCCGTTCACCTACTACCGGGGCGCGGCGCTGCCGATGGCGGCGGACCTGGCCGGCACGCCCGCCTCCGGGCTGCGGGTGCAGCTGTGCGGGGACGCCCACCTGTCCAATTTCGGCGCGTTCGCCTCGCCGGAACGGCGGCTGGTCTTCGACGTCAACGACTTCGACGAGACCCTGCCCGGGCCGTTCGAGTGGGACGTCAAGCGCCTGGCCGCGAGCCTGGCCGTGGCTGCCCGGGACAACGGGTTCACCGCCAAGGCCGGGCGCAAGATCACCCTGGCAGCGGGAGAAGGTTACCGCACCGCGATGCGCGGGTTCGCGAAGCAGACCTTCCTGGACGTCTGGTACGCCCACGTGGACATCGAGCCGGTCCTGGCCCAGTTCAGGTCCCAGATGAAGGCAAAAGGGTTCAAGGAAGCCCAGAAGCTGCTGGCCAAGGCCCACAGCAGCGACAGCACGAAGGCGCTGGCCAAGCTGACCACCATGGTCGACGGCCGACGGCGGATCATCAGCGACCCCCCGACGATCGTCCCGGTCGAAGAGGTCTTCGCCGACGTGCAGGCCGACGCGATCTACACGCTGATCGGTACCGTGCTGGGCAAGTACCGGCGCACCCTGCAGTCCGACCGGCGGCACCTGCTCGAGAATTTCAGGCTGGTGCAGGTGGCCCGCAAGGTCGTCGGGGTCGGCAGCGTCGGCACCCGCGCCTGGGTGCTGCTGATGGACGCCTGCGACGGGGTCGAGCCGCTGTTCCTGCAGGCCAAGGAGGCCCAGCCGTCGGTGCTGGCGGAGTACGCCGGGCGCAGCCAGTACAACAACCAGGGCGAGCGGGTCGTCGCCGGGCAGCACCTGCAGCAGGCCCAGAGCGACATCTTCCTCGGCTGGACCCGCGTCACCAACCCCGAAGACGGGCTGGACCGCGACTTCTACGTCCGCCAGCTGAAGGACTGGAAGTTCTCCGTGCCGATCGAGCTGATACCCCCGCAGGGCATGGCGTTGTACGCCCGGCTGTGCGGGTGGACCCTGGCCCGGGCGCACGCCCGTTCCGGGGACCGCGTCGCGCTGGCCGCCTACCTCGGCGGGTCGGACAAGTTCGACCAGGCCATCGCCGGCTTCGCCGAAACCTACGCCGACCAGAACGAGCTCGACTACGCCGCGCTCCAGGCCGCCGTCAAGGACGGCAAAGCCGAGGCCACCACCGAAATCTAAGGCGGCAGCACGTCGGCCCGGCCACCTGACCGGCCCGCGACCCGCCGGCACAGGCACCGAGCCTGGGCCTTGGGCCAGCCCCAGTAAGCGGGGGATGAGAGGAGCTGGAAGATGGCCGATCCGCTGCAAAGCTGGACCGACGGACAGGCGGAGACTCAGGTCCTGGAGTTCGTGCGGTCGGTGACAGAGCCGGGGTCGCCTGGTTCGTGCCTGCGCAGGATCGGATCGCGGCGGCCGGCAATGACGGGATGCTGTGGCGCGAGAAGCCGATGTGCGCGCATGCCGACTTCCTGCTGCGGCGATGGAAGGAGATGGCCTAGGCCTATCCGGGCCGGCCCGCAAGCAGTCGTGGAAGGCCGTGATCAAGGGCGGGGCCCGGCCACTTTTGCCGCGCAGCTGGCCGACAGGCTGGCCGTCCCCGAGGTGGCCACGGGCAGCGGCCTCGGGCCTAGCAGGGCTATCGCGATCGAAGGAGGGCCGGGATGAACTTGCCACGCAAGCCGTCGGTTCTTTTCGTTTTCTACTCCCACACCCAGCAGAGCCGCCGGGTGGCCGACGCGATGGCCGGCGTGCTGCGCGAGCGGGGTTGCGACGTCTCCCTGGCGGAGATCGAGTTCACCGATCCTCGTTACGCCGGGAAGTTCGGCCGGTTCCCCTTCCGGCATGCGGTCCTCGACCTCCTCGCCGTGCTGCCTGCGCAGGTGCGCCGTTCGACCGGGCAGATCCGCGTCCCTGACGCGGCGCGGGAAGGTGACTACGACCTGGTCTGTTTCGGCTCGCCGACCTGGTTTTTCACCACCAACATGCCGTTGCGTTCGTATCTGAAGTCCGCCGAGGCGGGGAAGGTGCTGGCCGGGAAGCGGTTCGCCGCCTACGTGGTGTGCCGGCGGTACTGGAGCATCAACCTGAAGGAAGTCAGGAAGCTGGGTACCGCGCAGCGGGGCGCGTACGCCGACGGCACCCGTTTCCAGTTCGCGGGCGGCCAGATCCGGTCGTTGCTGTCGCTGATCAGCTACTTCGGCCAGGGAGAGATGCGCGAGCGCTACCTCGGGGTGAAGATCCCGCCGACCAATCTCAAGCCGGACTTCCCCGGGCAGGCCCAGGCGTTCGCGAACAGGCTGGCGGACGGCCTCGACGGCAGCCGCACCACACTCGATGAAGCATCGCCTGATGTGAGGCAGCCATGACCGCGGAACAGCAAGCACCCACGCCGAGCCCGCTGGGCCCGGTCGCCCGCTACGAGCAGAGCATCATCGACCGCATCACCGACTTCAACGACCCGCATCAGGAGTGGCGGCGCCTGGTCTCCGAACTGCTCGGCACCTTCTTCCTGGTCCTGGCTGCGGCCGGCGGGGGGATGATGGGCCGCGCGTTCCCCGGCGTGATCAGCCACACCGCCGCCGTCACCGCCCCCGCCCTGACGGTCATGGCCATCATCTTGTTCATGGGCAAGATCTCCGGCGCCCACCTGAACCCGGCCGTCAGCATCGCCTTCGCCCTGCGCCGCGACTTCCCGTGGAACCGGGTCCCCGGCTACATCGTGGTGCAGCTCATCGGCGCCACCCTGGCCGCCCTGATCCTGCACGCCATCGTCAACGTCTCGGCCACCTACGGGTCCAGCTACCCCGCCAGCGGCTATTCCGCCGGGGCTGCCTTCTGGATGGAGGTCATCTTGACCACGGGCCTGGTCAGCGTGATCCTGGGCACGGCCTCGGGCGCCCAGAATGTCGGCGTCATCGGCGCGTTCGGGGTCGGCGCCTATATCGCCCTGGCCGGGCTGTGGGGCAGCCCCATCTCGGGCGCCTCGATGAACCCGGCCCGCACCTTCGGGCCCGACCTGGCCTCCGCCACCTTCACGAGCTACTGGGTCTACATCGCCGGGCCGATCGCCGGCGCCGTCATCGCCGTCGGCATCGCCTTTGTCCTGCGCGGCCGCGGCGGCGGCAAGTCCGGCGCCGGGGCCGCCCAGGGCGACCTGTTCACCGAGGCCTACGAGCCCGGCAAGTCCTGAAGATCCGGGCATGCGGCGGCGGTGCACGGACGTGCGGGAAAGGCCGGGACAGGAGCATGTCACGATGACGGCTGAACCGCCTGGGCGCCCGGTCACTGAAGGAGTCCGCAGCCTGGAGGTGCGCTGGATCTTCCCCGGCCAGCTCGAGACCGCGGTGGCCGAATGGCTGGAGCGCTTCCCGGCGGAGTCCCAGTCACGCGAGGACACCTACCTCGTGGATCCGCAGTTGCGCGGGCTGTCGGTCAAGGTCCGCGGGGGCCTGGCCCTAGAGGTGAAGGTGTACCGCGGCAGCCGGGAATCCTCGATCTGCCGGGACGGGCCCGCGGACGCATGCAGGCCTGGCAGAAGTGGTCCTTTCCGGTGAGCCCGCTCGGCCAGGACCGCGGTGACCTGCCCGGCTGGAGGCCGGTACGCAAGAGACGGCGGATCAGCCGGTTCTCCCTGGCGAGCAGCCGGTCGCGAGCCAAGCCACCGGGCTGGGCCAAGAGCCCCGGTGCGCGGTGGAACTCACCGAGGTCCGCACGGGCGGCCAGGACTGGTGGACCCTGGGATTCGAGGCGACCGGCCCCGAGGATGCGCTCCGCAGCGCGCTGCAGGCCACCGCCGCGCTCGTGTTCACCCAGGCCCTGCCCGGCCGCGTGGAACCTAGCCCGGATGAATCCAGGTCCTATATGGAGTGGCTGTGCCCGCGGCCGGGCGCCGAGCGTTACGCCGACGCCTGAAGGCTGCCCTCGGCCGAGCCGACCGGCGCCGTTCTGCTCGCTCCGCCCTGAAAGCCCAGCTGTTCCCGGGCCTTCGACCTCCAGGCGCGGTGGAACAAACCGGGCAGTGGGCGGTGACCCGCGAGTTAGCCATCAGGCCTGCCGGCAGGCACCGGAGTCGGCCGCTTCAAACCGGCTTGCGGTGGCAGCGCACCACGGCACACGCGCTGGCTGTCAAGGGCGTGCGCCTTGAACGATACTCTCGCGGCCACCAGCCGCTCACCCGCGATGCCGTCGTTACTCAGCCGCTATGCTTGCCTGCCTTGGCCGCGTCGTGGTTCGCTCGCGTTCCGCCGTTTGTCCCAGGCCGCCAGGCGCGCCCACGAGCTCGCCCGGCTAGCTCGCCCGAGGCCTGCCACCGCGGCGACCGCGATCACCACCACGATCGCGGTCTCGTAGGTGCGGGCATCGCGCGCAAGACGCGCCGCCACAGCCAGCTCGATCACCACCATGGACACGCGATGACCGCTGATCGTCCTCCGCGGTCGACGCGCCGGCTCCGCGGCCCGCGTGGTCACGGCGATCCGCCCGGCATGCGGGCGCCCTGCGATTTAATGGTGATCGGCATGTGTCACTTCCCTAATTGCTGCACGCGCAGCACTCCGGTTTTCTTCTTGCGGCGGATCCACCCAGCTGAGCCGGGAGAGAACGGCGCCGGCGGCGCCGCCGGAGGCATTTGACGTGCTGACGATGCCCTCCCGGCGGGAGTGCGCCGACCCGCGGACAGCCGTCTACGTGACCTGCCGTCGTTGGCCGAACCGATGCGCAGGCCAGCATGCTCGCCGCGGTGGCGGTCCAGCCCCAGTCCAATCAGTGTCGGCGGCAGCACAGTGCTGCGCCTCACCCCGCGGGGGTGGTCGAGCTGTCTCACGCCTTCAGGTCGAGATCGTCTCGCCCCCACCCAGCGGTTGCCTGGATGTCGAGGCGGGCTCTCCCGCCGCCCGGGCGATCAGGTACTGGGTGGCGAAAGGATCAGCACGGCGCCAAGCGCGGCCCTGACCGCCTGGGCGCCATTCGAGGGTCGTGCCCAGCTGCGGTGGCTTGGCCCCCCCGTCACCAGGACCGCGAGGCTGCCGAGTACGTGGAGGAAGCTCCCGCCGACCGCTTCCCGTTCCGCCCGGTCGAGATGGCGCGGCAACTCACGGTGCCGGTGGTTCCCGTTCTCGGCAACGTTCACACAGTCGGTGGCAGAGCCATCGTCGCGGTCTTGCGGTGCTGATCCGCCATGCTCCGCCGACCCAGTGCCTGCTTCTTTCCGGGCGGCACGTACCAGGGATAAGGCTGGACCGGGCGCGAGCCTCCGGCGAACTCGCGACTGTCGGCGCGGCGGACCTAGCGTGCACGTCCGATGAGGCGGACGCATACCTGGCGATGCTAGGCCCGGACTTGCCGGGCCTCACCGCGACCAATTGCCCGCACGCGGGCCCGGCTTGATCGGGCGAGTTGCGCCACGCGGCGATCTGCGGGAAAGGGGTGACGCGCGGCCCGGCGCGGCCCGATTGCGCTGTACCACCCCGGAAGGGTGGTGCCCGCAAGCTGAGGACGTGCGACGCTCAGCGACGGGTGGCTCATGCGGAGCAATCCGCCGCCCGCCGTGACCTGAGGAGACTGTCATGTTCCGTAGAAGACGCCCGCTGATGCGCGCAGCCGTGGTGGGAGGTGGCGCCTACGTCGCCGGCAAGAAGGTCGCGCAGCGGTCAGCGGAACAGGGACAGCAGGAGAACGAGCAGGACGAACGCCTTGCCACCCTGGAGGACCAGGCGCCGGCCACTACGGACCCTCCGGCCCAGGACGCGCCCGCAGCGGCACCGTCGATGCCCGATCAGCTGAACCAGCTCGCGGACTTGCACGAGAAGGGCGCGCTGACCGACGACGAATTCGCCACCGCCAAAGCCAGGCTGCTCGGCAGTTAGGCGCCGGGCAGCTGCCGAACCTAGATCCCGGGTATCAGGGTCGCTTGAAGGAGCACAGAATGAGCAAGCCGTTCAAGGGAACGATCAACGTCGATATCCGGGACTCGGTGCCCGACTGGGAGCCGTTCGAGCCGCCGAAGGCTCCCGACGGCGCGCCCAGTGTCGTCTACATCGTGCTAGACGATGTCGGCTACTCGGCCATGAACTGCTACGGGGGCCCGATCGAGACGCCGAACATCGACCGGATCGCCAACGACGGGATCCGCTACACCCAGTGGCACACCACGGCGCTATGCTCGCCGACCCGGTCGTGCCTGCTCACCGGCCGGAACCACACCCGCAACTCGATGGCCTGCATCACCGAGGCCGCGATCGGGTTCCCGAACGCCAGCGGCACCATCCCGCCGGAGAACGGCATGCTGCCTGAGATCCTGGGCGAGCGGGGCTGGAACACCTATATGGTGGGCAAGTGGCACCTGTGCCCGACGGTGGAGATGAACGTCGCCTCGACCCGGCGGAACTGGCCTTCCGGCCGCGGGTTCGAGCGCTGGTACGGGTTCCTGGGCGCGGAGACCAACCAGTGGTACCCGGACCTGGTCTACGACAACCACCCGGTCGACCAGCCGAAGTCACCGGAGCAGGGTTACCACCTGACCGAGGACCTGACCGACAAGGCGATCGAGTTCATCAAGGACGCCAAGGCGGTCGCGCCGGACAAGCCGTACTTCCTGTACTACGCGCCCGGCGCCGCACATGCGCCGCACCACGTCTCAAAGGACTGGGCCGACAAGTTCAAGGGCCGCTTCGACATGGGGTACGAGGCGATGCGGGAGCAGACCCTGGCCCGGCAGAAGCAGATGGGCATCGTCCCGGCCGACACCGAGCTGCCCCCGGTCAACCCGATCGGTACCCCCGAGACCCGCCAGGGGCCCACGGGCCAGCCGTTTCCGCCACTGGACGTCACCCGGCCGTGGGATTCGCTGTCTGCCGAGGAGAAGCGGCTGTTCGCGCGGATGGCCGAGGTGTACGCGGGGTTCCTGGCACACGCCGACCATCACATCGGCCGGCTGCTCGATTACCTGGAGGAGTCCGGGCAACGGGAGAACACGCTGGTGGTCCTGGTATCGGACAACGGCGCCAGCGGCGAGGGCGGCCCGAACGGGTCGGTCAACGAGATGCTGTTCGCCAACGGCATCCCCGACAACATCCAGGCGAACCTGGCGATGCTCGACGAGCTCGGCGGGACCCGGACCTACAACCACTACCCCAACGGCTGGGCGATGGCGTTCAACACGCCATTCAAGATGTGGAAGCGGTACGAGTTCAACGGCGGCACCGCCGACCCCTGCATCATCTCCTGGCCTTCGGCCACGGCCGGCCACGGCGAGATCAGGCACCAGTACCACCACGCGGTCGACATCGTGCCGACCATCCTCGACGTTCTCGGGATCGAGGCCCCGGCCGCGATCAAGGGCCACGTGCAGAGCCGGCTCGACGGCGTGAGCATGCGCTACAGCGTGGCTGACCCGTCCGCGCCGTCGGCCCGCAAGACCCAGTTCTACTCCATGCTCGGCTCACGCGGGATCTGGCACGACGGCTGGAAGGCGGTTACCACCCATCCCACGCTCAGCGGCTGGAGCGACTTCAACGACGACACCTGGGAGCTGTATCACACCGATACCGACCGGGCCGAGCGGCACGACCTGGCCGCCGAGCACCCGGAGAAGGTGCGCGAGCTGGTCAACCTGTGGTACGCCGAGGCCGGCGCCAACGACGCCTTCCCGCTTGATGACCGGTCCCCGCTGGAGATCATCCTGACGCCGCGACCGCAGCTGGCCTCGCCCCGCGAACGGTACACCTACTTCCCCGACACCGCCGAGGTGCCCGAGGCGCAGGCGGTGAACATCCGCAACCGGTCTTTCACGATCGGGGCGCTGGTGGACATCCCGGCCCCGGGAGCGGAAGGCGTGCTGTTCGCCCATGGATCGCGGTTCGGCGGGCACGCCCTGTACGTGAAGGACAACCGGCTGCACTACGTCAACAACTTCGTCGGCATGGCGGAGCAGAAGATCGACGGTTCCCAGGACCTGCCCGCCGGGGAAAACCTGATCCTGTCGGCCTCGTTCGACAAGGACGGCGAGGACCCGCCGCACGTGTCCACCGGGATCTTGTCGCTGTATCACGGGGAAACCAAGGTCGGCGAGGGCCGGATCAAGACCCAGCCGGGACAGTTCATGTTCGCCGGCGAGGGCCTGTGCGTGGGCCGCGACAGCGGTGAGGCCGTCACGGATGACTACCCGAACGGATCGCCGCACCGTTTTACCGGCGGCACGATCAAGCGGGTCGCCGTCGACGTCAGCGGCGATCCCTACGTCGACCTCGAACGCGAAGCACAGGCCATGCTAGCCCGCGAGTAAGCGCGCGGTGCCAGATGAATGAACCCGTCGAGCCCCCGGCCTGGTCCTCACCGTGCCGGGGGCTCCGTCGGCTCTCCACGTGATGGCCAAGCCCACGGGCGCGATCCGCAACCTGGATTGCGAGTACTT
>C688J35102_120989237_pt1 | contig 10504 bp, 8 predicted proteins | sample HopSoiMetagenom2_FD_35102 | JGI IMG/M metagenome (IMG submission 35102) | reverse complement strand
CGCATTGGCGGACAGCGCCATTGCGAAGAGTCTCGTGACAGCCGCACGTGCGGCCGAGCTGTGGATCGCCTCGGGCGCAGTCGCCGGCATAGATGGCTTGCTGGCGGCGCGCACCGCCGGCCTCAAATCGGTGACCTATACGTCCTTGAAAGGGCCGCATGCCTGGAAGGGGACGCCCGCGCACGACCTTCTCGACGAGAGCGCCAAGGAGAGAACCAAGACGGAGCGCGTGATTTTTTTCTCCGGCAGCGCGCGGCAAGCGGCGCTCGAATACCCGCAGAATGCGAACGTGGGCGCAACTGTTGCGCTCGCAAGCCTCGGTCTCGACCGCACGCGCGTTGAGCTTGGCTCCGACCCAAACGTCGCCGGGCCGTTGGGCATCATCGAAGCCGACGGCGAGTTCGGCCGCTTCAGGTTCGAAGCCCTGGCGCTTGCCTCGCCGAGCAATCCGAAGACATCCGCGCTGACCGGCCACAGCCTGGCCGCGGCAGTGTGCGACGGAATGTGCTTCCGCGCGCTCGATAGGTTGCGCGCACTCCGATCATAGGAACAGCGACGGAAGAGCGCGATGCCGGATTGCAGCGCGTGTTGACTTGCCTCCACCCCTCTGTAGACTGAATACAGAATACGCCCGCCAAACTGCCGAAGCAATTTATCCGACCGCGGGTGCGACGGAGCAGGTCCGCAAACTTTGTACTTGCAGCGCAAAAACCAGCAATCCGGTTGCGCAATAACAAGCGGTGCACGGATTCAGGGAGCCTGAAATGGAGGTGCTGTCGAACCTGGCGCTTGGGTTCTCGGTCTCCCTGCAACCTCTCAATCTTCTGCTGTGCTTCATTGGCGTCGCGGTTGGCGTCGTCATTGGAATACTTCCCGGCCTGGGTTCCGCCGCGACTATCGCACTGCTTCTGCCGATCACCTATTTTCTCGACACGACCACCGCCATCATCATGTTGGCCGGGATCTGGTACGGATCGATGTACGGCGGCTCGATCACGTCGATTCTCCTGCGCGTGCCGGGAGAGTCAGCTTCCGTCATGGTTGCGATTGATGGCTATGAGCTCACCAAACAGGGTCGCGCCGGCGCTGCGCTGGGCATGTCCATGTTCAGCGCGTTCATTGCCGGAATGTTTGGTCTGCTGGGGCTCGGCCTGATTGCGCCGACACTTGCCGAGTTCGCGCTCGACTTTGGGCCGCCCGAGTATTTCGCGCTCACATTGCTCGGACTTACGCTCGTGAGCTATCTCGCCACAACTTCCATGTGGAAGGCGGTTGCGGTCACCGTACTTGGTCTCCTGTTCGGAACCGTCGGGCTGGACCCCGTTCGAAGCATGGCCCGCTTCACATTCGGCTCGCTGACGCTGCAGTCGGGCCTCGACCTTGTTCCCATGGTCATGGGACTCTTCGGTATCTCTGAGGTGTTCAACATGCTCGAGCGCAGGTCGACCCCCGAGGTGGCCGCCGCGGCGGGACTCGTTATTCCGAAAGGTCTGGTTGCTGTGCTGCCGACGCGAAAGGATTGGGCGGATGCCGGCCGTTCGATAGGGCAGGGAACTCTGGTTGGGTTCTTTGTCGGGCTGCTGCCTGGTGGCGGCGCGACGATTTCCTCATACGTCGCGTACGCCGTCGCCAAGCAGTGGTCGAAACCGTCGCAAGTATTCGGCGCAGGCGCGATTGGCGGCGTGGCCGCACCGGAAGCCGCGGCCAATGCCGCGACCTGCAGCGGGTTCATCCCGCTCTTAACGCTTGGTCTGCCTGATAACGTCGTGATGGCGCTGATCCTAGGCGCATTCCTTCTGCATGGCGTGACGCCTGGTCCAACACTGATGGTCCAGCACCCGGAGATGTTCTGGGGGATTGTGACCAGCATGTTCATCGGCAATTGTATGCTCATTTTGCTGATGCTGCCGCTTATTGGGTTTCTCTCCAAGATAACCCTGGTCCCGGAAAATATCGTGGTGGCTGTCATCGTTCTGGCATGTCTCGCCGGTGCATACGGGGTAAACAACAATCCCATGGACATCGTCACCATGACTGCGTTTGGATTGCTCGGCTACCTGCTCGCGAAGTTTGGCTTTCCGGCCGCTCCGATGGTGCTGGCATTTGTCCTCGGCCCGATCATGGAAACCTCGCTGCGCCAGTCCTTGATCATGTCACGCGCTGACTTTCTTGTGTTCTGGACGCGGCCAGTCTCGGCCGCGTTGATGACCGTATTCGTCATCGTCATCGCGCTGCCTCTTGTCCGCCGAGCCAGCGGCGCTCTCGTCCTAAGATGGAGCAGGCCCGCGCCTTCCAAGAGCGCCATGCTTGCAGCGCTCTTGGTCATGACCCTGTTCGGCTTCGGATCGCTGGCGCATGCGGAGGATTATCCGACCAGACCTGTCAGCTTGGTCGTTCCCTATCCTGCCGGGGGTCGCACTGATCTCACGGCGAGAGCGGTTGCACAGTTTCTCAAAGCCGAATTGGGACAACCGGTCGTCGTGGTGAACAAGCCGGGGGCGAGCGGAGTCATCGGCGCGAAAGAAGTGTCAGGCGCAGCAGCCGATGGACATACGCTAGGCCTGTTCTCAACCGGCTTCTTAACGGCTCAATACATGGTGCCGACGCCGACGAACGTGGCCGAGTATGAACTCGTTGCCCTCGTGAACATGGATCCCGCTGCAATCGCTGTTCCGCGCAGCCGCAATTGGGAAACGCTCCAAGATCTTGTCAAGTACGGCCGCGATCATCCCGGCGCGCTGCGGGTCGGGATCAACGCGGGAAGCTCCGCTCACATTTTCGCCGCGGCGTTCATGGACAAGGCCAAGCTCGACGTTATCTATGTGCCCTTCCGCGGTGGAAGCGAGCGTTCCGTCGCGCTTGCCGGCGGCCACATCGATGTTGATTTCGACATCGTCGCTCCGATGCGGCCGATGGTCGAATCCAACAAGATTCGCATTCTCGCTATAGCGTCGGATAAGCGTGCTGAAGAATACCCCGATATTCCCACGATGAAGGAGAGCGCAATAGACCTCTCGATTTCATCGTGGCATGGCGTCTTTGCCCCGCGGGGGACTCCGAAGGAAGTGATCTCCGGTCTTAATCGAGCACTCGCGCGCGTGTGCGGAAATCCCGAGTTCATCGCCCATATGCGCAAGTTGTTGCTTGGAGTTCGCTATCTCGACGCAAAGGGGTTTCGTGAGTTCTTCGCTGAGAACGACCGGATCAACCTTGGTCTTATCCGCGCGCTTGGCCTCTATGTTGCACCACAGAAGTAGCTCAGGAAGGGCAAGAACAATGCATAGTCCGATTTCCATCGAGGCGCCGGCGACCAAAGAGACCGAGATCATGGCACTGCGCCGGCGGCTCGCCAAGGCGCATCGGATCTTGACAGCGGGCGGTATCTGGCCGCTGACGAAAGGTCACGTGAGCGTGAGAATTCCCGAAAGCGATCGTGTGCTCATTCTCGGGCACATTCATTCCGAGGGCCGGTCGTTGCTCGATACGGACGTTGATGACGTCGTCACCGTCGACCTTGAGGGAAAATGGCTCGAGGGCCGCATCGAGCCCGTCGATGAGCGTTTCCTGCATCTGGAGATCATGAAGGCGCGGCCGGACGTCACCTCCGTGGTGCACGCGCACCCGACCTATGCCACCGCTTTCGGTATAGCCGGAGTCAATATTCTGCCGGTGGGCAACCGCGGCGCGATATTCGCGCCGCAGGTGCCGATCCTTGATTTCGATCGGCAGATCGACACCCCGGAACGCGGGAGGATGGTCCGGGACGTCATCGGGGACGGCTACGCAGCCGTGCTGAAGAATCATGGGGTGGCAGTCTGCGCGGACTCCATCGAAAATGCTTGTATCGCCACTTTTGCTCTGGAAGAGACGGCGCACCTGCAATGGATCGCCGCCCAGGTCGGCACCGTGCAGAAAATCTCCACCGGCGAGGTTCGCAGCGTGCTTACCGGCGCACGCAAGGAAGAGTTCTTTAGTCATGTGTGGGGACACTATTCCAGAATGGATCCTTGGGACCGCCCATCGGCAGACGGCTATGGCGGCGCCTGACCGGCTCTAGCGAGCGGGCACTATTCGCAACCCAAGATCCTCGATGATTCCTCTGTAAGTAGCATCCTGTTTGGCAAGAAACGCTTTCGCCTCGGCGGCCTTGAGAAATTGTATTCCGGCGCCAAGTTCATGCATGGTGCCCACGACCTCATTGGAGGACATGGTTTTTTCGAGTGTCTCCGCAAGCTTTTCAACAATCGGTTGTGGGCTGCCTTTGGGAAGATAGACGCCGTGAAAGGCGCCGATCACGAGATCGATGCCATTGTCGCGGAAAGTCGGAATATTTCCGTAATCGGGCGAGCTTTGCTCCGCAGCCAAAGCGAGGATGCGCACTTTCTTGGCGTCGATGAGGCTCTTGTAAGAGACGGGAACGGCGACATGCATTTCAATGTGGCCGCCTGCCAACGCGATGGCTCCGTCGATGTCACCTTTAAACGGTACGTTGATCAACTTCACATTTGCGGCACGTGCGAATCCCGCTGCGAAAATTTGCGCAGACGCGCCTGGAATCATTCCGATGCGCAGGCGATCGGGCTGTGCACGCGCATCCTCGACGGCTTGCTTGAGCGATTTCCATGGCGCCGACTCTTGTGCTGCAATAGCTGCCGGATCGGTATTGACGATCGCCACCAGCTCAAAGTCGCCGAGCGCCAGCGGAGTAGGAACGGTGTATTGCGCCGTCACGACTGAGGTCGAAAAGAATCCCAATGTGTACCCATCCGGTTTGGATTGAGCGACCTCCATCGAGCCGAGCACGCTGCTTGCGCCAGGCTTGTTCACCACTGCCACGGGTTTGCCGAGTTGTTTCGACAGGTGCTGCGCGACAACGCGACCAATCACGTCGGTGCGGCCACCGGCGGGAAATGGAACGATCATCGTCACCGCTTTGGCGGGGTAGTCTACCGCCTGCGCAAACGACGGCGCCGGTAGGATCAAGGGTGTGCAGATCGCTAAAAGGAGATGTGCCTTGCGCATCTTTGACGCCGTTTTCTGTTTCCGTCGCTGATTTTCTCCCGATGTATACCGCTTTTCAACGATATCTCCGCGTCACATGATCGCATTTGCGCGTCGCATGCTGGCAATCATCGACGATTTCATAACGATTTCCTTGGCAAGTGCCGGCGTTTCCGATGCCTTTCGCATCTCCTCGAGCCGCTGCTTGCGCAGGACGGGATCGGTCTCCTCGAGCAGCCGTTTATTGCGGATGGACGCCTCCTGCACGTATTCGATGTTCGCCGTTCGGCGTTGGCGTACATAGCGGTCGAGCACGTCTTCCTCACATTCGCCATGCCAAACAGCTGCGAGCTTGTCGGTCAGGTTCATGGCATCCTGCAGGCCACTATTGAGACCGAATCCACCGAGAGGATTATTGAGATGCGCGGCATCTCCTGCCAGCAGAACTCTGCCCGCTCGGAATGTGTCCGCAACCCGCTGGTGGACCCGGTAAATTGTCTTATGCCGAGTCTCGTAGCGTCCGGCCTTCGACAGGACGGATTGCAGCCTTTCCTCCACGACCGCTTCGGATATGGCCTCTTCCTCCGATTCCTCCGGCCGGCAGCCATACAGAAATCGCCACAGTCCTGGCGGTCCGACATCGGGCAACCGAAAAACCGCGCACCATTCAACCGGATGCGAAATATACGCGGTATCAGTGAATCCATGCCGCCCAAGGTCATAAGGTGTGCTGATCAGCGCGAACCGCTCGGGGTAGGTGAAGCCGCCAAAGCCAATGCCTGTGGATTTTCGCACGATGCTCCCGCCGCCATCCGCGCCGATCACCCATTCCCCTTCGAATGCTTCATTGCTGCTCGGGGTTTCTGCCGTCACGATCACGCCGGCCGCGGTTTGTTGTACTGCCATCGCGCGGGCCGAAAACTCAACGGATACGTGGGGCATGGGCCGCAGCATCTCGTATACGAGCGGCGTTAGCTTGTGCTGCTCGCAATGCAGACGAAATGGATATGGCGTTTCATCTCTGAGCAATGACAGCTCGAATACGCCAATGACACCATCGGTGCGGTCCCGCAATTGCCATCGCGGAACCACAATACCAAGCTTGAGGAGCTGGTCCGTCACGCCAATGGGTTCGAGGACTTCCAGCGTCGGCGGATGAAACGAGCCCGCGCGCAAGTCCATGAACAGCTCGTGATAGGCCTCAAGCACCAGAACCGGAATATCGCGGCGCGCCAGGGCCAGCGCGCAAACGAGCCCAACCGGCCCCCCGCCAACAATAATGACCCGCCGTTTGGCCGCCGCCGCGCCCATGCTGCCCTCCAGAAGACGGAGAGGTTATAGCACGCGTCGCGTACTGCGGAAAGAATACTGTAGACAGTTTTCGGCGCGCCTGTTAGGAATGTCGCACTCGTCTCATCTTATCGGAGAACGCAATGGCAACGGCTACCGCTACTCGAAATAAGCTTGTTATTGAAAGCGCTGAGGCAGTGCTTGGGCTGCACTGGTTCGTGGCGCGCGACCACACCGCCAAAGAGGAAGGTCTTGAGTTCGAGATCATCACCCCCGGGATCAAGACCAAGTTCGATTGGAACGATCCACGCAGCCGCGACCACCATCTCGTCAGCTCGACCAACTACCAGAAAGCCTTCGAGGAGGGCAAAGCCGACATCTATCGCGCTTGCGAGTGGGGGCAGATTCGGCGCGCTTACGACAACCCCAAAGGACCGATCGTGGCCCGCCGACCGGCGATGGTCTATCAAGCGATCTTCGTACGGCCCGATTCGCCGATCAATGCCACCATCGCGCTCGCCGGTAAGACTGTCGGCGTTCAATATCACCAGGGCTCCCACTATGCCACTTTGGCGATGCTCGAGGGCTTTATGCCGCGCGAGAAGGTCCAGGCGGTCCATTCAGGTACGGTGCAGGAGCGCTATGAAGCTCTGATGAACGGCGAAACCGAGGCGGCCACGCTGATGGAGCCATGGGTGACGCTCGCCCATAAGAATGGCTGTAAGGACATCATCAGCACGTTCTATCAGGGCACCGAGAACGCCGGTGCAAATCTTGATCCCAAGCTATGGGAGGCGGCTCTCCGCGCGGTCAAAAAAGCTGTGCGGCTGATCAATGAGGACAAGCGCAAGTATGTGCACTACATGATCGAGGAAATTCCGCAGAAATACGCCCGGCAGATCACGCCAGATGACTTTTATCTGCCACGACTGCGCTATGTCGATCCGGCGGCATATACGCAGGACGAATTCGACCGCGCCTATAATTGGATGCTGACTTGGGACCTCGTCGGGGCCAACGCCAAATATGAAGGCCTCGTCTGCAATCGCGTCCAGTAGCGTTGCAATGAGCCGGGGGCGTTGCGGCCTAGCCTGTGAGAGCCGTTCGCCTCCGACCTGCCCGCGCTCGGGCCAGAGGGCGGCCCTCGCTCAACGCGCGGTGCCGCCGAATCACCTCTCCGGTGTGCAGGATGTGCTGCTCAAGCAGTGTTGCGGCCTTCGCATGATCGCCTCGGGCGATAGCCTTGAATATTAGGCGGTGTTCTGCAGCGGCCTCTCGCTGCCGCTCCGCCGTGCCTGCTTGGCGCGCATAGCGCTCAATCTTGAGGTGGATACGTTCGACCGCCTCCACCATGGCCTGCGAATCGGCCGCGGCGTAAAGGGTTCGGTGGAATTCCCAATTCTTCACCACCCATCGAGCACCGTAATCCTTGAGCGTGTCGGTCTCGTTGCAGATCCGGCGTATGCGATCCAAGACCGCTTTGTCCAGCTTCGGCGCGCTCTTGCGCAGCATATAGGATTCCAGTACCGCACGCATTTCAATCAGTTCGGTAATCTGCGGGAGTGTCAGGCCGGCCACAATCGTTCGGTGGTGGGCAATATTCTGAACGAGCCCCTCCGCTTGGAGCTGCCGGAGGGCTTCCCGGATCGGGACGCGCGACACGCCGAAGAATTGCGCCAATTCGACCTGATTTAATTCCTCGCCATCGGCAAATTGGCCGTCATAAATGGCAGTACGCAACGCGGCAGCCAAATAATCCGTCATGGTCTTGCGTTCCCGCAGACCATGGTCCCACTGCAGCCTCTCAAACTTCTTGGGAGTGATTTGCTGCGTCAATATCGCGCGCGTGCGTTGATCCATTGCGAGCCTGCATCCTGCGGCGCGGTCCGAGAGCTGTCAGTAGTTTATCGACAGTGCGCAAACAAGTTGACGCAAGTTGACCATCTCCCATTGATTCTACACAATAAGCTGTCTACACGACCAGTCCCGTCGATCCCACTGCGCAGGGCGGACGCAGAAAAGCATGAAATCCAATTTGCTCGTCGCCATAAGCAAGCTTTCTTCACGCCCCGATCGCCTCAGCGGAAGCGTCCTCGTCCTTGCTGCCGGGTTTGCGATTTTCGAGGCATCGCGGCTGCCATTCGGCACTCTGCGCGCGCCCGATGCCGGTTTCTTTCCGCTCTGCCTGTCCGTCTTGTTGCTCGTGACCGGCGCGGCGATCTTTCTGCGATCATATTCGAGCGCGCCCGAGCCGCTCCAATTTACGCCGCAGACTTGGTACGTGCTCGTAACCGCCATTGGCTTTGTGCTTTATGCGTTCACGGTGCAGTCGGTCGGTTTTGTGGTTTCCACCATTACTGCGCTGCTACTGCTGCTGCGTGGCTGGGGTAGAATGAGCTGGACGCGCGCAGTGCTCATCGCCGTACCCGCCGGGGTGCTTTCTTATCTGGCGTTTCTGCAGCTCGGGGTCCCGCTCCCGCGGGGATTTCTGCCTTTCTGAATAAGTAGGTTCGCAAGCGGGCCGTTGGCCCAACCGCATAAAACGCAGCTATCACGCAGCGCCTGTAATCGTCGATGTCACAGGAGCGCCGCGCGCAAGGCGGCCCTCCTTATTCGACGCTCTCCTGAAAGTCGGTCGTTACCGGATCGGCGGCGCGTAGAGGATACCGCCCGCGTTCCACAAGTGATTGAGCCCGCGCGGGATGCCGAGCGGCGAGTCGACGCCGACATTGCGGTCATAAACCTCGCCGTAGTTTCCGACGTGGCGGATGATGCGCACGGCCCAGTCCTTGGCAAGCCCGAGCTGCTCGCCGTAGGCGCCCTCGTTGCCGACAAATTGCATCACGTCCGGTTTTCTCGATTTCAGCGCCTCATCGATATTCTTGGACGTGATGCCCAGCTCCTCCGCGTTGACCATGGCGTAGAACGTCCATTTTACGATCAGCAGCCAGTCGTCATCCTTGTGCCGCACGACCGGGGCGAGCGGCTCTTTCGAGATCACGTCCGGCAGAATGATGTGCTCGTCGGGCTTGGCGAGCTTGAGACGCATGGCGTAAAGCCTCGACACGTCGGCGGTAAGCACGTCGCATTGGCCGGTGTCATAAGCTTTGATGACATCGTCCAGCTTGGCGAGCTTGATCTCCTGATATTTGATGTTGTTGGCGCGCAGATAGCCCGCCAGATTCGCCTGCGCCGCGCTCGGCGCCTGCACGCAGACCTTGGTATCGTCGAGCTCCAGGCTGGAATCGATCTTGCGCGCTTTGTGCACCATGAAACCCTGACCGTCGTAATAGGTCACCGCGACGAAATGCAGGGAATAGCTGGTCTCGCGCGACAGGTTCCAGGTTGAGTTACGGGAAAGCACATCGACTTTGCGCTTCTGCAGCTCGGTGAAGCGTTCGTTCGCATCGAGCGGGATGAATTTGACCTTACTCGGATCGTTGAAGACCGCAGCTGCGATGGCGCGGCAGAAATCGACGTCAAACCCGGACCAGTTTCCCTTCTCGTCCGCGCTGGAGAAGCCGGGGAGGCCCGTATTAACACCGCAGAGCACCGCGTCGCGGTTGCGCGTGCGCTTCAATGTCTTGGTGTCGTAGCGCTCATAAGTGATCGCGGCCGCGGCCACCGCGATGGCGATGGCGCAGCCGATCAGCAGACCCGTCCTGAAATTCAGCGCGAAGAAGCCCCGCATCATCTGTCCCACCCCTTCCGCATGCTCACAGTTCCGGCTTCTGCCGGACAATGACCTTGGTCCCGACAGGAATACGGTCATAGAGGTCGATCACGTCCGCATTCACCAGGCGGAAGCAGCCCGACGAGACGGCGCTTCCGATGGTCTGCGGCTGATTGGTGCCGTGAATACGATAAACCGTTCCCCCGAGATAAAGCGCGCGGGCCCCCATTGGATTGCCGGGGCCTCCGGCCATGAAGCGCGGCAGATAAGGCTGGCGCTCGATCATTTCCGGCGGCGGCGTCCAGTCCGGCCATTCCTGCTTGCGGGTGATCTGCAAGAGCCCCTGCCATTGAAAGCCGTCGCGGCCCACCCCGATGCCGTAGCGCAGCGCGCGACCGTTGGGCTGCACGACATAGAGGAACCGCTCGGACGTATGAACGATGATGGTGCCCGGCGCCTCGGTTGTGCGGTAAAGCACGACTTGGCGCGCAAACTGCGGCGCCAGCCGCTCCTCGGCGGGATCGGGAACCAAGCCAGGCT
>C688J35102_120989238_pt1 | contig 10519 bp, 11 predicted proteins | sample HopSoiMetagenom2_FD_35102 | JGI IMG/M metagenome (IMG submission 35102) | reverse complement strand
AAAGGCGAATCCTTGGTGACGATGAAGAACTGGCTGTTGGCGCTGTTCGGGTCCTGCGAGCGCGCCATCGAAACTGCGCCGCGATTGTGTGGCGCTTCCGAGAACTCAGCCTTGATGTTCGGCAGGTCGGAACCGTGATATCCGGTTCCCGTCGGGTCGCCGCCCTGGGCCATGAAGCCGGGAATCACGCGGTGGAACACGACATTGTCATAAAAGCCGCGGTTGGCGAGCTCGGTGATGCGCTCGACATGGCCGGGAGCGAGGTCCGGTCGGAGCTTGATGACGACATCGCCGCCGGAGGAAAGGGTGAGGGTCAAGCGGTCGGCGTCGGCCATGGTTAAACTCCGGATGAAAGGTTCGACAGAAGCGCGATTTAGGAGCGCGCCGGTAGTTGCGCCAGAGCAGCCGCGCCCATAGGAGGGCGGCACGGTTCTGTAGAAGGGTGAGCGACATGAGCGAGAGCGAGCACATCGCCGCCGCGCCTCCCCCGGAATCGAGCGCTGTCATCGACGAGGAAGACCGGCTCCGGCCGGAGTTCGTCGACAAGGTCCTGGACGCTGTCGAGGCGGGCGACGACGAGACCGCGCGCAAGCTGGTCGAGCCGCTCCATCCGGCCGACATCGCCGACCTGATCGAGCTGGCTGCGCGCGACGAACGCGAGGGGCTGGTCAAAGCGCTTGCCGGGATTGTCGGCCCCGACGTGCTCGCCGAAATGAACGATTACGTCCGCGAGGCTCTGCTCGACGAGATGGAGCCGCAGCAGGTTGCGGACATCGCCGGGCAGCTCGACACTGACGATGCCGTCGCGCTGATCGAGGACCTCGATCGGGCCGATCAGCAGGCGGTGCTTCGCGCGATGGAGCCGGACGACCGCGCGGCGGTCGAGGAGGCGCTGGGCTACCCCGAAGAATCCGCCGGCCGCCTCATGCAGCGCGAGCTCTGCGCGGTGCCCGAGCATTGGAAGGTCGGTCAGGTGATCGACTATCTGCGCTCGACGAAGGATCTGCCGACCGACTTCTGGGAAGTGTTCGTGGTCAGCCCCAGCCACCATCCGGTCGGCACGTGCAAGCTTTCGACGATCTTAAGGACTCCACGCAACACGCTCGTCGGCGATATCATGGTTCGCGACCAGACCTTGATCCCTGTCGACATGGACCAGGAGGACGTCGCGCTCCGCTTTCAGAAATATGCGCTCGTCTCGGCCGCGGTCACCGACGACGAAGGGCGGCTGGTCGGAATGATCACGGTGGACGATATCGTCCACATCATTCAGGAGGAAGCGGGCGAAGACGTGCTGCTGCTCTCCGGCGCGGGCGAGGGCGACATCAATGAGCCGGTCGGCATGACCGTGCGGCGGCGGCTCTTCTGGCTGGTGATCAATCTCGGCACAGCAATCCTCGCAGCGAGCGTCGTCAGCCTCTTCCAAGGGGAAATCGGGAGGTACGCAGTGCTTGCAGTGCTGATGCCGATCGTCGCAGGAATGGGCGGCAATGCCGGAACGCAGACGCTCGCAGTTGCGGTGCGGGCGATCGCGACCAACCAGCTGACGGAGTCCAACACCCTTCGCGCGTTCGGCCGCGAACTGACGATCGCCCTCGCCAACGGCCTTTCGTTGGGGCTGCTGATCGGCGCGGGTGTGGCGCTGGTCTTCGGGGTGATCCATCCGACGCCGCACGGCTTTCTGCTTGGAGCGGTGATGGGAACGGCGATGGTGATCAACAATCTCGCGGCGGGGCTCGGCGGCATTCTGGTCCCCGTAACTCTCGACCGGTTCCGCATCGACCCAGCGGTTTCCTCGGCCGTATTCGTCACGACGATCACCGACGTGACCGGTTTCTTCAGCTTCCTCGGCCTCGCGGCGGTGGTTGGGCTTGGCCGCTAAGCCGTTGCGAATCTTGCGCTAATCCTGCATCGCAAACCTGTGCCGACGCTCCATCTGACCAAGGTCGCATTCGGGTGCCGAACCATCGAAGCACTCGAAAAGCGCGTCGCAGCGCGGACCCACGGCGGGGAAATGCGGGTGCCCACGCGGATGCGGCCGAAACGCATGGACGAATTGATCGGCGGCTCGCTCCATTGGATCGTCAAGCACCGGCTGATCGGTCGTCAGCAAATTCTCCGCTTCGAGGACCGCAAGGACGGCCGCATCGATATCGTCCTGTCGGGCTCGCTCGAGCTGATCCCGCCGAGCCCTAAGCGGGCGCACCAGGGTTGGCGCTACCTCGAAGCGGCCAATGCGCCGACCGAGGACGATGCCGGCAGCGGTCTCGCCGCGCTTCCGCCGCAGCTTTATGGCAAACTCGTCTCGCTCGCGCTGGTTTAGTCGGCTTGCCGACGCTGCCGCTCGCCGTTATCGGCGCGCCATGCACAACAGGGAGGCACGCATGACGGTTTCAGCGGCAATCGACGCCAAGGTTGGCGAGCATGCGATGCTCAAGCATCCGTTCTACCAGGCCTGGACCGAGGGCCGTCTGTCGCTTGACACGCTGCGCGCTTATGCGCGGCAGTATTTCCACCATGTCGAAGCGTTCCCGCGCGCAGTCAGCGCCGTTCACTCCAGCTGCCCGGACCGCGACGGCCGCCGCATGCTCGCCGAGAACCTGGCCGAGGAAGAGGGGATCGAAGCCGGCAAGCAGGACCATGCGACCCTGTGGCTGATGTTCGCCTGCGGCCTGGGCGAGAGCGAGGATGCAGTGCGCACGCAGAGTCTCAATGCGGAGACGCAGGCGCTGATCGAGACCTTCCGCCGGCTCTCACGCCGGTCTTACGCGTCCGGTCTCGGCGCACTCTACGCTTACGAGAGCCAGTTCCCGGCGGTTGCGAGCGCCAAGATCGAGGGCCTGATCGACCGCTACGGGATCAGCGACGAGGAGACTCTGCGCTTCTTCCGCGTGCATGAGAGTGCGGACATCGAGCACAGCTCCGTCTGCCGCACGCTGCTCGACCGCCTGCCTGAGGACGAGCAGGCCGAAGCGATTGCCGCGGGCGAGGAGCTGGCGGGTGCGCTGTGGAATTTCCTGTCAGGCGTGGAGGCTCGCGCCTCGGTTCACTGAGTCGATTTGCAGCCGCTGACGCTGGCTGAGCCGCTGACGCGCAAGGTGCAGGCGGGGCCGCCGGTCAGCCGGACCGTCGCCGGCCCGGAAGCGTCGACCGTCACCGAATTGCTGACGTTGGCGGCGACCGTGGCGCTGCCCTCGGCGCCGACGGTCGCATCCTTGGTGGCGAGCCCCGCAGCATCCAGGCTTGAGATTCCGCGGACGACCGCAGTGAGCTTCGCGACCTGGCCGGCAAGCGTTGCGTTCGCAGTGCCTGCGACGGAGACGTGCAGCTGATCGACGTCCGCGCGGCCGATCGTCGCCGAGCCGGAGCCCTGAGCAGAAAGATCGAAGGACAGGCCCTTGACCTTGTCGATCGCCAGCGCGCCCGAGCCGTTGAGCGAAGCGGAGCTGAGATCGTGCGTACCAAGGGTGATCTCGACCGATCCGGAGTCCCGGCCGGGATAGCCGCCCCAGGAGCCGACATTGTTGTGCACGACCAAGGTGTTGCCCCGGACGTCGATCGCGACACGGTCGATCGCGGCGGCCGTGCCGGATGCCGTGGCGAACGGAGCGACGCCGGTCGTCAGCCGGACGCGGAACGGACCATCGATCCGCACCTTCTCGAAGCTGGAGATGCCGAAATGGCGGGTCGCAGCGTCGGCGGACGCTGGGAGCGTTAGCGCCAGAGCGGCGGCAGGGATGAGTAAGGTGCGCATGTGCGGCACCTTCCTACAGCATGGTTAAAGCGGCTTTAAGAGCAGCGGACGTTGCCCGAGCCGGCCTTGCTGATGTTGCACTTCGCGCCGCCGGAGACGTCGACATCGCCCGAGCCCATGATGCTGACGTCCGCGGTGCCGCTCGAATGGGCGCGGACGCTGCCCGATCCCGCGATCGACACTTTCGCCTGCTGTGTCTGGACCGCGCCCGCGTCGACGTCGCCCGATCCGGCGATTTCATATTCGGCGGACCGCGCTTTACCCGTACCGGCTTTGACGCCGCCCGCGCCGGCGATCGAGAGCTTCAGCGACTGGACATCCATGGCCGCGACATCGATCCCGCCCGATCCGGCGACGGTCCCTTCGAAGCGGTTGCCCTGCACCTTGTCGACCCGGATATCGCCTGATCCGGCAATTGTGGCGCCGCTGAGCTGCGGGACTGTGACTGTGAAGTTCGCCTTGCCGCGGCTGGACCAGCCGAAGTGGAACCAGCCGTTGTGCTCTTCAGGACGGATTACGAGCTTGTTGCCGCGCACCTCGACGACGGTGCGCTCGAGCAGCTTCTCCGAGCCCTGCGCAGACACGCCGGGATTGGCGCCGGTGCGAACGGTGACATCGTAGGGACCGGCGACCTCGATCGTCTGGAAATTGCCGACTTGATAGTTGCGCGAAACGTTCGCTCCGGGGCCTTCGCCGCGGTCGTGGCCGCAGGCGGACGTGGCGGCGGAAGCGGCGATCACGGCCGCGGCGATGGACTTGCGCATGGTTCCTCCGTGAAGCTGTATTACATGAGCAATACACAACCGATCGATGTGCCGCAAGCGCAAAAGAAAGGGCGCCCTCAGGCGCCCTCTCCAGAGATAAGTCCGAAACCCCTTAAGCGGGCTCTTTGGCCTTGTGATGGACGACTGCGGCCTTGTTCAGGATCTCGAGGATCTTGGCCAGCGCCGACTTCTCGTCGGTCTGCTCCATCGCCCCGAGCTCGCGCGCCAGCCGCGACGAAGCCGCCTCGAAAATCTGCCGCTCGGAATAGCTCTGCTCCGGCGCATCGTCCGGGCGGAACAGGTCGCGGGTCACCTCGGCAATCGAGGTCAGGTCGCCCGAGTTGATCTTCGCTTCATATTCCTGGGCGCGGCGTGACCACATGGTGCGCTTCACCTTGGGCTTGCCCTTCAGAGTCTCGAGCGCGTCCTTCATCGTCTTGTCGGACGACAGCTTGCGCATCCCGACCGAGTCCGCCTTGTTGACCGGCACGCGAAGGGTCATCTTCTCCTTCTCGAACCGGAGCACATAGAGGTCGAGACGGGTCCCGGCGATTTCGGTGCTTTGCAACTCGACGACGCGGCCAACTCCATGCTTGGGGTACACAACATAATCACCAACGTCGAAGCTAAGCGCCTTAGTAGCCATCGCTAACCTTTCCATTTGCGGCAGAGGAGCCGACACATCCGCATCGTCCCCCAAAACGACCAGTGGCCGTGGCTCTCCGCCTATTTCGTGGCTTCCTTTGAACTTAAGGCCGCAGCTTGGATCGCAGCGGCCCCTCATCAGAGGTCTTATATCACAACGGACCTTAAATTGCGAGTCCCAGCTGGACGGGCGCACTTTGCTCGGATTCCCATAAATTATGAAGGCCCAGGCCGAGCAGCCGAATGCCCTTCGGAAGCGGGTGGAGCGCGGCGAGCAGCGCCTGTCCGGCGGCGGTGAATGCCGGAAGATCCGGCACCGGCGCCGTGAAGCTCTTCGACCGGGTGATGATCGTGAAGTCGCCGAACTTGACCTTGAGCGTGACCGTGCGGCCGGCGACGTCCGCGCGTTCGACGCGGTCCCAGGCATAACCGGCGATCCGCCCGAGCTCGGCCGCGAGCCGCTCGGGATCGTTGAGATCCTCGTCGAACGTGCGCTCCGCGCTGACCGATTTGTAGGGCCGGTCGGACTTGACCTCGCGCTCGTCGATGCCGCGGCAGATCCGCCAATACCATCGTCCCGAGCTGCCGAACTGCATTTCGAGCGCAGGCAGGCTCCACTCCCTGAGGTCCGCGCCGGTCAGAATTCCGAGCCGCTCCATCTTCTTCGCGGTCACCGGTCCGACGCCGTGGAAGCGAGCGACTGGAAGCGAAGCGACGAACTCGGCTCCGCGTTCGGGCGTGATCACCGTCAGCCCATCGGGCTTGCGGTGGTCGGAGGCGAGCTTGGCGATGAACTTGCAGTAGCTGACTCCGGCCGAAGCGGTGAGGCCGGCTTCCTTGGCGATGCGGCGGCGGATGTCCTCGGCGACCGCGCGCGCAGTGCCGAGCCCGCGCCGGTCCTCGGTGACATCGAGATAGGCTTCGTCGAGGCTCAGCGGTTCGACGAGGTCGGTGTAGTCCGCGAAAATCGCACGGATCTGCTGGGAGACCGCGCGATAAACGTCGAAGTGCGGCTTGACGAAAATCAGCTCGGGGCAGCGGCGCTTCGCAGTCACCGAAGGCATGGCCGAGCGGACGCCATATTTGCGCGCCTCATAAGATGCCGCGGTCACGACTCCGCGGTGTCCGCCGCCGACCGCGACTGGCTTGCCCTTCAGCGAGGGATCGTCGCGCTGTTCGACGGACGCATAAAAGGCGTCCATGTCGACATGGATGATCTTGCGGACTGGCTGTTCGTCGCTTTGCATCGTGGCGGGTATCTGATTAAGGGCCGCGCCCATGAACATCCACGAATATCAGGCCAAAGAGCTGCTTACGAAATATGGCGTTCCGGTGCCCGCGGGCTACGCTGCGCTGAGTGTCGAGGAGGCGGTCGAAGCGGCGCAGAAGCTGCCCGGGCCGTTGTGGGTGGTGAAGGCGCAGATTCACGCCGGCGGCCGCGGCAAGGGCAGGTTCAAGGAGCTCGGCGAGAGCGCCAAGGGCGGGGTCCGTCTGGCCCACTCGATCGATGAAGTCCGCGAGCATGCGGCCGAGATGCTCGGCAAGACCCTGGTCACGGTCCAGACCGGCCCACACGGCAAGCAGGTCCAGCGGCTCTACATCACCGACGGCGTCGACATCGAAAAGGAATTTTACCTCGCGCTGCTCGTCGACCGCGAGAGCGGGCGCATCGCGGTGGTCGCCTCGACCGAGGGCGGCATGGACATCGAGACGGTGGCGCACGAGACGCCCGATAAGATCGAGACCCTGACCATCGATCCGACGACGGGACAGATGCCGCACCATGGCCGCGCAGTGGCTGCGGCGCTCGGCCTGACAGGCGATTTGTCGAAGCAGGCCGGTAAGGTGCTGGCGAAGCTCTATGATGCGTTCGTCGGCACCGACGCTTCGCAGATCGAGATCAATCCGCTGGCGGTCACCGACAAGGGCGAGCTGCTGGTCCTCGACGCGAAGGTCGGCTTCGACAACAATGCCGAGTTCCGCCATCCCGAGCTCGAGCAGCTGCGCGACCTCTCCGAAGAAGAGCCGATGGAGATCGAGGCGTCGAAATACGACCTCGCCTACATCAAGCTCGACGGGAACATCGGCTGCATGGTGAATGGCGCCGGCCTCGCAATGGCGACGATGGACATCATCAAGCTGGAGGGCGGCGAGCCGGCGAACTTCCTCGATGTCGGCGGCGGCGCTTCGAAGGAGAAGGTCACCGCGGCGTTCAAGATCATCCTCAGCGATCCGTCGGTGCAGGGGATCCTCGTCAACATTTTCGGCGGGATCATGCGCTGCGACATCATCGCCGAAGGCATCGTTGAGGCCGCGCATGAGGTGAAGCTCTCGGTGCCGCTGGTCGTCCGCCTCGAAGGCACCAACGTCCAGCAGGGCAAGGACATCCTCGCCACCAGCGGGCTTCCGATCATCCCCGCGAACGACCTCGGCGACGCCGCGCGAAAAATCGTCGCAGAGGTGAAGAGCCCGGTCGCCGCTTAGGTCTGGAGACAGAAATGAAGGTTCTCGTCGCGGTAAAGCGCGTCATCGATTTCAACGTGAAGCCTCGGGTAAAGATGGACGGCTCGGGCGTCGATCTCATGAACGTCAAGATGAGCATGAACCCGTTCGACGAGATCGCCGTCGAAGAGGCGATCCGGTTGAAGGAGCGCGGCGTCGCGACTGAGATCGTCGCGGTGTCGATCGGGCCGCAGAAAGCGCAGGAGACGTTACGCACCGCGCTTGCGATGGGCGCCGACCGCGCGATCCTCGTCCATACCGACGAGGAGGTGGAACCGCTCGCGGTGGCCAAGATTCTGGCCAAGATCGCCGAGGAGGAGCAGCCGCAGCTGTTCGTGCTCGGTAAGCAGGCGATCGACGACGACAATAATGCGACCGGGCAAATGCTCGCAGCGCTGCTCGGCTGGCCGCAGGGCACCTTCGCGAGCAAGGTCGAAGTCGCTGGCGACGCTGCGACCGTTACGCGCGAAGTCGACGGCGGGCTCGAAACCGAGCGCCTCAAGCTTCCGGCCGTGGTCACGACCGACCTTCGCTTGAACGAGCCACGCTATGCATCGCTGCCCAACATCATGAAGGCCAAATCCAAGCCGCTGGCGACGAAGACACCGGACGAGCTTGGCGTCGATATTGCGCGGCGGCTGGAGACATTGAAGGTCACCGAACCGCCGAAACGGCAGGCGGGCGAGAAGGTCGGCTCGGTCGACGAGCTGGTCGGTAAATTGAAGGCTCTAGGAGTGGTGCAATGAGCGTCCTGCTGCTGGTCGAGCACGGCGAGGGCAAGGTCCGCGACGCGACGCTTCCGGCGGTCACCGCGGCGGCGAAGCTCGGCGAAGTGCATGCTTTGGTCGCGGGATCGAACGTCGGCGCGGTTGTCGAACAAGCGGCGAAGATCGCCGGTGTCGCGAAAGTGCTGGTCGCCGACGCGCCCCATCTTGATCGCGAGCTTGCGGAAAATGTCGCGCCCGTCGCTGCGAAGCTGATGGCGGACCATGACGCGTTCGTCGCTCCGGCGACCACCTTCGGCAAGAACATCGCCCCGCGCGTGGCGGCCCTGCTCGACGTGATGCAGATCAGCGACATCCTGTCGGTCGAAGCAGCGGACACCTTCACGCGGCCCATTTACGCCGGCAACGCGATCGCGACGGTGCGCTCGAACGACGCGAAGAAGGTGATCACCGTCCGCGGCACGACGTTCGAAAAAGCCGCGCGCGAGGGCGGCAGTGCGGCGATCGAGCACGTCGATGCCGGCAGCGATGCGGGGGTCAGCAGCTTCGTCGGCCTCGAAGCCTCGGAGAGCGAGCGCCCGGAGCTTACCAGCGCGCGTATCATCGTGTCCGGCGGCCGGGCGTTCGGCAGCAACGAACAGTTCCACGCCTTGCTGGAACCGCTAGCGGACAAGCTCGGGGGGGCGCTCGGCGCGTCACGCGCCGCGGTCGACGCGGGCTATTGCCCCAACGATTACCAAGTCGGCCAAACCGGCAAGATCGTTGCGCCCGATCTCTACATCGCCATCGGCATTTCCGGAGCGATCCAGCACCTCGCCGGAATGAAGGACGCCAAGACCATCGTCGCCATCAACAAAGACGAGGAAGCGCCGATCTTCCAGGTGGCCGACATCGGCCTCGTCGGCGACCTGTTCAAGATCGTTCCGGAGCTGACCGAAAAGCTCTGACGCTGGACTTCACGCCCGCGTGTGCCTTAGCCTACCGAGGCTCGGGCACGGGGGTATCATGCGTCTTTCATCCGTGGTCGCGTGTGCGGCTCTTGCACCGTTACTCGTCGCCGCGGCGCAGCCGGTGCGGCTGCAGCCGTCCAGCCCTTGGGACGTGGATTATGCGGAGAACAGTTGCCGTCTGATCCGCACGTTCGGCGAAGGCAAGACGCTGACGAAGCTCGCTTTCGAAAGCGATTCGCCAGGCGAGATGGACATGCTGGTCATCGGCAAGCCGCTGGAAACTTCCCAAGGGCAGGTCCCGGCGAGGTTCCTGCCGGTTGGCGGCAAGACCTTTGACGGCCGTGTGGCGAAATCGGTTCCAACGGGTGAGCCCGCAATCTTGTGGTCGAACCCCCGCATGATTCCAGACAGTGTATACGACACGATGAAGAGCGAGGGTGAGGAACTCAAGAAACATCGGGGGGTTCGGCCGCCGCCGATCAACTTGCCCGAAAGAGAGTATTACAAGAAGCAGTCTCACGACTTTGCCGCCGCCACAACCGAACTCGAGATTCAGATAAGTCACAACCGTCCCGTGATCCTGGATACCGGCTCGCTTGGGGAGGCAATGACGGCGTTCGAACAGTGCAGTCGCGAGTCCCTCAAGGACTGGGGGGTCGATCCGGACGTCGAGGACAAGATCGTGCGGCCGGTCTGGGCGGTCATGCCGCCGTACTGGTTATATGCGGAGGACTATCCTCGCGACATGCTCATGGCCGGCAAGGAGTCCGAAGTGGTCGTTCGCCTCCTGATTGACGCATCCGGTAAGATCACCAAGTGCACCAGCCTCAGCCACTTCACCGAGGAGGAGTTCAACCGCATCACGTGCGCAAACATCGTGAAGCGCGCTCGGTTCGAGCCCGCCGAACTTGCCGATGGAACCAAGGTGCCCAGCTATCTGACGCGGCGCGTGGTGTTCCGAATCGGCCATTAGAGCCACTCCGGCACGCGCTCGGCGGCGAAGATGGTTTCGGGGGGGATGCGGTCGGCGACGACCGCAAACTTGTCTCCGTCCACCAGCACCTCGGCAACGAAGCCGCGGCTGTTGTAGCTCGAGGCCATCGTTGCACCATACGCCCCGGCGGTGCGGAATATGGCGAGATCACCGGCAGCGACAGCGTCGCAGTCGCGGTCGCGGGC
>C688J35102_120989241_pt1 | contig 10528 bp, 4 predicted proteins | sample HopSoiMetagenom2_FD_35102 | JGI IMG/M metagenome (IMG submission 35102) | reverse complement strand
GGTGAGCTCACGCTTGCTCCCCCGCCGCTGCAGGTCTTCGCCCTGCAGCAGCTCCATCACCACGAAATCCAGGCCCAGCGGCTCGTCCGTGCCCACCTCGTGCACCATCACCACGTTCGGGTGCCGCAGCCGCGCCGCGGTGGCGGCATGATCGCGGAAGCGATCGCGGGCGGCCGCCTCCTCGCGGCTCGCGCCGGGAGCGAAGGCCACCACCTTGACCGCGATGTCGCGCTGGACCTGCAGGTCGGTCGCCTGGAACACCCCGCCCCGGCCATCGCCCCCGATCAGCCGGTCCAGGCGGTAACGTCCAATGAGTGTCGCGCCCTCGAGCATGATCTCACCCTCGTGATGATACGATTGTCTCCAAGGATCCCGCGCGTGCAAAAGACGACGCTTCCAAAATGCAGCCACGCCACCCTTCCATACAAGCTTCCGATGCATCCGCCCGCCGCCGCGGGCGCGAGCGTCGAATGCCGGCACGCCCTGGGACGCCGCGCGCGTGCGGACCGGTGACGGGCTCCCGTGAGCCGGGCCTCGGCGGCCGGCGCACGCGGGGTGCTTGCTCTGGTCTCCTCCATCCAGCTATCATCCGGAAAGGGCATTCAGCCGATCCTGACCGGGGCTCCGCCCTCGGTCAACGGGGCCGCCGATTGGCGCGCTCCGCCTTCGCGCCCTCCTTCCATGCGTGAGACTCATGATGCCCCACAGAATCAAGGTCCTCTTCCTCGCCGCCGATCCGTTCGTCGACGCACGTCTCTCGCTGGACCGTGAGGCCCGGGGCATCGCCGAGGCCATCCGTGCCGGCGTCGATGGCGACGCGTTCGAGTTCGCCACGGAGTGGGCGCTCAGGAGCGGAGACCTGCAGGGCGCCCTGCTGCGCCACAAGCCCCAGGTCGTTCACTACGCGGGCCACGCCAGCGCCGGAGCCGGGGTCTTCCTGGAAGACGAGCAGGGTGTTCCGCAAGCGGTGAGCAGGGAGGCGTTGAGGGATCTGCTCTTCATCCTCAGGCGCGGCATCCGCGTGGTCGTGCTCAACGCGTGCGAGTCGCTCTCCAGCATAGAGGCCTTTCGCGACGTCATCGACTACACCATCGGAATGAAGGCCGCGATCGGCGACCGGGCGGCGATCACGTTCTCCAAGGCCTTCTACGGTGCGCTGGCCTGCGGCACATCAGCGGAAGAGGCCTTCGCTCTGGGCGTGAACCGGCTGCGCATCGACGGAATCGACGAGACCGGCAACCCGCAGCTGCTCGTCCGCGACGGGGCTGATCCGACTCCCCTGGTCGAGCGCCGGGAAACGGGCCGCGACGAGGCGTCGGGCCTCATCTCCATCAGCCACAGCACCGTGGGCGACGTCAAAGCCGCGCATGGCGACAACGCCGTGTTCATCGACAGGCTCGGCCGGTAGAGAACTCCGGCAGCTTCCGCCGGTGCAGCCGCCCTGAATCAGAAGACGATCGTCTCCGAACCGTGCGACTTCGCGCGTGCAAGGCCGACGAACTTCTGAGACGTGACATTGAATGCACCTCCTTTCTCAGCGAGGACCGAACTTTAATGCATTGTCAGCTTTGCAACGGCGATTTCCCCGAAGCGGACCACTGCCCGCACTGCGCCGGCACGCGCGCCCCCGAAACTCCCCCAGAACGGCTGGCCGGGCCAGGTGCCACGAACGGCACAACCGACCCCGAAGGCGGTTCTCCGGTCGCTCCGACGGCGGTCGTGGAGCCTGAAAAACGGGTGCCGGATGGTTCCAGGGTCGCGGCCGAAGGCGAGACGGAGTTGCTGACGGCCGAGCTCGGGCTCGCGGTGCGCGTCACCCGCGTGCCCGGCGAAGACGCAGCCCTCCAGCCGCAGCCGCCGGAGCCCCCCTCCGCTCAGCCGCCGGGGTCCGGCGAGACGCCGACCCTACCGGTCGATCCGCCGAAGGCGGAGGGGAAGGCGGAGGGAACGGGCCGCGGGGAAGGAGGCGGCGCCGAGCCGGTCGAGATCAAGGACGCCAAGATCCACAATGTGAACGTGTCGCGCGGTGACAACCCGATCTTCGCGAACCACGTCAACATGTACGCCCGCGCGGAGAGGGAGGAGAAGGAGACCCGGGCACTCCGGCCGCTGCTGGAGCTGACCTCCGAGCTGCCGGTGCGCGAGGCGGGTGGGGCGGAGTTCGCAGCCGCCGAGGTCGAGCCTCGGGTGCAGGGGCTGTCCGCCGAACGGTTGCTGATCATCAGCTGTGTGGACGCGGACGTGGGGCGTGCGGCGGCGCACGCGGTGGTCGAACGGGTGGGCGCCGCGGCCGGCCAAGCCCGGCTGTTGAACTTCGATCGGGTGCTGGCGGAAGATGCGCCGCGAACCGTGTATGACGTGATCCACGCACCGGGAGAGCGTGCCGGCGAGACGCTGATCGTGGTGGACGCGGTGAGCCATCGCGCGCAGGCCTTCCTGGACCATCTGCTGGACCCGGGGAACGGCCTCTGGTCCGCGCAGGCGCTGCGGGGGCACCTGGCGGAGGCGCGGCTGCTGGCGGTCTGCCTGGCGCCCCCGGAGCGGTTCGCCGCTGTGCCCCACCGCGCACCCCCCTTTGCGCACTGGGCCGTTCCCTTCCTGGAGCACCTGCTCTCCGCGGCGTATCCGTCCGAGCACCACGAGCTCCAGGCGGAGATTCGCCGGCAGCAGGCGGTGGGGCGGTGGAGCCGCCACGAGGGCGTATTCTGCGGCCAGCTCCGCGGCGCCCTGGCGAACGGCTCGCTCAAGACGGTCGTCGCCGCCGGCGGCCCGTCCTTCGGCGGCGAGGTCACGCTGGACGAGGAGCAGCCGGTGCACAACACCGTGCTGTATACGGCCGGCTACTTCTCCCGCCTGAACCCTGGCGACTTCGGGCGGGTGGTCACCCTGCTGCTGGGCGAAGAGACGATGGAGGTACCGGCCGCGGCGCCCGCCGTCTCCCCGCCCTCCGCCGACCGTCCGCCCGCCGCGCCGAAAGAGAAGAAGCTCGCGCAGACCTGGCGCGAAAGCGGTGACCGCATTCTGAGGGAATGCCGCCTGACGGTGCTGAAGGACACGGAGGGCGGGCGCACCGTGGGGTTCGCCGATCCCGCCGCCGGCGACCGGCTGCGGGAGCACTTCGAAGACGAGTACGCCTTCACCCTCCACACCCGCTTCGCGTCCCTCCACCAGGCGGGGCTCCTGTTCGACGGGTCGGACCCGGTCGCCGCGAACGTGGTGCGGCTCACCGCGGACATGGTCGCCGGGTACCCCGAGTCCTACGGCCGGGACTGGCTGGTGGAACTCCTCGCGGAGGCCCTCGTCACCGCGCATGATCCCGCGCCCGTGTTCAGGCGCTTCGCGGAGCTGATGCGCGGCCTGTGCGGGCACGCGGTGCTGCAGCCGCTGGTCGCCGGGGTGATGGAGCGGCTGCTCGCCACCGGCGCCTTCCCGGCCGCGCTGGCGCTGGTCAAGCGGCTGCGCTTCGCCCCAGGCTTTGACGAGTTCCACTGGATGCGGCAGCTCGTGGATCGTGCGGCACCGCAGACCCGCCGGGACACGTCGCGCTTCCTCTACGGCGAGGTGATGAAGATGGGGCCCCAGGTGCACCCCATTCTGCACGCGCTTCAGCCTTGGCTCCCGGCGGAGGACCGGGACCCGGACAAGTACTCGCCCTCCAACCGGCTGGCGTTGCGGCTGCTGGTGGACTACGCGGTGGAGACGGTGAGCCGGTGGAAGGACGAAGACTACGGCGCCTGGCCCAGCCGCTACCCGCTGCTGGCCGTCTCCAGCGCCGAGGCCGCCGAGCGCGACCTGCCCCTGGTCGTGGGGTGGCTCCTGCACCCCGGCGTCGCCGTCGCGGTCGCCGAAGACGACGAGGAGGAGGAGCTCGATGCGGGGCGCCTGGCGGCGGCGCTGCTCGCCGAGTGGGTGTTCATCCTCTTCGGGCCCGCCGGCCGGCCGGCCGACGCGGCGGCCGCGCTCCCGGGCGAGGTCACGCCCTCCGCGCCAGCCTCCTTCGGCCCTGAGTCGGTGCTGGCGGTGCTGCTGCGCGAGGTTGCCGCCGGGACGGAGAGCCCGCGCGGACGCGAGCTGAGGAAGTCGATGCTGGAGTACTGGGAAGAGACGAAGGACGCGCTCACCCTCGTCATCTCGCACCTCCCGTCCGGCAGCCCCCTGCGCGCCGAGTGCACCTGGAAGCGACCCCTGCTTCGCATGCTGCTGCTGCGCATCCGCTCCCAGAGGAGCCCCGCGGCGTTCGCGGCGGGCCCCGTCACCGTTTGATCACCGAGGTCCATCATGGATCATCCCCTCTCGCTCGACAGCGTCATCCAGAAGGTCGCCCCCACGGTCAAGCCCGAAGACAACGAGCGCCTCGTGACCGTCGAGGCGAAGCGGAAGCGGGCGGTGCCGCGGCGCGCGCTCTGGGGGGAGTACCGCCAGTACCTGGTGCGCAACGGCGCCGATCCGCGCAACGAGGCGCGCGTGGAGATCGACCACCTTGCGCTGCGCGACCTGGATCACCAGGTGACGGCCGCGGTGAGCATGCAGCTGAGCTGCCCCCCGGGAAACGAGGCGCGGGTGGCGGAGGCGCTCTTCGACCTCACCCGCTCGCCGGGCGAGATGCTGGAGCGGCACGTGGAGCGCTGGTTCACCGAGAGCTGCCGCGACGGTGGCGTGGAGGGGTTCGTCCGCCGCTGCTTCGCCGACAGGGCCAAGCTGCAGAAGACGCTCGCCGACACGGTGCTGCGCGAGGCTGGGATGCAGGCGCGGGTGAGGGTGTCGCTGCACGCGGAGCAGTCGCTCGATGCCATTCGCATCGACGTGCCCCGCCTTGCGGTGCTGGTGCGCGACTACGACGAGGAGCAGGAGCTGTCGTTGCGCGTGGCCTTGGAGGTGGACGAAGAGAACCGGGCCGCCGCGGTGCTGCACTTTCCGCGCAACGTGGAGCTGCCGCAGCTGGTGCGCAGCGAGGTGCGGCGCCACGTCCGTCAGCACCTCACGCTGCAGGAGTTCTGCACCGGGCTGGCGACGGGGTCGGCGAAAGACGGGCTGGCCGCGCACCTCGACCAGGTGCTCGCGCCCGCAGGCCGGCGGGTCGGCGCGCTGGTGCTGCAGGCCCAGGCGCCCGAGGGCGTATGCCTCTCCCTGCCGACCGAGGTGCCCGTGCGCTGCCGGGTCCACGAGTTTCCTGAAGAGATCGTCATCAAGAACAAGGTCCTCCTGCTGCTGAAGGACCTGGCCAGGTACCGCAGGGCCGGCTCGCCCCCCCTCGACGGGTGGCTGCAGAAGAAGCTGAGCGAGGCCATCCCCCAGCTGCTCTTCGAGACCCGCTACATCGACCTGCTGATCGACTTCGAGCCCGTCGAGGGCCGCGTCAAGCAGGCGCTGCGCGCCGAGGCCGAGGCCATCGGGTACGAGATCAAGCAGTTCGTCACCGTGCCGGACCTGCCCCCCATCCGGCTGCGCGACAGCTTTCCCATCGACACCGTGGGTACGTTCGAGACGGCGCTTCGCGGCGTGGAGGTCAAGCTGCAGGTGGTGGTCACGGCGCGCATCCCCCAACTCGAGAAGATCAAGGGGTTCCTGAACCGGCACCAGGACGTGCTCCGGTTGATGGAAGAAGCCGTCCACGCGGCCCTGCGCGACACGCTGCACGGGATGGATCCGGAGCGGATCTACATGCGCTTCAACCATTCCGACCCCGTGCGCTACCCCGGCGAGCGGCCGGTACAGGACGAGCTGAAGGAGTTGGTGCGCGCGCGGCTGGAAGACGGCGAGTTCCACGCCGACGTCATCGGCGTCACCATCAAGATGGTGGAGACCAAGCTTATCGAGCGCTTCAACAAGCTGCAGGAGCGCATCTGCCCCTTCGCGGTGGGGGTGGCCTCGTTCCACGGCGGCCCCGCGGTGGTGTTCAGGGGCGACTTCCGCGTGGTGAGCGTGGACCCGGAGGGGTGGCACAACTTCCAGCTGCTGCAATGCGAGCTCGACGAGATCCGCGCCCAGGTGGAGACTCACCTGCTGGCGCGGCTGCAGACCATGCACAGCGAGCAGTTGAGCTATCGGCAGGATGAGCACCGCGCCCTGGTGGAGGCGCTGGTGACCACCGCGGCCTCGCGGTACGTAGCCACCGCGTTCGGGCTCACCATCGAGGTGACCAACGTGCGCCGGGAGCTCACCGGGATCGAAACCGCCGTCAGCGAAGGCGAACAGGCGGACTTCGCGGCCAGGCTGCGTCTCGGCGACGCGTTCCGCGAGGACCGGCTGCAGGCCGAGCAGGAGCAGAACCGCGCAAGGGTGGAGCAGATCACCAAGCTGCTGGAGCGGCGGATCAAACTGGTGGACGTAGAGGGCACCGAGGACGAGGTGGCCCAGATCGACGCCAAGGTCGCCGCGCTCATGGGGAGCCTGGGCGAGGTGCGGATTCCCGACATCGACCGACTGCGGCTGCAGGTGCTGGGCGCGCCGGCGGCGCCGCTGGCCCTGCCGGGCGCGCACGGAGGGGAAGGGGCCGGCGTGGCCGAATCCAACGAGGTGATAGTCGGCGAGGTAGACGAAGAGCTCGTAGATGCGTGAGGAGGCGCGCTGTGCGGCGAGAGGAGGTGGATGCGGGGTCTCTCGGTCTGCCTGACCCGTTCGACGAGCGCCGCCAGCGTCTCCGCGTCGGCGTCCAGCGGAATCTCCCGGGGCGCGTCGTCCCGACGTGGACTTGCCGCTTTGAGCGAGGCGGACGATTTCCAGCGCAACGAAACAGATCCGAATACGACAGGCTTGTGCCTCTGCCGCCATTGACGCACCTTCCGCATCTCTCGTTTTCGACGCAGTCGTTGATGACTCCCCGATCATCGTCGCAGGGCGCACACCCCCTCGATAGCGCTCGCGGAAAAAGACCCTTCTCCTGTTCCTCGTGAAATGAATCGCTACACCTCTCTCGCAGTCGCGCTGGGGCTGCTCGGCGCCGTGGCGATCGCGCGCACGCTGCGCAGCGCTTCGGGGGCCAATCCAATGCACCGGCTGGAGCGCGCCGGGGTCGGGCGCGCCTTCGCCCCGCGGCTATCCATCCCGACGAAATACCGGCGCTGCACGCCGCTGCCGGCGCAGGGCGACGGGATCGTACCGCGGGCGACGTGTGGTGAGGACGAAGACGCGGCGCTCGACGCGAACGCCTTCGCTTCGGTCGCGGAGAGCGCCGATTCGGACTCGCTGGAGGCGTCGGCGCTGACGGAGGTGATCTGGGGAGATGGGACGCCGAAGCTTCTCGGCGAGGCGATCTCGCGGCTGGAGAAGGCGTCCCGGCTCGCTCGCCGCCCGGTGCCGGTGCGGATGCTGGTCGACCTGTCCGGCGCGCACCTCGTGCGTGCGGAGCAGACGCAGAATTCGCGCGACCTGGTGGAGGGGCTCAGATACGCCCTCGATGCACTCGAACGCGAGCCGCGGAACGAGGCGGCGCTCTTCGACGCCGCCCTGGCGCTGGACTGGCTGGCGATCGACGGCGAGGCCGCGAAGGCGTGGGCCCGGTACCTGTCGGTCGACTCGACCTCTGAATGGGCACGCGAGGCACGGCAGAGGAGGGCTGCCCTTACCCAGCCGCAGCCGAAGCTGCTCAACCCCTCGACTGACGCATCTGACAGTGCGGTGCAGGCGTTCGCCTCGCAGCATCCGCAGGAGGCGCGGCTGCTGGGGTGGGACCATGAGTTGGGTGAGTGGGGCGCCGCCGTGCTGCGCGGTGACGCGACCGCGGCATCGCATCTCGACCTGGCGGAGCGGCTCGGGAATGCGCTGGTGCGGCGCGGCGGAGACGCCTCGCTGGCCGACGCTGTCCGCGCCATCCGCGCGGCGGCCGCCAATCCCGCAGCCACGCGAACCCTGGCGCGGGCGCACCGCGCGTATGCCGTCGGCCAGGAACTCTTTCGTGTCAAAGACTACGAAGCTGCGAAAGACTCTCTCAGGTGGGTAGCCGATTCACGTGCGGCTTCGTCCGTGCTCCTGCAATGGGCGGTGGTCTCCCTGGCGGGTGCAGGGGTGTATCTGGAGCCCGGTGGGGGTGACTCCATCATCCGTGCACTCGTGGCGCGGGTAGACTCTGTGCGCCACCCAGCGATGGCGGCGCGTGTTCGGTGGATGTGGGGGACGCGGCTTCTTCGGGACGGACAGTACCCGGAGGCGCGGAGCCAGTATGAGGCTTCGGCGCTAACCTTCAAGCGGCTCGGCGAGACTGAGTTCTACGGGGCCGTTCTGGCACACGACGGGGAGACGGCATACAGAGGGGGCGACACCCTGGGCGCTTACCACACGCTGCATCAGGCCCTGCTGACGCTACGACACCACCGCAGCTCCGTCTGGCTCCACAATCCGCTGTTGACGCTCGCGAACCGCGCCGCCGACGACGGAATGCAGCGTGCTGCCACGCCGATCCATGATGAGGACGTCGCGGTAGCTTTGCGCAGCGACGTGCCGGCGATCCCGCTGGAGGCGCTCCTGGGCCGTGCGCCCGGCCGGGTAATGGCGGGAGAGTCCGCCGCCGCACGACACGACTTGGTGGATGGAGCCCTGTTGTTCGGAAAGCTCAAGCCTGGGGGGCGCGATTGGCTCAGGGCGGAGTTGCAGCTCACGCAGGCGGTGGTCGCGCCGCGAGCGGACCCCCGTTTGATCGCAGGACTGGACTCCGCGATCACCTACTTCGAAGCCAACAGCGCGGCTTGGGTGCCCCCGCTTCTCGTGCAGCGCGCGGATGCGCGGCTGGCGCGGGGAGATGTTGCCGGCGCGACGGCCGACCTGGATACCGTCACGGCGCGCATTCGGCGGCTCTCGCGTCGAGACGCAAGCCCTTCCGAGCGTGCCGCGATGATCGAGCAGGCGAGGAGCCGCTTCGATCAGTTGGTGATGCTGCACGTCCGTGCCGGCCGGACCAGCGAGGCCTTGAAGGTGCTGGAGCGCGGGCGGGTCTCGTTCGCCCCCTCGTCCCGCGCGGGAGCCCTCGCCCGGCCCCGCGAGCTCGCTGCGCCGCCGGGTCAGGTGGCGCTCGAGTACGCGCTGATCGGTGACACGCTGCTGATCTGGACGATCAGGGGCCGGGATGTAAATCTCCAGGGCCTCATGGTGGACCGTGGCGAGTTCCTCCACGTGGTCGAGCGAGTGGGAGCGGCGCTGGAGACGCCGGCGCGGGCGGGCACGATCCAGCCGGAGCTCGAGCGGCTGTACCGCTGGCTCGTGCGGCCGGTGGAGGACCGCCTCGGCCCGGCGAAGACCCCGCTCGTGATCCTGGCGGACGGCGAGGTCTCGGGTGTCCCCTTCGAAGCTCTCTACGACGCGCGCCGGGGAAAGTACCTGATCGAAGGCCACTCCCTGCGCTTCGCCTCGAGCCTGGCCGACGCGAGTCGCCCGGCACCCCCACGCACCGGCCACTCCACGGCGCTGCTGGTGGCCGACCCGGCCTTCGACCCCGTCTACAATCCGAGTCTGGACCCGCTGCGCGGTGCGCGCGCTGAGGTGAGTGCGCTCGAAGGGCTCTACCCCGGCCACGTTCTCCTCGTGGACAGCGGTGCCACCCGCGCCGAGTTCATGGCGCGCGCGCAGGGGGTGAGCGTGATCCACTATGCCGGCCACGCGGTGTTCGACGATGCGCAACCCGATCGGTCGTACCTGGTGCTGGCCGGCGACAGCACGTCCGGCCAGCTCACGGCGGACTCGATGGCCGCGCTGAACCTGCGCGGCGTGCGGCTGGTGGTCCTCTCCGCCTGCCAGACCCTGCGGACGCATGAGGGGCGTTCGGGGGGATTCGCGGGGCTCTCGGGCGCGCTCCTGGCCGCGGGCGCGGGAGGGGTGGTGGGGAGCATGTGGGAGGTGGACGACAGCCTGGCGCAGCCGCTGATGCTGGCGTTCCACCGCGAGTACCTGCACACCCACAATCCCGCGGAGGCGCTGCGAACGGCGCAGCTCCAGCAACTGCATCTGCGGCGCTCCCCTGCGGCATGGGCCGGGTTCCGCTACGCCGGCCGCTGACGATGCATCCGGAGAAAGACCAGAGACGCCGAGACGCGGAGGAGGATCGTGCACCCTCCGCGACCCGGCGTCTCTGCACGAGGCGCCGTTTACGGCTTTCGATTCACACGGCGAGCGTGTGGAACGGGCGCGATCAGTTCCCCAATTCGTTCACCAGCGTCCTGAGAGCGGCTTCGAGCTCGGTCCAGTCCGGCGAATCCACTGCCGCCGCGCGGACCCGGACGACGGCGGCGCGTGCGGCCGGATCGCGTGCGGCAAGCCGTTCGGCGCGCTTCAGCATCGCGCCTTTCGCCCCGTCTTCGAAGAACGCGGCGTCGTGCCGGTGCGCGGCGAGGGTCGCTGCCTCGGCCCAGGCGCCCAGCTGCAGCGGGCCTCGGTGGTCCGAGAAGCGATCCGCCGCCTTCCTCAGCTGCAGCTCGAGCGAATCCGGCGGTGCCCCGGGGCGCTCGGCGATCCGCAGCAACGGGGTGCCGCGGCCGCTCTTGGGCTCCAGGCGGCTCGCCGCCCGGGTGGCGAGCCGCCCGGTGGCGGCTGGGTTCCCGGC
>C688J35102_120989240_pt1 | contig 10528 bp, 11 predicted proteins | sample HopSoiMetagenom2_FD_35102 | JGI IMG/M metagenome (IMG submission 35102) | reverse complement strand
CCGATCCATAATTTCGAAAACGCGCTACCCGGCGCGGCATGCGACGCGGCGCCGAGTTGCGGCTCGCCTTCGACAAAGCGGAAATCATATTGCCGCACCCATGACATTTTCAGGCTGCGCGTCGGATACGGCCGCACCTCTTCGAACGGCGGGGCCTGTGGAAACGGCGCCGGCTGGTGCGACCATGACGGCCGGCGCACCGCGAACACCGCGGTCGCAAAGGTCGCGACATCTCCGCCGTCCTGCGTGAGCTCCACCGACCAGTGCTGGGTCGAGCGGTTGGCCTTGATCAGCCGCACGTCGAGATCGAATGGCCCTTGCGCGACCGGCGCGCAGAAGTTGGTGGTGATCGCCAGCGGATCGCCTGCGCGCTGCGGATGCTCCATGATCGCCCGCAGCATGGTCGCCGCGGTGACGCCGCCGAACGGACCGACGAACGCCCAGTAGTCGTCGCTGGTATGGCCGCTCCAGCGGCTGTCGCCGGCGGCGACGCGGGTGGCATCGTCGAACAAATGCGGTGTGTTGGTGAGCATCAAACGGGGCTACCGTTTCGCCTGCCGCGGCTGCGACAGCTGCGCGGTGGGGTGCACCGGCACGTCCCAGATATCCTCGGCGTATTCGCGGATGGTGCGGTCGGAGGAGAACCATGGCATCCGCGCGACGTTGAGGATGCTGGCGCGGGTCCACGCCGGAATCACCTGCCACCGCGCATCGATGCCGCGCTGCGCGCCGTAATAGGCGTCGAAATCCGCGCTCACCATGTAGTGGTCGAGATGGCGCAGCGCGTGCGCGACGGACTCGAAGCGGCCGCGATCGTCGGGGGAAAAATCGCCGCGCTCGATCGCGGCAATCGCGCGGGCGAGCCGCGGCGAGCGCGAGATCACGTCGGTGGCATCGAGCCCTTGCTTGCGGCGTACCACCACGTCCATGGCTTCCATGCCGAAGATCGCGATGTTCTCCGCGCCGACATGATCGCGGATCTCCAGGTTCGCCCCGTCCAGCGTGCCGATGGTCAGCGCGCCGTTCAGCGCGAGCTTCATGTTGCCAGTGCCGGAGGCTTCCATGCCGGCGGTCGAAATCTGCTCCGACAGGTCGGCGGCGGGGATGATTACTTCGGCGAGGCTGACGTTGTAATCGGCGAGGAATGCGATCTTGAGCCTGCCGCCGATTCCCGCATCGTTGTTGACCACCTCGGCGACGTCGTTGATCAGCTTGATGATCAGCTTGGCGTAGCGATAGCTCGCCGCCGCCTTGCCGGCGAAGATTTTTACCCGCGGCACCCAGTCTTGCTGCGGCTCGTCCTTGATGTCGTGATACAGCGCGACCGCTTCCAGGATATTGAGCAGCTGGCGCTTGTATTCGTGGATGCGCTTGATCTGCACGTCGAACAGCGCGCCCGGATCCACCTGGACGCCGTTGCGCTCGCCGATCAGCCGCGCCAGCGCCACCTTGTTGCGGTGCTTGACCTGACGGAATCGCTGCTGGAACGCATGGTCCCCGGCGAGCGGCTCGAGCCGCGACAGCAGCGACGGATCGTCGAGCAGGGCCTCGCCGCAGACCTCGCGCAGCAGATTGGTGAGGCCTGGATTGGCCAGCATCAGCCAGCGGCGGAAGGTGATGCCGTTGGTCTTGTTGGTGATGCGGCCCGGATAGAGATGGTTGAGGTCGTGGAACACGGTCTCCTTCATCAAATCCGAATGCATTGCGGAGACGCCGTTGATGCGATGCGAGCCGACGAACGCCAGTTGCCCCATCCGCACCCGGCGGCCGGATTTCTCGTCGATCAGCGAAACCGAGGCGCGGAATTCGACGTCACCGGGACAGATCGCATCGGCATGCTTCAGATGCGCGTCATTGATGCGATAGATGATCTCCAGATGCCTGGGCAGCAGCCGCTCGAACAGTTCGAGCGGCCAGGTTTCCAGTGCCTCGGGCAACAGCGTGTGGTTGGTATAGGACAGCGTCGCCACGGTGATCTGCCAAGCCTCGTCCCAGCGCAGGTTGTGCAGGTCGATCAGCATGCGCATCAGCTCGGCGACCGCGAGGCTTGGATGGGTGTCGTTGAGCTGCACCGCCGCCTTTTGCGCAAAGCCGCGCAACTGCCCCTCCGAGGCGAGATGCCGCTTGACCATGTCCTGCAGCGAGGCCGAGACGAAGAAATATTCCTGGCGCAGCCTGAGCTCGCGCCCCGCCGCGCTCTCGTCGTTCGGATAGAGGAACTTGCAGATGGATTCGGCGCGAGCCTGCTCGGCGCTGGCGCCGAGGTAGTCGCCGGTATTGAAGACGTCGAGCTTCAGCGGGTCCGGCGCGCGCGCCGACCATAGCCTGAGCGCGTTGACGTGGGCGCCGCGCCAGCCGACGATCGGCGTGTCATAGGCGATCGCCTGCACGGTCTCGGACGGCTGCCAGACCGCCCGCTCGCGGCCATTGGCGTCCGCAATGCGCTCGACGCCGCCGCCGAAATGGACGTGATAGACGACTTCCGGCCGCTGGAATTCCCATGGATTGCCCAAGCCCAGCCATTCGTCGGGGTATTCCTGCTGCCAGCCATGCGACATGATCTGGCGGAACAGGCCGAAATCGTAGCGGATGCCGTAGCCGATCGCGGGGATCGCCAGCGTCGCCATGCTGTCCATGAAGCAGGCTGCGAGCCTTCCGAGCCCGCCATTGCCGAGCGCCGCATCCGGCTCGCATTTGCGCAATTCGGACAGCCCGGCGCCGAGGTCGCCCAGCGCTGCGTCGAACACCGGCAGCAGCCCCATATTGTTCAACGCGTCGGTGAACAGCCGGCCGATCAGGAATTCGAGCGAGAGGTAATAGACCCGCTTGCTGCCACTGTCGTAGCTCTGCTTTTCGCTGATCAGCCAGCGGTGCACGATGCGGTCGCGCAGCGCCAGCGCCGCCGCCTTGTACCAGTCGTGCCGGGTGGCGGTACCGGTATCCTTGCCGATCGCGAGCGTCAGCTTGGCGAGAATGGCGCTCTTGATCTCGGCCAGCGCCAGCTCGTCGACCGGGGCATGGAGCGGCGGGTATTTGGTCGGTTGCGGTTCTGGCAAATGCTGAAGTCCCGGATGTCGCCCTTACGGGGAATCATACGCGGATCGAGGGGGGATCGAAACCCGCGGCCCCGCCTTTGTGCGTGCAATTAACGTTTTTTAAGCAAGTTCCGGGCCGATTCGCTGTGGGCGATAGGAGCATCGTCCGGCGAATGACGTAGCAGTACTAGCAGATGGAGCAGACAGCCAGTTACTACAGGCCGCTTAACGCTTCACTTGGCGGCGGAATTCGTTCACGACCGCCGTCACGGGAGAAACGAACAGCTTAAAGTCGTCAAGGATGAACTCGCCGATAGAGGATGACGCGGCGACCTGCTGCACAGTCTGGGTCCGCGGTTGCTGCTGACCTTGCGGCGCAGGAGAGACATGGCGGTCAACGATTTGCTCCCGCATCATCAAGTTCCTATCGAATTCCAAGTGTCTCTCACAAATCTGTACGCTCTGATAACCAGAAACCATACCAAGCACCCACGTCTAACGGCAAAATGGGATAGCCGACAGCGTGAAACACCGGCGCCAGATGCCAAAATTTCGGGAACCCATCCGCCAAGTCGGCGGCGAGCTCGATCAACATCGATACGGCGCCCGCCAGAAGAAAAAGGCCGCCGCCCGTCACCAGGTGTCCCATAAAGTCTCTGGCCAGCGCCGCATCAGTCTTGTTTTCGGGCGGTCCCAGCATAGACATCGGAACACCATCGACTCGCAACCATTTTGGCGTAAACCTGCAGCGCGCCGCAACCGGCCAACGGTTGCAATCCAAGAACGAATTAAGAACACTTTAGCAAGCCTTTGATATATCATAGTGATTCGGCGCGTGCCGGCACAATATCTATGGTCTGTCCAGACTTGCGAGGACTACATGTCCACCATTGCCTTCGATCAATTCGCGCTCACCCGCATCGCCGACTTCGCGCGCTCCTTGTCGCGGCTGCACCAGATCGCCCGCCGGCAGCCGGTCGATGACGACGCCTTCGACCGCGAGTTCAACGCGGTCTGCCACTCGGTGTGGGGCTACAGCACCGACGATATCGGCGACGAGCTGTTCTCGCCGGCCGATCACGCCTTCCTCGATTTGCTGGACGAGGCGCAGGCGCGCATCTTCGCCGCCGAGCAGGGCTACGATCTCGTCGACGACAACGGCATGCTGACCGACTGGTGGGGTTTTTGCTGGATGATCCTGGCGGAGAAGCGCGGCCTACTGACGCCCGAGAACCGCGCCGCCGCACGTGCGGCGATCGAGGACAAATACCTCGCCGCGCCGAATGTGATCGGCGTCATCGTCGGGCGGTGACGCCCGTCATCCCGGGGCGCGCCTCTTCGGCGCGAACCCGGAATCCAGAAGTAGCGTACGACCGCTGGATTCCGGGTTCGCCCGCTAAGCGCGCGGGCGCCCCGGAATGACGGGCTAGAGCGCACGCTCATAAGCACAAGTCAGTTGGCTTCCGCGCGTTTGGCGCGCACCACGACGGCCTTTGGCACCACCGTCACCGCCGTCGCCTCCGCCGGCGGGGCATCGCCGGCGACGGTCTCGGCGACGACGGGCGCCACCTTCAATTCGCCGAGCCGAGCACGGACGTCGGCGGTCAGCCCGGGATAGGAGGCGACCGGGGTGAAATCCGCGGCTTGGCCGGTGCCGAGCCGGACGCCGGTATAGGCGACGAGGCCATCCGCGGTCGCGACGACGTCGCCGGCGCGCAACGAGCCGTCGAGCGCCAGATCCACCGGCGCGAGGCCGGCCGGGTCGCGGCCATTGCAGGTGCAGTCGGCGCGCAACGCCTTGCGATAGGCGAACGCGTTCTCGCTCTCGGCATAGCGCTCGCCGCTGCCGGAAGACGCGCCGTCGATCGAGCTGCCGAAGAAAACTTTGGTCGCGCTGGCCGGGCAAAATGCCTGGCACATCTGTGCCGGGCTCATGCCGCCCTTCGCCGTGATCGGAAAATATTTGCCGTCGCAGCTGCGTACGCAGAACGCGGGCCCGGAGCCAGCCGTGGCCACCGGCCGCGGCGGCGGCGCGGGCTGCGGGTTGAGCCCGAACGGATCGGCAAAGAAGCCGCCCTGCGCCGGCTGGCGCTGCTTTTGCTGGGGCGCGAACAGGAAGTCGAACAGCCCTTCGGCGGAAGCCATGCGTGGAGCCAACGCAACTGGTCCTGCAAGCAATGCCGCACCAAGAATCACGCGGCGCCCCGCGCGCCCGATACCCAACCCTGTACGCAACGCTTTACTCCACACACGCAACACAACGGCCGAAGCGACAGGCGCTTCACCCGGGATTCACTTTAAGACGCGATGGTAAACGGGCGGTGTAGACGGGGCGGTCGCGTGCCCCGGACGCAGCGCAGCGCGCCGTTCTTCACGGCGTGGTGCGCTGCAGAGCCGGGGCCGTTACGGCCGCTGGTGGTTGGTACGATCCCGGCTCTGCGGAGCAGCGCTACGCGCTGCGCCGCGTCCGGGAAACAGGTTAGGTGTTCAAAAACTCGCTCGCTCTGTAGAGCGCACGGAAGGGGAGGCCTGCTTGCGCGAAGGTTTCGGTGGCGCCTTCCTCGCGGTCGACCATGGTGAAGACCAAAGCGATCTCGCCGCCGGCGTCGCGCACCGCGTCGACCGCCTTGATCGCCGAGCCGCCGGTGGTGGTGACGTCCTCGACGATGACCACGCGCTTGCCCTTCAGGGTCTCGCCCTTGGCGAGGCCCTCGACCGCGAGCCGGGCGCCGTGCTCCTTCGGCTTCTTGCGCACGAAGAACGCCGCGATCGGATGGCCCTTCAGCCAGGACAGCTGCGCGATCGCGCCCGCGATCGGCACCGCGCCCATCTCCAGGCCGCCGACATAATCGAGCCGGTCGTCCTTCAGCGCCTCGAACGTCAATTCCGCCAGCAGCGCCGCGCCTTCCGGATCGAGCATGGTCGGCTTGAGGTTGAAGTAGAAATCGCTCTTGCGCCCCGAGGCCAGCGTGATCTCGCCGCGCCCGAACGAGCGCTTGCGGATGATCTCGGCGAGACGGGCGCGGGAAGCTGACTTGGACAAGGCGTGTCTCTCGTGGTGGGGGCGGCGCAATCTATCCGCCGCCGCACCCACATTCCAGAGCCGATCGTGCGCCATCAACAGCGCCGCAAGCGTTTCCCGGGCGCGATGCAGCGCTTCTTCAGCGCTGCTTCGCAGAACCGGGATCGTACCAAACACCGAGCCTCGTTACGGCCCCGGCTCTGCACCGCACCGCTTCGCAAGGGCTACGCGCTGCGGTGCGTCCGGGGAACGCAATCTTTGCTGGGTCGACCGTTGATGCTACAGACGCTCCTCCCGCCAACGCTGAGGACCTCATGACCATCGAACTGCACACCTGGAACACGCCGAACGGCCGCAAGATCAGCGTCGCGTTGGAGGAGATGGGTCTGCCGTACAAGGTGATCCCGGTGGATATCACCAAGGGCGAGCAGATGAAGCCTGAGTTTTTAGGCATCAGCCCGAACAACAAGATCCCGGCGATCGTCGATCCCGACGGGCCCGGGGGCAAACGCGTCAGCGTGTTCGAGTCCGGCGCCATCCTGCTCTATCTCGGCGAGAAGACCGGCAAGTTCTTGCCGGGACCATTGATCGAGCGCATCCCGGTGCTGGAATGGCTGATGTGGCAGATGGGCGGGTTCGGGCCGATGCCGGGCCAGGTGCATCATTTCATCGCGCTGACCAACGAGCAGGACCGCGCCTATGGGCTGAAGCGCTATTCCGCCGAGACGCGGCGGCTCTACGGCGTGCTCGACCGGCGCCTCGCGGATCGCGAGTTTGTCGCGGGCGCGCTGTCGGTGGCCGATTTCGCGATCCTCGGCTGGGCGTGGCGGCACGAGCGCCACAAGGTGGATTTCGCGGACTTCCCCCATGTCGGCCGCTGGTACACCGCGCTGATGGCCCGCCCCGCGGTGAAGCGCGGCATGGAAGCGAAGCTGGATTGATCTTTCTTCACCTCTCCGAAGGGAGAGGCGGGTGAGGGGTTACGCTCTATCGATGGTGCGAGAGCCCCTCACCGGATTGCATCTTTCGATGCAATCCGACCTCTCCCCTGCGGGGAGAGGTGAAGAAGGCCGCGAATCTGCTAGCACTGCACGATGACCGGCGCTCCCGATACCTCCGTGATGCCAAAACCGCGCGCCTCGTGGCGCGAGGGGTTTGCGGTGTATCTGCAACGCAGGGTGCTGATCGTGCTGCTGCTCGGCTTTTCCTCGGGGCTGCCGCTGGCGCTGTCGGGCTCCACGCTGTTGGTATGGATGCGCGAGTCCGGCGTCGATCTCGGCACCATCGGGCTGTTCGCGCTGGTCGGCACGCCCTACACGCTGAAATTCATCTGGGCGCCGCTGGTCGACGCACTCCACGTGCCGTTCTTCACCCGCGCCTTCGGCCGCCGCCGCGGCTGGCTGGTGTTCTCGCAACTCTTGCTGATCGTCTCCATCCTGCTGCTGGCGCTGACCGATCCGGCGCGCTCACCCTTGTTTGTGGCGCTCGGCGCGCTGCTGGTCGCGGCGATGTCCTCGACCCAGGACATCGTGGTCGACGCCTTCCGCGTCGAAAGCCTGCCGGAGCGCGAGCAGGCCGCCGGCATGGCGTCCTATGTCGCGGCGTATCGCATCGGCATGCTGGTCTCCACCGCCGGCGCGCTGTTCCTGGTCAGCGCGTACGAAGGCACGGGCCTTGCGCGGTCGCAGGCCTGGATGTGGGGCTACGTCAGCATGGCGGCGCTGGTGCTGATCGGCACGCTCACCGCGCTTGCCGCCACCGAGCCCGAGCAGTCGGCGCGCGCGGAAGCCGCGAGCGGCGGCGAGCGCGCGTTCACGCGGGTAATGCATGCGGCGGTCGGCGCGCTGTCGGAATTCCTGGCGCGCAAGGACGCGTGGGCGGCGCTCGCCTTCGTGGTGCTCTACAAATTCACCGACGCGTTCTCCGGCACCATGACCGCGCCGTTCGTGATCGACTTGGGGTTTAGCCGCAACGACTATGCGGCGATCGTCAAGGGCGTGGGGCTGGCCGCGACGCTACTCGGCGGCTTTGCCGGCGGCTATGTGGCGCGGCGCTATTCGCTGCCCGCAAGCCTGTGGATCGGCGGCGTGCTGCAGGCGGTGGCCAACCTGTCGTTCTCGTGGCTCGCCTTTGTCGGCGTCGATCAATGGGCGCTGGCCTTCGCGATCACGGCCGAGAATTTCACCAGCGCGATCGGCACCGTGATCTTCGTCGCCTACCTCTCCGCGCTGTGCCGCAACCCGCTGCACACCGCGACGCAATACGCCCTGCTCACCGCGCTCGCCGCGGTCGGCCGCACCTATCTGTCCTCCGGCGCCGGCTATGTCGCGAAGGCCACGGGATGGCCGCTGTTCTTCGCGATCTGCGTATTGGTCGCGGTGCCGAGTCTCGTGCTGCTGGCCTGGCTCCAGCGCCGCGGGCATTTCGAGGGGCTGGGGCAGGCGAGGGTGTGAATCACCACCGTCGTCCCGGCGTTCGCCGGGACGACGAATTACTGCTTCACCACGCTCCACTTGGTCACAATCGCTTCGCTCATCACGCCGGGATCCTGCGCGCAGGCGACCTCGTCGACCTTGAACGCGACCTGCTTGCCGATCAGGCCTTTGAGCTGTGCGGCTTGCGCGTCGCTATTGGTGACGATCTGGAACGTCTCGGGGCCGGTCTCCAGGTTGCACAGCCCGTTTGGCGGCGGCAGCCGCCGCGGCTCGCTGACCAATTGAAAGGTGTTGACGCGTTTGCCCCGCTTGGCTCCGCGCGTCCGCAGTGCGTTCAGCTTGCCTGAGAGAATATCGCCGGCATTCATCAGCTTGCCGGCCTTTGCCGCGGGCTCCGCCTGCTGTGCCTGTGCATCGAGCGCGCCGTTCAGTGCGAGCGCGAGAACGGCGCCGACCAATGCGAAACGTTTAGCAAAGTGACTTCCAGTCATAAGTCCTCTTTTGATTCAGATTCTAGAACAGCGTCCGCTGCCGCATCGCGGCGGCCAGCGTGCCTTCGTCGAGATAGTCCAATTCGCCGCCGACCGGCACGCCATGGGCGAGCCGGGTCACCTTGACGTTGGCCTCCTGCAACAGGTCGGTGATGTAATGCGCGGTGGTCTGGCCGTCGACGGTGGCGTTCAGCGCCAGGATGATCTCGCTCACCTTCGGGTCATGCGCGCGGGCGATCAGCGCGTCGATGGTGAGGTCCTGCGGCCCGACGCCGTCGAGCGGCGACAGCGTGGCGCCGAGCACATGATAGAAGCCGTTGATGGCATGGGCGCGTTCCAGCGCCCACAGGTCGGCGACGTCGGCGACCACCACGATGATCGCTGGATCGCGGCGCAGGTCGGTGCAGACCGTGCAGGGGTTCTGGGTGTCGATATTGCCGCAGGTCTTGCATACCTCGATCTTGTCGATCGCGACCTGCAGTGCGCTGGACAGCGGCGTCATCAGCGCCTCGCGCTTCTTGATCAGGTGCAACGCGGCGCGCCGCGCCGAGCGCGGGCCGAGGCCCGGCAGCCGCGCCAACAGCTGGATCAGGCGTTCGATTTCAGGGCCGGCGACGGCAGCGGGCATTTCAGGTCAGGCCCAGCCCCGGCGGCAGCTGCAGGCCGCCGGTCAGCGACTGCATCTTCTCCTGCATCGCGGCTTCCGCCTTGCGGCGGGCGTCGCCGAGCGCGGTGACCAAAAGGTCCTCGAGGATTTCCTTTTCGTCCGGCTTGACCAGCGAGGGATCGATCTTGATGGCCTTGACTTCCATCTTCGCGGTCATCCGCACGGTGACGAGGCCGCCACCGGAGATGCCCTCGACCTCGACGCGGTCGAGCTCTTCCTGCATCGCCTGCATTTTCGATTGCAGCTGCGCTGCCTGCTTCATCATGCCGAGAAAATCAGCCATGCGTTGGTCCTCTTGGAAATCCTTACTGATCGTCGCTGTCCGGCAACTCGGCGGGATCATGGCCGGCATCGGCGTCCGGCGGCTCGGCGGCAAGCTTTCGCACTTCGACCACCTTGGCGCCGGGAAAGCGCGCCAGCACTTCCCTGACCCGCGGATCGGATTCGGCGGCGCGCTCCAACCGGTTTTTCTGCAATTCGGCCTGCGAGCGCAGCGTCGGCTGGCCGGCCTCGTTGGAGACGATCACGGTCCAGCGCCGCCCGGTCCATTGCTCGAGCTTGCGCGACAGTTCGTTGATCAAAGTGCGCGCGGCGCTGCGCTCCAGCGCGAGTTCCAGCCGCCCGTCCTCGATGCGCACCAGGCGGACGTCAGCCTCCAACGCGGTCTTGGTGATCAGGTCGCGCTTTTCGGCGGCCAGCGCCACCACGTCGGCAAAGCTGTTGAGCTTCAGCGTAGGCGCGGACTGCGCATCGGCTAGCGGCTCGCTCAGCTGCGGACGGATCGACGCCTCGGCGCTGGCGCGGGGCGATGATGATTGCCGCACCGAGGCCATCGACGGCGATGCACCGGCCGGCGCGCCTCGCGGCGCGGCGTTACC
>C688J35102_120989242_pt1 | contig 10534 bp, 5 predicted proteins | sample HopSoiMetagenom2_FD_35102 | JGI IMG/M metagenome (IMG submission 35102) | reverse complement strand
CATAAACATCATATCTTACTCTACCGTAAGCACCACCATCTATATGTAACATATTAGCAGACCCCCAATGCCGGCAAACAGCGTTCCATAACCTATACGCCTAATTGATGTATGATCCTTTTTCACTTTCCAAAAAGCCATTCTACTGATACTATTATGCAAGACGTAGTTCTAGTATGCTAGATCGGCTTGAAGAATAACGATTGTATGTCGGATCCTTGGATATTGAATGTTGTATTCTAATTGCTCTCGATAGGTGCTATATATAGCTTAGATATGATGTATTGTACTACAGTAACTTGTCTATTATCGATCCTTGGGAACGAACTGTGCATTGTCTATTCTGCAATTCAATGGCTACATTGAAACCTACCAAGACTAGACGTATAATGCTAAGGTGTAATACATGCGGCGTTTTGGTATTTGCTAACGGAATATTATCCCAGCAGAAAATCCAGACATTGAAAGATTTCACATTTCGACCTCTACATGGAGTGCTTCAATGACCATCATCTAGCGTATGCAAGATTAGTAATCATGCCGTAATAATATTAACCAGGTTTATCAAATGGTAGGAAAAGCAAGCCATTCAATGGTCGTTACATCATTAGAATTTGTTCGGAGACACTGAAATATCTGGAGAAAATGAGTCACCAGCACTTTGGCTAACATCAATAGTGCTTCCAAATGCTGTTCCTCCATTAACACCCTTAGTACAATCTCGAAATTATATTTTGATTCACTTCTGCAAAATTACAGCTCGCTTAGGTCGCACTACTATGATATTTATTAATATGGTCTTTTCTCTCTTGTATCGTAGTAAATATATGTCCACAATATTCGCATCTGAATCCGGCAGGTGGTCCATCAGCTGATGCACACATTTGCCGAATCCATCCCTATATCTATAAGTATATAATTTGTCATGAAACTTATCTTTGACATTTTTTATATACCGAACTTATGAAGACAGTCAATTTGTATTGAATTTTAGGTTTTGCTGTCATAATCTGTTTATTAATTGCTTCGCTAAATGGTTTTGCTATATTGTAACAATGAGAATTCTTCTATAAAAAGGATATAACCCATGTTATTAGCTACGACAATTATGCGAATCGTTTTAAAAATTCTAAGAGAGTTTAAATTGAGAACAGATTTAACATATACTATAAGCCATTTCTACATTGAGTATTTATAACAGCATTCACAAACCATTAATACCAAGACGGCATAATATATAATTATGGCAGATAAGCATAAGCGAGCAAATTCGGCTATTTCTATATCATCGAATGTAAATGACAAATATACTAACGAAGAGCGCGAAAAAATCGAAAAATCGAGGAATATTACCAATGTAATTATAGCACCTCCCCTTAAGCGAAATAGATCAAAATCCTAAATATCATCATAGCTTCTGTTTTTCTCTCCGCTAATTAGGGATTTAACTGTGTCATATAGATTGACAATATCTTTTTCGTATTGATTCAAAATATAATCATAACGCCATACTTTATCAGCCCACGATAATTGTCGTTTTTCAGAATTATCATACAAAAAAAACTGATCCCTAAATACCTCTCGATATCTCATAAATTTGTTATGAAGTTTAATTCTAATGTACATGTTAGCCAATCTGTCTTGAGTATCTTTTCTAAGGTAGGTAAACAATCCAGAACTTAATATGCTTTCATATGCATCAGTGTTTAAATACACGTTTCTGAATTGATAATCTGGATCTTCTCCTAGCATCTCAACAGTTCCATCAAACGAGTTTTTTAAATCTTCCATTTCCATAATAATTGAATCACATGCACGATTTATTCGGGCTTTGAATTCAGTTTTCTCTCTAGTTTTTTCATTTGATCTAGTTGTTAGTTCAATGTTAATATCTCTATGTCTTTGCCAAAAGAAGAATACTATGACAATCAAAACACTTATTGCAGTTAACAAACCTGCATGTCTTTCGAACCAATCTCCAGATGACACTATTTCTGATGACATTTCCTCAGAACTTAGGCCTAACTGTCCATTTGTCATGATACCTTTTTTAATTAATTGAATATCTGTGACATATTCCTTCATTAAGCCTATCTTGTTACAGTAATCTAAACCATTAGCAAATTTTGCACAATTGTCTAACAAATATTCTATATAGATATCACAGTTGGTTCCTAGAGTCTTATTATTGTCTTGCATATGTTTACAATTGTTTATAATTTCCTCTGCGTTATTGGTCAAAGTCGCAATTTCATCATTTGTTAAAGTTTCTAATTTATCAGCATAGATATGGGATGGTGAAAATAGAAGCATTAGATTAAGTATCATCATTGACGTAATTTGCATACGTAATGTCAAAGATTAAGTTCTAATATCTAGAAATGCTTTAAATCTTTAAGAATATAATTCCGAAAACTTATCTACCAAATTATTCTAGGTTACGGATACCAACCATAGAGAGGTAGTATATGCAGGATTGTCAGTATGCCGGCAATTCATGTGAAACATGCGAATCGGCTGAAGACAGTCAAGATAACGAACCGGCTAACCAATTATTCATTTTCTTATGAATTATTAGATTATTGCACTTTAATTAGACCTATTCCATCAGGATCAGTAGTACAATCCAGTCGTTTTTCGCCGGCTCTCGGGAGATGTAGTTTATAGCACGTATGACAATAATGATAGTGATTGGATCGCCGGCGAACAATATCAAACACATAAAAGGACATGATAGTTGCTTCCAGAAAAGGAATACTTGGTAAATATTATTCGTAAATAATAACACTGAGAATATATCATTATTCGATGACATGGATCTTCGTTGTATCTCTGCCGGCGTCTAAACTCGCATTGAATATGAGGAATTAAGATATAACATGATTGTGATTGATTAAATCAGCAAAAATGTACCAATGACAGATTTTATATTTCCTCTATAGTTTATGTCAAATTGCATTTTGCAAGCAAAAATCGTCCGATCAACTCATTGGAGGTCACATTACACTCTTCCACCGAACCCTTTTTAGCTTTGAATTGGGACAGCTTAAAGGGCAAAACAGCCGCAGTAATTTGACTAAAGAATGGATCTCACAACAAACAGATGCGAAAGAGGCGTTATTGGATTTGTGAAGAGAGCGAGAATAGTGGAAACTATAGTGTTAATAGGCCAATTGGCAATCAAAGCTGCAGCTAAAGACATATGCTAAAGCAGTTGATATAATGTGAGACGAGAAGAGATTGATAATTCACATAAAAATGATTGAATAATATATTTTATTTATCATAACTGCACGTTTTGAATACTTAAAAGTGCTAAGAAAATGTTTTATCGAACAAAATGCATATTAATGCGTAGTTATCGCTATGGAGGAAGAGGAAGACAAAAATTCTACTGTTCAATCGCGTCTAAAAAGTAATCGCCTAGCAGTAATTATAGGCGTAGATAGATTTCAAGATACAACCATACCAAGCTTAAAAGGTTCAATAAATGATGCTCAGGAAATTTCGGACATATTGTCTAAATCTGAGAGTTTTGATAAGGTAACACTTTTACTTGGAGAACAGGCCACATCTATTAATATTCGACTGGCCATCAGTGATGCATTTTGGCAACCAGAGCCTTATGATATGGTTCTACTTTACTACTCAGGGCTAGGAATTATAGATGGATATGGAAATGGGTTTATTATTGCTTATGATACCGAAAGAGAACGTCCTACTATTGCAGGAATACCGATGCGCGAAGTCATTGACATGGCGTCTAAAGCAATAGAGAAACAAAATATTGTGATGGTTTTCGATTGTTCGCATAGTAGACTTTTCACAGAAGGAGCTAGGTCTAGACGTGGTTTATATGTATTAGCTTCGGGTACAGAAGATGAGATTGTACGTGAAACCACCTTCACACACCATGGTACAGTCCATAGTCATGGAATATTTAGCTACTATTTAATAGAAGGACTTGCCGGCTCGGCTTCCGACCAGTCAACAGGAGATATATCGTTGGCAGGACTTTACGAATTTGTGGAGAGGAAAATGGCTGAGTCTGGTAGTAAGCAGGAACTGTCGTTGACAGCTAGTGGTAGGATGGACAATGTAATAATTGCCAAATCTCCTAGAAGAATTTCAGAAGAAAAAGTAGTACAGAATACAGAAGTTCAGAATAAATCGGAAGCAAAAGTGGCATCTGATAAAAAGAGTGAGACTAAACAACAGTATTCTATTAAATTTGGTCCAATGGTTCAAAAGTATCTTGCTAGCATATCAAATGACCAGTCGATTTCTGCAACATTCATTGCAAATAAGATTTTAAAGCATAGAGGAAACAAAACTAGCAGGATTCATTTGAAGGAAGAAGGCTCAGATGAAAGAAAAACTTTGTCACAGTGGAAAGCAGAAATTATTTCGCTATATGACTCCTCGAGAGTACGCAATATTAATGAAGGAATGCTCATACTGGGATTGTCTCTTCTAGATCCCAATATAGAGGTACAACTAAGAAGTGAGGATTTTCTTTCTGATCTTATCCAAGAGATAGAAGAACAACCAGTTAGATCTCTTCTTAGTAGTAGTGGGCGTATAAGATGGGACAAAATTTTTTTAGCCTCGGAGAATGCAGTGCCCTCACATACAGATAATCCGACAGTCATTGATCATTTGGGTAGAAAGGTTTTCGCAGAGGTTTTGGCAGACCGGTTGGTCCGTATTAGGAATGATGAAGCAAGAGATCTAGAAAAACAAAAAAATGGTAAGTTGAAAGAAAGCTTGCAAAAAGTCGGGGGTGGTTTCTTATTAAATATCCATGGATCGTGGGGTTCTGGCAAGACATCTCTCCTTAACTTTCTACGGGACGAACTCTTGAAGAAAAAGAATCCGGAATGGATAGTGGTGGAATTTAATGCATGGCAGAATCAGCAGAGTGGACCTCCTTGGTGGTCATTGATGAACACCGTATTTGAACAGAGCTTCAAGAGGCTTCGGGATCTCGGTAGTAGAAGGCGTGCATTAGGTTTATGGATATGGGAACACCTATGGCGCTCGTGGATTAAACGCTCGAACTTTTTTCTAATATTAATGATATCTTCGGCAATAATCGGAATGCTTATCCTGTCAAATACTGTTGATGTTAATAGATTATTTCCTAGAGGAAATGTTACTATAGTAACAGGTCAACATGTAATATTAAATGAATCTAATGTCCAAACAAAATCAGATAACAATAAGAACTCTCCAAATGCTATTGATCTTATCAATGATAAATTTAGTGGCATTATAGTTCTCATCATAGCTGTATTATCTGGTGTCCGCGCATGGAGCAGTTCTCTGCTACCAGGTTCTGAGAATGCTGCTAATGATTTTGTGCAATCAAATAGTGATCCTTATAGCAAAATCAAACTTCACTATGGCGACTTGGCCTCATTAGTCAATCATCCTATTGCTGTATTCATTGACGATCTAGACAGATGCAGAGATAGCTATACAGTCGATTTTCTAGAAGGAATACAAACACTATTCCGACAACCAAATATGATTTATATTATTGCAGCAGATCGCCGTTGGATCTATACAAGTTATGAGGAATCATATAGCAAATTCAAGCTAGCTATGGATCAACCAGCACTATCATTAGGACAGTTGTTTCTAGAAAAGATTTTCCAAGTTTCGATTTCTCTGCCATCTATTTCTCTGGATATAAAAAGACAGTATTGGAAAAGGCTAATACAAACAGCTGGTACTACTTCTTACTCAAGTCCAGACGAGAAAGCCAAACAAATCTATGATAATAAACTAGCTGCAATAAAGAACAGTGAAACTGAAGAGGAAATAAGAAATGCTCTTAGAACAAAGGAAACCGGCATTATTGAATATGATCAGGATATTCGTGAAAAAGCAGTTAAGCGAGTGGCCTCACCTGATGTCGAAATTCGTACTCAACATATGTTAGAACCTTTCTCTGTACTATTGCATCCCAATCCTCGTGAAATGAAACGGTTAGTGAACGCTTATGGCCTAGCTTCTGCCATAGATATAATAAGGGGTGGAAGTTCTGAGCCAAGAGCATTGGCACTTTGGACGGTCATCAATTTTAGATGGCCGCGGCTAGGACAGCTTCTGGAGGAACATCCCGAATTTATTGATAATATTCGGAAGAAAAAAGAGCCAGATATAACCAATCTAAGTGAAGACTTGAAGAGACTACTTGTAGATCAAGAAGTACATTATGCCATAGATGGAAAGGATAGTGACGGAAAGGCCATATCAGCCATTCCCTTAGATCCCTTAGATGAAGAAACGATACGTAGGCTAATTGGTTTATAATGTCGGGAATCTCACATAACAAACAGCTTCCCCATGAAACTTTACGCCTGAACGACGTACAAGATCCACTTTCCATAAGACCATGCTACAAGAACAAATTATATAAGGTGTGTTTCTAGAATACAAGATAGTTTGCCGGTAGGTTTGTGTGGCAATCCCTCAGAATATAAAATATTCTATTTCAGTTGTTCTATCACTCGGCGCCATATATAGCTTAGATATGGTGTATAATAGTACAGTAACTTGTCTATTATAGATCAATGGGAACGAACTGTGCATTGTCTTTCTTGTAATTCTATGACCACGCTAAAGACCAAGACCAAACGCATAATGCTGCAATGCAACACTTGCGGAGCTCTTGTGTTTGCCAATGGAATATTCTCACAACAGAGAATCAGAACATTGAGGGATTTCAGATTTACACATGTGCGTGATCTAGTATAAAGTGATGCGATTGTATATCAAATCCTAGCTCAAGTAACTCTTTATCGTAGTTCGCAGGCTTGGATTAGTATCTCTTGACTTGTTCGCCGGCGTGTAGATAGTCTTTAAGCAGATTTCGGCTTGACTAATCTGCAGTCCCAGCATCAGATATCTGCTAAGCCGAACTCTTTAGAAATATATACAATCTGGAGAATACTCTCTCGTTACCTGCTGAACGTAAGAAAATTATCAATTGAGGAATCATACTCAATAGTTGAGGACTGGTTAGCCAGATGTAATAAACTGAAGAAGCTCGATTTTAGTGCCAGGAGGAAGATTCAAGAGGACCTCAAGGGCGCGAGAAAGGGTTTCGTCTAATTGGATTTGAAGGTCGAATGCAGATAATAAAGAACTGTATCAAATAGTCATAAGAACCCTTAATGAGAACAAGAAAAGATTAGATGGAGAACTTACTAAATTATATGCGAAAGGAAAGACAAATGAGTCACAATATAAAATACTTAAGGATAAAATATCTGACCACACGGATTAGAAAATGGGCTCAATACATCAGTGACTTTCTTCTAAAGATAACTCATGTCAAATTCACAGCTCCCCTCTAACACTTTGTTGTACCTAAAAGAGCAAACAAAATTTCTCATTTATTTTCTCTAATTGGACTTCCACTAGAAACATTAGTCATTCCGAGAAATCGGTGGGCGTAAGCCGAATTTTGAGTATTTCTAAGATCAGAAGCCTTCTCCATCAGAAGATTATAATGCTGCTCAGTTATCTTTCCCTTTGCATAGGCATTAGAGATTTCTTCTTTTATATCATTTAAGTTGCTCGAATTAGTTGTGTGTATTGTACTATTCGATAAGGTTAGTTTTTTGTTGTAGATATCCTCGTACAATGATGAAACCTCTTTTTTCAGATTTCCGTAATGCTGCTCAGTTATCTTTCCCTTTGCATAGGCACTAGATATACGTTCATTTAATTCATTTAAGTGTCCAATATCAATTGTTTCTAATTTGTCGGTATGTGTGGATATGATTTCATTATGATAGTTATTTAATCTCGCTATCTGTCTTTTTGCTTTTATCCATCCTATGATACTTGGTATTGACCACCCAACTATAGAACTTACAATGATACCGTACAATGGAATCCAATACTCCGACGGAATTGGAGGGGGAACTTTTTCAAAATTAGCGGTAAAGTTTCCATATTGAGTTGCGTTTAATGAGCTCTCATAGTTGCCGCCAAAGCCAAAGAAACTCAAAATAGAGTCAAGAGAAGTCTGTGTCTTGGCTATCCTTAAAGTTCTTGTTGAATTATGACCTAGGTTTTCCACCCAAGAAGAAAAACTGAATCCACTATTAGGTTTGGCTTTGCATTCTGTTCCAAATTTGATTGAAAAATAGTTATTGGTAGAGACTTCCTGTTCCCCTCTTCCACATACAATATGACCTGCGCCTGTTGGGCTCGTATTGAAAGTTATACTTGTAATAATATCATTGATTAAACCATCAATTATAGACACCGCTTGAGAGTTAATAACATACAGTTTGTTTGTGATCGGATTTATTGCAATAGGATCGATAAAATCAAACCCCAATACTCGTGAATCTTCTCCTATTTCAATATCTTTAATTATACTATTGGTATAACCGTCTATGATCAAGATTCCATTGATTCCTATATTGTTCACGTATTGTGCGTATATAGTATTTGTATTCGGGTCAGCCTCTATTGCGCTTGGCTCAACTACATCTTGATTTCTACCTAAATGGAGCGTAGTTAATACTCCATTATTTCTAGAATACTGGACAGCAAGATCATCTATTATGGTGACAGTATCATTTATCGATGTAGTAATATATACTAAATTTGTATTCGGGTTGATACTTATGTCGGTGGGAATCCTTCCTACTTTTACGTTAGTCACTTTATTTGTTTGACCATCAATCACAGAGACAGTATCAGAAAAATCATCCGAATCTACTACATACACATTGTTTGTATTTGAATTAATTGCTATTTTTGTAGGACGCTCTCCTACTGTGACATTTTCTATCGTTGAGTTAGCCTTTTCATCAATTACATATACTTTATCATGTTCTTGATCTGCTACATACACCTTATTTGTATTTGGATTGATCGCTATATCCGTCAGATTTGCTCCTGTTTTCACGGAGCTTGAGCTTACTTTATTTGTTTCTCCATCGATTATCGAGATAGTATTAGAGTAATAATTTGCAATGTAAATTCTATTTGTTTTAAAATTAATAGCTATGCCTTTTGGATTTGCTCCTACATTTACAGTAGTTACTTTATTTGTATAACCGTCAATTATCGAAGTAGTATTGTCCTTTTCATTTGTTACATACACTTTGTTTGTATTTGGGTTAACAGCTATATCAGAGGGATTTGCTCCTACTTTTATATTAGTTACTTTATTTGAGTAACCATCAATTACAGATACGCCATCAGATTCTTTACCCGCTACATACACTTTGTTTGTATTTGGGTTAACAGCCACATTGATAGGCGCATAGTCTAAACTGATTCCAGGTATATTGACTGCATTATTTTTGTTTGTTTGCCCATTGATTACAGAAACGTTGCTAGTATCAGAGTTATATTCCAAATTTGTTAAATACACCTTATTTGTATTTGGGTTAACAGCTATATCAGAGGGATTTGCTCCTACTTTTATATTAGTTACTTTATTTGAGTAACCATCAATTACATATACGTTCTGCCTTGATGGTGCTGCTATTGCATATACTTTGTTTGATTTCGTATTAATGGCTGTTGTTAATCCACTGCTAATATCTAAGAATCCGGATATTGCCGTTATACTATTGATATTCTCATCAAGTACATAAATTCTCTTTATTTTTGACGTAAAATACACCTTGTTTGTATTTGGGTTAATATCTATGCTTGTTACATTCGTTGGTAAGAGGATATTCTTTACTTTATTTGAGTAACCATCGATTACAGAGATAGTAGTAGTATCAGAGGTATGTTCCAAATTTGTTACATACACCTTGTTTGTATTTGAGTTAATATCTATGTTTTTCGGATTTGATCGTACTTTTACAGTAGTCACTTTATTTGTATAACCGTCAATTATCGAAGTAGTATTGTCCTTTTCATTTGTTACATACACCTTGTTTGTATTTGGGTTAACAGCTATATCAGAGGGATTTGCTCCTACCTTTATTATTTTTGAACGGGCACCAATATAATTAAACTGATTTTTAGCATATGCAGCAACGTCTACCTTGACATTAGGAATAGAATTCGATAACTGAGCATAATTATCAATAATTGGGAACAGCTGAAATAACAGTATTAAAATAGAACCCAAACAAGTAGAAATTCTTGTATTGGCAATTAATATAAGAACACTTTTTATCCTGGTTCTATAGGTATAGTTGCGCATTATAGGCGATATTACGATGTCCACACTAATAGTGTTTTACGATAATAGTAATACCTAGATCCTCAGGTATACTAAAATCTGTTCGCAATTTTTCTCCTTTTTCCCAGTAAACAAGACCGACCCAGCATCTTCGCTACCTGAGGTTGTAAGTTACTGTTAACTTGCATAATATGGGCCTATGTGTATATCAAATACGACTCCGTAGTTGGCCCCAGGAATACTATAAAATTAAAAAATTATTCCAGATAAGAAAGTCCCACTTAGCTATTGGTTTGAATCCGATGGAATTAGTTATGATATCTGTACAATGGTTTCCATCAGGATTAGATGAGAGAG
>C688J35102_120989243_pt1 | contig 10538 bp, 6 predicted proteins | sample HopSoiMetagenom2_FD_35102 | JGI IMG/M metagenome (IMG submission 35102) | reverse complement strand
ACGGCTTCACGCCGTACGCCGGCGCGCGCGCCTTGACGAAGCTCATCGCCGCCTGGATCGACTCCTGCATCACCTCACCGAGCTTGCCGGTGGTTTTAATCTGGCCCTTGCCCGGCACCGTGACGGCTTCGATGGTCAGGAGCTCGCCTCCGACCTCGGTCCAAGCGAGACCAGTGACCGCGCCAATCTGGTCCTCTTCCTCGCCGATTCCGTAGCGGAATTTACGAACGCCGAGGAATTCGCCGAGGTTGTCCGGAGTCAGCTCGACCTTCTCGGCCTTGTTCTCAAGGATCTGGCGAAGCGACTTGCGTGCGACCTTGGCGAGCTCGCGCTCGAGTGTGCGAACGCCGGCTTCGCGCGTGTAGTGCTGGATCATCTTGCGCAGTGCTTCGTCGGTGAAAACGAGCTCCTCGGGCTTCAGGCCGTGCGCCTCCATCTGCTTCGGGATCAGGTGGCGCTTGGCGATCTCGACTTTCTCGTCCTCCGTGTAGCCTTCGAGTCGAATGATCTCCATTCGGTCCATCAGCGGCTGCGGCATGTCGAGCGAGTTCGCGGTGGTCACGAACATCACGTCGCTGAGGTCGTAATCGAGCTCGAGGTAATGGTCCTGGAAGCGGTTGTTCTGCTCGGGGTCGAGCACTTCGAGCAAAGCCGAAGCCGGATCGCCACGGAAATCCTGACCGAGCTTGTCGATCTCGTCGAGCAGGAACAAGGGATTGGACGTTCCTGCTTTCTTGATGTTCGAAATGATCTTGCCCGGGAGCGAGCCGATGTAGGTCCGGCGGTGGCCACGGATCTCGGCCTCGTCGCGCACCCCGCCAAGCGATTGTCGAACGAATTCGCGGCCCGTCGCGCGTGCGATCGAGCGGCCGAGCGACGTCTTGCCGACACCGGGCGGGCCGACGAGGCACAGGATCGGCCCTTTCAATTTGTTGGTGCGCGCCTGGACCGCGAGATATTCGACGATTCGCTCCTTGACCTTCTCCAGGCCGTAATGGTCCTCGTCGAGGACTCGCTGCGCCTCGGCGATGTCCTTCTTGAGCTTGGACTTCTTGCCCCAGGGCAGCCCCAGCAGCACATCGAGATAGTTGCGCGCCACTGTCGCTTCGGCCGACATCGGCGCCATCGCGCGGAGCTTCTTGAGCTCGGCGTTGGCGCGGTTCCGCGCCTCCTTCGACAGTCGAGTCTTGCGAATTTTTTCGGCGAGCTCCTGCAGTTCGTCGCCGCCTTCCTCGCTCTCGTTGCCGAGCTCGCGCTGGATCGCCTTCAACTGCTCGTTCAAATAATATTCCCGCTGCGTCTTCTCCATCTGGCGCTTGACCCGGCCGCGGATCTTCTTCTCGACCTGGAGCACGCCGAGCTCGCCCTCCATGAAGGCAAACACCATCTCCAGCCGGCGCGCGGGGTTGAGCTCGTTCAGCAGCGCCTGCTTGTCGGCGACCTTGATCGAAAGGTTCGACGCAACCGCGTCGGCGAGCGCCGACGCCTGCTCGATCTCGGCCAGCTGGATGCCGGTCTCGGCCGGGAGCCGCTTGTTGAGCTTGGTATAATTTTCGAACTGGTCGATGACCGAACGCATCAGCGCCTGAACTTCGGGCCCGTCGGCGCTTTCCTCCTCGACCTCCTCGACCTCTGCCGCCATGAAGCCATCGCGCGACACAAGGTCGACCAGCCGAGCGCGCTTCACGCCCTCGACCAGTACGCGAACGGTGCCGTCGGGGAGCTTCAGCAGCTGCATCGCGGTGGCGATCACCCCGAGGTCGTACATTGCGTCGCGGTCTGGATCGTCCTCGCCCGGATCGAGCTGGGCGACAAGGAACAGCTCCTTGTCCGCGGCCATTGCCGCTTCCAGCGCTGCAACCGATTTCTCACGCCCGACGAAGAGCGGCACGATGCGGTGTGGGAAAACGACGATGTCGCGAAGGGGGAGAATGGGGAGGAAACGTGTCATGGCTGGTATATGGGCGGCCGCCGTCAACAGCGCAACAAAGGGGGGAACATTCGCTCGGCCCGGCTCGCTGTAGCTTCAAACAAGCGGACAATGAGGCGATCATGGCCCAGGACAGGGAAAAGATCAGCACCGGCCCTAACGAAGAGCCGATCAACGAGACCATCGCGGGTTCCGGACCCGGCATTCCCGACGATGCTCTGGCGCCCGGCGAAGAGTATCTGCCGCAGCCGCCAAGCGACGAACAGGTCAAAAAGGCTGCCAAAGCGCTCGATGCGCCGGTGGGCGAGCGCGACACGCTGCCGCTTGAAGGTGAATGAATCGCCGCCGAAGTTAACAGCCGATTCTGTAATCGTTCAGTTTCGATCGCTATCTAAGGGGCTGTGACCATTCGCCATTCCTTGCTCGCGTTGACCGCGCTCACCCTCCCCGCCTCCGCGTTTGCGCAGGTGCCGTGGCCAATCCCGCCGGCACCGGCCGCAGCGCCTCCCGCGCCTGTCGCCGAGCCGTGGATGGCGCAGCCGCCCCCGGCCGCGGCTCAGCCATGGCAGTCCCGCGCTGCGCAACCGAGCCGTGGGCCTGCGCTCGAACCGATCGATCTCCCACCGGCGATCGAGCAGGGCGTCGACATGATTTACATCGACGAAGACCTGGTCCCGAAAGCGGTGCACGAGAGCGGCCCGATGGCGGATATGAACTTCGCTGCGTGGAGCGGCGCTCCGGTCGATCTCTTTACGTCTGTCAATCCTATTTACACCCAGCTTCGCCGTGGACTGGTCAAGTACCAGCAACGGTGGGGCGACTTGCCGCAGCTGCCGGTCCCTGCCGGACCTACCCTGAAGCCAGGCTCGACTGGAGAGCGCGTGATGGCGCTACGCACCCGACTTGGGCTGTCCGAGGGCGACACGTTCGATCAGGCGCTCGCCGGCGCGGTCAAGGAATTTCAGGTGGTCCACGGCCTCAAGGCCGACGGGATTGCCGGCGCCGGCACGATCGACGCGCTCAACAAGGGCGCCGAATATTACGAGCAGCTGATCATCATCAACATGGAGCGCGCCAAACGTCTGCCCGCCCCCGAGGAGCAGGCGAAATATGCGATCGTCGACGCCGGCGACGCACGGCTGTCGCTGTGGGAGAACGGCCGCAAGGTCGACGAGATGAAGGTGGTCGTGGGCAAGGCCGAGACGGCCACGCCGATGATGGCCGCCTACATCAAATATGCGAGCGTGAACCCGTACTGGAACGTCCCGCCCGAGCTGGTGAGGAACCTTGTCGGACCGCGCGTCGTCGCCCAAGGCGTCTCTTATTTGACGGACCGCGAGTATCAGGTGCTCACCGACTACAGCCCCGACGCGAAGGTCATCGACCCGCACGACGTCGACTGGCAGGCGGTGGTCGACGGACGGCAGGATGTCCGGTTGCGCCGCCTCCCGAGCCCGGCCAACTCAATGGGCATGATGAAGTTCATGCTGCCCAATTACTTCGGCATCTATCTCCACGATTCGCCGGAGAAAGAGCATTTCACCAAGAACGAGCTGTGGATCAGCAACGGCTGCGTGCGCGTCGAGGATTACAAGCGCTTCGCCACCTGGCTATTCGGCGGCTACGTCCCCAAGGACAGAGACCCCAAGGTTGAGCAGGAAGTCGATCTTCCCAAGCCGGTGCCGGTGTACCTGACGTATCTGACCGTGCAGCCGACCGCGACCGGCGTCCAGTTTCTCCCCGATCCCTACGGCCGCGACGCGCACCTGATGGAACGATTCAGCTCGCAGCTGATGGCGGCGGTTCGCGGCAACTAGGCGGCCGCTCGCGGCGCGGCCAGTCGGCAAGCAGTATCAGTAGCAATCCAGCCGCCTCAGGCGGCGTCGCCGGCCTTGTCCTTGGCGGCGTAGACTCGGACCGGTTCCTTGGTCCCCATGACGACATCCTTGTCGATGTGCACCTCGTCGACTCCGTCCATCGACGGCAGGTCAAACATCGTGTCGAGCAAAATGCCCTCGAGAATCGACCGCAGGCCGCGGGCGCCCGTTTTGCGCTCGATCGCTTTCTTCGCGACCATGTGGAGCGCGTCGTCGGTGAACTCGAGCTCGACATCTTCCATGTCGAACAGCTTGGCATATTGCTTCACCAGCGCGTTCTTCGGCTCAACCAGGATTTTGACCAGCGCTTCCTCGTCGAGGTCCATCAGCGTGGCGATGACCGGCAGGCGGCCAATGAACTCGGGAATTAGGCCGAACTTCAGCAGGTCCTCGGGCTCGCAATGCTGGAGCGTCTCGCCAGTCTTGCGCTCATCAGGCGCCGCGACGTGCGCGCCGAAGCCGATCGACTTGCCCTGGAGGCGGTCGGCGATGATCTTCTCGAGTCCGGCGAATGCACCACCGCAGATGAACAGGATGTTGGTCGTGTCGACCTGCAGGAACTCCTGCTGCGGATGCTTGCGGCCGCCCTGCGGCGGGACAGAGGCGGTGGTGCCTTCCATCAGCTTCAGAAGCGCCTGCTGCACACCCTCGCCAGAGACATCGCGCGTGATCGAAGGATTGTCCGACTTGCGGCTGATCTTGTCGATCTCGTCGATGTAAACGATTCCGCGCTGCGCCTTCTCGACATTGTAGTCGGACGCCTGAAGCAGCTTAAGGATGATGTTCTCGACGTCCTCGCCGACGTAGCCCGCTTCGGTGAGTGTCGTCGCGTCCGCCATGGTGAAGGGCACGTCGAGGATCCGTGCCAAGGTTTGTGCGAGGAGCGTTTTGCCGCAGCCGGTGGGGCCGATCAGCAGGATATTGGACTTGGCGAGCTCGACTTCGTTTCCGGGCTTGGAGCCGTGGGCGAGCCTCTTATAGTGGTTGTGCACCGCTACCGAGAGCACGCGCTTGGCACGGTCTTGCCCGATCACATAATCGTCGAGAACCTTGCAGATCTCGGCCGGAGTCGGGACTCCGTCCCGCGTCTTGACCAGCGCCGATTTCGATTCCTCGCGGATGATGTCGTTGCACAGCTCGACGCATTCATCGCAGATGAAGACAGTCGGCCCCGCAATGAGCTTGCGGACCTCGTGCTGCGACTTACCGCAGAACGAGCAGTATAATGTGCTCTTGCTGTCGCCGCCGCCGCCTGAAAGCTTGGTCATTCCCGTCCTTGCAATGTCGGCCGCGAACGACCGTCCTTCAAAAGGGCCATGCTAGCCCGCTTTATGACACAATCAACTCTGCGGGATCCTTAACGCGACCCGCCGCTCGATAGGTCCTTTGATTTCAAGAATATGGATTGAGTGTGGCGGCCCCGCAAGTGGCACGAGTTGCGCGGTAACCTTACCGTGTCCCAGGATTGGCCTCAATTTGCGCGTTCGAGCTCCGACAACGCCTCACGCATCGCCTCTTGGAACTCGGAACGGGCATAAATGTCGTTGTGACCAGCCCTCTTGATAGTGCGATCGAAGACCAAATTCGGGATCTGCTTGCGCAGCGCGGCGGTCCGTGCCGCCGGCACGATCTCGTCGCGTTCCGCTGCAACGATGGCAACCGGCACTCGCGACTTCTCGAGCGCAACCGCGGCGTCGATCTGGTGACCGAATAAAGGACCGATCGGAAGCCATGGGTACATCGACTGGGCGACCGCTTTGAGCGAATCGAACGGTGTGACGAGAATCAGACCGTCGAGCTTGCGCTTGGCCGCGAGCTGGGCGGCGATGCCGCTGCCGATGCTGAAACCGACGGCAATGATCCGGCGCGGCTTCAGGCGGGCTGCGGCAGCGTCATAGACCAAAGGCGCGTCGGCGATCAGCGCTTCCGCCGACGGAGAGCCCGTCGAGGGCGCATAACCGCGGTAATGAAAGGTGACCACGTCATAGTCGGGAAAGAGCTCGTGAAGGTATTCAGCGACGTCCTGTCCGTTCCACGCATTGCCGCCGAAGCCCACGAGAACGGACCGGTCCTTCGACAACTTCTCTGGCGGAATGTGGATTCCGGAGAGTTCGTGCCCATCTGCGGTTTTCACTACGAGACGTTCCGCACCGACGGGAAGCGGCCCCGCTGGCGCGACGGCGTGGATCGGGAAGATCAGCGAGGTTTGAAACTCGAACATGGCGAAGAGCGGCAGCGATGGTGGCGGCTGCAGCAGCAGCCGCTCACTCGATCCTAGCCCGCGACTGCGGCCTCGATCGCTGGCGTCACTCGATCGACGGTATAGGGTTTCTCGATCACGGGCGCGTCATTGAATTCGGGCGGCGGCGGATCGACGTGTCCGCCGGTCGCGATGACGAAAGGCACGTTCTTCTCGCGCAGCTTGGTCGCCACTGGCCAGACGCTCTCGCCTTTCAGGTTCACGTCGAGGATGGCGAGATCGAATCCGCCCTTCTCCACCTCGTCGAGTGCGCACTGCACCGTATCGCACGTCCCGCGAATCGTATGACCAAGCGAATCGAGAAAATCCTCCAGCATCATGGCGATGAGAGGTTCATCCTCGACAATCAGTATGGAACGCCCGCCCGACATCTCGCCTTCGCATAAAGTGCGGGTGGCCAACCGCAAAGTCCTTATTTGGTCCCAGCCGCGCGGCGTGCCGCCTCGGCCAGTTCGGTGACGGAGAAGGGCTTGGGCAGGAAGTTCACATTCACGATGTCGATCGATTTCCTGAGCTGCTCCTCCGCATAGCCCGAGATAAACAGGATCTTGAGCTCAGGCCTGCTTTTGCGCGCCTCGCGAACCATGGTCGGGCCATCCATTCCAGGCATCACCACGTCGCTGATCAGGAGGTCGATTGGCTCGCCCCGGCCGAGCACATCCAATGCTTCCTCGCCATTGTCGGCGGTGATCACCTGATAGCCGTGCCGCGTCAGCGCCCGCTCAGCGACGCTGCGCACCATCGGCTCGTCCTCAACCAGCAACACGGTGCCGGTGCCCCAGAGCTCATTGGGCTTGGCCTTTTCGACTTTGCGGGACTTCGCGGTGACCGCCTCCTCGCGGTGCACTGGCAAGTAAATGACGAAACGGGTGCCCTCGTTGACTTTCGAATCGGCAAAAATGAAACCGCCCGATTGTTTGACGATGCCATAGACCGTCGAGAGCCCGAGGCCGGTGCCCTTCCCGACCTCCTTGGTGGTGAAGAAGGGCTCGAAAATCTTGCCCAACACATTCGGGGAAATGCCGGTGCCCGTGTCGGTGACCGAAAGCGCGCTGTAGTCGGCGACTGGAAGGATGTCGGAGCCTAGCTCGGCCACCTGGTCCGCCTTCACCGAATAGGTCTGGATGGTGAGCGTCCCGCCGCCTTTCGACTGCATTGCGTCGCGGGCGTTCACGGCGAGGTTGATGATCACCTGCTCCAGCTGGCCCGGATCTGCCCGGACCGGCCCGAGATTGCGGCCGTGCTTGACCACCAGCTCGACGGTCTCACCAAGCAGCCGCTTCAGCAGATGGGACACCTCCGACACTACATCGGGAAGCTGGAGCACTTGCGGGCGCAGGGTTTGTTGCCGCGAGAAGGCAAGAAGCTGTCGAGTAAGCCCCGCAGCGCGATTCGAATTCGACTTGATCTGTTGGATGTCGTCATAATCGCTGTCTCCCGGCGTGTGCCGCATCAGCATCAGGTCGCAGTGGCCGATGATCGCGGTCAGGATGTTGTTGAAGTCGTGAGCGACCCCTCCGGCGAGCTGACCCACCACCTGCATCTTTGTCGCCTGCATGACCTGGCGCTTGAGCTTGGCTTCCTCGCTGTTGTCCTTGAGGAGGAGCAGCACCGCGGCATCACCCAACCCGCGCAGTCCGGCGATCGTCAGCGCGACGGGCTCGCCCGTATGGCGGGCAAGCCGGACCGCAAGATCGCCCGACATCGCTGGACCGCGGGCATTCCGCCGCACGGCGTCGGCCACCGCGGCCTTGTCTTCCTTGACCACGAGATCGCCCGGGTAGACGGGCGTTCCAGAACCGCTGATCCGCGCGGCGCGCCGGAATGCCTCGTTCATCGTCAGGAAGCGCCCGTCGCGGTCGACTAAGGCAAGGCCGATCGGCAGCACGTCGAGCAAGGTCTGGAGGTTCGACGAATGGGCCGCGGAAGTCCCGGCGGCGGTGTCGAACAACAGGAATGTGCCGGCGCCGCCCTCCCCTTCGACCTCGGCCGGCACATGCACCGCGCGCAGTGGTGACCCGGACTCACCTTCGGCAACAAAGCGCAATTGCTGATCTTCGCCAACATCGACGAGATCGCTGAAGCGCTCTGCGCTGCCATTTTCGCCCGATTGCAGCGCCCGCTGGAGGAACGGCCGGTTGGCCGCGAGCAGCTTGCACTTGCCGTCGACCACGGCTGCCAGCACGCCCACCGAGGCCAGCCGCTCGCCAACGGGCCCCCCAATGCGCCGGACCGCGCTGGTCAGCGGGTCTGGCGGAGAAGGATCGGGGAACCGCCACAGCAGGAGATCGCCGCGCGAGCCGACCCTCTCGACCTCGACCGGACTGGTCCCGGACTCCGTAGCGATCCCGGCGACGCAACCGGCGCCGTCGCGCCACGCCATGGACCTAGCAAGCTCAAGCCCCTGTCGCGCCTGGTCGTCGCTCGCCAGGGCAAGCGGCGGACGTGTTCCGCCGAAGCGCTCGCGATACGCGGCGTTGACGATCAGCAGCGACCCCTCGCTTGTGGTGAGCGCAGTCGGCTCGCGGCTCAACCCGAGCGCCGAACCGACCAGGGAATAATCCGGACCCACCACCAAGGGTTCAGTGGGAGCCGTTTCGCGTGGTGCCCGCATGTAAATGACGACGGCGGCGACTACTCCGACGATGACGCTTGCCAGAGCGAAATAGGGTTGGCCGGCAAACTGCAGCAGCGATGATATCGTGAGCGCAGCAGCAACGGTCACCGCGGGCGCAAGCCATCTGCCCCACCTCTCTAGCGGGCTCGATTCGATCTGCGGCAGCTCCTGGTACAGCATCTACTTCATCGATATCCTACCAGATGCGCACGCGATCGGCAGGAGCGAGATACAGCTTTTGCCCGGCCTGCACGTTAAAGGCGGGGTACCACGGATCCATGTTGCGGACGATGTTCGCGCGCTGCTCGGACGGCGAATGCGGATCGGTCAGCAGCCGCTGCCGAAGATTCGCTTCGCGATAGTTGCGCCGCCAGACCTGCGCCCAGCCGAGATAGAAGCGTTGGTCGGCGCTCATCCCGTCGATCACCGGCGGGTCCTTGCCGCCAAGCGACGCGATGTAGGCATCGTGCGCCACCGTAAGACCGGCGAGGTCGGCGACATTCTCACCCATCGTAAGCTTGCCGATCACGTGCATGCCCGGAAGCGGCTCATAGGCGTTGTACTGGGCCTCAAGCTTGTCGAGCCGCGACTGGAACGCCTTGGTATCACCCGGAGTCCACCAGTCGACCAGATTACCGTGCAGGTCGTACTTCGCACCCTGGTCGTCGAACTGGTGGCTCATCTCGTGGCCGATGACGGCGCCAATTCCGCCATAATTGACGGCCGGATCGGCGTTGGGATCGAAGAACGGCGGCTGCAGAATTGCCGCGGGGAAGACGATCTCGACCATCGTCGGATTGGAATAAGCGTTGATGGTCATGGGCGTCATGCCCCATTCCCACCGCCGGATCGGGCCGCCGAGCTTGCCGACTTCGTAGTCGTGCTCGAACTGATTCGACCGCATCGCATTCCCGAGCACGTCATTCCGATCGATGACGAGCCCGCTCATGTCGCGCCACTGCGACGGATAGCCGATCTTCGGAGTGAAGGCTGCGAGCTTCGCGTGCGCCTTGGCCTTGGTCTCCGCGCTCATCCAGTCGAGCTTGTCGATGCGCCGGTCCATCGCTGCGATGAGGTTGTGCACCAACTGGTCGGCCGCCGCCTTTATCTCCGGCGGGAAATATTTGGCGACGTAGAGCTTGCTGACGTCGTCACCGAGCGTGCCCACGGTGAAGTTCACCGCGCGCTTCCAGCGGTCCTCCTGTTGCGGTGTACCGTTCAGAACCGTGCCGAAGAACGCGAAGCTCTCGTCGTCGAATTTCTTCGGCAAATAATCCGAGAAAGCGTCGAGCGACCTGACGAGGAGCTGGTCGCGAAGAACCGGCAACGGCGTTTTGCCGATCAGCGCGGCGGTCCCCTTGAAGGCGCTCGGCTGGAAGACGATCACGTGATCGACCTTTATCCCATCCGCTTTCGCAAAGGCGGGGAAATCGAAGCCGGGCGCGAGTTTGCGCAGTTCAGCGAGTGAAAACTTGTTGTAGGTCTTTGTCGCGTTCCGGCTTTCAGCCCTCTGCCAGTGGACCTGTGCGATCCTCGTTTCGAGATCGACGATTGCCTTGGCCCTGGCCGCCGCGTTCGCCTCACCTGCGAGCGTCAACATGTTCGTCAGGTGCTGGAGATACTTCGCCTTGGTTTCGGCGAGCTTGGGGTCCTTGGACAAATAGTAATCGCGGTCGGGCATCCCCAGCCCGCCCTGCAAGACGTTAAGGGCATATTGATCTGATGCCTTGCGGTCCTGCCCGATGAACATGTTAAACGGAATGCCGATGCCGAGTTGGTCGGCGTCGGAATAGAGTTTGACGAGATCCTTCGTCGCCTTTGTCGCTCGAATTTCGTTCAGCCAGGGATCGAACG
>C688J35102_120989245_pt1 | contig 10541 bp, 10 predicted proteins | sample HopSoiMetagenom2_FD_35102 | JGI IMG/M metagenome (IMG submission 35102) | reverse complement strand
GCGGTCGGGAGGCCCGGGAGTAAGCGACCGAGAGCACCGCGAGCGCGAGGCCCAAGGCGAACCAGTAGAAGTAGCCGGCGAAGCTGTACCTGAACCAGGTCTGGTCGCGGAGGTGCAGCGGCGCCCCACCCAACCAGAGCGAAATCGCGGCGAGCGCAAGCAGGAGGGCAAGCTCCCACCTGATCCAGCTGCGGTGCTTCAGTCGCCGCGTGAGGAGCCCGGTCAGAGCCGCGTAGAACGGCAAGGCGATGTAAAAAGTCACGTCGATCCCGAGGGTCCACGACTGAGGCAAGCCACACCGGAATTCCTCACTGGGTGGACAGACGCTGTGCAGGTTCTTGAGATCGAGAAAGTCGGTGAGGCTGTAGAAGGCCCACCAGTTGTGGCTGAACACCCCGTATAGGCCCGGGAAGATCGCGAGGGCTGTGAGCGCGACCCAGTAGGCGGGGTACAGCCTGATGAACCGCCGCCTTGCATAGTCGACTGTGCGGGGAGCGGCGGCCCCTCCGGCACGGTGGGCGATCATCGGCCTGTAGAGCAGGAAGGCCGAGAGCATGAAGAAGATCGCGACGACGCCATCCCAGCGAACCACTATGCGATTCGGAAGGCTGGCGGTGAAGCCGCCGAATCCCCCGGTGAAGAACCAGGCGTGGCCGACGATGATCGCGATTGCCGCGATCCCGCGCAATCCGACGGTGAGGGGGAACCGTGGATGGTGCGGGGGCGGCTCGACGACGTCGGGGGGAACCGCACCGAATGCGGCGTTCGTCTCGGCCACGGTCATGTAGCCGCGTGGACCAGCGCAGCGAGGAAATCCACGTCGCAGCTGCGGAGCCCGGCCATGCGCGCCGCCTGCCTCTGTTCTTCGCCTAGACCCGTAAGCAGTTCCTGCAGGCGCACGGATTCGGCTGAGTCCTGATCCAGGCCCGCATGCAACCTCTTTTCGGCGAGCACGATGATCGGTTCGAAAAGATCGGCATACGTTTCGAGATTGGGGTCCCCGGAGGTCCTCGCAATGGCTTGCTGCCGCCTTGCCACACGCTCGATCAAGTGGAGGCCGGGCCTGGCAAAGCCTTCGGTCGTCAGCGCAAGCGTCGTCGGATAGCCGCGTTCCAGGGCTCTTTTTGCAATCCGCTTGACGCCGCGCAGCATCTGCCTGCAGACGGCGTCGGCGCGGCTGGCTGTCTTGGCCGGCGCCTTTGCCGGCCGGCTCGTGGTGTCGGCGTTTTCAGCAGTCGTGCTGTCCCCACCCTCACCTCCGCCTCCACACGAGGCCAGGGTCATCAGCGCGCAGACCGCGAGGAGAAACGCGCCCCGTCGAGCCATCTTCATCGAGCTGGCCTCCCCGTTTCCACGAAACGGTCCCAGGTCCAGACGAGGCCTATCGACGCCAGGATCAAGAGGAACGGATCGATCGGCAGCCGATCCCGGGGAAGGCCATTCAAAAGTGCGGTGAGAACGAGCGTCAAGGTCGGCACAGTCCAGAGAAAAAGCGGTCCGCGCGGGATGCGTGGTGGTTGGCCGGCACCCCTGGATCTCGATCGCGCCATGGCGACTGCGCCGACCAGGGCGAGGATAGCGGCGATTGCGATGCCGACGCGCTCGGAAGCCGGATCCGCGCTGCCGATGCCGCGGTCGTTTACCGGTTTTCCGTGGCGATCGACCACGGAGCCGCCCGTGATCTCGAACATCCGCATGAGGTTCCAGCCGAAGGCCTCGGCCACGTAGCCGGGATGCTGCTCAGCGAACTCGCGTGCCTCGCGCCGCAGGGTCGAATCGACCTCGGTCTCGTCGATGCCGGGGGTGACGAACAGCGGTGTGAACTGGGGCACGATCTGGGGGTCGCGCCAGGCTCCGTGGGTGTCGCCCTGCCGGAACGACGCCTCGTTGTAGACCCCGGCGGCCGTGATCCCGGTGCTGGTCGTGAGCGGGATGAAGCGGCCGAATTCAGCCTGGTTGCGGATCGCCCACGGAGCGATGACGAGCGCCGCCGCGGCAAGTACCAGCGCCGGCGCAAGCATCGCTCGCGGGCGCAGCTTTGGCTTGAGCATCCACACCCCCAGCGGCACGGCAACGAAGAGCGCAAGGGCGGTATTGCGCGTCAGCGCTGCCAGGCCGCAAAGAGCGCCGGCTGCCAGCGCCCAGCGAAGGGCTTCGCCGGACCGGCGGAAGTTGAGCACGCACAGAAGCGCCCCCAGCATCAACGGGATGAAGAGCGACTCAGAGAGCAGTTCTCGGCTGAGCAGGACAAAGGGCGGGAAGATGGCGGCCATTGCCGCGGCGGCCAACCCCACTCGTCGCCCCCAGATCCGTTTCGTGAGCAGGTAGAGGAGCAGCACCGAAAGCACGCCAAGGGCGGCTCCCGCGAGGCGCCCAACCGTCATGTTGTCGTCGCCGGCCGCGTATACCGCTCCCAGCAGGTATGGGTAGCCCGGGCCCCTGATCGCCGTGGGCCCGCCCTGCAGGAGGTACCCCGACCTCGGGTAGCCGTTGCCGTCCGCGATCGAGCGCGCGTAGTAGTCGTACTCGAATGCGTCGTTGGCCGGTCGGTAGCCATCGTCCACCACGACAACCCCGACGCGCACGATGAGCGCGAGCAGCATGATCGACGCTAGGACGAGCCGGCCTCGTCCGCGGCGGGGCACAGAAGAGAGAGGGGACCCCCGCCCGGGAGTCCCCTCCGAAAGCCGTTCCGACAGAGCCAGGCGCTATTTGCGGCCGCAGATGACGTTCGCCTGGAGCGACCAAGTCGGCGTGCCGCTGATCGCCTTGGCGCTGGCGAACCAGCCTTCGCCGTAGAAGAATTCGGGCGCGGAGGCAGTGACCGTGACTTTTTCAGATTCCCCACCGACGGCGAAACCGCCACCCATGACTATTTGGGGAGCCCCGCACGTTGCACCTGCGGTCTTGGTCGTGGTGGTGCTTTCCGCGGTCGATTCGCCGAAGACGATTTCCGTCGTTTTGAACCTCGTGTTGGCGTTGGCTTCGGCGCCGGCCGCAGCTGTTTTAGCGGCTTCGGCAAGCGACTTGGCGGAGTTGGCCGTGATCTGCGCGTTGGTGCCGGTCGTTTGCGCTTTTTGAGCTTCGGCCAAGGCGCTGTTGGCCGTGCTGTTGGCCGTGTTGGCCGTTTTCTGCGCGGATTTAGCCGTTTTCAGGGCTTTGTTCGCGATCTTCTTGGCGCTGGCCGAGATGCTCGCAACCGGGTTCGAAGGGCCGCCGAGGGCAGGAACGGCAAGCGCCAAAGCCAGAAAGACGCTCAATCCCAAAATTGCGTAACGCTTGTTCATCGCCGCTCCCTCTATAGAGATCTCGTTGTCGATCGGATCCAGACCTGCGCCGCATTGGATCACATCTGGAACGGTGGCGCAACCCCGCCTGCCGACGCTCTCAGCCTTGCTTGACCGGCAGGCCGATCGTGGCCTGTGCACAATCGGTCAGATCAAGCGCGGCCACCGCTTTTTCCACCGTAGCCGTGGATTCATCCGCACTCCTGGCAGCTGCCAATGTCTTGTTTTCAACCCCTAGAGATGCAGCTCGGGCGAGCCTTGCGATTTGGATCTCGACGGCGAGCAATGCAGCGTTCAAGTCCCGCGCCGCTTCGATCCGGTCGGCCGGAGCACGCAGCTTTCCGAAATCCAACCGCCAGGTCTCGACGACCGGCACCAGACCTGCTGCGAAGCTGCCTGTTCCCGTTGTCCCAGAGTCCCGGGTGGAGCGTTGCTCGACCGCCACGATCCGGTGCTTGGCGTCGAGGCAGAGGCGGTCGGCGGCGACCGTGTATGCGTCGCGCTGGCCCGAGTCCCCGCTTGGCTTCAGCGAGATGAGTGCCACGATGGCGATCGTCAGGGCTGCCGCTGTCGCCAGGCTGATGAGCCGAGCCTTTCGAGTCGTCCCAAAGGCGTGGGCGGCTTGCGTTCTGAACGAGCGGTGCTCCTTCGGGGCCGGGCTCGCCTGCAGGGGGCTGCCGCAGGAACTGCAGAATCTGTCGTCCGGCTCGTTCGGCGTTCCGCATCGGGGGCAGTACACGCGCCCAAGCTATCAACGTGAATTGGACCCCTGTCGTCTACATTTGCTCGGTGATCGGACTTACCAAGTGTCGCCGCGAGGGCGCACTCGCCGCGAGGGCGCTCGTCTCTGCCGCGCTCGTCTTGGCACTCGGCTTGGCGGGCTGCGGGTCAAATGGCGGGGAGGGGTCGACCGAGAAGAGCTCTGCCGATGCCACGCCGCCCGCAGAAGCACAGGCTCCCAAGTCATCGACTACAGACAAGACCGGTTCGGCTGCGGGTGGCTCGCAACAGGCCGAGCACACGCAGAAGGGTGGCCGGAGCGAAGCCCCCCGCAGGGCTTCGCACGGACAGGACTCGCAGGCTGTTGCCGGAGAGAACCTCCCGGGTGCCGCGGCGAGCGCATGTCCGGCCGGCTCTCGGGCTCAGTGCAAAGCCTTGGCCGAAGCGGAGTCCAAGGTCAGGCATTCTCACTCGTATGAGATGGCAAAACCCCGCGACTGCCTCCAGGTCATGAGCAGGGCCGAGTGCGAAGCGATAATCGACTCGGGCGGGACCGATGGCCGGCAGATTTCAGCGGCTGCGGTCAGAGAATGCCTGCGTCACCCGAATCCGCATTGCGAAGAGCAGCTGAAGCCGATACTCGAAGCGCAATACGCTGCCGTGCAAGCGGCCGGCAAGTAAAAGTTGCAGACTTCCGACAGACGACCCAGAAGGTAGAAGCGTGACAACCGATACCGCTGCGGTCTCGCGAATCGACTGTCAGCCCGGCGAGCTGCCGAGGACCATGGCAGCATGGGTCCTGCGCCCCGAGCGCGAGGGCGATCTCGATACCGCGTACGAGGTCGAGGAGGTCGAGGTCCCGGAGCCGGGCCCGTTCGAGGTCGTGATTCGCGTGATGGCGGCGGGGGTCAACTTCAACAGCATCTGGGCGGCACTGGCGGAGCCGATCTCGATCTTCCCCTATGGCGACCATCCTCGCTGGGGCCACCACATCGGCGGCTCTGACGCGTCCGGGATCGTCTGGAAGGTCGGAGTCGGGGTGACGAGGTGGAAGCCAGGCGACGAGGTCGTCGTCCATGCCAACCAGGCTTCCTATGAGGACCCCGAGGTGCACGGGCTCGATCCGCTCGCGGCCCCGAGCCAGCTCGGCTGGGGCTACCAGACCACCTGGGGATCCTTTGCCCAGTTCTGCAAGGTCCAGGCGCAGCAACTGCTGCCCAAGCCCACAAGCCTTTCCTGGGTCGATGCCTCGGCCTACGGAGTGACCCACTTCACCGCCTACAGGATGCTGATCACGCAGTGCAAGCTGCAAGCGGGTCACAAGGTCCTGATCTGGGGCGCCGCGGGGGGCCTTGGCGTCTTCGCTACGCAGCTTTGCCGGGCTGCCGGCGCCGACGCGGTTGGCGTGGTCTCTTCCGCCGAGAAGGCCGATCTGGCGATGAGTCTCGGCGCGGCCGGCTGCATAGATCGCAACGAGTTCGCCGGGATGATCCGCAGGGGCGGGGAGAGCGACGAGGAGGAGCGTGAGCGTTTCAGGGTCGCGCGCCTCTTTGCCAAACGGGTTCGTGAGATCCTCGGCGATGCCCCCGACATCGTCTTCGAACACGTCGGCCGGGAGGTCTTCCCGACCTCGGTGTTCACGGTGAAGCCGTTCGGCAAGGTCGTCACCTGCGGTGCCACCAGCGGGTATGCACTCGATTTCGACGTTCGCTATCTCTGGATGCGCCAGAAGCAGATCGTCGGTTCGCACGCCTTCAACGCCTACGAGGCGTGGCGGGCCAACGAGCTCATCGACGAGGGGAAGGTGCGGCCGGTGATGTGGCGGGCGATGGGGTTCGGCGACCTCCCGGACGCCCACCGCCTCGTCCAGGAAAATCGTCATCTCGGCAAGATCTCGATCATGGTCGGGGCAGCCGATGGGGACGAGGGCAAGACAGCAGACGGACCCGGTGCGATCTGGGTCTCTCCCGAGGAGTAGGCGCTCGCCGGTGCGATCTGGATCGAGCCGCTGCGGCTGGTGTGAGGGAGAGCTTCAGGAGAGCGATGCTCGCGACGGCCGGCGGACCAGATGTCCCCGCTGCGCTGTGTGGACCACCGATCCCATGCCCGACGAGGAAGAGTTGGAGAGGGCTTACGCCGGCTGGTACAGGCCGGCCGGTGGACGATTTGCGGGTGTGGGAGACACCCTGCTCAGGCGCCTTCGCTGCCGTCTCGCAACTCGCCTCGACCGGATCTCACCGCCAGGGCCGGTACTCGACGTCGGTGCGGGCGACGGGGCCTTGCTGGATGCGCTGGGGAGTCGCGGGCGCGAGGCGGTCGGGCTGGATCGCAAGGCCTCGCATCCCGCCGTGCGTGAGCTGGAACTCGCCGAGGTGGAGGGAGATTGGGCTGCTGTCGTCTTCTGGCACAGCCTCGAGCACCTGCCAAATGCCGGTGCCACGCTTGGCCGCGCCGTGGCGATGCTCGAGCCGGGAGGCGTGCTCGTCGTGGCAATGCCCAATGCCACGAGCCTCCAGGCCAGGCTCTTCGCGCGCCGCTGGTTTGCTCTGGACATTCCCCGGCACCTCGTTCACGTTCCCTCCTTGGCGCTCCTTGACCGGCTGCGGCAACTCGGCATGGAAATCGAACGCGTCAGCTACCTGCGCGGCGGGCAGGTGGTATTCGGCTGGCTGGCTGGGTTCATCGCCTGTCTGGCCGGGCGGCCCAGCTTGTACGATGCAATTCGCCGCCCCGAGGCCCGGGAGGCGCCGCTGGGGGCTGCGCAGCGGATCGCGGTGCTGTGCGCGGCGATCCTGCTGCTGCCGCTCGCGGTGCTTTGCGCGGGGGTGGAGGCTGCGCTGGGACGAGGCGGCACCGTCTACGTTGAGGCGCGCAATGTCTGAGCAGGTGGGATGCAAGGTGGCTGTGGTCATGCCGGCCCTCAACGCGGCCACGACGATCGCGGCGACGATCGCGGCGATCCCGCGGGAGTGGGTCGACGAAGTGATCGTCGTCGACGACGGGTCCACCGACGGTACTGCCGAGGTGGCGCAGGGGCTCGGGGTGCGGGTTGTCTGGCACCCGCACAATGCCGGCTACGGCGCGAACCAGAAGACCTGTTACCTGGACGTTCTCCAGCGCGATGCCGAGGTAGTGGTGATGCTCCACCCCGACGGCCAGTACGAGCCGGAGTTGATCCCAGATTTGATCGGCCCGATTGTCACCGGCGAAGCCGACCTGGTTCTCGGCTCGCGCATGATGGTGCCGGGGCGTGCCCGGGCCAACGGGATGCCCCGTTACAAGATCGTCGCCAACCGGATTCTGACCGGAATCGAGAACCGGGCGATGGGGACCGCGATGAGTGACCTCCACACCGGCTACCGAGCCTACTCGCGGCGCCTCCTGCTTACGGTTCCCTTCTTGCGAAACGCCACCGACTTCAGCTTCGACACGGAGATGCTGATGCAGGCATCGGCGCTTGGCTTCCGGCTTGCCGAGGTCCCCGCGACCAGTCGCTACTTTGCCGATGCGTCCTCGGTTGGCTTCGGACCCGCATGCGTGTACGGCGTCAAGACCCTTTGGATCGCGGCGCGCCTCTCCCTGCATCGCCGCGGGCTCTGGCGTTCTCGTAAGCTCAAGAGCTGAGAAATGCTCGACCGTTGGGCTGCCGATCCTTCAGCGATCGATCGAGTGGGGGTCTGCGCCGACGACGCCTCGCATTTGCCGCCAGCGTGCTGGTCGGCGTAGTAGTCGTCGATTCGCGCCAAGACCGGCTGCCCGCTCGATGCCGAGGTGCTCGGACAGGCCCGAGGTCGAGGTAGTCGCGGGGTTGGTTGCGACGCACGACCAGGAACGCCTTGATCCGGAATCACGTAGGGCTTCCGTTTGAGGCTTGGCTTCACAGGAATCGATGCGATCGGACCGAAGGAGTCGTCTCTGATAGCAACGACCAAGGAGAGACCTTGAAGCAGATTCGCAAGCGGTTCACCTACGCGAACGTGATGTCCTCGATCGCCGTCTTCCTGATCCTCGGCGGCGCCACGGCCTTCGCCGCGAGCAAGATCGGAACCAAACAGCTGAAGGCCAACTCGGTGACGACCGGCAAGATCAAGAAGAACGCCGTTACCACCGGCAAGATCAAGAACGGCGCCGTGACCGGTTCGAAGGTCAAGCTCTCGACGCTTGGCACGGTTCCGAACTCCGCCGCCACCGATGTGATCAAAACGTCCAAGGGGACGCTCGCGGGGGGACAGCAGGCGACCGTCTTCGAAGACGGCCCGATCAAGCTGATCGTCAAGTGCGAAACGTTTGAAGTGACGAAGCTGGCAGCTCACGCGTACATCGAGTCGAGCTCCACGGGAACCGTCTTCACGAGCTGGCAGGACGGCAGCAAGGAACTCGGTCCCACCACGCCTGAAGAAGAACGGGAACTGAACAATCCCAACTGGGGCTCCGCCAGCTCCGGTCCGTTCTCCTATGACTCCGCCAGCGACGTGGGTGTGAGCGCCACGGCCACCAGCGGCCAGAGCTTCACCGCCTTCGTCGCCCTTGCGGCGGAGAAGGACTCCAATACCTGCTGGTACTGGACGAACGCGACCATCCTCGGCTAGCCGAGAGAGTTCGCTTTGATTGAGGGCCGGGCATATGCCCGGCCCTTTTCGTGGGCCGCCCGCTTCGCCGGGCTCTATTTGGGATCGAGCGTGAGCCTCAGGAAGGCGGCGTAGACCTTCTTCGTCCCGGTTTCGGAGCCGGAGACGAAGCGGAGGAAGGTGTTGTCGAGCTGGCTCTGGGTGCCGTTGAGGGGCACGTTCAGCGAGTGCCAGCCCACGCCGGTGAAGGATTGGCCGGCAAGTTGGGTGGAGCCGCTGCGGGCTTCGAAGGTGATGCCGGGTTTAACGGGCGCGTAGAACCAGGCGCTCGCGGCAGTGACTTTCTTGCCGGTTAGCGGCGTCGTGTCCAGCTCGACCTCGGTCGTGAACGGTTCCGTGCTCGCGACAGCGCTTATGTAGCCGCGGGCGGTGCCCGCTTTGACCGACTCGGTCACGTTCTCGGACAGGGACGCCCAGGCTGTTTCAGAGTTGACGATCGTCCATGGCCTGGGCGTTGTGCGCGGGCCATTGGGTCGCAGGTAGTAGACGTTGCCGCCGTAAAGCGGTGAGTTGACGACGTCCTGCCAGGCGGCGATCGAGCCGGCCGTACCCTCCAAGGTCCAATCGCGGTTGCCTTCGGCTGCCAGGTTCCGGTCGAACCAGACCACCGCGACCACCTTCGGCATTTCTTTGGGGATGATTTCGAGCAGGCCGTCGCGAATCCATTTGGGTCTCCTGTTCGCTTCTTCGACCGACGCGGTCTCCGCGAGAATGACGGGCTTGCCGCCGCTGAGCGCGTTGAGGCGGATGTACGACGATCGGAAGATCTGTCGCAGGGTCTTCCAGCCGGCGGACCCACCCCAGTTGTAGCCGTCGAGCGCGACGTAGTCGACGTAGCCCGGGTGGCTGGAGTCCTCGGGGTAGTAAGCGTCGAATGGGATTTTGCCGCTGGAGTTGACGTTGGGCGACCAGACGAACTTGGCGTTGGAGACCCCGTTGGCGCGAAAGACGTCGACGTAGTGACGCCAAGCGGCGACATAGGCACTGGGGTCCCCGCCCCAGGGGTACCAGGCGCCGTTCATCTCGTGAGCGAAGCGGAGAAGGACTTCTTGGCCGTAGGAGGCCGCGCTTGCCGCCTCGTCGCGGATGTAGCTGTCATATCTGCCGCCGGCAATGTCCTGGAGTGAGACCGGCTGTCCCCCGACGTATGGCTCGACCGTCACCATCGGGACCACGCCCCGTTCTTTGAGCTCGGTTTTCTCGTTCGAGAAGAGCAGCGTCGCGTCGAGGCCCCGGTAGCTGAGGACGATGCTCGGAAACCGGCCGTACCGGGACCTGTACGAGTCGAGGACTTCACCGCTGGTGGCGAAGCAGGAAGATCCCACCGGGACCGTCGGGCAGTAGTAGGTGCCCAGCTTGATTGCTGCCCGTGCCGTGAGCGGCGTGATCAGCAACGCGAGAAGGACCGCGAATACGAAAATGATCGATCGGCGAGAGCCTGTCACATTGACGAGCTTACCCCGGTCAAGGGGAACCAAAGCGTTTTTAGATAGCGCGCCGAGCGTGCCTGGGGTCGAGCTCGCCCGCGGCCTCGGCCTCGGCGCGTTTGGCCCAGCGGTTGAGCTCGCGGCGGGCGAGGACCATCTTGTGGACCTCGTCGGGGCCGTCTGCCAGGCGCAGCATGCGACTGAAGCGCCAGAGGGCCGCGAGGGGGGTGTCGTCGGTCATGCCGAGCGAACCGTGGACCTGGATCGCGCGGTCGAGCACGTTCATGACGATGTTGGCGGCGACGATCTTGATCGCTGAGATCGACTGGCGGGCGGCGCGCTTGCCCTCGGTGTCCATCTTCCAGGCGGCGTAGAGGGTGAGCAGCCGGGCCTGGTCGATCTCCATCCGCGAGGCGGCGATCGCCTCCTGGACGAACTGCTTCTCGCCCAGCGGGCCGCCGAAGGCCTGGCGCTCGTTG
>C688J35102_120989246_pt1 | contig 10545 bp, 14 predicted proteins | sample HopSoiMetagenom2_FD_35102 | JGI IMG/M metagenome (IMG submission 35102) | reverse complement strand
ACGGAGCGGGAAAAAAAAGCAGAGCTCTTGCTTCCATTCCTCCGTAGCAGTTCCGAGGTTGCCGTGGTAGTAAACGAGGTTTCGACTCGATATGCATATCCCTCCGGCGACAAAGATGAAGCAAACGAAAAGGCGGAACTCGGAGGTCGACTCAGCGATCTCGCAGCCTCCATTCAGTTCCCGGACAAGGAACCTACGATCGACCTCGTACCTGCCGCAGACATCATCAACGATAGCGCGGCACCGCCGCGTGTGATGGTACCTGCTCGGGCAGAATTGATGCTCCTGGTTGACCTTCTGCGGTTAGCGCCTATTTTCAATGACGAACAGCAGAAAAAAGCTCTTGTGAGCTTCGAGGGCCACCAACTTAAATTTGAGCGTCCCGACAAGACGACGAAGTTCGTGACCGTAGGCGATCGAAGTGTGACCGCATGGCGTGCGTGGATGCCACCCGCACGCGTTGCTGCCCAAGACATCTACGAGATCGATCTACCGACGATCGCTGACCTGATCACCGAAGAACTGATGAAGCTAAATGATGCAGTCGTGCTCAAGAACCGTGATCTTGCCAAGGAGTATGTAGCGATTCGTTCGGATGTGATCCGAAACCGCGCAGGGATCATCCCGCCTCGCGCAAAAATCGACTAACGCCAGCACGTCACTCGTCCAACCGCAGGCGCTTCATCGCGACCATCGTGAAGTCGATGAGCAACTCTGTGGGCAGGATGTTCAGGGCGAGGGCGAGTTTGAGGACGACCGTGAGGCTAGGAACCTTCCTGCCGTTCTCCACCTGGTTTGCGTAACTGGTGGTGATGCCCGCCTCGTGAGCGAGGCCCTCTTGAGTCAGGCCGCGCTTTTCGCGCAACCGCTTCAACGTGCGACCAAAGATCTCGGCTTCGCTGGACATCGCAGGTCATTCCACAACGAAAGACATCTATCGACAATGTACTATCGTGAATATACATTAGGCGATGCACTGATGCGCTTAGCAGATAACGGAGACAACGATGACTGAAGCCGCCGCGCACATCCGCCGCCTCTTCCTCGATCCGAAGGATACCTACTCCGACGTCGAAGCCGCCGAGATTCTCGGCATGGAGCCTCTGGACCTGAAGAGACGGATCGAGTCCGGTGAGGTGGAAGGCGTCCGCACCTGCAGGTGCATGACCGTCTCGCGTAAAGAGCTGATCGCCTTCGCCTTGAACTTCCGGCCGCAGAACGCGATCGAAAAAGCGTTGGGCGACGACCTCGCGAAAGCACTCCCGAACTCCTCCGCCTTGCCGCAGTCGAAGTCCACCTCCCACGCTTCGAAGTCTTGGCGCTGCAACGATTCGCGGAGCGCGACGGCAAGTCCGTCGACGCCGTCCTCGGGCTCGAACTACTCGACCTCGTCTCCGCGGAGTCGGATTTCCTGGCGGCTGCGATCCCGGGCTTCTCCGCCGCTCTTCGCTGGCGTGGATAGGCTGGTTGCTTTATGGGCAGGCATTCCACCCTTTGAAGAGGGTCGTGTGAGAAAACTCGGCGCTCGATCCGTTGGTGCCGTAGGTGCCTGCGTAGCTATCTGGAGCCCGGTAGCTGCCAACAATGCTCATCGACGTCGCGCAATCGCCGCTTCCGGCGACGGAGCCGATCGCGGCCGGCGCGTTGGCCAGCGGAACGCGCTTAGCCTCAATAACGAGATTGGAACCAAAGGAGCCTCCGCTCACTACCCAGTGGGTGGTGAGGCCGTTGCAGATGTCACCGGTAATCGCGCCCCCCACAATAAGAAAAGGATAGGCATTCGGGTTCACAATTACCTGAATCTTGAATACCACGCCTGCTGCGTGGAGTTCCAGGCAGGCAGTGGCAGGGCGAAGGCCGGCGGGCACGCGCGCGGCCGCGTGGGCCGCTTGATCCGCTACCTGCGCTCCGGAAGCGTCAAAGAAAACCGATGCTGCCGCCGTTGAGTTGGGTTCCATGCAAAACTCCTTTCATGGTAGTGAGGGAGGACCTGAAAGCGTTTCATCCGCCATCCGGTCTGAGATCGATGCCGAGCCGGCGGAGGCGCGAGTTCTTCTGCGGAGGTCTCAGTGTCGACAACGCGCAACCGATCTGTTCTGCCCTGAACGCCATCCTACGGCTTGTAGAGCAGCCGCGCTGACGGTCACGGCCATTCCCGGCACTCGCTTCGCAACGCATTCGCTCGGAGGATTCACAATGGCCGCCAGAAAACGGGAGCTCATCGAGCCACACGCGGGCGATAAGCGCTACATCCGCCGGGACAACGAAGGTCACTTTACCGACGAGCAGGTTGACGTCGGCCGGTCTCTCGCGGCGGATCGCAGAAGCAACGCGAAAACGACAGTGAAGCCGGGGCAGGGCGACAAAGGCGATGTGAAGCGGTCCACGGCGTCATCGACAAACTCCAGAGCCAAGAAGTAGCCCGTGCTGCCCAAGATCGACCCGATCCTTCCTGTTCTCAGCAGGACCGTGCCGATCGGAAAAGAATGGCTCTACGAACCAAAGCTTGACGGCTTTCGCGGCGTTTTCTTTCTCGAAAACGGGAACGGTTTCTTCATGTCGAAGACGAAGAAACCGATGCCTCGCTTTCGGAAGCTCGCAGCCTCGCTAGCAAAATCCTTCGGCGCGAAGTCGCTCATCCTCGACGGGGAGATCATCGTCGCCGGCGAGAACGGCCCCGACTTCGACTCGCTTTTCTACCGCAGAGGACAACCGCAGTACGCCGCGTTTGACCTGCTCTACCTGAACGGGAAGGATCTCCGTAGCGTCCCGCTCTCACGCCGTAAGACCGCGCTCGCGCGAACGCTGAAGAATGGTCCCGTGGGGTCTCGTCGAGGCTCACGATTCGCCGGCTCTTTACGAAGCTACCGTGCGATCTGACCTGGAGGGCATCGTCGCGAAGCGTCGCCATGACCCCTACACGCTCGACGCGGTCTGGGTGAAGGTCAAGAATCCCGACTACTCCCAGAATGAGCGCCGTGCCGATAAGTTTCACAGGCGCACCTGACTGAAGCTCAAGAATCCCGACTACTCAAGAAGGAGCGGCCCGCCCGAGAGTTTCACAACCTGAGTCTCGACGCGGTCTACTCACAACATCAGGAGGCTGCCAAGGCTAGTCATGGACGTGCGACGTGCTTCTTTGGAGGTGTCGAAGCGACGTTCGCCGTTACGCGCTCGCACAGCGAGAGGTATCGTGCTTTGATCTGCCAAGCTGGCAGCTCCTTCTTCAATCTTCTGATCACTTCAAACTCGTCTTCGATTTCCCTTGGAAGCTGGCGCCTACGAAACATGGTGGGCACGTTGAAGAGAAATACACCTACAGCGACAGATCCATACCATGTTAGACGCGTTACATCCACTGCCGAGGAGAACCGGCTGAAGAACGGCTGAAACACGGACGCAGCGGCGTGGGTTGCAACACCAAAAAACGCACCAACGCTCGTGCCTAGCGGGTTTTCTACGAAAAGGATGTCTGAAGCTCTTCGTACGCTTGACGTTAGAATATCTAACGTCTTATTCGGCAGTTCACTCATATGCCGGTTCTCCAGACCAAATTGCCGCAAGCTCCGCTTGTGCGCTCGCGCTCAGGTCAAGCTGGCGCGCTCCGAGTCCTCCGCTAAAGTCGTTGTTTGAAGAGTTCCTCAGCACAAACCTTACAATCTCACGCGCCTCATATTCGTTTGTGCCGAAGAGCCCATGGGATACTCTGTAGTCGAGGGCTAAGGTCGATGCGTTGAGTAAGAGAATGGCGATCGTCAGCAGAATAATGACGGCCGGCGGGATCGTATACTCCCACCGTAAGTTAAAAAAAAGAACTAATACTAGCGCCGACGCTAATATCACACTCGCGGATGTTCGATTACCGTGAATTCTATCGGCGACTGAGTCGATAGCGGTCGTAGTGGCTGTTCGTACTGGCGTGGGTTGCTTCGATTTGTGAATAATTCGCAATAGTGTCCCGTACTGCCGTGCTTTGCGCGAGTGGATGATCTGCGATCCCCAGGTTGCTCCGATACTCATTCCCGCCATCAGAATCACGGCAGACATGCGAAGCCCATCGAGGCGCGGCGGAGACTTGCTAATGACGGCCAACGCCACTCCGACGCCGATCAGTTGGAACAGCAAGACGTAAGCAGACCATCGCGCAGTCGGCCGGCGACGTTCAGAATCGACTGGCACTTTTGCGGACGAACTCATGCGCAACTCCTTCTGCCATCCCGGCAGGCAAATGCCTTCCAACGTCTAGGAGTGTCGTGGCGGGAAAGTTTCCCTACCGACTAATTTTGGGAAGTCTCGAAGCGGAGCGGCAAGCTACCTGATGACACTGCGTTCACCGTGCGCATCCCCGAGTGCGAAGCCGGTTGTACCAGTGGATCGCCTTACCGCTGGATTTCGTGGGGAGCTCGCATACATCGCCGCTGTTTGGGACGGCATTTCGCGGCTAGGCAGCCACCGGGAAGGACCTCGCGGCCTTCTTGGGTGGGAGGGGCGGAAAGTACCAACGTTAACTGACGGGACTCTCGATTTCAGTCTCGCGCTCGTCATCGTCATCGCTGTCGCCGATAAACATTTCGTACGGGTAGACATAGGTATCATGTCGTTTCCAGAAATGTGACGGCAACCCGGTTCGCCACCGCCGGCGATGTCTCGGCCACGAATCGATACCGACCGCTAGGGCAACCAAAACTCCGTAAACGGAGGCGACGGCCCAACCCGCAAGTAGAGGAAGGTACGGTCGTTGAGCTACCGGCGCAAGCCAGGTGAAGACGTGTAAGGTTGCCGGCTTAAGCTTAACAAACACCAATACACCATAAGAAGACAGGATACTTACGATAAGCAACAACAACGCTACCGTCAGAGAGCCTGGGCGTGAGCCGTGATTCACGGGAGGCATCGGCCGGCTCTCAATAATTGGCGGGAGATCCTCTGCTACAATTCTAAATCGCGCGTCGCGTGCGCGAAGACGCCCGCGCGAAATGAGCTTTATCACGAATCCTTCATCTTTATTTAGGAGCGCAAATGGGAACTTAATGCGAACAAATTCACCAGACTGCGTCATTTCAACGTCAACGCGTCGGCCGCTCGGGTGCGTTCTGAGAACGACAGCGTCTAATATTCCTACCTCCGGTCGGAGCCAAAGACTCAAAGGTTCTATGCAGTCACGGATTGCTCGCTGACCATCGTTTACAATTGCAACCTGAAGCTCATACAGATCGTCGACGCTGACACCTCTGTATGAGACTTTGAGTTCGCGGCGCACGTCAGGATCCATGCCAGCAAACACCGGCGCGGCGAATTGCACATATGCCGATAAATTCTTAGCGATTGTCTTTCGAAAGAAATACCGACTTACGATAATTGTCGAAATAACTCCCACTCCTGCACCCAACAACGTTATCAGGAATGCAATCACTGTCACATCATACATGAGACCGCTGGTTAGGTGTGCATCTCGAGTCCGCGATTTCCACATCGGGCTACGAACACCGGGGCCCGATTGCGCGGGCCCCGGCTCTACTGCTTGTGGATTACCGCTTGCGCAGGCGTCGGCGCCGCGGAACGCGGATGGCGATCGTTTCCACGACCGTCAACCAGGGGTAACGGCGGGCGTAGGCCATCGTCACGAACCGGCCGTGGCCGGCGTGGCGGGCTACTTTCTGCATGACTAACATGGTGTTCTCCTTTCGTTTCGTGATGTGCGGCGTCACGCCGGGAGCTTCGGTTCCATCGTGCTGACCGGGGCTCCGTCGCCATCGCCTACGGCGAGGTCCTTCCCCGCCTTGAAGCTGTTGGTGACCTGGTCGAGTGCGAGAACGAGCGTCGCCACGATGGCGCGCCACGTCGCCGGGATCAGGGGCGTTGCGGCGAGCACGCTCAGAATCGGACGTGCTGCGGCGTAGGCGGTGATCAGACGCGACGCGCGGTCCGCGTTCGACTGCGGTACCGCCGTCGGCGCCGTGACCTCGGCCAGGTCGATGTTCTTGACGTGGGCGTTGACGAACTCGAATGAGAGGGTGTTGTGCTCGGTGTGGTGCTGTTGTCCAGTGCTCATGATGAAAAACTCATCTTTCTGCCGCGCGATGCGCGGCGGTTGAAGGGTTGATGGTTGGAAGTTGACGATTACGCGTTCGACGCCGAGCCGGGAGTGCGCGAACGGTTTCCCCAGCCGCTGCCGGAGCGCGTGAGAGACGCCGGCACGTGCAGGCCGACCTCCGACCACGCATTGAAGATCGTGATCTGCACGCTTCCGCCGATGCCAGTCAGCTCACCGGCGACAGAAACCGTGGCGTTGGCGAAGTCCTGGAAACCCGCCTTCGGGAAGAGCTTCTCCGTCAGCGCGTGGTACCAGATCCGGCCTGTCACCTTCCACGCGAAACCGCCGATCGCCGTCGCGGAAAGATAGAATGCGTGGTTCGGAATCCCCGAATTGATGTGCACTCCGCCGTTGTCGTCGGTGCCATCCGCGTAATCACGCATATGCGCGGGCTGCGGGTCTTTGCCGAGAACAGGGTCGTCATATGCGGTGCCGGGCGCCTTCATCGAGCGGATGCCGACGCCGCGAACACCCTCGGCAAAAAGGCCGTCGCCGATCACCCAGTTGGATCGGGCTGCCGTGGTGCCGAAACGATACTGCTTGATCATGATTCCGACCGCATCTGAGATGTGCTCATTCAGAGCGCCCGGCTGGTCGTGATACTCGAGCGCCGCGGTGTACTGCGTCATTCCATGCGTATGCTCATGGCCCATGACCTCGAGCGGGCCCGTGAAACGGTTGAACAGCTTTCCGTCTCCGTCGCCGTACACCATCTGCCGGCCGGTCCACATTGCGTTGTCGTAATGAGTGCCGTAGTGGACGGTAGAGTCGAGCCGCATGCCGCGGTCGTCGATTGAATTGCGCTGGAACACCTTTTCCAGGAAGTCATACGTGGCGCCGGCGCCGTCGAATGCCTCCCTCGTCGCGATGTCCGAACTTCGCGGGCTCTTCTCCGTCATCACCAGTTTGCCCGGCAGGATCTGATGATGCCCGGCGTCATAGACCTGACGCCTCTTCTGCGCGGGCGCACCGCGCGGCGCTTCGATGAGCGTCGCCGCGCGCATGGCAGCGAGTTGCGCTGTGTGGGCGAGCGTCGCTCTGATGCGTTCTCGTTGATGGCTGTCACCGTGCGCTGCCGCGTGCTGGTGCATGTGCGGAGGGATGACAGTGCAGGTGGATTGCGTTATGTTTGGCAAGACACTTCTCCTTTCTCTAGACAGTTGGGGGTTGATGTCGAAGGCACGGCCGCGCGCAAACGCGGCCGTGCTGTTTTTTACGTTAGTTTTTCGTCGTCGCACCTCCTTCCGGAGCGGCCGGCGCCGGGACTTTCGTCCGGCGTGGGCGACGCAACTCGCCTTTGAGGTTTTTCACATGCACCGCGATTTCTGTGTTGTTAGGGTTCATGGCCACACGCTTCGCGATGCTGTAAATCCCGAGCGCGTCCCGCCCGGCCGTTGCTTCCGCCACCCGCATGAGCAGATCGAGGCGCCGTTCAGCACCACGGAATTGATCGCGCAAAGGCTGGAAGGCCTGTGAGAACTGGAACGTGTTGCGGCAATTCGCGGGGTCGAGCTGTTTTACACCCTGCAGCTCACTGACGGCCTCGACGGCGGCCACCGACATCCCGACGAAGTCCGCGGTCACGGGACGGCGAACACGCTTCGGAATGTTGGATAGATCGTCGTTGTAGCCTGGAATCCTTGCGACGATCTCATTGAACGCTGCGCCGATTTCGGCGGCCAGCTTCTGATACGAGGTAACGGCCGGTTCAGGCGTGGGAGCCGGCTCGGCGACAGTCGTTTGCTGTCTTGGGATCGTTTGTGTCATCTCTCTTTCCTCCATAGCTGTGCAGTCCCTCACCACGCTACGCGCGCCGTGCGGCTTGCGGGTTACCCGGGAGTCCCTTGCAAAGGATTCACGGGCGTTCGGCATGTTGTCGACACATGCCTTGCGACTGTTCCGGAACGCCTACGAACGTAGACCCGAGGGTAGGTACTGTCAAGCGCGATAGGCAAAACAGTCTTAATGTAACAACCGTTACACCGTTGCTGTTATTAATTCAATGGCGCTGTGCCATAGAGAGTATGTTGAGCGCTTTAATAAAGAACGCGCTGCGCGTTGCAGGCCGCCTATCGTTTCCGGATTTAGCGCCGCTTGGACACGCCAAGGCCTTACTGCGAAACCAGCGAGTGATGAAGAAATACAGCATTGACCGTTCTGAAACGAAGAATGATCGATTCAAACACGAACCCGGATTTGTTCGAAATGGCCGGCGGACCGCTTCAAGGAGACTCGATTGCTTCGAAATGAACCATGATTGGCTCGAAATGAACCTCAATTGCTTCGAAATGAACCGCGATCGGTTCGAAACGAACGACGATTGCTTCGAAATGAACCGCGATCCGTTCGAAACGAACGACGATTGGTTCGAAACGAACCGCGATCGGTTCGAAACGAACCGCGATCGGCTCGAAACGAAGCATCGATGGTTCGAAATGAAGCAATCGAGCGCCGATGCGGATCGGCAGCGGAAGCAGCAGCACGATTACAATGTCGCGGCTTCAGTCATCGCCACGGTCCTCCCGCTGACCATGTGCCCGCGATCGCGACGCCGCGGCGGAGGTCATCGAGCAGCGGCACGAGGAACGGGCGAATCACTGCGAGGATCTCCTTGCCATCCTCGCTGTCTGCTTCCAGCCCGGAACGGCGCGCAAATGCGCGCACCTGAGCTGGCCGCGTCGGGTTGTCCCAGTAGGCGTCCGTGAGGCCGATCGGATCCTCGGCGGGAATTGGCGTTTTTCGCCGGGCGAACGTCGATCGAATCGCCTCGGTCAAGATCCCCCTGTCGAGTGTGAAGTTCTGCGCCAGATAGCGAAGGTCAAAGAAGTCCTTGATCCGGCTGTTGCGGTCGCCGAGGATCACCATCGCTTCGAGCTTCTCCGCGATCATGGATTCAGGCGAATAGGCGAACACCTCGGGCTCGCGCATATCAAGAAGAGTGGTGTAGTGCTGAAGCCGAGGTGCCGGGTAAACAGTGTCACCGATGCCGATATCAACTTGCAGCGCGATGCGCGCCTTTCCGCAATAGACGCGCATCGTTACGCGCGTTCCGACGTATTCATCCTCAGCACGGATCGATTCGAGACGGATCGAGCTGGTATCGAAATCGAGACCATCGGGATCAACCGGTAGTCTGCAGATCGACTCGATGTCACGCCGGATCGCTTCGGCCGTCGCATCTCCTCGGCGAAGCAGATCGAGATCACGCGTTGTTCTGTATGGGTGATCGGACCAGATCCGCAGAAGCATCGCGCCTTTGAGAACGAACGCGTTCCGTACTGGTGAGGCAGCGAGACGGAAGAGGAAACGCTCGCAGACGTACGCGGTCAGAAGCGTCTGGTAATCATCTCCTGTCTTTTTCGAGCGCACGAGGAGACGGTCGAGCACCGAGGCCGGGGTGTTGGTTACGTTTTTCCGCGTCATGAGATCGCATCCAGATACGGCTGCATGACCCGGCTTACGCGGCAAATCCTGGCGAATCGGACCAGATCGTTTGCGCCGCCGCGGTACTGACGCGTGAAGTCTTTCAGCGCTTCGACGGCAACGTCGATGCCGATCTTGTTGCGGAACTTGAAGCAGTCGGCGACGGTCTTCGCCGCGCCGTAGATGCGAATACGAACTCCTCCAACCGTGTGTTCCTCGACTCCCTCGCGGAAGCTCGGACCGGAAAAATGAACGAGTCGAAGTTTCAGTCCGTGATGTTTCGGCCGCCACGCCTTTGCTTCGATTGCCATCCAGATTTCGAAGGGATTTTGCGTGGTCAGCCCGTGGAAACGGAGCGCAGTGAGGAGACAGATCACGCCTCCGGGAACGAGGCGGGTCGCTTCAGCAAGGCTGTGATGCTCGGTGAGAACTGCGCCCGGAAGTCCGTAGACACCTCGGGAAACGCGCTTGACGACGCCTCGTTCATTCAGCCGTTTCAGCGCACTCCGCGAGATCCCTTCGCGCTCGAGATCGCGTGAGCGAACGAGACCTTTTCTTCGAAGAAGCGACTTAACTGTTTGAGATTTCGGCATCAAACGAATCCTCGGTACTTGCGAACAAGTACCGAGGATTTGTAACACGTGACGACTCTGAACCGCAACTGCGGGTGCAAACGTCGACACTTGCGCACAAGTGTCGACACTTTCACACCGTCTTACGCGTCCGGCTGATTGTCATCGCTGCCGAGAACATCCTCGAGCGACTTCGCCGGATGGTATTCGCGGATCAGCTCCTCCCATGCGGCGAGGTATTGCGCGCGTGGAACGCGGTAGCGGCGCGTGAACGCGCCGCGGGGGGAGTCGCCTTCGAGGAGGAAGACGTCGTTGTCTCGCGCGAGGATGGCGATGCGCCAAGATTCGTCGGCGTCTTCGAACGGTTCTTCTTCGGTGCCGAGGGGGATGTCGTCTTGCGTGAAGTGGCGGAGGTCGCGGTCGGCGTGGTCCCAGGCGGGGAAGCTGGCAATTCGG
>C688J35102_120989248_pt1 | contig 10547 bp, 9 predicted proteins | sample HopSoiMetagenom2_FD_35102 | JGI IMG/M metagenome (IMG submission 35102) | reverse complement strand
GTGGCGTGAAATCAGAATAGATCTTGCGCGGGTCGGAAGGGTTACAGGGATTTCCCGGCTCCAGGCAGAGCGGCGACACCTGTGCCGGTTCCGAGAGGTCATACAGCCCCAGGATGTTGCCGATGCCCGCCAGCGGCGTTCCGGCGAACGCGCTGTTGATCCCCTGCACGCTCGACCCAATGACGCCCAGGGTGGCATTTAGATTAATCACTCCGTTGGAGATCGAGTCCGGCAAACAGCCGACGGTGCCGGTAGGATCGCCGGTGCAATAGTCCTTCTGCGCCCGCATTCGGCTGTCGCCTTCGTGCTGCACGGAAGCGACCGCGTCGATCGTGGTGCTGGAAGTAGGCTCCCAGCGCACCGATCCGCGGACCGAGAATTGGTCCCGGCTATCGATATCGCGGCCATTGAACACGTTCGTTGTGAAACCGTCGCGCTGCAGCCAGTCGCCGGCGATGCGAACGCCCAACTGTCCATCGATGACCGGGAGGTTCACCATTCCCCGAACTTCGTGGGAATCGTAATTGCCGAGGCTTCCCTCCAGGTTGGCGTGAAAACCGTCGAGAACGGGCTTGGCGGTGATGATGTTGACCGTCCCGCCGGTCGCGCCGCGCCCGTAGAGCGTGCTCTGCGGACCGCGCAGCACTTCGATCCGGTCGAGATCGTAGAAAGTCGCCTCGGCAAGCGGCGGCCGGGCGAGAAACACGTCGTCCAGATGCACCGCGACGCCGGATTCCTGATCGAAGCCGATTGCAGTCACGCCAATGCCCCGGATCTGGAAATCGGAACTGTAGAAGTCGCCCTTCGTATAGCTCACGTTCGGCGTGTTGAAGAGCAGGTCCTTGAACTCGACGATCTGATGGGCCTGGATATCCTGCGCCGTAAAGGCGGTAATAGAGATCGGAACCGTCTGGATGTCTTCCGCGCGCTTCTGCGCCGTCACGACGACTTCCTCGATCTCGCCAAAGGCTGGCGCGGCCATCGCAGTCGAAAGCAGCAGCGCGCTCATGAGACCCAGGGCGCGCCGGGAATGACGCCGTACAGGCATTGGTGCTCCCCCTCGCGGTCCCGCAGCGGCGAAACCGCTTCTGCAGCATGCCTGCGGTTCGGCGAATCAGGCATGCGAACTGGATTCTCGCTCATTAACCTTGACGTAAGCGAGTCAAAGCCTGCAAGCGGATTGCCGGCCCGAGCCTTTCAGACAACGATTTGATCCACAGCTTGTCGCGCGAATGCCACATGGGAATCCGGAGTGCAGTTGGGATACGGCACGGCAACAGCTGCGCCGATCCAAAGCTACTGCAAAGGAAAATCCAAGTTGAGCAACGCGTCGGCAAAACGATCGTAGTCGGAAGGATCATTGTAGATTTGCGCCGAGATGCGCACGCACAGGCGACCGCCAAATGCATTGGTCGCGATTACGAAACCGCGCTCGCCCAACCTTCGACGCACATTGATTGCCTCTTCCAGGTCTGCCGCTTGGGTAAGGCACACGGTTGCCATAGCCGGTCTCATCGAAGCTGGCGCGGTAAGCGCTCCGTTGGTGCGTTCCGCGATGCGGTTCGCCGCGGCGTCCGACAATTCGTGATTTCGTGCCATCAGGGCCGGGCCGCCGAAGCTGTCGAATGCTTCCGCGGCCTTTGGGAGTGACAGCCAGGGGCTCACGTCGCGCGTGCCGATCCAGTCGAATGCTGCGGTGTATCCCTGATCGGTGCCATGAGAGAGGACTGCGGGCCGCGTGATCGCCTGCCACTTCGGCGCGGTCCAAAGCAGGCCGCAACCTCTGGGCGCGAAGAACCACTTGTGGGCGTTTCCGGTGTACCAATCCGCCGCGATCTCCGGAACGTTCAGGGCGAGCTGACCCGGCGCATGCGCGCCATCCACCAGCACCGGAACGCCGGCGTCATGGGCGCGGCGGACGATCTCGGCGACCGGAAACACAGTTGCCGTGGGCGAGGTAATGTGATCGACGACGAGCAGCCGCGTGCGGTCGGTAAGCGCGCGCGAAATGGCTTCTGCAACTTGCGACTCGCTTTCCACCACGGCCGGCACTTCGGCGATCCGCATGGTTGCGCGGTTACGCTCCCGCCATAGCCGCATTGCCCGCAGCACAGCGCCATAGGCGTGAGACGTCGTGAGCAGCTCATCGCCCGCTCGCAACGGCAATGACGCAAACACAGAATTTATTGCGGAGGTCGCGTTCTCACAGAACACCCAGTCCTCGACATGCCCGCCGAAATATCCTGCGGCGACGGCGGCGGCTTCGCGCACGCGGCGCGGATAGAGCTCACTGAAAAAACCGGTCGGATTGCGCTCAACTTCGTGGCGAATGCGTTCCTGCTCCGCCAGCACGCAGTTTGGCACGGCCCCGTAAGAGCCATGGTTCAGATGCGTCAGCTCCGGCGCGAGCGCGAAGTCCTCGAGCGCTGCGTGACCTGCCTTAAGCGTGCGTACGGTTGGGGAAACGTCCGATGGGAAACGGCTGCTCATCGCGCACGAAGGTAATGAAGGCCACCAATTCCCACAAATACTGCACCATGTTTACGCAGAAATGGCGCAGCTCCTCGTTGATGCGCCCGCTGATCCCCAGCATGATGAACTGTACCAGCGCCAGAAGCAGCGTAATCCAGAACACGAACCAGGCGACGATGCTGTAGGCGATCGCATAGAGAAGGCGAACGGCCGGAAACGGCGCGCGCTGCTCCTGAACCGGTGGAACGGCCTGCGCACCGGCATTGGCGGCATTGTTGTCGGACATGAAGCGCCTCCTGGCGGACTTCCATTATCTAAGCCGACGTTCGGAGTCTTCAAGGCGACCGGCGCGGCGACGAAGCGCATCGAAGGGCCCGGCCAGCAGCAGTCCGGCAAAATAACCGCCGAGATGCGCCTCCCAAGCGACCATGTGAACGCCGGGACCGGTGCCGAAGCCAGTGATCCCTGCCACGACATTCACTCCAACCCAGACGAGAGACGAAAGGATCACAGGGGCGGAAATTAGCGGCTGAAGGGCGTCGCCGCGGCCGCTGGGCAGCATGCGGAACGACGCACCCATCAGTCCCGAGATGGCGGCGGACGCTCCGATCACTGGCGAAACGGAGCCCCAGTTTAGCGCCAAGTGAACGACAGCACCGGCAATTCCGCACAGCAGAAAGAAACACAGGAAGAGCAGAGTGCCGTAGCGCCGCGCGACCACGCTCCCGAACGGGAGAAGCCACACACTGTTCACCGCCACATGATTCCAGCTGGCGTGGAGGAACATGTAGCTCACGAACGGAACCGCGCGCTCCAGCAGATTTCCGCCGTTCACCAGATGCTGCGTGAGGTAAGCATGCGAATAGCGCGCGGGCACCAGTGCGAAGCGATAGAACAGCTCCCCGGCATTCGGGCCGATCACGAATTCCCGCCACGCCTCGATCGCGACGAACAGCAGGATGAGCACCAGCACCACGCCGGGAAGGCGCAGGATCGGCTGCCGTGCTTGGGGTTGGTGGAAAGAAGCCATGTATCAGGTTCAGGACGAATCTGCGCGCTTGCTTAGCATCCTCCGCGTGCTGAATTGAAACGGCGGATTGGTTAATTTCCCGGCATGGCGCTTGCTTCCTCCCGCAGGACATCAGGGATTTGGGATGGGTTCGCGCGGACTTCACCCGGCCAAGGCAATCAGTATCGCGGCCGCGGCGCTCGCGCTGTGCGGCTGCATGACTGCCGCTCCCGATGCCACTGGCCGGTACGTCACGCCCGCCGGCGGCGCGCCGGCGATCGCCAACGACACGCCCTATTCCGGCGCACTCCGGTGCCTCGCCAATTACACCGCCGGCCGCCGAATACGGATCGCGGTGGGGGATATCGCCAACGACACCGGCGGCCACCAGATCACCCAGGGCGGCGCCCTGATGGCCATGTCCGCGCTCGCGAAGGCCGGCGTACCGCTCATCGAGCGGTCCGGCTTCTCCGCAGCCGATCTCAACCCGCAGGATCGTTTGCAGCCCGACTATTACCTCATGGGGGGCATCACCGAACTGAATGCCAACCTGGGCTCAAATGTGAGCGCCGGCGGCCCCTCGGTCATGAACATCGCGCTCGACCTCCGGCTCGTCGACACGAGAACATCGAACGTTGCGGACGTTATCTCATATCAGAGACAGATCCTTGTCAGCGACTGGGTTCAGGAGCCGATCCAACTCGCGGTCCGCTCCATCATCGAGCGCGCCGTGCTGGAAATGATCGCGCGGCTGTACGCTGCGCCGGAAGCAGCTTGCGGTTCGGCAGTTTCTGCGCCCGCCACGGTCAATCTGGCGGCTCGGCCCGATGACGATCTTTCGGCGCGCACACGCACAGCTACCGCCAGCGCGGTGCCTGCTCTCCGGCAGCAAGACGGCGATCCTGATGCGCGGAATCCTGGGCGCTTCTTCACGCCCGCAGAATCCCCAACTGAACCCCGCCTGCGCCGGCGGTTCGACTAGGGACGGCAGCAACATCGGCATCTGCGCGGGGGCCACAGAAGATGCCGAGGAGAGGGAGGGCAAAAGCCCTCCCTCTTTTTTTGACGCTAATTCAGGGCGTTCGGATGAAGCCGACCTCGTCTTCGCCGAACGAGCCGTAGTGCACATAGCCGGCAACCTGGCCCGCATTGTTGATGCTTTGCGCGCACATGTTCTCGCTCTCGCCCCAGGGAAGGCCGAAACCGATCACCTTTCCGCCAGCCTTCCGGATGAATCCGTAGTTGTGGAAGTTCTTCGCGTAGCAGCCAGTGACATCGCCGTTATTGTTTATCGCGGTAATTGCGATGAATGCGCCGGGCGCATCGAACGTCTCAAAGCTTCCATTCCGCTTCCACACATATCCGTGGGCGAGGCCTCCGCTGAAGTCGAATCCTGTGAGCCAGCCCCGGTCGTTTACCGCCGCGACCGTGATCCCATTGCCATCTGGCAGATCGAACGTGACGATGAGTCCATCCGCCTTGCGCAGGAAGCCATGCGAGACAAAATTTGTGTCTATGTAATAGCCGGCAACCACGCCCTTCCTGTTAATACCGGTCACGTAGAGCGAGGCGGGGTAGGCGTCGTCGATGCGGAATAGCGTGAGCGTTCCGTCCGCATGCCGGATGAAGCCGCCGAGATTCTGATTTTCATCGATGAAGTAGGTGCCGGCGATATCGCTGCCGGCATTCATCCCAGCGATTTCCGCGGCGCCAAGTCCTGGGCCGTCGAAGGCAGTGAGTGTGCCGGACTCGTCGCGGAGAAAGCCGTGAATGGAATCGTCCGGCAGGTCGTAACGGCCACCAACCGCTCCAGCATCGGTGAGGCCCCGCGGGATGGTCACGAACGCGCCATCGACCGCGAAACGTATAACCTTGCCCTCCGGGGTCCGGATAAACGCCGGCCCTTCGAAGTCGTCGACTTGGCCCGCCACCTGTCCGACATTGTTGATCAGCGACACATGCGTGCCGTTGGCATGCCTGACCTGGATCTTTGTGTACGTCGCCGCGGCCGCCGGCAGAGTCCCGGCAGTACTCAAACCTGTCGCGATCAGCACAACGCCAAGTTTCGCCAGAGAATGCATCGCCGCTCCCTTCGCAGAGTCCCATAGACCTGACGGGCCGCCCGAGAACGATATTCCCCGAAGGCACGGGTGAGAAGGTGCCTCTTTTTTTGTGACCGGCCTCGCGGCAAGGTGCGCGGCTTTTCGCGGAGGGGTGCATGTCGGCCATCGGTCAGTCGGTCAGAGAAATCACGTTACGCGGACTGGTGCTCGGCATCGGCATCACGCTCGTCTTCACGGCAGCGAATGTTTATCTCGGCCTGAAGGTCGGGCTGACCTTCGCCACCTCGATTCCCGCGGCGGTGATTTCGATGGCGGTGCTCTCCGCCTTCCGCGATTCCTCCATTCTCGAGAACAACATTGTGCAGACGGTGGCGTCGGCGGCCGGCACCTTATCCGCGATCATCTTCGTGCTGCCGGGACTCTTGATTGTCGGCTGGTGGGTGGATTTCCCCTTTTGGACCTCGTTCTGGATCTGCGCCTCCGGCGGCATCCTCGGCGTTCTGTTCACCATCCCGCTGCGCCGCGCCATGGTGGTGAACACCGACCTTCCCTACCCCGAAGGCGTCGCGGCCGCCGAAGTGCTGGAAGTGGGCGAGGCTGCCCGCACGCAAGCCGGCGCGGAGTCGCGCGAGGGATTGCTGGCGGTGGTGTGGGGCGCGGTCGCCTCGGCCGGATTGGCGATTTTCTCCGGCACGCGCATCGCGGCGGCCGGCTACACGACGTTCTTCCGCGTGGGCGCCACGGCCGTGAGCGGGATTGATATGGGCTACTCGCTGGCGCTGGTCGGCGCCGGCTACCTCGTTGGCCTCTCCGTCGGCATGGCGATGCTGTTCGGCCTTCTCATCGCCTGGGCCGGAGCGGTCCCCTGGCTCGCCTCCCACCCCTTTCCGGTGCCGCACAATCCCTTCACCATTGCGCAGGTCGCCGACTACACGGACTTCATCTGGCGCAAGCAGGTGCGCTTCATCGGCGCCGGCGCCATTGCGGTGGCATCGGTATGGACGCTCTTGAAGCTCATCGGCCCGGTGGTGAGCGGCGTGGTGTCGACACTGTCTGCGCATCGCGCGCGCAAAGGCGGAACGGCAGAGCGCACCGATACGGACCTGTCGCCCGCATGGATAGGCGCGATTGCGCTCGCCTGCCTCATCGTGATCGGCTGGCTGCTCTATCGGTTCCTCGGACCCACGCCGCTCGCCGGCAGCACCACAGCGCTGATCGTCACCGCCATCCCCTTCATCTTCATCGGTGGATTCCTGATCGCCGCGATCTGCGGCTACATGGCGGGATTGATCGGCGCGTCGAATTCGCCGATCTCCGGCGTCGGCATTCTTGCCATCCTGTTCTGCTCGATCGTGTTCGTTGCGGTGGTGCATCCGGCCGGCGGCGCGCAGAAGGCGTTGGTCGCCTACGCGCTGTTCGCCACCGCCATCGTGTTTGCCATCGCCACCATCTCCAACAACAACCTGCAGGACCTGAAGACGGGCCAGCTGGTGGGCGCGACGCCGAGCGCGCAGCAATGGGCGCTGATCATCGGCGTGATTGCGGGTGCGGCGGTGATTCCGCCGGTGCTCAATCTGCTCGCTAACACGATGGGCTTTCTCGGCGCGCCAAACTTGCATGTGGTCGCCGGAACCAAGCCGCTGGCCGCGCCGCAAGCGACCTTGATCTCCGCACTGGCACAGGGCGTGATCGGCGGCGATCTCAACTGGAGCATGCTCTACGCCGGCATGGCGCTCGGCGCTGTCCTCATCGCCATCGATGAAATGCTGGGCTTTGCCAAGCTACTGCGACTGCCGCCGCTGGCTGTCGGCATTGGCATCTATCTGCCGATGAGCGCGACCTTGCCGGTGGTAATCGGCGCGGTGATCGGCCATTGGTACGACGGCTGGGCCGCGCGCACGCGCAATCCGGAATACGCCAAGCGCCTCGCCGTGCTTATCGCGTCGGGCATGATTGTCGGCGAAAGTCTGTGGGGCGTCATCAATGCCGCGCTTGTTTCCGCCACCAACAAGGACGCGCCGCTGGCATTGGTGCCTGCCGACTTCGCGCCGGCGAATATCATCGGCGTGGCGCTGTTCGCGCTGCTGATCGCGGCGCTCTACGCGTGGATCATGCGCCGCGCCAAAGCCGCCCTTGCTGCGCCGTGAGTTTCCACGCTTCCCACCCTCCCCTTGAGGGAGGGTCGAAATTTGCTATGCAAATTTCGGGGAGGGGTTCATGCGAATGCTACCGCACATCGCTCGCCGTGCTACCCACAAGCGCGCGGCCGCGCGAACGTTACGCGCAAATGCGACGGAGGCGGAACGTAAGCTTTGGCATTGCCTTCGCGACAAACGGCTCATGGGCGTACGCTTTCGGCGGCAGCAACCGATCGGGCCGTATGTGGCAGACTTCTACTGCTCCATTGCCAAACTAATTGTTGAAGTTGATGGCGGTCAGCATGCCGATCCCGCAGCAGCTGAGAGAGACGGCGAGCGAACACGCTGGCTCGAACAGCGTGGCTATTCGGTCGTGCGATTCTGGAACAGCGATCTGTCGGACTCCGATTATGTGATCGGCGCAATTGTACACGCGCTAGGGGGCAGACTTCCTGCGCAGATGAAGTAACCCCTCCCCGAAAATGCCTTCGGCATTTTCGACCCTCCCTCAAGGGGAGGGTGGGGGTTAAAGTGCCCAAATGAGCCCGCGCAGCTTCGACAAGCAATCTGCCCTCGCCTTCGTCGTCGCGTTCGGCATCGTCAGCCTGTTCGCCGATGCGGCCTACGAAGGCATGCGCGGCATCACCGGGCCGTATCTGGCGCTGCTCGGCGCCAGCGGCACGGCGGTGGGCATCATCGCAGGCTCCGGCGAACTGTTCGGCTATGTGCTGCGCCTCGCCTCCGGCCGCATCGCCAGCCGCACCGGCGCCTACTGGGGAATCGCGCTCGCCGGTTACGTGGTGCAGATGGCGGCGGTGCCGGCGATGGCGCTGGCCGGCGCGTGGTGGGCGGCGGCGCTCCTGATCATTCTCGAGCGCACCGGCAAGGCGATCCGCAATCCGGCCGCCAATTTCATGATGTCCCGCGCCGGCGAGCAGATCGGCCAGGGCTGGGCATTCGGCCTGCACGAGGCGCTGGATCAGGCGGGCGCGCTCAGTGGCCCGCTGATCACCGCGCTGGTGCTGGCGCATCACGGCGCTTATGCGCACGCCTTCGCGTGGCTGGGAATCCCCGCCGCGCTGACGGTGATTTTGATGTTCGCGCTCCGGGTGGGCTTTCCCTATGCCGGCGAGCTGGCGAAGCCGAAAGGCGGCGTGATCGAAGGAGACGGACTCTCGCGCGCCTTCTGGCTCTATGCCGCAAGCGCGGCGCTGGTGGCGTTCGGCTTCGCCGACTGGCCGCTGATTGCCTACCGCTTCCAGCAGACGCATGTCGTAAGCCCGCCGACGGTGCCGCTCCTCTACGCCGCAGCGATGGCGGCTTCCGGCGCCGGGGCGCTGGCGCTGGGGCGATTGTTCGACAGGCGCGGCTTCATTGCGCTCTTGCCGGGAATTCTGGTTGCCGCGCTGGCGGCGCCGCTGGCGTTTCTCGGCGGACCGCTGGCCGCGATTGTCGGCGCGGTGTGTTGGGGTGCGGCGCTGGGCGTGGAGAATTCGGTGCTGACCGCCGGCGTGGCGCATCTGGTGCCGGAGCATTCGCGCGCGCGGGCCTACGGCATTTTCTCCGCCGTGTTCGGCATCGCGTGGTTTCTCGGCAGCGCGCTGCTCGGCGCGCTCTACGACATCTCCATCCCGCTGCTGGTTGCGGTTTCCGTTGCCGCCGAGCTCGCCGCCCTGATTCCGTTCGTTCTGGCGACAAGGCTGACAAAAACCTGACAGCACGCAGCTACGATGCGCGTGCGCGCTGCTATTTCAGTTCGAACACGGTTCCGGAGTCGTGCGTGCCGCCGAAAAAGGTCACCCCATAAATATGATGATCATCATTTTCGATCAGCAGATGGCCAGGCTCATCGCCACCTTTTCCGCCAGGAAAGCTATAAAGGGTCGTCAGGCTGCCACTCCGCGTGACTTCAAATACGGTTCCGCAGCCATCACCGCCACAACCTGTCCCGCCGCCGACAATTGTACGGCCATAAAGCTTACCCGAGTGCTTGCGCTCCAAGCCGCCCGGGTAACCGCCGTCGGCCCCGCCGGTGAAATCATGCAAGACAGTGAAGGTTCCGCTTGAGGTGAGCTTGTAGAATATCCCGCAGGTGAATGCGCAACCCCGGTATCCGCCACCGTACAGCGTGGTGCCGTAGAGGTTTCCAGCATCATCGCGAGCCAAACTCCCGGGAATTTTGCCTTCGTCGCCGCCTGTGAAATCGTGAAGCGCCGTGCAAGTGCCGTCCTGCGCCAGCTTGAACAGAACCCCGCAGCCGGACTGACCACAGTGAATCCCGCCGAACTCGGTCGTGCCGTAGAAATTGCCCACCCCGTCGCCGATCAGAGCGCCGCTGGGATGGCAACCATCCTTGCCGGAAAACGTGTGCAAGGTGGTGAACTTTCCACCCGCTGTGAGCTCGTAAACAAGGCCGCAGCCGTTCGCGCCGCCACTTGCGGCGACGCCGTAAAGGTTGCCCGCGCTGTCCCGCCTGAGGCCGATAGGATCATAGCCGTCGGCCTGCCCGAATTCGTGCAGCACCGTCTCCTTCCGTCCGGGGTGAGCTTATAAATCACGCCACAGCCGCACGCGTGACCGCCGTCGAGTGTAACTCCATAGAAATCGCCACTTTCGTGATCTTGCCGCAATCCGGAGGGATTCTCACCGTCATCGCCGCTGAACGTGTGCAGCACGGTCTCGGTCCCATCCGGCAACAGTTTGAACACCACGCCGCAGCCATACGGCGCATTGCAATTCAAATCGCCGCCCTCTCTGGTTACTCCGTCGAGATTGCCCTCGGCGTCTCGAAGCAGATCAACCGGCCGGTTGCCGTCGGTGCCCCCCTTGAAGCTGTAGAGTACCCGGGCCTGTGCCGCTTGTGGC
>C688J35102_120989247_pt1 | contig 10547 bp, 9 predicted proteins | sample HopSoiMetagenom2_FD_35102 | JGI IMG/M metagenome (IMG submission 35102) | reverse complement strand
GTCAACCGCGCCATCGACGGCCTTACGGGGGTGGATACGGCTTGCGGCAAACCAGATGTTTTCCCGAACGTTCAAGCCATCGAACACGCTCGGCACCTGGGTCTTGATCCCAATGCCGAGGCGGGCAATGTCGTGAGCGTGCGCATTCGAAATATCGTTGCCGCGGAACAGCACCTGCCCCTGACTCGGCTGAAGCTGCCCAGTCAGCATCTTGAAAAACGTACTCTTTCCGGCACCGTTCGGCCCGATCAAGCAACGCAACTCGCCTTCGGCGAGCGTGAAATTGACATTGCGCACGGCCTTCACGCCACCAAAGTGCATGCTGAGGTCACGCGTCTCGAGAAGTGGCGCGCTCATCACCCCTCCTCGGCTGGCTTGGGCTTGAGGCTTGCCGCGATGCGGTGCTTGCGACGGCGCAGGAGCCATTGGCCAAAGTCGCCCAGCGTTGGTACCAGCCCTTTGGGTACCAGTAGCACGAACGCGATAAGGATGATTCCCAGGATGAGCGGCGCGTTCGCCAGTAGTTTGGTCCACCACAACGATCCGCTGGGCTGGTTCGCGCCCAATGCCGTGGACAGCCACTGAATCCCGATGCAACCGACGATCGGCCCGACCAGCGTGCCGCGGCCGCCGACGATCACCCAGATGATGATCTGCGCGGACTGCGCCAGCCCGAAGATGGTCGGGCTTACAAAATTGCCCCAGTTCGCGAAGAGACAACCCGCTAAGCCGGCGAGCGCGCCACCGATCATGAAGCTCGCTAACTTGTAGGCGCGCGGATCGTAGCCCAACAGTTCGGCGCGACGTTCGTTTTCCCGAATGCCGACAATGATGCGGCCGAACCGGCTCGCCAGCAACAGACGCAGTCCGAAATATGTTGCGAGCAACGCCGCGGTCGAAAGATGGAACATGCCTTCGAGATCGATCACCGCGGCTTTGTTGCCGGGGTAATTGAGCGGCGGGATCCCGGGAATGCCATTGAATCCGCCAAGCCGCGCAACTCCGATACGGAATTCGGGACCTGCCGTGGAGTTAACCGAATTGAACAGGATCAAAGTCACGGTCAACGTAATCACGCCGAGGTAGACGTCGCTGATCCGCCCGTAGAACATGAAGTAACCAAGCAGCGCGGCGAAAGCGGCCGGAAGCAAAATTGCGAGCAGCAGCGGGATCGTGCTCTCGCCAATGTTGAACATCGCTATGGCGTAGGTGTACGCCCCCAACCCGAAGAATGCCGATTGGCCGAAGCAGAGAATACCCCCGTATCCCCAGATCAGCGCCAGACTGAGCGCCAGGATCGCCATGATCACGTAAATGGTGAGTTCAAGGACGATGTCGAGCTCAGCGACACGAGGCGTCAGGATCAGGAAGGCTAGACCAAAAATGCCTACCAGCCCGAGGCCGAGAAGATTTAACGCACGGGCGTTCACAGGCCTCTCCTGAAGAACCGGCCGGTGATCCCCTGCGGCAACAGCCGGATCAGGACAATGGCCGCGGCGAGCAGGGCAACTTCGCCGAACACCGGCGTTGTGGCGAACGTCGCGATTTGATTGATGGTGCCAAACAGCGCCGATGCCGAGACCGTGCCGCTGAGAATAGCCGCACCTCCGCCGATCACGGTGATGAAGGACTTGGCGACATAGGCAACGCCGATGGTGGGAAATACGCCGGAAACCGGGGCGAGCACCGCTCCGGCGAGTCCCGACAGAGCTGCACCGACGCCGAAGGTGACCGCATAGACGCGCGGTGGATTGACGCCAAGCGCCGCTGCCATATTGGCGTTCTGCATCGTGCCTCGGGCAATCAGGCCGAGGCGCGTCCAGCGCATGACCGCGAAAATGCCAAACAGCACAACCGCAGCCACGGCAATCACGAACAGGGTATAGGCGCTGGTCCGATAAGCGCCGATCTGGAAACTTCCGAGCGGCGCCGAGATGCCAACGGTGGTGTTGCCAAAGATCGCGGTCGTCAATCCGACCAGAAACAGACTAAGGCCCCAGGTCGCAAGCATGGTGTCGATCATGCGACCGTACAGGAACCTGATGATCGCCCGTTCAACGATGATGCCGATCAACCCGACGACGACCGGCGCAATGACAAGCATCGAAATCCAGATGCTGACGCCCTGGCTGGTCGCGACTATCGCCGCATATCCACCGAGCATCAGGAATTCCCCATGCGCGAGATTGATGACCCGCATCATGCCGAAAATAATCGCCAGCCCGACGCTGATCAGCGCCAGGCTGGCGACCGCGTACAAGACCTGGATCGCCAGGAGTACAACGAGGTCCACGTTCACTTGTCCCAAAGCATCTGAGGCCGGTCCGCCTCAGATCTTGATCACATATTGCTGGTTGTCGTTCGGATTTTTTATCAGATTGCAGACCGCCGCCGTGTCGGCCGGCTTCTGTTGTGCGAAATCCTCCAGCACGTTGAGCTTCTTGTCCTTCACCTCGGCGATATGAACGTCGAGCACGCAATGGTGGGTTGGCGGATCGATCGTCACCTTCCCCGACGGTGCGTCGATGCTGATGCCGGTTTCCAATGCCTCGATCACCTTGATGCGATCGACAGTGCCGGCCTTCTTGACCGCCTCCGCCCACAACCTGAATCCTTGATAGGTGCCCATCGCAAGTTCGGTGATATTGGGATAGTCGGCGCCAAAGCGCTTCAGGAAGCTGGCGACAAAGGCCTCATTGGTTTTGTTCTTCAGATCCTGGAAGTAATTGTAGCAGATCAGCATGCCGTTACATTCATCCGGCGACAGCACGATGTGCTCGTTACCGACGGCAAAAGTTGTCGAGGCCATTGGAATGCTCTTGCGCATCCCCGCCGCGGCCCATTGACGATAGAACGAGATGTGCGCGCCGCCGACCAACGCCGACCACACGAAATCCGGCTTCGCCGCCTGGATCTTGGAGATGGTGGAGCCGAAATTAGTCACGTCCAGCGGGAAGAAATCAATCGAGGAGACTTCGCCGCCATTTTCAGTGACGTATTTCTTCACCCATTGCGAGGTGATCTGGCCGTAGTTGTAATCAGCCGCTACGACATAGACTTTTTTGCCCCACTTCTTCATCGCGTGGGGCACGAGCTTTTCCACCGTTTGAGCTGGAGTCACGCCCGTATCGAACTGGTTCCGATCGCAGACGCCACCTTCATACTGGGTATTGTAGAAGTAGAGCGTCTTGAAACGATCGAGTACCGGCCGGATCACTTCGCGGGAGGCTGACGTGATGCCTCCATGCACCACCGCCACTTTGTCCTTCAACGCCGCCTGCTGAGCGAATTGCGTGTAGAGCTGCATGTTCGACTGTGTGTCGTAGTTGATCAGCTTGATCTGCCGGCCGAGCAGACCGCCAGCTGCGTTGGCTTCTTCGACGGCGAGCGTCAGCGCATCCACCATGGGCTTGCCGTAGATGTCGAGCCCGCCCGAGAGATCGTGGATGCTTGCAACGTTGATCGGATCTTCCGCCCATGCCTTGGAGCCGAACATCGCTGCGGCCGCGGTAGCAGCCGTAGTCTCTAAGAACCTTCTGCGATTGAGCTTCATTGCCGTACTCCTCCCAGGTTTTCGATACGTCACGAGTTCAGGTATTTCTTCAACACCGAGGCCCCCATCGTATATTTGGGGTCGACCATGTTTCCGAGCCGGATCCGGCCAGCCTGGCTCAGCAGCATGTAGGCGTCGATTTCGTCGAAGCCGTAGTCCGCGCTCATCCAACGGACGAGTTCGCGATAGGCGATCCTTGCCGCATCCTCCAGCGGCCGTGCGCTGCCTATCGTCATGATGAAGTTTTGCGTCTCGAGCCGTGGCCAGGCAAAGCTCCAACCCTTGATCACGTCAATCTGCAGCGTGACCGTCGCGCGCTGCTCGATGGCGACGCCTGACAACTCGCCATCGCCCTGCGTGGCATGACAATCGCCGACATACAGGAGGCCGCCTTGTGCGTGCACCGGAAAGTAAACAATCGCGCCCGGTGCGACATCCGGCAGATCCATGTTGCCGCCGTGGTAATCCGGTTGCAGCGACGAAATGGCTTCTATTTGCGGCGATACCCCGATGGTGCCGATGAATGGCTCATACGGCAGAATGATCTTGTCGCTCCAGCGCACACCGTTCTTGTCGACGTGCATTTTCCGCACGCGCTCAGGCAAGGGCGCATTGAGCAGCGCCGTCGACGCCGTTCCGACCAGCCCTCCGAATTCAGGTATGATGCAGGTGGTGCCGGCCGGTTGTGCCCCCCGAGTCTCCACGGCGTGAATATGCACAGCCAGGCAGTCTCCCTTCTCCACCCCGTTGACGGCAATCGGTCCGCATTGCGGGTTGAGAAATGGAAAATTCAATTTCGCGGTCGGGCTGTCCTGTTCGCTGGTGATGACCCCACCGAAGGCATCTTCCGTCTCCACCACGACGACCTCACCCGGATTGATCGTAAGCACCGGCTTCGCGTAAGGCCCGTAGACGTAATGGAAGTCGCCCTGCGCGGCGATCGAGAGCTCATGTCGTTTGCCGGGCTGCCCCTTGGCAAGACCGCGCTGCGCCATAATGGACGTCTTGAGCCAAGGGTCGTTGGTCATCGCGATCTCCTTTTCCCCACATACCCGAGCTCGCAGCGATGCAAATCGCACGCCAGCTTTCCATCGCTCCGCTCAATTCAGCTTCCAGTCTCCGCCGGCTTCCACCGCCACAGCAAGCCGTATCAGGGTGGCTTCATCAAAATGGCGCCCGACCATCATCAGACCAACCGGTAAACCGTTCACCCGGCCGCATGGCACCGTGAACGCAGGATGCCCTGACACGTCGAAGGAACAGGTGTTTGCCTGCATGTTGAGGGCAGCATCGATTGCGGTGCCCAGGGGCGCATCGGCCGGTGGAATTGGCGTCGCCGTAAAGGGAATCGTCGGCATCGCAAGTGCATCATATTTCTCGAGCGCCGTATCGTAGGCACGCCGCAGCGGCACCCTCAGGTTTTGAGCTTTCGAATGATAGCGCCCGTGATAGTTGCGATGCATGTATTCGCCGAGCATCAACACCAGCTTCACGGTTGGGGAAACATCATTGATCCGCGTTCCCATTCCACGGGCGAACGCTTCCTGCATTGAAACAGGATAGTATCCCTGGATGTTGTTGCCGACCCCATAGCCTTTCAACATCATCTCGGCAGCACCTTCCAGGATGACCCCGCTCCACACGTGCGGTCCATCCAGATGCCAAGGTATCGAAACTTCCTCGGCGTCGACCCCCGCTTTCTTCAATGCCTCTATGGAGGCGCGTACTTTCGCATCGACCGCCGGATCGCTTTCGGGATGGCCGAAACCCTCTCGCAACACCCCGATGCGCAATCCCCGTGCAGGCTTGGCCATAGCGGCCATGTAGTCGCCCGTGCGGGCTGCAATCGTTCGTGTATCCCAACCGTCGTGTCCGGCGATCACCGTAAGCAACCGCGCGACGTCTTCGACCGACGCACCCATCGGTCCGCAGTGATCGACGGAATAACTGATCGGCATCGAGCCGGTGGTTGGCACGAGACCCCAGGTTGGCTTCAAGCCGTAAATGCCGCACCAGCTTGACGGAGTCCGGATCGAGCCGCCCTGATCTCCTCCGAGCGCCATTGGCACATCGCCGGCCGCCACGAGCGCCGCGCTTCCACCTGAGGAGCCACCGGCACTGTGAGCGGGATTGTGCGGATTTCGGATCACTCCGCTCGCGCAGGTGTGGCTTGCCCCGGAAAAACAAAGGTCCTCGCACGCCGCCTTCCCTGCGATCGTGCCGCCGGCCTCGAGAATACGAGTGACCACGGTGGCGTCGAACTCGGGGACATAACCTTCAAGCAAAGCAGAACCGTTCATCATCGGTACGCCCGCGACGCAGATATTGTCCTTGATAGCGATTTTCTTTCCGCTCAGCAGGCCTTCAGCCCCGGTTTGAATGTTGGTTTTCCAATACCAGGCGCCATTCGGATTTTCCGAGGCCGACGGCCGATATCCCGGCGAGCGCGGCGAGACCGGTGCCAAGGAGGGCGGGACCAATTCGTCGAGGCGGCCATAGGAGGCCAATGGTCCCTTGAAGGCCTGTTGAAAGGCCGCGGCCTCATCGCCGGTGAGAACGATGCCGAAATTGGATCCGAGCTTGTCGATCTGCTCCAACGTCGGAAGCCGAACTACCATGCGCCACCCGCTTCTTGCCTGTTGCAACGACCTAAAACGCGAAAAGCCACCCGCGGCCCAAAAAGGCCCCGAATGGCATCCATGCCGCTGATATCAACCGTCGCGTAGTTTCCTGAAGAACGTATAGGTCAGCGCTCAGACATCATCGGCTGCGCACGACCTCGTTCGCCACGCACACAGTCACGTGGCAGTTGAGTGTGTCTTAGTGTCGCCGGAGTTGTCAATGAGAGCTCCGCACCTTTTTACGATCGAGCAACGCAGGGGCGAACAGCTACTTCGTGAATTGACGTGACAGCCGATGTTGCTCCGGTCATAAATTGCAGCACAACGCTCCCGGCGCTTGGCTCTCACGATGAACAAACCGTCGATCCCTCTCGGTCTTGTGTTTTCAGGATCCGGACCTTACGCGATGATGGCCGGAGAGATGCGCAAAAGCGCATTGATGGCAATCGACGAAATCAACGTCAGCGCTGAATTCGACTTCGTATTCGAGCCGCATCTGCGCGACCCCGGCGGCGTCGTAGCTGCTTACCACACCGCATGCGCAGACCTCATCCGCGAAGAACAGGTCGACCACATCGTCGGCTGCTATACGTCAGCTTCTCGCAAGCAGGTCATTCCGATCGTCGAGCGCACTGAACGATTGCTGTGGCATCCCGCCCGATATGAAGGTTTTGAAAGCAGCGACAATGTCATCTATGTCGGGGCCGCGCCGAACCAGCATGTCGTGCCGCTGGTACGGCATATGCTGGACCACATTTCCCACGACGTGTTCTGCATCGGGTCGAACTATGTCTGGACCTGGGAGACCAACCGCGTCATTCGTGAAATCGTCACTAGCGCAGGCGGCCGTATCCTTGCCGAACGCTTGCTGGAGCTCGGCGAACCCGCAGTAGACCACATCGTCAAGGAGGTCATGGACCGAAGGCCACCGGTGGTGATCAACACCCTGGTGGGCGAATCCAGCTACGCTTTCATGCGCGCGCTGCATCAGGCGACTTCGCGAGCCGGCCTCACGATTCCGATGCTGAGCTGCAGCCTGTGCGAACCCGAACTCAAGCTGATCGGATCCGCCGCTTCGGTTGGCTGCATCACATCCTCCGCTTATTTCGAGAGCATCGAGCGACCCGAGAACGTTGGATTTGTCGCGCGCTGGAAGGCCCGGCACGGAGCAGACAGCAATCCGTCGGTCGACGGACTGTCGACCTATGTCTGCGTCATGCTGCTTGCCCGCGCGATCCGACGCGCCGGCTCGGCCGACGTCGCGGCCGTCCGGCGCGCAGCCGCAAATCATCGCTATGAATCGCCGCAGGGGCCGGTGTGGGTCGATCCCGAAAACAACCACTGTTTCCTGACGCCACGGCTGGCACGCTCCGTGCCTGGCTGCCAGTTCAGGATTTTCTGGGAAGCGAACGCCCCTGAACGGCCCGATCCTTATCTTTCCAGCCTCGACCTGAGCACGATTGGCAGAAGGCGAGAAACCAGCAATGATAGGGTATCGACCGGATCAAACCATCTGCGTGTCGTCAAATGACAAGGCAATCGCCATTTTCCGTACGTGGCCGTCGCGCTCTCATGGTCATGAAGGACGAGCGTGAGATAGCGATCGTGCGGCGTCAGCTCGGTCGCCTGGGCATAACGGTGAGCGAGCATGATCCGGACGACCCGCCGCCACCGAAAGACGCCGCAGACGTCGTCGTGTTCGACGCTGACGCAATTCCCATCAAATCTGACCTGGCGGCGATGTGGAAAACGGGTGCACCGATCATCGCACTGATCGGAACCGAGACGCCAAGCCGCTTGAAGTGGCTGCTCGAACTGCAGCCGGCTTCCTTTCTCGTCAAGCCGCTACGCTCGGCCGGACTTTACACCGCGCTTGTTGTCGCGTTCGATTGCGCTCAGCGCCGAGCCGAAGAGGCAAACTACGTTGACCGATTGGAGGTTCGGGTTCGTTCGCGCCGCGTGGTGTTCGCGGCCGTGCTGCAGGTCATGAACGGCCACAATCTTTCTGAGCCCGATGCATTCGCGTTGATCCGGCAGACCGCAATGCGCCATCGCACGACGATCGAGCGATTGAGTGCAGATATCATTGCTCTAGGGGGAATGCCGAACCGCACGACCCGGTCCGCCTAGCATCAGATCGCCGCGAGATCTCCGACACGCCGCACGCCGGCCGCCGTCATCGCTGCCCATGCAACGTCCAGCGATCCCGCCATATCGATAGCCCTGCATCCAGCCTCGATAACGACCGTGTCGAACCCAAGCTGACGGGCGTCCACTGCCGAATAATGGACGCAAAAGTCGGTCGCGAGCCCGGTCAGGAATATCCGGCGAAATTCACGCTCACGCAAATAGCCCGCCAACCCGGTGGGAGTGCGCCGATCGTTTTCAAAGAACGCGGAATACGAGTCGACGGCTGCACGGAAACCCTTGCGGATCACCAGTTCCGCCCGCTCGGTTCGGAGTTGCGGATGAAATGCCGATCCCGGCGTACCTTGCACGCAGTGGTCTGGCCAGAGGGTTTGCTGGCCGTATGGCATGGTTACGGACTCGAACGGGGCTGAGCCGGGGTGAGACGTCGCAAACGAGCTGTGGCGTTGGGGATGCCAATCCTGGGTAAGCACGACATGCTGGAAGCGCTCAGTGAGGCGATTGATCACAGGCACGACGGCATGGCCATCGGCCACCGCAAGCGCACCGCCCGGGCAAAAATCATTCTGCACATCGATGATTAGCAGCACATCCTCATCGCTGACCGGCAGTTGCATCTGGCATCCTCGCTCGTAGCTACTGCACGTAACTCTAGCCGGAGGAAGTTTGCGCCGCTAGTCAACTCACCGCATCACGCGCATGGCATGTGCCGGCTTCATGCTCAACGTAGGTGTCTCGCCCGGAATTCCGGCGGGCGCCCATCCTACCGAGACCCAAAGAAGGGCTGATCTCTAGCCCCACGGCCCGCGCGAACGAAATGCCCGGCCCCAGGGCCCGCGAGATGGATAGCTCGATTGAGCACGCGCGGAGGGCGTCGCACCGGAGGCGCCGAGCTCTGCGGCGAGCTGCTGCAAGGCCGCAACGCGGTTTTCGGTCGAGGGGTGGGTGGTAAAGAGATTGTCCACCCCGTGGCCCGACAGCGGATTGATGATGAACATGTGCGCAGTTGCCGGATTCCGCTCAGCTTCCATGTTCGGCACCTGATGGGCGGCATTTTCGATCTTGACCAGAGCGGAAGCCAGCCACATCGGCTGCCCCACGATCCGCGCGCCCAGATTGTCCGCGGCGTATTCGCGCGTGCGGCTGATGGCCATCTGCACCAGCATGGCACCGATCGGGGCGAGGATCATCATGGCAATTGAGCCCAAAATGCCCGGTCCATTGTTGTCACGATTACCACCAAAGAACATGCCGAACTGCGCCACCATCGATATGGCACCTGCGATCGTCGCGGTAATCGTCATCAGAAGGGTGTCATGGTTCTTCACGTGTGCAAGCTCATGCGCGATCACGCCAGCAAGCTCCTGCCGACTAAGGGAATGCACGAGGCCAGCAGTGACGGCTACGGCGGCGTTCTCCGGATTGCGGCCAGTTGCAAAGGCGTTCGGCTGCGCCTCGTCAATGAGGAACACACGCGGCATTGGCAGACCGGCGCGCGACGACAGCTCGGCCACAAGATCGTAAAGATCGGGCGCGGTTGCACGGTCGACCTCGTGGGCGCCGTACAACGAAAGCACAATCCGGTCCGAGTTCCAGTAGGAGAACAGGTTGGTTGCTGCCGCGATCAACAGCGCAACCAGAGCGCCGCTTGCGCCGCCAATCAGGTATCCGACGCCCATGAACAGCCCGGTGAGGCCGGCCAAGAGAATTGCTGTCCGCAGGTAGTTCATCACCCTCTCCTCGCTGCCCCCGCAGAGCCGCCACGGAGACTCGCGGGACGCTCCACAAAGGTATGGATTGGCGCGGCACCGCTTCAAGGGGCGCCGGTGCGTCGAGGCGCCGCGGACGGCTCAATCGTCGTTGACCTCCGCCGATCAAAGGTCCAGGCAACCTGGGCTCGGAAGAAGTTGCTGAGCGCAACGCGTCGCGAGCGGAGCTTCTCCCATTAGAGCTCGGTCAAGTTCACCATCGCCATGCTCAAGGCGGCAATTCAGGCCGGATGTCCGGGATCGATGGGTTTCGGCGTTTTCTTTTCGCGCTGCGGCGTCATCTTGGCCGGGTCCGGCGCGCCGGGAACGCCGCGGGGGCCAAGCAACTCGCGTTGCATGTCGTCTTCTGACTTTTCCGGCTCGATGCCGTTGATGGGACGTTGCCTGCTCATGACCATCTACTTCTTGCAAATAGTAGAACTCCAGGCCGCTTAGAAGCATGTTCCTCACGAGGTG
>C688J35102_120989249_pt1 | contig 10557 bp, 8 predicted proteins | sample HopSoiMetagenom2_FD_35102 | JGI IMG/M metagenome (IMG submission 35102) | reverse complement strand
GATGTCGCTTTCGGTTCTCGGCTGCGTGGTGAACGGCCCGGGCGAAGCGCGCGAGACCGACATCGGAATCACTGGCGGCGGCAACGGCACGCACATGGTCTATTTGTCTGGCGTCACCGACCACCACGTCAAGGACGGTGAGATGATCGAACACATCGTGAAGTTGGTCGAAGCCAAGGCCGCCGAGATCGAAGCCGCGGCCGACCAGCAACCGACGCTCGACGCAGCCGAATAAGCGTTAACCTTTTTTCAGCGGCTCCGGGCGCAGCATGGCGCCATGGTCAAGCTGCTACTCGTCCTGATCATGAGCGGAGCGGTCGCCGAGGCGCTGGCGCCTTCGCCGCCGCCGCTGCTGATCGACTCCGCGCAGTCTGCGCCCCTCGACGCATCGAATTAATCGCCGCTAAGCGGACGCGTGAACCGCGTCGCCCAGCATTCGATCAAGGCCTTCGCCGCCGCCCTTGCCGCGGTCGCGGTGCTGTCGATCATGGACGCGGTGATGAAGCATCTCGTGCTCGTCATCGGCATTTTTGCCGTCAGCGTCTGGCGTTCGCTGGCCAATTTTCTGGTAAGCGCCATACTCTACTTGCCGCGACGTGCGGCATGGCCGAGCCGAAGCATACTGCGTGTGCACGTCAGCCGTGGGGTCGTCGTGACTGTCATGGCCTTCCTGTTTTTCTGGGGCATCGGTCGGGTGCCGCTCGCGCAGGGGATCGCGCTCACGTTCATCGCACCGCTGATCGCTTTGCTGCTGGCCGCCATCTTTCTCCACGAGAAGATTGGCTCGCGCTCAGTCGCAGGCTCGATTGCGGCTTTCGGCGGCGTCACCGTCATTGTGTTCGGCCAGGCACGCGCGCAGGTCAGCGCCGAGATCCTGCTCGGAACGGCGGCGATCATTGGCTCCGCGCTTTGCTATGCCGCGAATATCGTGCTGATGCGGCACCAGGCGCTTGCGGCCCGGCCGCTCGAAATCAATTTCTTTCAGTCCGTCACAGTCATAGCGTTGTGGCTCATCGCATTGGCATTCGTCGGCGTCCCCGCCTGGCCCGGCCCGAGCTGGGGCTGGATCGCCGTGGCTTCCCTGATGTCGACATCGGGAACATTGCTCTTCGCCTGGGCTTATGCGCGAGCAGAAGCGAGCTATCTCTCAGTGACTGAATATAGCGCCTTCCTGTGGGCGTCCGCGCTCGGTTGGCTCGTGTTCCGCGAACCGCTCTCGCCCTACACCCTGGCCGGCGCCGCGCTGATCATCGGCGGGTGTCTCGTCGCGGCGCGGCGCAAGCCCGCGGTTCCTCCGGAGATCGACGTGGCCGCCTAGTCCGCTGGGCTTAACCTGACGCGAGCACGTTGATCGTGAATGCGAGCGCACCGATGTTGAAGGCGAACGCCGCGAGGCAATGCAGTGTCACGACCTTGCGGATGTGCGTTTCCGTGATCTCAACGTCCGACGTCGCGAAGGCCATTCCGCACGCGAAAGAGAAATACACGAAGTCCCAATAGACCGGATGCGGCGTACGCGGGAACTCGAAGCCGAGGCAACCCATCTTCGGGCGGATGTACGCCAGATGCGCGTAGTGAATCGCGTAAACCGTGTTGCTGAACAACCAGGCGAGCGCCAGCGTGGCGATGATCAATGACTTGGTGAACGGCTCGGGATTGTGACCCACGGTTTCCGCGGCAATTGCGATCAGCAGCGCCGCCATGACGATACCCGTGAGCGCCAGCAGGAACGTGCGGTTTGCGTCGTTGGCTTCCGCGTGCTCGCGAATAACACGCGCTTCACGCGTGCTGAGGAGCGGGAAGCACGAAAACAGGAAGACCAGGGCTGCAGCGTCGAACCCGGCCATTGCGCCGAGTGCCCAGCCGTGCAGCGCTTTGGCCGCAACGGGCGCTCCGATCAGCAGGATGAGAAGAAAGGCAAGGAAGCGCGGGGCCGCGATAATGTTGCCGATACCCCTCCGGTCAGCCATGACCGCGGACCTTATCGCGGCTACGCCGCGCGTCCAGTGAAAGGATGTTCATGCCCTGGTTCTGGTTGATCGTCGGCGGGCTGTTCGAAGTGGGTTTCACGACGTCGCTGCGCTTCGTCGATGGTTTCCGCAATGTGCCTTGGACGATGGCCTTCCTTGCGTCGGTCGCGGTCAGCATGGGCCTGCTCGAAGTCGCATCGCGGTCGATCCCGATGGGCACCGCTTATGTGGTGTGGGGCGGCATCGGCGCTGTCGGCACTGTGGGCGTCGGCATCGTCTGGTTCCACGAGCCGTCGAGCATGGTGCGCGTGCTGCTCATCCTCGCCATCGTCGCAGCCATTGCCGCCCTTCGGCTGACCTAACCGCCGTACTGGGCCTCGAGCAGACCTTCGATGACGTGGTGCTGCAGCACGGGCTCGAGCGCGTCCGTCACGCGATAAATGAGATGATCCCGCACTCGCGCAGGCAGGCGCTCGAGATAGGCTCGGGTCACCTGCAGGTCATGATGCCGCGCGTTGGTGGCATCGGGCGCGTCGGCGCCGACGACAAGCACCGGCCGGGCTTCATTCGATCGATTGGCGGTGCCGCGGTGGATCGTCAGCGCCGAACGTGCCGAAATATCGCCCCGCTGCGGCAGCTTCCGAACGGCTCGGGACCGGTACCGGTCCCACAGCTCCCTCGGCGGAAACATCTCGTCCTTGTTGCCCGTGATGTCGTCCCATTGCGTGCCCAGCGCGATCTCGAATGCCCCGTGCTCGGGACGCGTGTCGACAGCCGTGAGGTTGAACGCGAGGGAATTGAGACGCCGGCCGCGAACGGTTGCTTCGGGAGCTGGGAAATCGCGATGCCAGGGCTGGTCCTGCGCACCGGCGAATGGGATGTCGAAGCCGATCTCGACGATCTTGTACTCCGGCCCCAGCACGGCTTCGCACACGGCGACAAACCACGGGTGCGTGGCGATCTCGACGAAACCGCGGATGCGCTCCGGCTGAACTTCAACATACCAGCGCTCGGGACCCCGCGGCAGCGCTCCGCCGGGCACCGTCCGAGCCTCCTTGAACAGCGCCATGATGTCGTCGTACATTTCGTCCGCGAATTGCGGCGAGAAGGCGCCTTTGAGCCCGATGATGCCGTCGCCGTAGAGGCCACCCATGATGGCGGCGGTGTCATACGCATGTCCTTCAAACGTCACTGCCAGTTTCCCTCGGCGCTAGCGCTGCGGCTGGAGGAGCGGCGCGATGCCGGGGCTCTCCTCGATCGAGCGGTAGAACTTCGGCGTCGGAAATGGTCCGCGTGCCTGTTCATACGCGTAGCCCAAAGACAGCAGCAGCGCCTCCGACCACTTGGGTCCCATGAAGCTCAGACCCACGGGCAAGCCTTTCACCAGTCCCATCGGCACGGTCAGGTGTGGATAGCCGGCGACTGCGGCGAGCGACCCCGCCCCGCCGCCGGTGAACAGGTCGCCGTTCGCTGCATCGATGTGCCATGAAGGTCCTGCGGTCGGGCCGATCAGCGCCACCACCCGATTGTCCTTCAATAATTTATCGATGCCGTTCGGGCCCGCGGCCTGGAAGCTGACCGCGCGCGCTTTCTTGTAGGCGGGATCGTTCAGGCCCTTGGTCTTTTCGGCCTCTTCGAACTGCTCCTGCCCGAACAGCGCCATCTCCTGCCGCTCGTGCGCTTTGTCGAAAGCGATGAGGTCGGCGAGAGTTCTGACGCCGATCGGCGCGGGGCTGCTCTTGAGATATTTGGCGATGTCGGCCTTGAGTTCGGCGTTGAGGACGATCCCTTCGTTCTTGCCGATGAGCTTGTCGTCGAATTTCTTGATGTCGACCAGGATCGCGCCCTGCTGGCGAAGGATCGCCAGCGCGGTGCTGAAGGCCGGGTCGAGGGTACCGGTGGAGGCGAAGCGGAGCACGCCGATGCGCTTGCCCTTGAGCGAACCCGCGTCGAGCCCTGCCGCATAGTCGCGCTTGTGCTTGTCCGCATCGCGCGTTGCGCGGTCAGCGGGATCGCTGCCCGCGATCACGCTCAGTAGCTCGGCGGCTTCGCGCACGCTCGCCGCCATCGGTCCCGCGGTATCCTGGCTGTGGCTGATCGGCACGATGTGCGTGCGGCTGACGAGGCCGACAGTGGGTTTCAAACCGACGATGCCGTTGATCGAGGCCGGGCAAGTGACGGAGCCGTCTGTTTCGGTGCCGATGGCGAACCGCACGAGCCCCGCTGCGACCGCCGCACCGCTGCCGCTCGAGCTGCCGCAGGCGTTGCGATCGAGCGCCCACGGGTTGCGCGTCTGCCCGCCGACCGCGCTCCACCCCGAGATCGAATGGGTCGAGCGGATGTTCGCCCACTCGCTGAGATTGGTCTTGCCGAGGATCACCGCGCCAGCCGCACGCAGCCGCGCCACCAACGGCGCATCGCGGTTGGTGACATTGTTGATGAGCGCCAGGCTGCCGGTGGTCGTCGGAAGCGGCCCGGCGGCTTCGATATTATCCTTGATCAGCACCGGCTGACCCGCCAACGAACCCATTGGATGCGCGTCGTCGACGCGGCGCGCCTGCGCCATTGCGGTGGGGTCGATAGCGATCACCGAATGGAGCTGCGGATCGACCCTCGCGATCCGCTCGAGAGCCGCGCGGACGTTCGCCTCGGCAGGCCGCGCCGGCAACGCGCCGATCGCCGCGACAGGCTCGGCCTGCGCTGCGCCTGCTAAGGCCAGCGCCGTCGCCGATGCGGCGATCCAGTGACGCATACAGCCCCTCCTGTTCTTCGGTCAGCGCGGCGCGAGCAGAGCGTCGAGCGTCCCCTGGCCTTTGCCGACCTTCTCCAGCCGCGGATACCTCAATCCGCCGTGCCAATCGAGACTGGCGGTTCGGAAGACATCGCCACTCTTGATCAGCAGCTCCACGGCGCGGCGGTTGCCTGCCGCATTCCTGATCGCCTGCTTCAACCCGTCGCCGTCGAAGCTCCGCCCGTTCACCGCGACGATTTGCGTCCCGATGGTCATGCCCGCGTTGAATGCCGGGCTGTCCCACAGCACGCTCGTCACTTTGCCGTCATTGCCGACGGCAAATCCACCGGAATAAGTGAGGTCGGTGCTCTTGCGGTCCTTCTCGCCGCTCTTCCACCACTTGGTCGGCTCGTCGGTGTAGACCAGGCGGTAACCGCCCTGTGTGATCCCCTCGAGTGGCGGGTTCGCGGCGATGTCATAGACCCTGCGCTGCAGATATCCGCGCCAGTCGTAGGGCTGCACTTTGTTCAGCGTCGCGACCACGTCTTCGAGCGAGTAGGTCAGCTCGCCCCAGTCGCGGTCGCGCACGCCGAAGAACGCCTTTGCGAAATCGTCGATCGAGCGCCTGCCGCCCGATTGCTGGCGGATGATGCGGTCGACGTCGGTCCAGATCAGCTGGCCTTCGCTGTAATAATCCTCGCTGCGCTGCCAGCTGCGCCACGGCAGCGGCGCGCGCTGGGCGATGATCGGGTCGTTGGTGGTGTCGACCAGCGTCCTCCAGCTGCGCCCGGGCGTCCCGGCGCTGTAGGCCGCGGCGGTGGAGGCGATCGCGTCGAGCGTGTCCTGCTTCGACAACATCCCCGAGCGGGCGCCGAGCACATAGCCCCAGAACTGGGTCATGCCCTCGTACACCCACAGCAGATCGTCCTGCATCGGCGTCCGGTAATCGGGTGTCCACAGATCCGCCGCGCGGCGAAATTTGCCGTCCCAGCTGTGGCTGAATTCGTGCGGCAGCAGGTTGCGGTCGCGCAGCTTGTTTTCCCAGTCGGTGAAGTAGCCGCGGTCCACGCCGTCCTCGGAGCTGCGATGGTGCTCTAGCCCCGATCCACCGAGATAGTCGGAGATGGTCAGCAGGAAATCATAATGGTCGTAGTGCTGCGCTCCGAACGCCTTCACCGCCTGGGCGACCAGTCTCTGATGCGCCGCGATCTGTTCGGGCTTGGCGGCGAGCTCTTGCTCACTGTCCGCGATCACGTCGAGCGCAACGTCGGGGCTCACCGGGATTCGCCGATAGTGAGCGCCGGCGATGAGCGGCGAATCCATCAGGATCTCGTAGCTGGTCACCGGATAGTCGATCCGGTTGCCGCTTTGGCTGCTCGGGCGGAGCGCCGTCGCGACCTTCCACCTTGCGGGCACAATCACCGACGCCTGCACCGGAATGTCGCGTACGAAATAGCCCGCAGGATAGAGCGAATTGGCGATCCACTGGATGCTCGCCATGTCTGCCGTCGCGACCACCCGGCCCTGGTTCTGAGCGGTCGGCGAGACGTACTGAAAATCGACGTCGATTGCCTTTGTGCCCTCGGGCACCTTCACACGGAAAGCGTAGACGTCGAGATTGTCGCGCACCCACTCGAGGTTGCGCCCGTCGGCGCTGGCGCGAAAGCCGGCGATCTTGTCGATTTGTCCGCTCGGGCTGTGATGGCCCGGCAGCCACTTTGGATAGAGCAGGACGAAGTCGTCCGGTCCGGGCACCGGAACATGCTCGTGCACGCGAAAGATGGCGCGAGTCACGTCCGACGCGTCGACCGTCAGCTGGATCGTCCCGGGGTACGCAACGTCGCGCGGAGCGGAAATCGTATCGGTTTTCGCCGTCGCCGCCGGCCGGCTGTTCTGCGGCGGGACCGGCTGCGCGAGCGACGTCGAAGAGAGAAAGATCAGTGCGAGCGCAGCTCCGCGCATCCGGCAACTCCTTGGAAAGACAAGAGCTTTGGCGACTAGCCGATTTAGCCTTTCGCGCAAGATCGGCGGCGGCGTCATTTGCAGACGAGTTTGGCACTTTGTCGAACTTAAGGGCGTTGTCAGCGCCAGTTCACTTTGCGCGGTTAGCGGTAACAGCCATGATAATAAGAACGACGCTGCTGGCCAGCGCAGCATTCGCCTTCACAATCCCCAGCCCCGCGAGTGCCCAGGACCCGCCGCCGCCCGCCGATCAAGCGCCCGCCGCCCAGCCGAGCCCCACTCCAACGCCGCAGCCAGGCGCCAATGAGGGAGCTCCGCAAGCGGGCGAAGACATTCCCGAAGAGCAGGAAATCGTCGTTGTCGGATCGAAGCCGCGCGGATCGGTGATCGGCGACATTCCACCCGAAAATACCCTCGATTCGCGCGACATCCGTGCGACCGGCGCGACCAGCATCACGGAGTTGCTCGACGCGCTTGCGCCGCAGATTGGGAGCACCCAGGGCCGCGGCGGCGGGCAACCGGTGCTGCTGCTCAACGGCCAGCGCATCTCGAGCTTCCGCGAGATGCGCGACATTCCGACAGAGGCGATCCAGCGTGTCGAGATCCTGCCCGAGGAAGTCGCGCTGAAATATGGCTACAGCGCCAACCAGAAGGTGGTGAACATCGTCCTCCGCCAGCGCTTCCGCTCGACGGTCGCGCAGGTCGGCGGCACCGCAGCGACCGAAGGCGGCTATGCCGCTGCGAGCGGCGACCTCACCCGGCTGATGATCCAGAAGAACGGTCGCACGCAGCTCAACCTCCACGCCACCGGCAACACCATGCTGACCGAGAATGAGCGCGACATCCTGCTCACGCAGCCGTCACCGACCGGAAATGAAGCGGACGCGCTTCGCGCTCGTTCGCTGATCGGCACCAAGCAGGACGTCCGCGGGTCGGCGATCTTCAATCGGCAGATTCTTCGCGACGTCTCGGCGACTTTGAATGCCGAGCTCGAGCACAGCGCAGGACGTTCGCTGATCGGGCTCGGCGACACCTTGCTGACGCCGCTCGCGCGAACCAACACGGCCAACAGCGCGCATCTCGGGACGACATTGAACTGGGAAAAGGCGCAATGGCACTGGAACGTCACCGGCAACGCCGATTGGGAGCGAGATCTCGTCGGCACCGACCGGGACAGCATAATGTTCCCACGCGACCGCTCGCGCGAGACTACGACTTCGGGCGATCTCACCGCGACGGCGAATGGCAATCTGTTCAAGGTGCCGGCCGGCAATGCGAGCACGACGCTCCGCGTCGGCGCGAGCACGGTGAACCTCGATTCGGAGCGGCGAACGACCGGCGTCGTCAGCTCCAATTCCCTTGGTCGCACGACCGGTACCGCGGCGATCAATATCGACCTGCCGATCTCGCGCCGCGGTCACGACTTCAGCGCGCTTGGGAATTTTACGATCAACGGCAACGCCGAAGTTGATCAGCTCTCCGATTTCGGCACTCTGACCAAGCTCGGCGCTGGCGCGAACTGGTCGCCGGTCGACCGTCTCAACTTCATCGGCAGCTGGACTCGCGAGGACGGCCCGCCGACAATCAACCAGCTCGGCGATCCGCTGCTGACCACGCCGCAGACGCGCATTTTCGATTTCACAACTGGCCAGACTGTGCTCGCCACCGTCATCACCGGCGGCAATCCGGACCTGCAACATGATCGCCGGACCGTCCTCAAGCTCGGCGGCTATTGGCAGCCATTCCCGAAGACGGATCTTCGCCTCCGCGCCGACTACGTGCATCAGCGGATCGACAACGCGATTCAGGGTCTGACGGTCACTCCGCAGATCGAGGCCGCCTTCCCCGAGCGATTCGTCCGCTCGGCCGGCGAGTTGATCAGCGCCGATTTGCGGCCCGTCAATTTCGATCATTCGGAGACGGACACGCTGCGCGTGGGATTCGATTTTTCGAAGCCCTTGAGATCCAGGAGACCCTCTCCAGCGGTGCTCGAGCAGCTACGGCAGCAGTTCGGTTTCGGCCCGCGCGGCGCGGGCCAGGGCGGCGCCACCGGCCAAGCAGCGCCGCCTCCCGGTCCGGCTCCCGAAGGCGGCGCTGGCCGCGAAGGCGGATATCGCGGCGGCCGCGGCGGCTTTGGCGGCGGTGGCGGATTCTTCGGCGGCGGCAGCCGGGGACGCCTCCAATTCTCGCTCACCGACACCATCACCTTCGTCAACAAGGTGCTCATCCGCCCGGGCGTTCCCGAGCTCGACTATCTTCACGGGGACGCCGCCGGTCAGGGGGGCGGGACTCCGCGCCACGTGGTGCAGGCGCAGGGCGGCTGGTCGAACAATGGCTGGGGCGTGCGTGCCGGCGCCAACTGGCAGAGCGCCACCGATGTGAACACGCTGACCGGTGACAATCTCCATTTCTCGCCGGTCGGTACGTTCGACCTCAGGCTGTTCGCAAACTTCGGCGATATGCCCGAGGTTACGATCAAGCATCCGTGGCTTCGCGGCAGCTCGCTCCGTCTTGAAGTGAACAACATCTTCGATGCCAAACCGAGGGTGCATGACGCCTTTGGCAATGTGCCGCTCAACTATCAGCCCGATCTGCTCAACCCGCTGGGCCGCACGGTCATGATCAGCTTCCGGAAGCTGTTCCTGCCTTCGCCGAGTTGGTTCCGTCAGCAGTTCGAGCGGGAGAGACAGCAACAGCCGCAACGCCAGCCGGCAAGGCCGCCGGCTGGCTGATACTTGCTGGTGCGGTGATCGCCCCTTAAGTCGCCCGGTCAATGACGCCGGTTCAGCCCGTCCGGGGCACGCAAAGCCTGCTTGGAGAAGACGCCGACCGCCTGGCGACGGTCGTTGCGGCGTTCGATCGCGTGCGCCGGCTCTATGGGTTCAAGCGTGTCGAAGTGCCGACGATCGAGCAGACCTCGGTGTTCGCCCGCTCAATTGGCGAGACCACCGATGTCGTCTCCAAGGAAATGTATTCGTTCGAGGACCGCGGCGGAGAATCGATCACGCTCCGGCCCGAATTCACCGCCGGCATTTGCCGCGCGTACCTGAGTGAAGGTTGGCAGCAATATGCGCCACTCAAGGTCGCGGCCCACGGCTCTGCCTTCCGCTACGAACGGCCGCAGAAGGGCCGCTTCCGCGAGTTTCACCAGCTCGATGCCGAGATCATCGGCGCTGCCGAGCCGCAGGCCGACGTTGAGCTGCTCGCCTTCGGCTATCAGCTGCTGAATGAGCTCGGCATCGCCGACGGCGTGGCGCTCGAGCTCAACACGCTCGGCGACCCCGAGACGCGCGAAGCCTGGCGCACGTCGCTGATCGACTATTTCGAGGGGCACAAGGCGGACCTGTCGGAAGACAGCGTCGCCCGGCTCGGGCGCAACCCGCTGCGCATCCTCGACAGCAAGGACCCACGCGACAAAGCCATTTGCGCCGACGCCCCGAACGTTGACCAATGCCTGACCTCCGAAGCCGCGGACTTCTTCGCAGCGGTAACCGCGGGCGTTGATGCCGCGGGCGTACCGTGGAAGCGCAATCCACGGCTTGTGCGCGGCCTTGATTATTACCGCCACACCGCGTTCGAGTTCGTCACCGAACGCCTCGGCGCTCAGGGCACTGTAATCGCCGGCGGCCGCTACGACGGCCTCATGGAATCGCTTGGCGGGCCGCACACACCGGCCGTCGGCTGGGCGGCCGGGATCGAGCGCCTGGCGATGATGATCGACGCGCCGGCGGAGGGAGCCGAGATCCTTAGCCTCGCAATCGCACCGACAACGTCAGAGTCATTAAATCTCGAGCCAATTAAGCTATCGCCCGAACCGAGTGCCGACTTCACAATTCGCGTGTGTCAGTTCTTTCGGCGTCGTGGTGTAGCTGTCGAAGCATTCACAAGTGGCAA
>C688J35102_120989250_pt1 | contig 10561 bp, 17 predicted proteins | sample HopSoiMetagenom2_FD_35102 | JGI IMG/M metagenome (IMG submission 35102) | reverse complement strand
TTGACGTACATTGGATTGGAGCCGACGGAATGGTCTCGAATAAAGGTGCGCGACACTCCATCGATCGCAGCCATCCGCTTCATGCTACCTGCTACCTCACCAGTAACGTTGTTGCGATACATAAATCCTGGATGACCTCGCCGCTCGATCTGTGTAACCACGGTGTTGGTATTTGGCGAGTTAACCTGAATGTGAATAAGCTTGAGGCCATCCACAATTTGAGTATGGTGCCCAGTAACGACAGCCATCACGGTGGCTCCGACAGCTGTCCCGCCTGCTCCGACGAGGTAGAACTTCTTGTTACGACGAAGGTGATCCTTAATCGACTCAACAGTCTGAGCCACCTTCGTGATCTCCTGAGCCGCCTCGTCTACAGACTTGGCAGCGCCGTTGATAGTCTCCTGCGTTTCCTTGCTCTTATCAAACATCAGAGCCCCAGCTCATCGAGAGCGGACACGATCATGCGATTGGCAAAGGGCTGAATATCCTTCCCGGCATCGCGCAGACGTTTTGCCGCTTCCCGCGCTGCCTGAAGCTCAGGCATAGCGGCAAACTTCGCGACGGTCTGCAGGTCCGAGTCACGTACATCGGAGAGCGGATTACCGAGATTTCTGCGGAAGTTCTCGATCAGATGTGAAGCAAAAAGTAAATCGTCCATTAAGAGTCCTTTCTTGGACTTGAGTTTGAATGCAAAAAAAAGAAAGAGGTGATCGATTAGGATCGAGCGGACAGAAGGGATTAGTCCTACTCTTTCATTATAGAGCGTGATTTTTTCGCGAGATTAGGCAACCGCACTCGGACGCGTGAAGTCAATCTTGCGTTCGATATGCGTCCACCACCAGCGAGCCAGCAACACACGCTGAGCTACCCCGACCTGCTTGGAAAAGCCCAGGCGAGCGTAGACAGCGGACAGATGGAACTTAACCGTCTGCTCCTCCACAAACAGCGTCGCAGCGATATGAGAGCTGGTATAGCCCTGAGCGACCAGCTCAGCCACCTCAGCCTGACGTTCGGTGAGGATACCCTGCCAAGCATCGTGCTTAGCCGAGTTGATTTGAATTACGTTATTGTTCATGATGTCTTTCAGGAATCCTTCCCTATAGTTTGGGTTTACTGCTCGACGATTGGAAGTTCTTTGAGACGAGCTCGTTTCTCGGAAGTAACAATCACCGCTACTTCCGCCGTCTCATATCGGATCTCTACTGATGGATCCATCAGCATATGTTGCAGATCTTCCCGGGTAAGTGCGAACTCGTAGACCCTGGGCGTAAACACGCTTTGCACTCGAGTACGCGCTGGGCCAGTCATGATCGCATATGTAACAACTGACCCGATGGCGGCACCACATATCCCTGTTGCAGCATAGGGATGGTCGGTGGCAAATCTGAGTGTTCGCAGGGCTAGGAGCAGGACGCTTTCTGAATCTTGATCAGTCATGCGACCTTTTTATGATTGTGGGCGACGAACCGCATGGGCACCTCGAAACCGGCCATGAGGAAATCGTCCTGGTACTCATCGTCGATATTGAGCTCGAAGGTCATTCCGCCGTCGACGATCACCTTGGTGGTGCCGATCTCCTTACGCTCTCCGCCCGGCTCGAAGATATAGACGGGTGCCTCCAGACCATTGGCCCCCTGAAACGAGTAGGGACCCTCAATATGGATAGTGGTCTTGCCGGTCATGCGGTTCTCTCCTGAATATAGGGCTTAGGCCCGTTGGGGGTGCGAAGACGATTTACGATCATGTCGATACCGACAGGCGTACTCATAAGTCGTGGATCCGGCCAGATCCCCTTACGATGGAGATCCAGCCGATCGGCGTCCCAGCACACAGCAATGGTTGGATCGATACTACGATGGCCACTGGAATGATTGACGCAAGCCTCGAGCAGGAGCTCCCCTTGTAGCTCGGTCAAATATCGCCCCAAACCAAGGGTGTGGGAGAGTTGCTCAAACAGCTTGTAGCCACGGTCACCGTGACCCGTGTCTGAACCGTCAGTCTGTCGCATGGAATCGTGGAACAAGGCATATAGAGCCACGACTTCCATATCAGCCTTACTTGAATATGGATCTGCCACCAACAGTTGCGCGTTCTTCCACACTCGCCACCAGTGATCGAGCCCATGTAGCCGACTCTGCAGAGTATTCAAAGTAAACGACTTGTTCAGCACGTAGGGAACGCACTGAGTGACGATCATGAATAACCGAGATCCGTAAGCGCGTTGTCGAGCACGATACACATCAGGATCGGCAGGTCACAGGCCTTAGCGCGAAGACGGTTGGCGGCATCCTGACCACTGGTGTGATCAAGCGCCAACGAGTTCAGCGCCACGCTGACAATGTCCTCACTCATGAGACAAGCCAGCAGCGGATCGCTGAACCTGACACTCTGATAGAAGTTGTTGAGGGATACCTGACCCGGTGTGGGCATAAGACGTTCCTTGTCATATAGGATTGAAAAAAGAGAAAGCCCGTGATGAACGAGGCTCTCTTTTGATTACTAACCGCGGGTAAAAGGCATAGTTTTGTCCTGGGTTGGGTTTCACTATACAGCGTGAAAAACCCGCGAAATGCAGGAAAAAAGGAAAGCCCGCGTTGGCGGGCCTATCCTTAGGCGTAGACGTTGGTGTAGCCGGGGATGAGGGTGGTCTCATCCAGCTTGGCCTGGGAGTCACGGATCATCTTCTCGTACTTGTACGCATCGATAATGGTGCGCACAGTCATACGATTGAGATGAATCTCGTGCTTGACGGCCTTGATGGGATGGAACATTTTAATCTCCTTAGTTACAAATGGGGTCTCATTATACAACATGAAATTCCCGCGAACTAAAGAAATCGTTTACTCCTTAGGCAACGATCCCCGTGATCTCCGCGTGCAATTCAGCGACGGCATAGGCCGCGTTGGCCCACTCTGTCACCGTTGCGTGACGCTTGGGATTGATATGATCGGGTACCGAGTAACCGGAATGCCAACTACCAGATATCGGGATGACTGGCGTAAGCAAATGCAGAGCCACTTCAACCTTCTCACGCAGACGCTCGAGATCCTTCTCTGGGTTCGAACTCACTTCTTGACCTTGATCTTGGCCGTGTCGCGAAGAATGGTCAACTGCCTGGGCGCTTCGATCGCCAATGTGACCTGCACCTCTTCGCGGTTCCAAACCTGAACGTCGGGGCCAATGGTGACGCGTTCATTCGGCTTGAGGGAGATGACAAGCATATGATTCCTTTCGTATAGCTTGGACAAAAAAGAGAATGAATAATCAGCGTCATTATTCGTTTTATTACTTAGTTACCATTGAGGCACTGTGATCAGTAATCATCACAGATTTCGCTTAGATTTCTCTTTCATTATACGACGTGAAAAATCCGCGAAAAAGAGAAGCCGGAATTGGCGTCTCTATTTGAAGGATTACCTTCGGTCAAGAATTTCCTGAATGGAAACAGGGTCGATCACGACGAGGTTCATGCTGGCGCGCAGTTGAGCGATCTGATCAATGTAAGTCTGACGTTTGTCGGCTTCACTGTTCAAAGTACAGTTAGCAGCCCTTTTGGTCAGATCCTCGATAAGATCACAAATATGCTTGTCGGCAGAATTAGTCATAACAACTCTCCTTGGTTAGGGTTTATTCTCATTATAACCCCTGAAATATCCGCGAACTACGTTACTAATCTTATTGACTCCAGAGAAAGAACCATGCTATTATTGGCGAGGAGCTCCGCATTGAAAAGATAAACCCCTGGAGCAACCTCCTCATTTACGCCTCCTGTACTCACAAGCAGAGAAAATAAATAGGAATCTCGCTCAGTTGGCGGATACCGAAGTGTGTAGGCTCCCCATCCTTCGTCGGCAACCACGACGACAAGCGGGGCTTGTTTTGCATTGATTAGCATACTGCTCCTTAAAAGAAAAAGGAAAACCCATGTGGGTTCTCCTTGGATGACTACTTAGTGGCATCCATTTCGGGGGCGACATACTCATCGTAGAACTCCATCCACTCTAGAGTAATCTTGTACAGGGCGACACCGCCTGCGGTAGCGAGGGCAGTGGCGACGCCGTACTTGATCTTATGAGTGGAAAGATGCTCAGCGATAGCTTGAAGCTTATCCTTCATGATGATTCCTTTCAGTAGGGGTCTCATTACAGTCCATGAAATCTGCGCGAAGGAACAAAAAAAATGAGAACCTGGGTTTCAGATTCTCATTCGAATACTACGCAGATCGCATCTCGCGAACGAAGATCCAAATAAGCCACAGGCCTCCGGTGACGACAGTTAGAGTAGCGTCGACCAGAAACTTGGCAAATCCATAGTTCTTCTTCATGGGATTTCTCCTTAGTAGGGGTTCATTATAACCCCTGAAATTCACGCGAATGCGACCAAGTATCTAAGTTTCTCTACGAGTCAATATCTATTAGTTTATGGGTAACTTCCCCCGGGATTTTTTTACACTACAAAAAAGAGAAGCCGTGTATTGTGCACGACTCCCCTTTCGATTTCCTGTTGGGGCGGTGTTACCGAGGCTTTATGAGGAAGCTAAGCGCCTTCGTTTTGATCACGTTTTCGTTCTCGTAGCGGGCGATCCAGAGGACGCCGAAGATATTTGCAGCCACGACGAGCGCAGTGTCCGCACTGATTCGCTGAGGATGTTCTTCCATCTTCAGCTTATGCAGTTTGGCAATGCGCTCGACGAGGTCTCCATACTCTTCGGACGTCTTATCCAGACGCTCCAGCGTTTCGAGCGCGGACATAATTTCAGCGTCGAGCTTAGCACCAGTTTGACTCTTGGTAAACATACGGTTCCTTTCGTAGGGTCTCATTATAAGCCATGAAATGGCCGCGAAACCGCTACAAAGCCCGTAGTTTAGGCTTCCTCTTCACTTTAAATCGAATCTCTTGCTTGGTGGCCAACTCCTCTGGCGTGTGATCCAGCTCGAGACGCATACTTGTCTCTCCCGTCTCTGCTTCTTCAACGACCAAGTCACCATGCCCAACGTGCTTGCCGTACTTCACTTGCGAAATATTCAAGAACAGTCCAAGAACTAGATCTATCGCCAGGATAATGCCGACGACATTGGCTGTTTCCCCAAGCCCCAGGATTCCCGACAAAATATAGTACAAAGTACCCACTGCAGGCAGAAAGAGCTGGGCGAACCATTTTAGCCAGTCGTACCGCTTACCTGTGATCATGTATGAAGTCCTTTTTAGGTAATGACCGACAAGGTTGGGTAAGCGCGTTCACCTGTGTTGTCTTGAGCCCGGATGTACTCAGTTACACGAGCCTTCTGGATGATGCCTGTGAGACCCTCAAGTTCGAGAATATCGCCTAGTCCATACTCTGTCCCAAACACATACTCGTTGGCTCGAGATACCTCACCGTCAATGGCTCGGATATAGTTGTGATTCGCCATCGCATCCTTGGCATTCTGCGCCCGGAAGGCGGTGATATCTGTCGGGCCTACCACGGTGTATTCATATGCACCGCCATAGTTAGAGCGAGAAAACAGTGCTCCTCCGCTCCCACTGACGCCACCACCAAAACCACCCGATCCAGTTTCCTTGTGCCCAACCGGTTCACCTTCAGCATCGGTCACCATAACCCGACGGGCATGACCAATCGGAGGATTTGCCGGATCCTCGTAGTGAACGGAGATAGTATTCTGGTAATTGACGTAGACAACGTTCTTGTATCCGTCAATCGACCGAATTTCCTTGAGTCCCGTAAGCGACTCCATATCCGGAGATAACCGTAGAAGCGGTACCACATCCTGAGTACTGGTCCGGTCTACTCCGCGATAGGTAGTGAACTTCAGAACGTAGCCCAGCACGGGATCAGCGGATTCCAGATATAGAGACATACCTACGCCATTGTCTTCAGCCAACTTAGCCAGAACGCTGTACAACGGCCCTACCGGAACGGTCCAGCGCTGCGCGGTGCCGGTATGGTCAATACCACCTATCTCAAGCGCCGGGATTTTGTCGTCTGTCCAGTTCAGATTGAGATTACCCCACGGTGATCCGGTAAATGGCACCGGATTGATAACCATTTGGTCTACCCGCTCAGCTATAAGCTCGCCGAGCTTGGCTGAAGGAACGTTGAGATCGCCAATGGGTTGAGCCGAGTCGTTAGTTCTCGTCCAGTGCATCCGCTCGTCTAAATATGCCAGCAAGGTCTTGCCGACTACGGTCAGCTGTTTGTTCTCAATGGACTGAGTCTGCAGCTCCATGATCTCTCGAGTTCCGGACAAGCCCAAATATGTGCCCTCGCGCAGCATGTCGAGGTATTCTGGATAGGCTGGAACCACGAGCTGTACTTCTCCGGCCGAGGAATAGCGCTCAGTCCAGATGATCGATGAGAATTCGTCAACGACCGCGTCAGGCAGAAAATTTTCGGTCAGCGTATACAAGTCCATTTACAAGCCACCGAACCGGGTGAAGAACGCCAGTGTCCATTTCTGTTCATCTTCATTAGCTGCTACGGAAACCAGATTCTCACCGGGTACCAATTCGGGCCACTGACCGGTCATACGCTTAAGCAAGTTGGTAACCGCGCCATCAGCAATGGCCTCGTACTGGACACGCTTCCTGCCTTGGACCGAAACCATCTTGAACGATTGCAGAGTATTCACCGTGACTGGAGTAACCGTGAGTTGCTTAACTCCATCCGGGTTCTCGACTCGAATCGTGATGGGCCCGGTGTAAGTCGGGTTCTCCACCGTACGATCAACACGAAGCTCAAACCCGGTGGGAACCGTGCCCACATAGTCAACCACCATTTGGTTACTACCATCATCCACCGTATTGGTAAATATGTTGGTATCAATCTCGATAAAGTCTGGCCGTGGATTGATAACCGAAATCTGTACCTCAGGATCTTGGGAGAACATGTTGGGCTCGAACGACTCGATGTAACCCTCAATATCTGTGGTAGGCAACTCATCCGAGAAGATACGCAGCTTGCACCACTGTTGAGGCATAAAATATGCATAGAGCAGTTGACGCAAGCCCGAGATTGTCTGCACGGCCCAATCCGGATTGAGTCCCAGCGTGAGGACGATATTTCGCTTACCAGTTGATGAGCCTTGAAACGTCTCGCCTCGAGATACGCCTGACGGGACAGTCGTGATCTCCGCTTTGACGGGGCCGAGGCCGTCGATGTTCCGGATTTGCACCGGATCGTCGCTTGGCATGAAGCCGCCCAGCGACAACGCAGGAGCCGGTCGCAAGGCATAAGCCTGAATCTTCGTGATCATGCCGCTTCATACCCCCTTTCAAAAAGTTTGGTAGGATCGACCCCCCGGGGATTTTTAGTCTCCCGAGGGGCCGGTCTTTGGTTATGACGCCAAACCTAGAGCGGACTTGAGTTGCCCGAGCTGGTTCTTGGTCTGGCGATAGATTTCGACGTCCGACAGCGATTCGGGCGAATAGTTATTCTGCTCGAAATTGAACATCGTTCCACCCGTAGCGGTGGCTGCGGCAGTATCTCGAGAGGCGGAGACCTCCTGAGACGTGGAGGAGGCCTGCCCGAATGAGGTTCCGGCTGAGATCGTCGCGTCGCTGGTGAGATTACCCAAACCGGCCGCTTCCTTGCGCACTTGAGTTAGATCCAATACCGGCGTGATAGTTATATCCGACGAGATCTCAGAGTTCAGTATGTCGGAAAGCTGTGACAGACTGCCGGACATTGCCGACGCTGCCTCGTCTCCAACATTCGCTGCTGCGTCGGCCACAGTTGATGTAGCCATTTGCAGTCCTTGCACCACACCCTCCGCGGCGAACTTGCCCATTTCGGCCATGACTCGCGACGGGGAGCGAATACCGAGTTGACGCTTGATGGACTTGACCATTGCCTTGGCAATCTCGTCCATCTGGTCCTGAATAGCAGCTTGCTTCTGCTTGAGACCGTCCACCAGACCTTGGGCAGCGTTGACACCGGCCTGATAGAGATTGGCGGAGGCATCCTGAGCCAGCTTGGTCGAGGTATCCAGCAGTTGCTTGTCAAGTGCGTTGATCTGATCGACTGCCGACTTGCCACCCTGAAGAAGCTGCGTGGCAAAGTCCTGATCTTTTATACCTTCGCTCAGCAGCCTCTGGTAGGTCGCATCATCAAGACCCAATGCCCGCAGCTTCTGGAGTGTTTCCATGAACTTCTGCGTGGCAGCGATCTTATCGGCCAGGGCCTTCTTGTACGCGGCCACCTGATCGATTTGCGCCTTCTTCTCGGCTTCTTCCCGATCCTTGCGTGCCTTATCGGCGCGCTCTTGGGTGGTAAGCGCAGCCTCTGCCATAGCGGCGTCCATAAGGGCACCAATATCGGGCAGAGTGTTGTACTGATTACGAGTGGACTCGATGAAGGAATCTCGAGCTTGGGTGATCCTGTCGAGTTCCTGCTTCGCCTTATCCAGATTTGCCGTGACTTGATCGAAACTAGAGGCCAGACCAATCAGTTCTCGCTTCTCATCCCTGAGATTGTTCATGAGACTTCCGGCCGCTTGCTTGGCAGAATTCAGCAACGCAGTGTTGTCGCGAATATCCTGGGCAATGGCCGCAATGGCTGTCTGACTGGGGTGTTCCTTGTCCAGTTCCTCTTTAAGCTTGGCCCGATCTTCCGTGATCTGAGTTTTGAACTTGTCGGTTTGTTCTTTGAGCTTGCCCTTGAGTGCTACGAACGCATCATCAATACGCTTATGTGCTTCGGTCCGGTTATCTATGGCTCCGGTCAAACCGGTAATGAACTCCTTACCCAGGAAGCCACCAATAACCTTGGCGTCCCCACCCTCTCGGATCAGTGCCTGCAGAGCCTGACGCATAGTCATATGCACAGCAGGCATGGAATGGATGATACCGTCGGCGTAACCCTTCATGGTGTTCACACCAATCTCGTGGAACACCTTCGACGGTGAGGAAATACCCAGAACATCCTTGGCCCAACCCGGCAGCAGATTAAACACCTTCTCCAGGGCCTTTCGTACCAAAGTGCCCATCTTGCCAAAGCCATCCATGATGCCTTCCATGATCGCTTTACCGATGTTGATACCGGCGTTGAACAGATCGTCATGGTTGTTGCGAATGGCGTCAGCAATTCCGTTCAGGAATCGAATCAGAGCCTTGAATCCGATATCGGCCAGTCCGGCCAAGCCATCGGCCAGATTATTCAAGAAGGTCCGGGCCACCTGAAGCGCCTTGGACTTGATTCTTGGAATGGCTTCGTTAAGTCCATCCAGGAACTTCACGATCATGTTTGCGCCCATGAGGACCAAGCGGGGAACGAGTCCGGCAATACCCTCGATGAGCTTGAGCACCAAATTCTGACCAGCGGTTATCACGCGTCCGACGTTCTTGGTCAGTTCAGTGATAAACCGGGTCACCATATTTGTGACCGCGACCACAACTCGAGGGATGTTGTTGGTAATGCCTTGCAGGAACGCCAGAAGAACTTTGGCACCGGAATCGACCAGCTGAGGTACATTAGCCGCCAAAGTGGTCAGGAACTTATTGATAATCTCGGAAACCTTGTTGGTTACCTGTTCAATGTTGTTGGATATACCATTAAGCAGATCCATCAACAGCTTAGCGCCTGCGGCGACAATCTTGGGCGTGTTGGTGACCAGTACCAGGAGAATAGAATCCACCAGCACACCGATGGCAATCGCCAACTTCGGAGCCGATTGGATGACAAACGCGATAAGCGTGTCAATCATCAACCCCAAAGCAACTAGCACCTTCGGTGCCAAGACTGCCAACTGATCGACAATTCCCAACAGACCCTTGATGAAATTAATTACCAAGGTCGGGATCATGGCTACAAACGCGGTCAACGCCGTAACCATTACGGCAATGCCCTTCCCACCTTCAGCCCCCAGAAGCGATAGAGCCTTGGCAAATATGAACACTGCTCCAGCGGTTAGCACGAACACTCCGGCCAGCGGCAGCAAAGCTATGCCCAGAGCGCTAATCGGACCAGCGGCCAGACCGCCAACCAAAGCCAGAGTACCGAGCGCCAATGCGATGGCCACCAAACCCTTGATGATGGTTCCCCACGATAGGGTTCCGAGGAAGGCCAGGGTCGGAGCCAGCACAGCCAAAGCTAGTGAAGCGGCCATCAAAGCAGCGGCGCCTGGAAGCGTTCCACTCATAAGAGTCAGACCACCAGCCAACACCAGCAGAGCTCCACCCATTCCGAGCAAGCCCTTGACCAGTGTCTCAATACTCAGATTGCCGAGAATGGCAATGGCTCCAGCAATAACCGTCATGGCCGCACCAACGACCAACAGACCAGCGGCAGTCAACGCAATGGTGGGTGGGACCAATGACACAGCCAACCCGATACCGGCGATGGCTGCCATCATGGTGCCCAAACCCTTGACGATGGTCTCGACATCCATACTGCCCATCGTCTTCAGGGCACCGCCAATCGCTGACAGGGCAATTCCCATGATAAGAAGCCCTGCGGCTGTCAGCGGCAGTGTGGCAGGCATCATGCTCACACCCAAAGCGATACCACCCAAGGCATCGACCAAGACGAACAGACCCTTACCAATATCTTCCCACTTCATCGTGG
>C688J35102_120989252_pt1 | contig 10566 bp, 5 predicted proteins | sample HopSoiMetagenom2_FD_35102 | JGI IMG/M metagenome (IMG submission 35102) | reverse complement strand
TGCGTGGGCGATTACAACAACGACGGGTTTGAGGACCTTTTCGTGACGTTCTGGGGACAGAATGTGCTGTATCGGAATAACGGGGACGGAACGTTCACAGACGTGACCGAGAAAGCGGGTTTGCTTCACCCTGAAACACGCTGGTGTTCCGGCTGCTCTTTCTTCCAGAGCACGGCAAATGGACGGCTGGATCTCGTGTTAGCAACTTACGTCGACTTCCATCCCGAGCGAACGGCGAAACCAGGCCAGAACCCGAATTGCAATTGGAAGGGAATCGAGGTGAACTGCGGGCCCCGCGGTCTAGCCCCGGGCCGGGTGTATCTGTACCGCAATAACGGGGACGGAACCTTTACGGACGTAAGTGAACCGTCTGGAGTTGCGAAGCTGTCGGGCAGCTACTGCATGACAGTAACGTGTGCCGACTTTTCGAATTCCGGCTCACAGGACATTTTCATCGCTTGCGACTCCACGCCAAGCTTCTTTCTCCGCAACAAGGGGGACGGAACGTTCGAAGACCTGGGCCTTGAGAGCGGCGTGGCCCTTAACGAGGACGGCATGGAGCAAGCGGGCATGGGAATCGGGATTGGTGATTTTAATCTCGATGGCAGGCTCGACATCTTCAAAACTCACTTTGCGGATGACACGAACATCCTGTACCAGAACGCCGGAAAGAACGCCTTCGACGACGTCACGATTCGTGCGAACTTGGGCGTGGAAGTCAGATACACGGGATGGGGCGCCGGGATCGTCGACTTGGATAACGACGGGTCTCCAGATCTGGTTCTCGTGACGGGCAGTGTTTATCCGGAAGTTGCGACTAAGTTGCCCGGTTATCCGTTGAAGACTCCGCGCGTCGTGTTTCGAAATCTCGGTAACGGCAGGTTTGAGGAGTTGATTGAGCAGGCGGGACCCGGCGTTGCGGCACAGCATTGCAGCCGGGGGTGCGCTTTCGGCGATTTCGACAACGACGGCGACATGGACATGGTGGTGGTGAATCTGAACGAGCCGCCGTCGCTGTTGCGTAACGACGTGACCGGCGGCGCCAATTGGCTGAAGGTTAGATTAGTTGGCGAGAAATCGAACCGTAGCGCGATCGGCGCGAGAGTCACGGCGCGCTATGCGGGTAAGATCCAGGCCCAACAAGTATTGAGCCAGGCCAGCTTTTACTCAGCCAATGACAAGCGGCTTCACTTTGGTCTTGGTCCTGCTGAAGCGGCCGACCTTGAGATCCACTGGCCCAGTGGTGTTAAAGAAACGCTCTCTAAGGTCCCAGCCAATCGACTTGTCACCGTGCGTGAGGGTGCCGGTTTGGTGAAATCAGAGTCCTTCCCGCTTCAGGCGCATGCCAGCGGCAAGTAGTGACTGCTCTTCCCAGGGTCTGCCAACTAACTGAACACCTACCGGCATCCCTGTGATCGATTTGCCAGCCGGTATGGCCAATCCCGGCATACCGAGCAGGTTGAACGTGGAAGAGGGTGACATGGCGGCGTGCAATTCCGGGCCACGCAACGTATGGTGGAACGGTGCCGTTACGGTGCAAACGGGGCAAAGAAGAATTGGATACTGTTCCATCTGCTCCAACAGCTTCGTCCGTATCTCATCGCGAGCGATCAGGTTTAGAACAATCTCGGCGGCGGTTGGTTTGGGCTGCTGAAGCGCTTCATACATCAGATCCGTACAGGACCAGTGGGCCTCATCCTCGCGTCCGCGAATCAGCTCGCGCATGAATGGAGCGAAGATGCGCTCGAAGAAAAACCACCAGAGTTCGCGCACTCGGTCGAATCCTTGGGGCTCGAAGACTTCAACCGCATAGCCCAAAATGCGGAACTTTTCAGCAGCGGCTTCGATGGCAGACCGAACGTCGGGATCGAGAGATACGTCTCCGAAGCCAAACCAAACACCAATTCGCTGGACGTCCGACGACGAGTAGGAGATGGGAACGGGTGCGGAGAACGGATCCCGCCAATCGTGTCCGGCAACGACCGAATACAACAGGGACACGTCTTCTACGGTCCGAGCCATTGGTCCGCCTACACCCAGCAGTCCTCCAGGATGAGCAATGGCAGGATAATGACCGGCGGCAGACACGCGGCCCGGAGTTGGCTTGAGACCCGCGATTCCGCAGTAATGGGCGGGAACGCGGATTGAACCTCCGCCGTCGCTGCCCATTCCTCCCGGCGAACAATTCGCTGCAATGGCTGCCGCTTCGCCGCCGCTCGAACCACCTGCCGTTCGCGTCTGGTCAAGCGGATGACTGGTGCGACCCGCCAGAAAGTTGTCGGTTTCGTAATTGTTGAGAAACTCCGGCGTATTCGTCTTTCCAAGAATAATGGCACCGGCAGCTCGCAGCCGTGCGACGGCAGTCGCGTCCCTCTCTGCACGATGGCCGAGACGAAGCCGGCTACCGCAAAGCGTGGGCTGTCCTGCAACGTCGAAACTATCTTTGATGGTGACGGGTATCCCGTGTAACGGAGGAAGGTCGTCGCTACGACTGAGTGCCTCAGTGGCTTGCCGGGCCGCCTCTCTTGCACTCTCCTCGTAAACGGCTACAAAGGTATTGATCCGCTCTCCGTCTTTCCGGATTTGCGCCAAATGTGCATCGACTAGTTCGGCTGGCGAAACCGTTCGTTCCCTCACGGCCTTCGTCATTCCGGTTAGCGTTAAGTAGTTGGGTGGGTTAGACAAGATAGGAGAGATGGGCGTCACGCTCGCGCAGCGCCTTCAGCGTTTCCTTCGCCAGTTCCCAATCGCCGACGATCGGGTATTCGAGGAGAGCGAGCGAGGCCAGAGACTCGGAGCCCGTCACGGCGGCACGGATCAGTGTGCGCTCATATGCCTTTACCGAAAGCACCAGCCCCCGCACCGATTCTGGGAGATCGCCTACTGGGCGCGGAACCGGGCCGCGATCGGAGACATCGCAGAGAACTTCCACGACGTCGTCATCGTTCAGGCCGTTGATGGTGCCCCGGTTTTGCACGTTCACGACTACCTGTTTCGGCTTCGAGGACGTAAGCCCGCGCATCACTTCCACCGCGATGCGGTGATACCCTGTCGCGAGATTGAAGGGATCTTCCTCTCTCGTTGATGACGAAAACGCGGACCCGGCTTGAGCCTCCAACTGCATGTAAGAACTGTTTCGCTGATTCAGGTAACGCCGGTACGTTTCTATGCCCGTCGGCGGGTCTTCGGTTTTTAACTGACGGAAGAGCGAGTCGTTCAGCTTTTCGAGTTCCTCACCTCGGGTGGCTCCCGCCTTCTGCTGGTTCTGATAGGCCCGGCGCTGGCTGTAATAGAAGAACAGGTACTCCGTCGGTATAAGCCGCAACGTGTGGATCAAATGCGGGTCGAACAGATCGGCTGAATAGATTCGTCGCAGCAGCGCCAAATCGTCCAACACACGATCGGTGATATCTTCACCCCGTAGCCGGATCCTGCTGATCCACCCCAAGTGATTCAGGCCGGCATAGTCGAAAGTCATGTCCTCCGACGCTTCGCCCAATGCCGACGCGATCTGGTGAAAAAGTTCCGCGGGGGTGTCGCAGATTCCGACCACCTTCACCTTTGTGTGCTGAGAGAGCGCTTGCGTGACGATACCGGCAGGATTGGTGAAGTTGATGAACCATGCATCGGGCGCAACCGCTTCGACCAATTTGGCTTGCTCGAGAATCGCCGGTACGGTCCGCAGTGCCATTGCCGCACCTCCGGGTCCTGTCGTCTCCTGACCCGCAAGGCCGTGTTCGATTGCGATTCGCTCGTCACGGGCTCGCGCCGTAATCCCGCCGACGCGAATGCTATTCAGAACGTAATGTGTGCCCTCGAGCGCCTTTCTGAGATCCGTTCCGGCTTCGATCGCCGGGCACCGAGGCGAGCGCCGCGAAACCTCACAGCAGAGGCCTGCCATGATGTTTAATCGTTCGGCGTCGACGTCGAACAGTGTGATCTGGTCGATGCCAATATCTGATTGCGCCTCCACGAGCCCATGGATGAGCAGCGGAGTACGGACTCCGCCGGCTCCGATCACGACGACCTTATGCATGCTGCAACCTCTTGAGCTCGCGTTCTATGTCGGCGGGCCGTGGAAATCCAGTGATGCCGCCGTATGCGAGCGTGGAGAATGCCCCGCAGATGTTGCCCTGCAGAAGGCAGTCCTCGGGGCTCTTTCCGGCCAGCCAAGCTTCGAGAAACCCGGCGTCGAAACAGTCGCCCGCGCCTGTCGTATCAACCGGCTTCACATTCGGAGGCCTCGCAAATACTCTCGAGCCTCTGGACGAAAACGCCGAACCCTCGCTGCCCAGCTTCAATGCCACGCCGGGCACGCCCGCGGCTTCGAACTGTTCAAGAATCGCGGTCGCGGTCTTCTCTCCAGTGAGCTTTTGCGCTTCCGCTAAGTTGGGGAAGAAGATGTCGACGTTCCGCAGGATGGGCACCACTTCCGGATGGTTCAACCAATCCTCACGCCAGCCCACGTCGAGCGAAATGGTGGACCCTTTCCGGTGCAATGCCGTGCAGAGTTCGATCGCATTCGAAGGCAAAGGTGCGTAGGCCAGATGCACATGCTTGGGCGGCACCCATTCGGCGTCGTGGACGGCTTCAAGCAACGATTCCTCTAAGGCGAAGTTAGCGCCCTGATACGAAAGGAAGGCACGATCGTGGGCGGTAGTCGCAACCACAGTGATTGCCGTCGGTTCTGTCGGATGCGTCCGTACTTGCGTAACATCCACGCCTTCCGCTTCCAAGCGATCCCGCACCCAATCTCCCGACTCTTCTCCTACGAGGCCGAACACACCACATTGGACCTGGAGTTTGGCGAGTCCAGACGCCGTTATCGGCGTTCCCCCTCCAATTTCTCGCGAGAATCGGCTGGCGAAAACTTCCCGCCCCGGCTCCGGAAGCGAATCAAATCCGCTTAGAAGCAGATCCACGTAAATCTCTCCGGCCACGAGTACATCGATCATGCCGCGAGCACCCGCCGGTCTTGAAACGGCCATTCGCCTTTGCGGCGCGCCCGCCACATGTACATGAGTACACCTATGATGATGAGCAGAAAACCGCCAATGACGTAAACAAGTCCGCTTGCGATCAGGATGTAGATCCATCCAATGAATGCGATCGAACCTGTGAGGTAAAAAAACGGCATCTTGAAGGGCCGTTGAATGTCCGGCCGATATTTCCTGATCAGAAATAATCCGACGATCTGAGCAATGAATTGCACCAACACCTGGATAACGATCAATGCATTGATGAGCACCTCCAGGTTCAGGAAGCAAGCGAGCGCGGAACAAATCCCCATGAAGACCAGCGAGAAAGTGGGGAATCTACCCGTCGGATGTAAGCGCGCGAACTGCCGAAAGAAGCGCCCCTCCGAAGCGGCCGCGAACGGTACGCGGGAATAGCCTAGCAGCAATGCAAACAGTGACCCGAAGGTGGTCCAGAGTATGAGGATGGTGGCGAACTGTGCGGCTCGCAAACCATACAATCGCTCCATAAAGGTCGAAACGATGGAACTGGATCCCATTGCTTCGCGCCACGGGACAACGCCAATGATCGTGATGTTCATCGTTAGATACAGCGTGGCAACTACGACGACGGAAGTGATGATAGACCAGGGGACCGTGACAGATGGACGCTTCACTTCGCCCGCAAAGAAACAGACGTTGTTGTAGCCGCCGAAATCGTACATGGCAATGAGCGTCGCTCCTCCTATACTCCAGAAGAGAGTTCTGGATGGGACGAGAGAGCCCGGTGCGAAGTCGAACGCGCGATGGCTATCGAAGTTCATGAGACCGGCAAGCGAGATCCACCCCAGTGTTCCCAGAACCACGGACCACATGATTACGGAAAGCCTCCCGACAGAACGGATGTCGCGATAAAGAAGCATGGTGATCAGGGCGCAAGCTGCAATCCCGATCGCCTTCTCATCCCAAAATGAGATGTTAGGGATCAGATATTTGAGGTATTCAGCGAATCCGATTGCCCCGGTTGCAACGGACAGGGGCGCGAGGAAAATGACCTGCCAAATGAAAAGGAAGCTCATGAGCCGACCCAGGCCGTTCGGGCCATACGCTTCCGACAGATAACGGTAAGAACCGCCGGTACCCGGCATAGCTGATCCCAACTCCGCCCATACCATGCCGTCGCACAGCGCCACAATGGCCCCGATGATCCAGCCGAATAAGGCAATCGGCCCGTTCGCTTTCGTCAGGAGAAGGGGAATGGTGATAAACGGTCCGACCCCAATCATCTCCAACATGTTGGCCGCGGTAGCTTGAAGAAATCCGATGCCGCGTATCAGTTGTGGCTCAGTGGAGTTGGGCAAAGTTATAGGGTATGACACAGCCGTTTTGCGAACTGCGATTGGTATAGCCCTGTTCGCCTCATTTGCGTTGGCGCAAGCGCAGCTGCAAGAGGCTTTAACGCTCACGCGAGCAGGGCGATTTACCGAAGCGAGAGAGGTCATCAGAGGCGTAGCCGCGCCCGCGGCCGTTCCGCAGCAGATCGCGTACCATCGACTGAAAGCTGCGATCGCCGCCGGTTTACACGAGAACGGCGACGCTGCGAACGAGATGGAAGCGGCGCTTGCGTTAGCCCCGGAAAACCCGTCGCTGATTCTGGCGACGGCCGTCTCCGAAGAGCAGGCCGGACATCCGGAGAAAGCGATCTCTCTGGTGTCGAAGACCGACGGCAGAGCTGAAGCGAAGGCCTTACTGGGCGGATTGCTCGAGAAACAAGGGCGTCACGCGGAATCGATCAGGGCTTATCAAGACGCCATTCGTCTGGATCCCCGGCGTGAAACGTTCCGGGCGGCACTCGGCAAGGAATTGATCGCACTCGGAGCATTCGACCAGGCGAACGCGGAGCTAGCGGATTCACTCCGCGAGTTTCCGAAGTCGGCCCCGCTGCTTACGCTCTTAGGCATTCTCCAGTACTCCGGAGGGCAGCCAGAGAAAGCGAACAAAATTCTCTCGCACGCGATTCAGGCTGACTCTAAATATCAGCCGGCCTATATTTCGCTCGCCCGCATGGCCCTCGAATCAGCCGGTACGCCCGCCAAAGACGAGATTGCAACTCTATGTGGCTGGGACACCATTACTTGTAGCGCCCTCGAACTGCGCGTGGCACGCGACGACAATGACAAACAATTAGAAGAGCGCGCGGTTGCCGTGCTTCGTGCCGCTCCGCCTGACAATGGGACGGCGGCATGTGCATTAGGCCAGGCGTACGCTTGGAATGACCAGCCCGAGCAGGCTCGTCCCAAGCTGGAGAGCTGCGTAAGACTGGATCCTACACCGCAGAACCACTACAAACTTGCTCAGGTCTACCGAAAGTTGGGTGAACCGGCATTGGCCCAGGAGCAACTGGCAGCAAGAAGCAAACTGCTGAAGGCTCTATCGAACCAGACTGCCAAGGCGGCCGATTCGTTGAAAGCGCTCGAGACGAAAATCAAGTAGCCGCTTCCGGTACTTCCCACGGTCCAATTTAGGCCGTGATTTATTTACAGGACTGCCGTTTTATGCTACGATTCCGCAACTGGTTTCGTATCTCCAACTTGGAGGGAGAATATCTATGCTGCGGAGAAACAAAAGTTCTTTCGCGCCCACAAAAGTTGTTCGCGCCTTACTTTGCTTCTTAGCCGGCTGTTTTCCTCTCGCGGCGCAGATCGACACTGGCTCCATCGTAGGCACCGTCCGGGATGCGAGTGGGGCTGTCGTTTCAAATGCCACTTTGACGGCCACGAACACTGCGACCCAGATCGCACTCTCAACGAAGAGTAACGAGAGTGGCCAGTACCAGTTCACAGCTGTTCGCGTGGGCACTTATTCGGTGAAAGCAACCGTGCCCGGGTTTAGCTCGCAGGAATTCCCGAAGGTGCAGGTGGACGTGCAGTCGCGGCCATCGATCGACTTCAATCTCCAGGTGGGCAATGTGACGCAGACCCTGGAAGTGAAGGAGCGAACGCCGGTCCTCGACACGGAAACATCGGATGTGGGAGGAGTGGTCCACGCGCAACAGATTGTGGATCTGCCTCTGAACGGCCGTCGATATTCCGATTTGGCATTACTCGAGCCTGGTATCCAGCGGAACCTGACGAACACAAACAACACAGCTCCAGACCGCTTCAGTTCGAACGGGAATCTAGAAACACAGAACTACTTCGCCCTGGATGGGGTGGACAACAACTCGGGATCCACCAATCTGCAGGAAGGATCGGTACAAGCGGTGCAGCCGCCGCCAGACGCGCTGCAGGAATTTCGCGTCCAAACACGTACCTACTCATCCGAGTTCGGAACCTCTGCCGGAGCAGTCATCAATGCAACGATCAAGAGCGGCACGAACGGGTTCCATGGAGACGTTTGGGAATTCTTACGCAACAGTAAGCTCGACGCTAATACTTTCTTCAATAACCTGAACGGCGTGCCGCGTGGGCATTTTAGCCAGAATCAGTTCGGTGGCGCTATCGGCGGCCCGGTCATCAAGAACAGAACGTTCTTCTTCTTCGATATGCAGAATTTCACCAGCAGGCGCGCGACCACGGTATTCTCAACCGTTCCGACGCCGCTGATGAAGGCGGGCAACTTCACCGAACTCAGTGCCGCGCTACCCACGTCCGTGCCGTCACAGGCGGGCTGCATCAACGGGAAGATCATTGCGCCATCCTGTCAAGATCCCACCGGCCTCAAGCTGCTTAACCTTTATCCAAATCCGAACGTGCCCTCGGCCGTTGCTCGGCAGGGTATCGCGGGAAGTTGGACGGCCGGAAATAATTATCAGTATCAGTATTCGGTCCCCACCGATACTTACTCGTACGACATCCGCATCGATCACAACATCAATGCCAATAATCGGATCTTCGGCCGGTACAGCAATTACACCGTAGATCGCCAGGATCCGCCATGGACCTCGAATCCCATCGCTGGGAACGGGAACTTCGCCACGCAGTACCACATTCGCGGAAAGTCTGTCGCGCTCGGCTGGACGGATGTGATCTCTCCCTCAGTCCTGAACGAACTGCGTGGCGGATTTAGCCGGGACAACGCACATAGTGATCCGCTTGGATTGACGGTTGGCACGTCCAATGCCGCGGACTACGGATTGACTGGAATTCCGGCGGGCCCGTTCGCAGCTGGTATCCCGCCAATCAACATAAGCGGACTGCAGAGGCTAGGTACGTCTCCGTGGCGCCCACAAGTTCAGATCGCCCAGGTCTGGCAATTGCTCGATACTGTCAGCTGGCTGAAGGGCTCGCACAGTATGAAATTCGGTTTTGAGCATCGCCACACGAGCGACAACTTCCTCGATGCGCAGTCACTGCAGGGCCAGATCACCGCCACGGGTATCTACACCGGGAACAACGGATCGGGAATTCCGGATTTTCTTCTCGGCGACGTGAGTACCGCATCTTTTACGACGCCTGCTGTTGTTCACAATTACCGGATGGCCTACAACTTCTTCGCACAGGATAGCTGGCGGGCCGGTAAGAACCTCACGATCAACTACGGGATACGGTATGAATTGTTCTCACCGATTTTGAACCACCAGAATGCGCTTGCAAACTTCACGGCGGCAAACGGCGGCGGGTTGGTTCAGGCGAAAGACGGTGATTGGGCGTCGCGATCTCTGATTCAGCCGGATAAAAATGACTGGGCTCCTCGCATCGGCTTCAGCTACCAGGCTACCGAGCGAGTCGTGTTGCGCGGCGGGTACGGAATCTTCTACCAGCATGACGTCAGAATCGGCTCAGAAAGCGTCCTGGGCGAGAATCCTCCGTTTTTCCTGGATCAGTCCGTATCACAATCGTTTCCCAGCACCACGCCGGTTTTCCAGTTGAAGAACGGTTTCCCTACTTCGCAGTTCGGGACCAGCTTTGTGGACCTAACGAAGCTCCAGATTCGGGCTCAAGATCCGAGTCAACGGACTCCTTACGTCCAGCAAACCAGTTTCGGACCACAACTTCAATTAAGCTCTTCCACCGTTCTCGATATTTCCTACGTCGGGAATTTCGGCCGGAAAGGAAATCGATTAAGAAACGCCAATCAGGCTCTGCTGACAGGATTCAGTCCGACTGGAACACCCCTCATCCGGTTTCCTTATCCCAACCTGAACACGAGCCTGACTACACTCAGCGGCAACAATCACGCTTTCCTGGAGTACGCAACCAACGACGGCAACACCAACTACAACGGACTTTTGGTTTCGTTACGTAAGCGTTTCGACAAAGGTCTCGGGTATGGAATCAGCTACACCTGGAGCAAGAACTTCTCCGATTACGTGGACAACCTAACTGGTGGTTCGACGCCTGCGTATGCCTATAACTACAGTCTGGAACGGAGCTTCTCGCCTTTCGACACCACTCACCGCCTGGTCGGCAACGTGGTTTGGAACCTGCCCATCGGAAATGGCGGATTGATCCTCAATAATGGCGGCACCACCAGTCGACTGATCGGCGGGTGGCAGATCAACAGCATCGTGAGCCTCCAAACGGGTACGCCATTCACCGTGACAGCCAGTGACTTCAGCCAGACCGGCGGCAGCCACGCAAGCAGGGCGAGTTGCATCGGGAACCCATAT
>C688J35102_120989253_pt1 | contig 10576 bp, 6 predicted proteins | sample HopSoiMetagenom2_FD_35102 | JGI IMG/M metagenome (IMG submission 35102) | reverse complement strand
TATGCCGCGTTCTTGCTGGGACTCGACCAGTCAGTCGGAAAGACATTACAAAACCAGTACCTCCGCGGCCGGGAGTGGCAATTTGGCTGGTATGGGCGTGATCGCTGGCAGGTAAGTCGAAAGCTGACGGTCGATCTCGGGCTGCGGTATGAGCTGTATCCGCTCGTGCAGCGAGATCACACAGGTTTGGGTCGCTTCGATTTGAATACCGGCAACATCATCATTGGCGGGGTCGGGAACATTCCCGAGGACGCAGGTGTTGCGGTGAGCCACAAACTGTTTGCTCCACGTGCCGGTTTGGCGTATCGCGTGTCGGATTCGACTGTTATTCGCATGGGATATGGAATCAGCTACGACCCTTTGCCGATGTCGCGTGTATTCCGCGATCCCTATCCGCTGACGATTCCACAGAGCTTTGTTGGGGCAAATTCGTACACACCGTACGCGTCTGTTTCAGCAGGCATCCCGCCCGTCACGGTACCTGATTTAACGACGGGGGTTGCCCCCGTTCCCCCGTCGACTGTCATCAGTCGCAGCCCGTTCCCGGGCCTGCTGCACCGAGGTTACATTCAGTCCTACAACTTCACAATCGAAAGACAACTTCCGGGCGCGTTCCTGGTGAGCGCTGGATTTGTGGGCACGGCCACAACCCATCAGTTTGTCGATCACGAACTCAACTACGGTTCTCCCGGAAGCGGAACGGCGGGCCTTCCATTAAACGCGACGCTACACCGCACGGTCTCAACTTTATTTGAAGATGGTTGGTTAAGCTCACACTACAATTCCTTGCAATCGGCTTCAACCGCCGCTTCACCGGAGGTTTACTCATCAAGGGTGCGTACACTCGTTCGAAGGCCATTGATATGGCCGACGACGACGGACGTGTAGGCCTGTTGTTCAACTACCCTCCGGCGATCGCGCGCAATAGGGCCGTTGCCGGATTCGACATCCCGAACAACTTCCAGATCGGGGGCGTGTATGAGTTGCCGTTCGGCCCAGGAAAGATGTATCTGCAGCACGGAGTGGCTGGACACGTATTCGGTGGCTGGCAACTGAATGGAACTTTTGCGGTCTATTCAGGTCTTCCGTTTACCGTGACTGCGTCGGGAACTTCGCTCAACGCACCGAACAATACCCAGACCGCCGACCAGGTCCTTCCCACGGTTGCACAGCTCGGCGGCATCGGGCCGGGCCATCCGTACTACGATCCCAACGCCTACGCACCCGTGACGGCGGTTCGATTTGGCACATCCGGCCGCAACACCTTGCGAGCCCCGATGACGATCAACACGAATCTGAGCATCTTCCGTACGTTCCCTATAAACGAGCGGATACACCTCCAATTCAGAGGTGAATCCTATAATCTCTCAAACACGCCGCACTTTCTTGCGCCTAACGCCAATGTCTCCGCCGGGAACTTCCTGGTTATCACGAGCGCGAACACCGATCAAAGACAATTCCGGTTCGCGTTGAAGCTGTCGTTCTAAGTGTTAGAAGGAAAAAGGCGATCGACGATGAGAAGGAAACTCTGTTGTAAACCCTCTCCTTTTGTCTGTTTTCTGATGATGACGGCTTCGTCCCTAGCGGCGGGATCCGGCTTCGATGGTAGCTGGGACATCACAGTCCCAAAAGAGCCGCATGGCCGTGCATGGTGGCTTAAAATAGAAGGCGCCAATAGCGCGAAGCCGTCGGGTGAATTCATCAGCGCCTTCGATGGAAACCTGAATCCGATTGAAGAAATCAGAATCACCGACGACCGGCTGGTATTCGGGTTTCGACCAAAATCACGCTTCGCTGGCGGTGAGAACGGGACTCGCCACCTGATCTATTCGGCCAAGCTTTCCGGAGGCGAACTTCACGGCACATATCAAGTGGAAGGCCAGCCGGGGCCGCCTTTGGAATGGACTGGTGTTCGTGCTCCGGTCATTCGCGACATTGACGACGGATCGTGGCGTCCGGGTGCAACAGTCGAACTATTTGATGGAAAAAGTCTCGCCGGTTGGCATCTGCAGGAGCCAAACCTGGGTGGGGGATGGTCTGCGGAGAGTGGCGTGCTCAAAAGTTCGGGGAAGGTCAGCAACCTGGTCTCCGACCGGCGATTCTGGAATTTCAAGCTTCACCTGGAGTTTAAAGTTCCGGAGGGCAGCAATAGCGGCGTCGGACTTCGCGCACGGTACGAAGTCCAGATCAAAGGCGACCACGGCGCTCCACCCGACACTCACAGCACAGGGGCGCTTTACAGCCGGATCGTGCCCAGCAAAGACGCCACGAAACCCAACGGTGAATGGCAGACGTTTGATATCCGCCTGATCGGACGGCAAGTCACAATTGTCGAAAACGATATCACGATCATTGACAAAGGGATGATCGAAGGCCTGACAGCCATGGCCACTGACCCAAACGAAGCGGAGCCCGGACCGATCAGCCTCCAGGGCGATCACGGGGCCGTTGAGTTCCGCAACATAACAATCACTCCATTGGTTCACTAAGCGATGCCGAGCAGAATAACCCAAATGATCCGTTCCTCCCGTCGCGAATTCATTGGAGTGTCAGCGGCCGCGCTCGGATTGCCGGCAATAGCGTCCGCCATCGACTCGAAGATCGCGGGTGTCCAGATTGGCGCGCAGTCGTACAGTTTCCGCGACCGGCCTTTGGACGAAGTGGTATCCGCGATGGTAGAGATCGGGCTCAGTGAATGCGAGTTGTGGCAAGGGCATGTGGAGCCGCGCAACAAGTCGCCGGAGGCGAGGGAAGAATTGCGAAGATGGAGAACGACTGTTCCGTTCGACTTTTTCAAAGACATCAGACGCAAGTTCGATCGTGCCGGGATCCAACTCAGCGCGTACAATTACAGCTTTCGTGATGACTTCACTGACGGAGAGATCGAGCGGGGCTTCGAAATGGCTCAAGCTCTCGGCGTGACAGCTCTGACTGCATCTTCCACAGTGTCAGTCACAAAACGCGTTGCTCCGGTAGCGGCGAAATACAAGATGATGGTCGGAATGCATGGGCACGATAATCTGGCTGATCCGAACGAATTCGCGAAACCGGAGAGTTTCGAAACTGCTATGCGCGAATCCAAGTGGATCGGCCTGAATCTTGACATTGGACACTTCACGGCAGCCGGATACGATCCGCTACCGTTCCTCGAGAAGTATCACGACCGTACCGTCACAGTGCATATCAAAGACCGCCGGAAGAACCAAGGTCCCAATGTGCCTTGGGGAGAGGGCGATACACCGCTCAAAGCTACGCTCGAATTGCTGAAGCTCCGGCAATGGAAAATTCCGGCCAACATTGAATACGCTTACAAAGGCGCAGATACCGTCGCGGAAGTAAGAAAGTGCTACGACTATTGCAAAAGCGTACTTGGATCGTAACAACCAATTTCAAAATCCGAAAAGAAGAATCATGCCCATAAACCGTCGCAATTTCCTTCACAACACGGGGGTTATTTCCGCCCTGGCACTTGCGAAAGAAACTCAGGGACAAACCGAATCGAAGCCGGTCGCAGCCAATGATCGTATCCAGATTGGCTGTATTGGCTTCGGCATCCAGGGCCAAAGTGACATGCGGACGTCTGTTGCCATTCCGGGTGTACAACTGGTGGCCGTTGCCGATGTTTACGAGGGTCGTCTCACGCTGGCTCAGGAGCGGTATGGCAAAGACGTTTTCACGACCAGAGATTACCGGGAACTGCTTGCCCGGCCCGGTTTGGATGCCGTGATCGTGGCGACGCCCGACCATTGGCATGCTCGGATCGCATGCGATGCGATGAAGGCCGGCAAGGACGTCTATTGCGAAAAGCCGATGGTGAAAAAGGCCGAGGACGGACATTCGGTGATCGACACGCAAAAGACCACCGGCCGCATCCTCCAGGTAGGCAGCCAACGCGTGAGTTCCATCCTCTACGCAAAGGCCAAGGAGTTGGTCGCGAGCGGCGCAATCGGCGAAGTTCATATGATCGAGGCGTTCTGGAATCGCAACTCACCGCGGGGAGCTTGGCAGTATTCCATCCCGCCCGACGCTTCGGAAAAGACGATCGATTGGGAAAGGTTCCTGGGTAGCGCGCCAAAGCACGCCTTTGATCCTGTCCGCCTATTTCGTTGGCGAAACTATCAGGATTACGGCACCGGTATCGCCGGCGATCTCTTCGTACACCAGTTCAGCGGGATTCACTTCGTGATGAACAGCCACGGCCCACGCCGAATCTCGGCCATGGGTGGCACGTATTTCTGGAAGGATGGCCGTGATGTTCCGGACCTGATGATGGGGATGTTCGATTATCCGGAGACAGGTGCACATCCCGGCTTTCAGATCAGCTTGCGAGTCAATTTCGAAGCTGGCAGCGGGGAAGGTTCCGACTCGCAAGGGTTCCACTTCGTCGGAACCGAGGGCGTCATGAGCTTATCAGTCGGCAACTCTCTTACATTGTCGAAGCGTCCGCGCGAACGAGATCCGGGTACGACAGCGGAAACATTTTCCAAAGCAATGGCGCAGGCGATCCTGCAAGAGCACGACGGGAAATACCCCAAAGTTGAGCAGACAGCCGATAGCTTCCAGCCAGTGACACAAGAGGTCTTCCCACTCCCGCACGGATATGTCGAGCAGATGGACCATCACAAAAATTTCTATCGAGCCGTTCGGGAACGGACGCCCGTAGTGGAAGACCCGATTTTTGGCTTGCGTGCAGCCGGTCCAGCATTGATGTCGAACGTTTCGTACTTTGAGCGGAGGACAGTGCAATGGGATCCGGAAGCCATGAAGATGCTGAGCTGATGCCGAGTTCTTCGAAGACTGAGCTTTCGTTTATCCCTGTCCGTCTGGCTCTGGTTGGCATCACGACATGCGTGCTGCTTTGTGCGCAGGGGCGCGAGTACGGGCGCTCGATGCTGATTGCGCAGCAAGGGATCGTTGCAACCAGTCAGGCGCTGGCATCAGAAGCGGGAGCGCAGATCCTGTCCCGCGGCGGATCGGCGGTGGACGCAGCGATTGCCGCGAACGCTGTTCTGGCCGTCACCGAACCGATGATGGACGGCATTGGTGGCGACATGTTCTGCCTTTACCGGGACGCGGCGACCGGCAAATTGACTGGACTCAACGCCTCCGGCTTCGCACCGCACGCACTTTCGCCGGAGTTCTTACGAAAAGCCGGCTACAGCGTCATGCCTACCAAAGGCATTCACTCCGTCACCGTACCGGGCGCGGTGGATGGTTGGGCGAAGATGCATTCCCGCTACGGAAAGCTGCCCTGGAAGGATTTGTTTAACTCTGCAATCGCCTACGCGGAGCAAGGCTTTCCGGTCACCGAAATCATTCATGATTCGTGGATGGATCCGGTCAGCCTCGATAAGCTGCAGCCCGGAAAAGAATCTGAGCGCCTTTTTCTGCCCGATGGCAAAGTGCCGGAAATCGGTCAGATCTTCAAGAATCCCGGGCTAGCGAAGGCGCTGCGATTACTTGCCTTGAATGGCCCAAACGCTTTTTATAAGGGGGAGATCGCGCAGGCAATTCTCGCGACCTCCCAGCGTCAAGGCGGAACGATGACGGCAGAAGACCTGGCATCGTTCTCTTCCGAATGGGTTGAGCCCATCTCGACCGACTACCGCGGCTGGAAAGTCTATGAGCTTCCGCCGAACGGGCAGGGTATGGCGGCCCTTGAAATGCTGAATATCATGGAGACGCGTCCACCCACAACGGTCTCGCCACTCGATGCGGCAGAGATTCATCTGCGGATTGAGGCGATGAAGTTGGCTTACTCCGACCTGAGACGGTACGATGCAGATCCGCACTTCTCTCGCATTCCGGTTGATGTCCTGTTATCGAAGGACTACGCCAAGCAGAGGGCGTCTTTGATTAACATGCAACAGGCGAACTGCGGCGTAGTTTCGGGAAGAGCCATCAGTGGAGACACGACCTATCTGACCGTGGTCGACCGGAACGGAAACATGGTTAGTTGGATACAAAGCGTTGCCGAAGCCTTCGGATCCGGCGTTGCCGTGGAAGGAATGGGATTCGTGCTCCAAAACCGCGGCTTTGGCTTTACGCTAGAGGCGAATCACCCTGACGTTCTGGCGGGCGGCAAGCGCCCATTCCATACGATCATTCCCGCCTATATGGAGCGCGGCGATCAGCATATAACATTTGGCATCATGGGTGGTCCCAATCAGCCTCTTGCCCATGCGCAATTCGTGTCCGATGTGGTGGATTACGGCATGAATGTGCAACAAGCTTTGGATACGGCTCGCTGGACGAAACGCTCGGCGCAAGGTTGCGATGTTTCGATCGAATCCCGCGTTCCGCTGGACTCATTGCAGCGACTATCGGAATGGGGCCATGAGCTTCGCATTCGTCGAGGCTTTACTCTCGAAATGGGTCGCGGCCAAGCCATCCTGCGCGATACGAAGACTAAAACGAACTACGCCGGCTCTGATCCCAGAACCGACGGGGCAGCCACTCCCGAAAGTCCGGTGCAACGAGCTTTAGGCCAATGAGCACAGGCTACCAGTAGAGTTTTAAAGCCAGCTGCATTTGCCGGGGCGTGTTGTATTGGCTAGTGATTGCGCCAAAGCAGGTGCTACTGAGATTAGAGCATGTGGACGAAGGTGCAGCGAACACCACACGATTGAAGAGATTGAACGCCTCGGCACGAAAATCAAGTCGGAAGCGTTCGGTGAAGTTGAACGACTTTCCGAGGCTGACGTTTTCGTTCAGATTGGGGAACGACCGAACGAGAGGATTGTAACGAGTCGCATTCCCTAGAAGGTTGCGCGGCTGTGTTGGAAATGCGGCAGCACTCAGATAAGAGCTAGCAGCCGGATCGAAATTCCCAGTCCAGGTAGACTTCCAGTCATAGCTGCTGATGTAGGGGCGATTGGATCCGTTAAAGATTGGAAGCGGGGCATTGCGTATGACCCCGATTGGGAACCCGGTGGAGTAGATCTGAATTGCGCTTATGCGCCACCCTCCGAGCACCTGGCTCGCAACGCCGTGCGTCAGCCAGCGGCGTCCAACGCCGAACGGAAGTTCGTAGAGCGTATTGAACTTGACCACGTGTGTCTGGTCGTATTGACCGATCGACTTCTCCAGTTTTCTATTGCCCTGGTCTTCCGCGTATCCCAGGTTTGCATAGTAAGTATCGGAATCGGTGAGCAATTTAGAGAACGCGTAGCTCCACTGGAACATCAGTCCGTTATTGAACCGGCGGTTCAGCTTAAGAACGGCGGCGTGATAGCTGGAGTGACCACTCTTATCGCCTCCGCTCTGACTTGTATCAATGTTGAGGTACTGCGGGTAGGGACGCAAGGCTTGGGCGACAGATTGCGACCGTTGTACGGCGGAGTTGGTGAAGTTCGCGTATGGCGGAGTGATGCCCGCGCTTACCGCGGATGCGGACGTGATGTTTGAATTGAGAATATTGATGGCCTGCGTTGTGCCGAACCTTTGAATGAGCTGATTCACCGTCGACATGGGTACCTGGTTGATGTTGACAATGCCGCTCTGAAGGTGGGCGCCGACTACGGCGTTGTAATCGGCTTCGAAGATGGTGCTCGGGGATATCTCGCGCTGTATAGAAAAGGTCCAGTTGTAAGCCTCGGGCGCCCGCGTCGCATCTTGGCCCTGCCAGTAGTCCACGTTCGAATTGTTGGCGAAGGATGGGTTGATCTGTGGCGGAAGCGGGTAGGAGGGCAGGCCGGAGTCGAGATAGAACGCTGGAGTGATGCCCTGGTTGGTCGAGCTGAACGCGTACTGGCCAATAAAGCCGGCGTAGTGACTACTGCTTGCGACTACGGTCACGCGACTGAACGAGCGGGCGGCCGCGGCGCGGATGGTGGTTTTCGGGTTAATGGCGTATGCCAAACCTAATCGTGGGCCCCATGCTCCGTACCAGCCGGGCACCAAGGTTCTAGTGTTCTGGCGGCCAGGACCGCTGCCCGCAAAGATGAGCGCGCCGGGATAGTTGTTCACAGCAGGATTTGGGGTCGTGGGCGAGAAATCGGAGTACTGGTCGCCACCCGCAACCGGCGGGAGCGTGAACTCATAACGCAGACCCAGATTGACGGTCAACTTGCGATTCAGATGCCAGTCGTCTTGCGCATAGAATCCGTGATAAGCGAAGGTCTGCGGAAGGTAACGGATCGTTTCCGTCGCTCCGCTATCCGCTGCACCGAGCAGGAAGGACGCGAAGGAGCTGCCGCTGGTAAAGGCCGTAGCGCCTGGTACAGCAGTCTCAAGGAAGCTGAACGCGGCCTGCCCAGCAATATTCTGTTGCCCAAAACCGTTGGCGCGCTGGCTTTCAAAAGCGTAGCCGAACTTCATGGAATGAGCGCCGCGGATGTAGCTCACATCATCTTTAAGCGACCAGGATGGTTGCTCAGTTCCGTTGTACGCAGTGCTGCCCCACCCGGTGAATTCGGTGAAGGTCAACACCGGGAAATTGACATTGCAATCGACCGCGTTTGGGATGCATACTTTGTCCTTCCAGTTCTGGCCTGCGTTAGGCGAGAAACTGTTCTTGTAGAACTGATTACCACCAATCGCAAAATGATTGAATAGGCGCGGCGAGAGGGTCCAGTCGTAGCTGAGGCGATAGAGCGAAGCACTATAGTCGGACACCTGACCGTTCCACAACGGCTCCGGAAGGCCGGTGGGACCAGCAGGGCCCGGCTCCGAATTGTAACGCGTCTTGTTATAGAGGAACCCCAAGTGATGATTGGATCCAAAGTTCTGGTCGAGCTTCACGCTTCCCTTGTCTGTGGGGCTTTCTGTGGCGCCGCCATTCGTGACGTAGTTGTTCGAGATATACCCGGCAGTTCCGGGGACCAACCCGGGACGATTTGGCGTGATTGCCTTGGCAAACGGGATAATCTGTTTTGCAACATTGCTGAAAACGGAGACCGGAACCTGGTTGCCCGGGAAAGGCGCGCGAGTGAAGCCGCCGGCTGAACTCGCTTGCGTGCTGCGTGGATCATAGATCTGAATGAGGGCGCCGCGCGAGTTCACCCATTTTGAGAAGTCGCCGTTATACATCTCAGGCGTAGGCACAGTAAGCACAGTGCCGTTCGCGCCAAGGCGGTTCCGGAATCCTTCGTACGAAACGAAGAAGAAGGTGCGATTGCGTCCGTTATAGAGCTTGGGCACAACGACGGGTCCGCCGGCGGAAGCACCGAAATCACTCTGCTTATAGATGGAGCGAGTAGGCGCGAAGAAGCCGCGCGCATCGAAAGCGTCGTTGCGGAGGAACTCGTAGGCAGTACCGTGAAATGCATTCGTCCCTGACTTAGAAACGAAGGTAATGACGCCGCCTCCCGCTTGGCCGAATTCTGCTTTGAACCCGTTCGTATCCACAGTGAATTCGGTGATGGACTCGACTGAAGGCGTGAGATACGCGGTTTCGGTTGCGTCGGCGGAGCGGTTTGTATTCACGGAGAGTCCGTCGAGAGTTGCACTCCAACTAGCTGCCGGACCGCCACCCAGGGAGAGAGCATTACCGCTGCCCTTCGCTTCGGGAACGGTTGACACGAGATCGAATGGGCTGCGAAGCGCGCCGCCTACTACCAGCGGTAACTCATCGACCAGCCTGTTCTGGACGGCACTCGAGACGCGCGCATCTTCTGTCTGCATTTGGATCGGCTGGGCCGAAACCTCAACCGTTTCGCTCAGATTTCCCACGCGGAGCTGGGCATCGGCGCGGACAGTAGCGCCGGCAGTAAGCACGACGTTATCGAGTATGAAGCTGCTAAACCCAGAAACGGATACTTCCACGCGGTAAGCACCTGGCTGTAAGTTGGCCGCGTTGTACTCTCCCGTGCTGGTACTGAAGACGTGTTCGGGGGTATTGGTCTCTTTGCTGCTGACCGTCACTGCGGCGTTCGGAATAGCTGCGCCCGTGTTGTCGGTGACGATGCCGGTGATATTTCCACGCTCGGTTTGTCCAAAGCTGAGAAAGGCAGCGAGTAAAACAATGCCAATGAGGCGTTTCAACGAGGACCCTCCAAGGGACTGACGTGTCTTGAGTTATATAACGTTTTTGGGGCAGTTGCAATATTGAACACCACCAGGTGCCCGGCAGATTCGACTGCCGATTCTGCGCAAGCAGATGAGTTAGGGAACACCTGCATCTGACTGATTAAAGCTTCGATGAAGACTTGCGATAGAGTTGTGTTCCAGGGCGAGGAATACGTGGATCGTAGACAATTTTTATCTTCCGCCGGTGCGGCAGGAATCGGCTTAACGACAGTTTTGGGCTCAGAGTCGGTGCAAGGCAAACCGGCAACGGACGGCCGGGACACAAAGGCGCGGATGAGACTGGGATGTCAGACCGCGCCGACTAACGATACTCACTTGAAGTTCCTGGCGCGGTATGGCGTGCAAAGCATCTGCGGATACCCACAGATTGCAGAGGACCGGATCTATGCCACAGTCGATGAGCTAAGCCGGATGAAAGATCTGGCCGAGAAGAACGGCATCACGGTGGAATGCACTGCGCCTCCTTTTCTGGAGTCGAGCCACATCAATAAAGAGAAGCATCCCGCGATCATGCTTGCCGAGAGTCCAGAGCGTGATCGGGATATCG
>C688J35102_120989255_pt1 | contig 10581 bp, 8 predicted proteins | sample HopSoiMetagenom2_FD_35102 | JGI IMG/M metagenome (IMG submission 35102) | reverse complement strand
GCGCTCATTGTACGACGCCATTGCTGAAGTTAGTGGTGACCCGGGAGTCGGCTTGAGGCTGGGCGCCGAGGAGCGGCCGGAGAACTACAGTCCGATTTCTATTGCTGCGCTGTTCACTCGCTCATTCCGGGACGCACTGAACCGTGTAGCTCGCTACAAGAGATTGACCTCTCCGCAGGAAATGCGAGTTTCGGAGTGCGGTAAGGAGTTTGCAGTTCAGTTCGTGTGGCTCTCGGCGGAGATTGAAGAATCGCCTATCTGGATTGATAGTTGCTTCGCCTGGACAGTGACCATTGGCCGGCGTGGAATCGGGCGCAACATACATCCAGCGCGCGTTGAGTTGCGCCGCAGCGTGGCAAACAAAGCGCCCTACGAGAACTTCTTCTCCTGTCCTGTGAAATTTGGCGCGGGGCAGAATCGCCTGGTTTTTCAGGTAGACGACGTCGATCAACCGTTCATAACGCACAACGCCGACTTACTGGAAGTGATCGCGCCTCAATTGGAAGCGCAACTGAAGCAGTATCTAACGAGCGAGTCCCTTAAGGGGCGGGCCAAGGGTATCCTGAAGCGCTCACTCGCCGGGCAGCGGCCGCGCTTGGAAGATGTCGCGGTTGAGTTGCGGATGAGCGCGCGCACCTTACAGCGGAAACTCCTCGAAGACGGGACTACCTTTCACACTTTGATGGAAGGGGCGCGCCATGAGATGGCGCAGCACTATCTCCGGCAGCCTTCGCTCGAATTGAATGAAACTGCGTACCTGCTTGGATATGAGGATCCCAACTCTTTTATCGAGCCTTTCACAAATGGGAAGGGACCTCCCCAGGTGAGTGGCGATCTACCCACTCGCAAAGAATCCAGTAAGCGATAAGCGCGACTTGTCGCGTCAGATTCCGTCGTCATGCGCGGATCGCTCCGATGGCCGACAGCGCCCGCGGAGTTGCATTGATTGTGCTGTGCCTCGTAGTGGGCCACTCGCTCGCGGTCGACGGCAGAATAACAGTCATCTAAGGAGAACGATAAATATGCGAGGAACTATACTTTACGGCCCGCGAGACATCCGCTTCGAGGACTTGCCAGACCCTGTAATCACTAGCCCGACAGACGCGATCCTCAGCCTCTCGGCTACTTGCGTGTGCGGATCGGACCTCTGGCCCTATAGAGGCATCGGTAACTTTGCGGAACCGCCGACTCCCATGGGACACGAATACTGCGGGGTTGTCGAAGAAGTCGGTAAAGAGGTCAAGAACGTTAAACCGGGCCAGTTTGTGGTTGGCTCGTTTGCTACATCTGACAACACTTGCGTCATCTGCAAGGACGGCTATCAATCCTCGTGCGTGCAACGCGAGTTCATGACCAGGGCACAGGCTCCCCTCTTGCGTGTTCCTCTTGCGGACGGCACGTTGGTACCTACGCGCGATCTTCCTTCCAAGGAACTCATCCCAAGTCTGCTTGCGGCCTCTGACGTTCTGGGAACCGGCTGGTATGCCGCGGACGCGGCGAATGTGAAGCCAGGCAAGACGGCCCTGGTTGTGGGTGACGGCGCGGTCGGCCTGCTTGCTGTTCTTTCGGCCAGGCAGATGGGCGCGGAGCGAATCATCGCGATGAGCCGCCACCCAGCGCGGCAGAAACTGGCGCGCGAGTTTGGCGCCACCGAGATCGTGAGCGAACGCGGTGACGAAGGTGTCGCACGAATCAAGGACCTCACGAAAGGACTGGGCGTTGATTCCGTGCTGGAGTGCGTTGGTACGCAAGAATCCATGATGCAGGCAATTCGGTCCGCACGGCCCGGCGGATTCGTGAGCTACGTTGGCGTCCCACACGGTGTTGAACTCGACGGAGCCGGGCTTTTCTTCGCACAAGTGCATCTGCACGGCGGACCCGCCCCGGTTCGGCGGTATCTCCCGGATCTAATCGATCTGGTGCTGAACGAGAAGATCAATCCGGGGAAAGTGTTCGACCTGGTGCTTCCACTTAATCAGGTCGCCGAGGGGTATCGCGCGATGGATGAACGCCGGGCAATCAAGACGCTCCTGCAGCTCTAATTCGATGAAGCGCTTGTCGAAGTACAAGACAGGATCGGCAGCGGTGAAACCGGGATCAGAGACGTCCTGCTGCCAGAGTTGCAGCGCAGTCTGTTCGACGGCACTCTCCGTGGCCTTGCTGATTGCCTCCGAATCATTGCCGGTTAGCCTCTTGACTCCGATTGCCCGCACCTGCACGCAAGCGACGGCGCGACGGGCCAGGCAATCGGGTTCCGGTCTCTTCGCGGTTGTCAGTAGCTTGCTCATCTATGAAACACAACGTTGATGGTTGGTCGTCTGTCAGATCCACGCTTCACGGCCGGAATGGGCCATGAGCATAGGTCGAAGGACATTTTGCCTTGTCGCTGCTGCGTGTGCGATCCCGGGAGGAGTTTGGGGCAAAGAAAGAAATCAGAAAAGGAGCAACGACATGGAAATCAAGCGCGCAGGTTCACAACCATCCGCAAAAGGGCCTTCCGAGTGGTTCACCGGGAGTGTGCGCATCGACCCGCTATTCCAGGCACCCGACCCTGCCTTTGTTCAAGGTGCCAGTGTGACGTTCGAGCCCGGCGCGCGCACCGCGTGGCATACCCATCCGCTCGGGCAGACTCTGATCGTGACCGCAGGCGTTGGCCTGGCGCAGAGAGCCGGTGGTCGGATCGAGGAGATCCGGCCCGGTGATGTCGTTTGGTTTGCGCCCGGCGAGAAGCATTGGCACGGGGCTTCGCCAACGACCGGCATGACTCATATCGCCATCCAAGAGAAAAAGGACGGCAGAGTTGTCGATTGGATGGAGCACGTCAGTGATGAGCAATACCGACAGTAATCCCCCGGCGGCCCATGGATCAGAAAGCAATGTGAATGGAGAGGTGGATGATTCTGCACGACACGGATGCGAATTGTCACTATCTCAGGCTCTCGCCCGAGCAACATAGAAGCAGCCCGCCATATGGCACGTCGAAACGCGCCACCATGAAGATCGCCACAGAGTGCATAGTTGTGAATCATCCGTTCAGGCTTGAGCGAAGACTGTGGGAAGAGCTTGAGGGGCGAGGCGTTCTATTCAGCCGCAAGAAGAAACGGCGAGACAATGTCAGGAGGGTCTTCCGAAGCGGCCTGCCGTGGTCACGTATGGCAGCAGAGCGACTCCGGCGTGTCTAGTTCTTCAACAGCAGGTGGTTGCGTCTGCCGGACCCAAAACATAAGCCTTTCGATCAGACACTAACCACCGGACACGACGATCGATTGATCATTGCGTATGTCTCGGCCCGAAGCCGACCCAGTGAATGGCCTATTGCGCCCCGGCCGATTTCCAAAAGATTCGACGCGACGTCGTCGTTTTGAGCAGCCAACTCACTCCCGCCAGGTAGCGGAACTTCTGAGACATGTAGCAGGGTGAGTTCAGAGTTGAACCGACTCGAGCGGCGTATCTCTCCGGTCGCGCGGTTGCCTGTGAGAAGTCGGTCGGCATCAAGATCGTCTTAAAACAAGCCATCCGTGGATCCTGTAGGATGCGTCAACTCGTTCTGCCGGTTACTTTTGTGCAACAAGATGAATGCCATCCTGATTTGAGTTCCTCGTAAGCGGCGACCGCTTCAGATTGGGGAAATGCTCAGGATTCGGCATGACCGTACCCGGTTGAAGATTACCAATTCAAAATGCTACCAGCAGGACGAAGACGTAAGGAGATACGCGTCGAGCGTTGGTATCGTCGTTGCCGCGAAACGCCCATATCTTGACTGTGTTCGGCTGAAGACGTGCGGATAAGTTACTGATGAGACGAGTGAACGTGAGATCCCTTTTGCTGAGAGCAAGAATCGGATCAGCCTCAATTGTGCAAGCCTTGCCCCTTGCTGTTCCACGCCGCCATAAAAGCGCTGGGTTCACGCACGCGGAGAGATCCAGATCATGCTCGCTCACCGTCCGAACTGTCGGAGGTGGTGATCGGCGTGGAGATAGCCCCAACGCAACCATTCATTGGCACTCATTACGCCAAAGACCGGGTGAGGGGCGCAAGGAGCTAGCACTGCTTGGCAAAACCGGCTCACAACCGTTTGCAGCGCCTTGAGATCGGAAGTAAATTCCTTAGGTGCAGAGCCACCTTTTCCTTGCTCTATTTCGGGTCGGGTCGGATACCCTTTCATCCAACGAATGGGAACCCACAGCGAGATCCATTTCGCCAGGGTACGTTGCAAGAATCCAGAAGCAGGGCTGGCTGTTTTCTCGCCGAGTACCACGCAGTAACTATCGCGAAGGTGGCAAAGCATTTGATGAGCCGACATCTTACCCCAGTGCGAATGGTCCTCGGGAGAGAGTTGCGCTACGCGGCGCAAGATTTCTTGCTGATCCTCGCTATTGCGGAGTGTTTTCATAGCGACCGCCGGCAGGCAAAAGGGACATCAATGATTGTGGCAGAAGGTGTCTTTCCGTGTCACCCAAACGATTGCCGATGAACTCCAGTACGAGCGTATGAGAGCACAGGCGGTGAGGATATTCGCGAGTGTCGAGGCACCAGAAAGCCGTTACATGTCTCGCAAGTGATGTAGAGCTTTCATGAAAAAAGCCGGCCTTCCCTGCCCTGCCAGGTCCCCGTCACAAGCTCCCGCCCTGCGGACAGTTGCAGATGATGCCTTTTCCTGAGCAGGTCTGCTGCAGACTGGTCGGCCTCGCGTATTAGGTGCTAGAGCGCCCGGTTTGGGCCAGTACTAGAGTCATCAACACTCCCACTGGGTTGCGAGACTTTGGTGCCTTTATTGCAGTACAATCACCCCGAACGAGGAGGCCCGATACTTCAGATGGGACGAGCACTTTGGTGTGTTTTCTTGCTAACTCACCTATTGATGGCGGGCGAAGTGAGCTATCAAGAGACAGCGAAGATCACCGGCGGTTCGATCTCGAGCATGATGAAATTCGCTGGTGCCTTCAGCAAAGATGCGCGCAAGGCCGGAGAACCGATCGTGACCACCATCGCAGTAAAAGGCAATCGAATGGCTCGGGTCACGCAGGACTACGCGGACATCACCGATCTCGACGCCCGCACGGTAACACACGTAGACAAAATCAAACACGAGTACTCGGTCACGACTTTCGCTCAAATCAAGCAGGCGCTCCAGCAATCAATGGAGAAGGCGAAAACCGACCAGAACCAGCCTGCATCCCAGCCCGGAGCGGCTTCGCCCACGACGAAGGATCCGAATGTGCAGCTTGCTTTTGACGTTCACGTTCGGAAGACGGGTGCTACCAAGCAATTATCCGGTGTAGACACAAACGAGATGATCCTAACGGTCAATCTAAACGGAACGGATAAAAGCAGCGGTCAACAGGGGGCTCTCGCCGTCACCAATGATATGTGGATAGGTCCTGAGCCTGCGGGATTTGCCGAAGTGCGTGATTTTGAACGAAAGCTCGCGACCGAGATGGGCTCCGCGTTCCGGCCAGCACCGGAGATCTCGGGAATGGCACAGCAGCCCCAATCAAGCGATGCACTCAAAGCGATGGCAAAGGAAATGAGCCAGCTCCAGGGAGTTCCGCTATTGCAAGTGATGCGCATGGGAATTACCGCAAACGGGCAAGCGTTGCCAGCAGCTAGCGAGGCACCGCTTTCCGGGACCAACAACAATGGGCCTAGTCTGGGCGATGCTATAGGCGCGCAGGTAATAAGAACGGGTGAGCAGACAGCGCAACAGACTGCAGCGCAGGAAACTGCTCAGAGAGTGCGGGGCGCTCTCGGCAGCAATCTAGGTTCGGCGATCGGAGGATTCGGCGGGTTTGGGCACAAAAAGAAACCGTCTGCAACGCAAGAGGGAACCGCCGCAAGCACTCCCTCATCCCAGACCGCTGCAAAACCGGCAGACTCCGCGGTCTTGATCGAATCGGTGACGGAGTTAACAAATCTGACCCAGCACGTCGATCTCGCGATCATGGAAGTGCCATCTGGATTCACGCTTGTAGCGAATCCGGACTTGAAACGGAATTAGATCCATCAAGCGAAATCTCCAGAAACGGATCCGGCGCCGGAAGGCTATTCAAGTCTGGCGACCGTCCATCCCGCCATTGCCCGGTGGACCACGGCACGAAAATGCCGAACCGGTTTGTCACTCCAAATGGGATACAGTCGACCTCCCGAAGTGACCGTGACCATTTCGGATCTACCGTACCGAGCCGGTGATTCGCAATATCACGAATGCTGATACTGAGCGATTGGAGGAATTCCCGGCATCAAACCCGAAACCGCTGACCTTGAATAATCGCGAACGCCAGAGTGCTCACTTACCGGACATTGATGGAGAATTAAGGAATAAATGAGAGGTTTGTTGACCCTGGTTTGCTTGTTTACGGCTGGGATGCTCCGCCTGAGCGCGAGTGTTATCACTTTTGAAGGCGCTGGACTGATAAACGTCAACCCAAGCACTCCATATTCTGAAGCTGGATTCACGCTTATCCCTTCAAGTGGGGCGTCCGCCATACTGCCTTTTGGATACCTCCAGGGCGATAGTACGCTCGCGCTGCTCTTCGACGCGACGAATACAATCACGCTCACCGGTCCAACACCGTTCAATCTTGAGGGTGCATTAATTGGGCACAGTGTCTATCCCTACGGAGCAGGCGATGTGAACGTAACTGTAGTCGGAAACGTTCTTGGCGTGGGCATTATTACTAGAACCTTCAACGGTCTAACGACCGCGCTCCAGGTGGATATCGGCTTCACAAACCTGCGGAGCGCGACGTTCTCGGCTTCAGGCCGTGCTCTGGGTACACCGACGGCTGCCGGTCTCGACAACATTTCGGTGGATACCACGGTTCCCGAGCCGAGCAGTTTGATGCTATCGGGCACATCACTCCTATTGGCACTCATGTGGGTCGCCTACGATTCGAGGTCACAATCGTCCCACCAACACATTACTCCTCACGGCAGACAACAGATCCAGAGAGTGCCGTGTGATGTCTTTTTGTTTCCTGCCCTTGCTCGCCTACTGCAACGTAAACGACATTCTCGGGAACGTGAGTAGCGTGCTGCATACCTTGACTCATCACATCTGATCGGCATCCGTATCCACTGCCTCAATTCCGCTTGAACTTTCGAAAAAGATCGCGAGCGGTTCAAAAGCGCTGCTAAATTACGCAGGTTCAAGTGACTACGCCGCAACCAATGTGCATCGGAGTGTGGCGGCATAAGAGTCAAGCCTACGAATAGCGACTGCGGCTTGGGCTTCCCAAATGGAAGCCCAAGCATGAATCGAATGGAGTTCATATGGATCAGAAAGTTGTTGACGGAACGATCGAGGCGGATTTTCAGTTTCCGTGGGTGATCGATGTTAGCGGTACCTTGACCGGTAAGGGTGTCCTGATTGCGCCGATGTGGGTGCTGACGGCCGCACACCTCGTCGAAACCAGCTTCGGTGGCGTTCGCATCTCCTACACCCGCACCGATCCCAGTACCGGGAAAGTGACCAATGGACAGCAGGTCACGGGTCCCGGTTCGGCCATACTCCATCCGGACTATAAGACTGGCAGTCCGGACGCGGACCTCGCGCTTGTGCGACTCTCTTCTCCGTTCCCCTCCGATCCGTTCCTCCAGATAGCCGCCCTGCCAGTGGCTGCCGCAGCTGTCGGGCAAGCCGGCATCATCGCCAGCATCAGCCACACCGCACCGCTCCCGCCCGGCAAGGTGGCGGTTTGGCGTGGACCGATCATCCTGAACGGGCCGAACACTTTCATCGCGAAGTCGCCGACGGCATCCCTCTGCCCGGGCGACAGCGGGTCCGGCTTCATCTCCCCGGTCAACGGCGCCAACGTAGTTGCCGGTATTGCGTCGCAGGCCGGCAACACGAACGACTGCACCAAACCGAACATCGAGTTCGCCGCGGTCGACGTTTATCAGCATCTCGATTGGATGAGGACAACGACTGGTCTCTTCACATCACAGTTCTATACGACTGATGGATCCGGGTCCATCATCAGGCTGCGCGGGTACGGCAACTGGCGGGACTCTTGGTACACCATCATTCCGGGGGATTTCGGCGGAAATGGCCGCACCGATCTTCTGTTCTACGACAGGAACGCCGGCCAGGGCGAGTTCTACACCACTGACGACGCCGGCGGCATCACCCTGCTCAAGACGCAACCCGGCTGGCGTAATACCTGGGACATCATCGTTCCCGGCAACTTCGGCGGCAGCGGGCGGACCGATCTCCTCTTCTACGATCGCGAAACTGGCACCGGTCAGTTCTATTCGACTGATGGCGGAGCGATTCACGAACTGCGCACCTACACCAACTGGCGCCGCAGCTGGGACATGATCATCCCGGGCGATTTCGGGGGTGACGGTCACACCGACCTGCTGTTCTACGATCGCAGCGCCAGTACCGGCGAATTCTACTCCACAGATGGTTCCGGTGGAATAACGCTGTTGAAATCGAATACTGGCTGGCGTGGCAGCTGGGATCTGATCGTGCCGGGGAACTTCGGCGGCGATGGCCACACCGATCTGCTCTTCTATGAGCGCGCATCTGGGCATGGAGAGTTCTATAAGACCGACGGCAAGGGCGGCATTGCCCAGCTGAAGCTATACGACGGCTGGAGAACGAGCTGGACGTTCATTCTTGCAGGCAACTTCGCCGATGGCAGCGCATCGGATCTGCTCTTGTATGATCGCGCCGCCGGCTGGGGTGAGTTCTATCGCGGTCTCGGAGAGGGCAATCTGACGCAGTTGAAAGTGCAGGACGGCTGGCGCAAGACCTGGTATCAGATTGTGACCGGCGATTTTGGCGGCAATAGCTGGACCGATCTGCTCTTCTACGAGAGGCCGTTCTAGAGAAGGTCCTGGAGTGGCAGGCGGATAGGTGTCAATAAGTACCCTGCGAGATGAGTCGGTCTTTTTCGGTTACGCTCCGCCCACCTCTCATCCATTTACTGGCCTTGCTTTCGACTTGGTGCGGTCTGGTTTCGGCGAACCCGGGCAGATCGAGCCCAGTCTGGGAGCTCACTTTCAGGTGCCTGCGAGATTGCGTCGTTGAGGGCCGTTTCGATCCCCTTGTTTTCCGGGTCCAGGTCCTGAGCCAGCTTCAGCTCTTCTAAGCCGTTTCGCCACTGGCCCAATCGGAGGAGCGCTACGGCGTAATTCGATCGGATTCCAGCATGTTTTCCGTTTAGTGAAACAGCCTGCTTGTATAGATCGAGCGCGTCTTTCAATTTTCCCGCCTTTTCGAGTTCTGCCCCCTGATTGTTCAGACGCAAGGCTGAGAGAGCATTTTGACTCTCAAGATCACGGTGCCGGATGACTTCGCTGAGCTTGCGCCGCGTTTGCGCAGCTTCTTCGAGCCGGCCTAAGCGTTGGTACGCCGTCGCCAGAGCGTTCAGGGTCGACTGATCCTCAACATTCGCCCGCGCTGCTGCTTCCAAAGGACCGAGAGATTCTGCAGGTTTGTCCTGCCTGAGATATTCGGCGCCAAGCCGGTATTGGGCGACTGCATCGTTCGGATCGAGTTTCGCAGCTTGACTAAATGCCGCAATTGCTCCGGAGTCATCGAGAAGGAGTTTTTTCGCCTGCCCAAGATCGGACCAAGCGGACGCAAAGTCCGGCGTCATCTGCACAACCTGCGAAAGGTAATCCGCTGCCTTCCGGGGCTCCCCTGCATTCAGCTCCAGTTTCCCGAGCACATAGATTGCATCCGCGGCATCCTTGGACCTTCCCAATAAAGCCATTGCTCGCAGCGCATGGTTCTTAGCCGCGTCTTTTTGACCGGCTTCGTAGAGTGACTGTGCGAGATTGCTTTGGGCAATGCCGAACTCTGGATCGGCGAGCACGGCCTTGTTGAATGCGTCCAGAGCTTCTCGTTTTTTCTTGAAGCGGTTGCAGGTCTCTCCAAGCGAGTTCCAGGCTTCTGCAGAGTGAGGACGCTGCCTGACGGCTATATTAAGCTCGGCGAGCGCTCCCTCCTTGTCTCCGTCTTCCGCCAGCAAGTTGCCGTAGAGCAGATGCGCATCAGTATTCGTCCCATCTGACGCCAGCAGTTTTCGAAGCACGGCTTCAGCTTCGCCGCGATCACCGCGGGCTGCCAACTGCCATGCCAACTCCAGCGGCTCGCTTGTTTGAAACAGAAGAATGAGAAGTGCAGCAAACCACATGCTCAACTGAATGCTTGCGCCCGAGTCAATCCTGAACCTTCTGCTATATACACCAAACGGTCAGCAGCAACACTGGCGATTCGCTCTCTCGTTCCGGACGGCCACCGCACTTCGATATCGGCGACAGACGCAGAGCCCAACCCGAAGTGCAGTCTACGATCATTGACCGAGAGGTATGACGATTGCCCTGTTACCACCTGGCTCTGGGTTTTACCGCCCGATCTCACATCGACTCTCGCCCCAATCGCACTGCGATTCGACCTGGTACCCGTCAGCTTTACTTTCAACCAGTGTCCACCACCTGTTACGTCATTCCGTAACAGAGACGGTGGTTCGTTCAGATTCATGATTAGTATGTCCAGATCGCCGTCGTTGTCAAAGTCGCCGAATGCACAACCACGGCTACAGTGCTTGGCCAGAATGGCGGGTCCAG
>C688J35102_120989254_pt1 | contig 10581 bp, 14 predicted proteins | sample HopSoiMetagenom2_FD_35102 | JGI IMG/M metagenome (IMG submission 35102) | reverse complement strand
CCGTCGAATGTTGCAGCGTGACCGGCCTCAGGATGACGTCTTTAGGATGGTCGCGAAACAACGACTGTTCACGAGGATGTGGTATCACAGGGGGCACGGAGGTCTCGGGGGACTGCGATGCGTTTCCCCTGTGTCCTCCGTGCCCCCTGTGAGAGATTTCTGTTCGTGATCCCCACCGCAGCCTCGACCGTCAGATCCCGCCCGCGTCGCGCGTTGTTGGCGCGCGCGGGTCGCCCGCGCTGCGCGAACCCCTGCTCTTGCCCTCGAATCGACCGTGAAGAAGCCGTCTCTCCTGCTCCTGCTCGCGTTCGCCGCCTGCAGCGGCGACTCCACCGGCTCCACGCCGTCGCTGGCGGGCCAGTGGATCTTCCGCATGCGCCCCCTGACCGTCGAGAACCTCCCGGTGGGCTGCCAGGTGGTCAGCTACGTCCGCCTGACGGGGAGCGGCGATTCGTTCTCCGGCCGCATGCGGATTCCCGAGTCGTCCTGCGTGGGCGTCTACGACATCTCCGCCAGCTTCGACTCGACCACCACCGTCACCGCGCGGGTGGAAGGTGATTCCGTACTCCTCACGGTGCACGCCGGCGAGTACGAGCTCCGGCAGACGGCCAGGATACTGGGCGATTCGCTCGCGGGCCAGTTGACGGGCGACGGGACGGGGGTCATGGCGGCCCGCCGCTACCCGGACAGCGTCCCGCTCGACCGCGCGGCCGTGCAGCTGTCGGGCGCCGTCACCCGGACGGTCGAGCTGTTCGGATACGGAGCCTGGAATGGGCTGCGGTTCGCCTCGGCCACGAAGGACGAGGCGGTCCTGCTGCTGCCGACGTCCCCGTCGCGGCCGGTGCTCACCGTGGGCACGTACGCCGTCGCGAACAGTGTCGATGCCCCCCTGTACGGCGACTATGCCCGCTTCGTGGGGGGCAAGATCGAGGACGTGCAGTTCACCAGCGGCACGGTGACCGTAACGCAGGCCGACGCCCAGCTCGTGACCGGTACGTTCGACGTGACCGGAACTATCCTCGCGACGGGCGAACAGGTCCGGGTACAGGCCGACTTCACCAGCCACCGCTCCGGCTACCCCGGCCTGGGCCAGTAACGCCCGGCGGGGTGAAACTCCGCGGGCCCGCGGCGCGTCTTGACAGACGCCCGCGGGCCTCGCGTTTGCGGGTTGGAAGGGCGACACTCCACGAGGAGGACCATGGCGTACGCACTGCTCGCGCTGGCGCAGCTCGCGGGGCTGCTGATGGTGCCGCTGGGGCTGCCGGGAACGTGGCTCCAGGTGATTTCCATCGGCGTGTTCTCCTACGCCACGCACTGGCGGCTCGGCTGGGCGATCTTCGCCGTCGCGCTGGCGCTCGCCGCCGTGGCCGAGGTGGTCGAGTTCATCATGGGCGGCCGCTTCGCGCGGAAGTACGGAGGGAGCCGGCGCGCGGCGTGGGGCGCCATCGTGGGCGGGCTGGTGGGGGCCTTCCTGGGCGTCCCCGTGCCCGTCGTCGGCAGCGTGATCGGGGCGTTCGTGGGCGCGTTCGTGGGCGCGGCGGCGCTGGAGATGACGGCGGGCGCCGAGGCCCGCAGCGCGCTGCGCGTGGGGTGGGGCGCCTTCCTCGGCCGCCTCGCCGCGGCGGCGATGAAGTCCGCCGTGGGCGTGCTGATCGCGGCGATCGCGCTGGTGTCGGCAGTCGGGGCCGTGGCGCGCTGACACGGCAACAGCGATCTCACGCAGAGACGCGGAGACGCGGAGGGCCAGGGCGGCTTCTCCGCGTCTCCGCGTTTCTGCGTGAGACGGTTTTGTCTTTCCTTGTTCGCGGCGCCGCCGTAACATCACCCGATGAGCGAGACGCAGGAGGAGCGCGTGCGGCGGCTGAGCCTGGCGCTGCCCGAGGCGACGGAGAAGGAGGCGTGGGGGGCGCCGACCTTCCGCGTGCGCGACCGGCTCTTCGCGTATTACGTGGAGAACCACCACCAGGACGGGCGCGTGGCGGTGTGGTGCAACGCGCCGGTCGGCGTGCAGGAGATGCTCGTCCGCCACGATCCCGGGGCGTATTTCGTCCCGCCCTACGTGGGCGTGAAGGGGTGGATCGGCATCCTCCTCGACGAGGTCGGCGACGACACCCTGCGCGAGCACCTGGTGGAGTCGTACTGCATGGTCGCGCCGAAGAAGCTGCAGGCGCTCGTGGGCGGCTGACCCGGAGGTCCCACGCCACGGATCGAGGTGCACGATGAGAAACCTTCCCACCCTCGCGTTGCTCTCGCTCACGGCGGCGTGCACCCAGCATCCCTCGCCGGCGGCGCCCGTCCCTGCGCTCCCCGTCGCGCCAGCCGAGGCGCCACCGCCACCTCCCGCGTTCGTCGGCCCCGCGGACCCCGTGATGTACTGCGTCGTCCGAAATGGACGGTTGGAGTTGGTCGCGGTGCAGGTCTCCGTCAGTGGCGATACCGTCTACCGCGGGACGCCGATCGCCCGGGCGTTCCCGGCCGACAGCACCTATGCCCTGAACGCCCCGTGGTACCGGGAATTCCCCACCATCATGGTTGCGGGCGGCCGATACCTGAGATACGGCCAGCCCCGCATTCTCGGCACCACGGACGTGGTGCCGATGGCGGTCTTCGAGAACGTGGCGGTGTTCGCCGAGCCGGCCGCGAATCCGCGGCGTCCGGATGTCATCTACGTCCCGGAGCGCCCCGGCTGCGAGTTCCAGCCGTACATCGCCATCGGGGTCAAGTAGCGCCGCGTTCCGTTCGCTGGTGACGATCCCGGCCCCGCGAATCCCCCGTCCCTTCGGGCCGTATCCCCCGTGGGATCGAGCAGGTCCACCCGTGTGTGGAGAGGGACACGTGACGAAGACGAGCCTCGAATGGAAGCAGGGGCGCGGAAAGCTGGGGCCGCTGGCGCCGCTGCTGGGCTCGTGGAAGGCGACGGCCGACACGCCGATGGGCACGGTGGAGTGCACGCGCACCTTCACGCCCGTGCTCGGCGGCAAGTTCGTGCAGCTCGCCGCCCGCTGGATGCTGCCGCAGGGGAACTACGACGAGCTGGCGATCTACGGTGCCGACGCGGAGGGAACGCTGAGGTTCTGGTCGTTCACCTCCGACGGGAAGCGCTCCGAAGGCGCCCTCTCCGAGGCCCCCGACGTCCACCCGCGGGCCGTCTGCTTCGAGGCGCAGATGCCCGCCGGCATCGCCCGCATGGTCTACTGGCCCGACGAGGCCGAGGGCTTCCGCTGGGCCGTGGAGTCGAAGACGAAGAAGGGATGGAACCGCTTCAGCGAGCACCACTACACGGCGGCATAGGCTGCGCTCCCACCCGTCTCGCGAGGTGAAGATGAGCTCGCTCGTGGACCATGTCGTTCGACGGGGCGCGTCGTTCCTGCTGCCCCTCTCCCTCGCCGCCTGCGCGAAGGCCGATCACAAGGCTCCGGAGGCTCCGATGACCCTCTCCCTCACCTCGCCGGCGTTCCCCGCCAACGGCCCCATCCCCGCCGTGCACACCTGCGACGGGCGCGACCTGTCGCCCGCGCTGTCGTGGAGCGGCGTGCCGCCCTCGGCCAGGTCGCTGGCCCTGGTCGTCGACGATCCCGACGCGCCGCGGGGGACGTGGGTGCACTGGGTGCTCTACGACATCCCGCCGTCCGCCGGCGGGCTGGCGGAAGGCGCCGGCTCCGGTTCCGGCGCGCTCCCGGCCGGGGCGCTGCGGGGCCGCAACGACTTCGAGCGCGACGGCTACGGCGGCCCCTGCCCGCCGAGCGGCCGGCACCGCTACTTCCACAAGCTCTACGCGCTCGACACCGTCCTCGGCGACCTCCACGAGCCCACGAAGGCCGACCTGGAGCGGGCCATGGAAGGCCACGTCCTCGCCCGCGGCGAGCTGGTCGGCACCTACCAGCGGTCGCGCTAGGCAACGGTCGCCGCGTCGCTTCCTCCGCGGCTCTGCGTCTCTCCGTGAGACGGCCGTTCATGGTTGACGCCGATGGAGCGGCGGCCTAGCTTCAGCACAGGATGCGTCAGGCGCGGTCCCGTCTACACGATGGGGCCGCGCCTTTCGCGTGTGCCCGGCGCGATCCCTGCGGCAGTCCGTCGCGGGATCGGGACGGGCCGGAGAGGATTCGCTCGGGACGGGTTCGGGGGAAGATGAGCAAAGGGCATTGCGTGGTGATCGTCGGCTCGCAGTGGGGCGACGAGGGGAAGGGGAAGATCGTCGACGTGCTGGCGGAGAGCATCGACCTGGTGGCCCGCTACCAGGGCGGCTCCAACGCCGGGCACACCGTGCACGTGGGCGACGACGAGTTCATCCTGCACCAGATCCCGTCCGGCATCCTCCACCCGGAGCGCCGCTGCCTGCTGGGGAACGGCGTGGTCTTCGACCCGTTCCAGTTCTTCGACGAGTACGACAAGCTCGTCGCGCGCGGCATCGACGTCGACGGCCGGGTGGGGGTGAGCGGCCGGGCGCACCTGCTCCTCTCCTACCACAAGGTGCTCGACCGCGCCAGCGAGGCCAGCCGCGGCGCCGGGAAGATCGGCACCACCGGCCGTGGGATCGGCCCCGCGTACGAGGACAAGGTCGCGCGCCAGGGGATCCGCGTGGCCGACCTGCGTGACGCCGCCCGCGCCGAGGCGCTGCTCCGCCGCGCCGCCGAGCGCGTGAACCGCAAGCTCACCCTCTTCGACAGCGGCGAGACCGTCGACGCCGACGCGCTGGTGCGCGAGGTGCTCGGCATCCGCGAGCGGCTGCTGGCGCTGATGGTCGACACCGGCCGCGTGATCCAGGACGCGCTGAACGACGGCAGGCACGTGCTGCTGGAGGGCGCCCAGGGCGCGCTGCTCGACGTGGACCACGGCACCTACCCGTACGTGACCTCGTCCAACACCACCGCCGGGGGCGCGGGGCTGGGCGTCGGCATCGGCCCCACCATGATCGACGACGTGGTGGGGGTGGTGAAGGCCTACACCACCCGCGTGGGCGAGGGCCCCCTCCCCACGGAGTTCCCCTCGCCGCTGCAGGAGGAGATCCGCGCCAGGGGCGGCGAGTTCGGCGCCACCACCGGCCGCCCGCGCCGCTGCGGCTGGTTCGACGCCGTGGTGGTGCGCTACGCCGCGCTGGTGAACGGCCTCACCGGCCTCGCCGTCACCAAGCTCGACGTGCTCGACGGGCTGCCGGAGCTGAAGATCGCCACCCGCTACCAGGCCGGCGGCGAGTCGCTCGACGACTTCCCCGGCGACCTGGCGCTGCTGGAAGACGCCGTCCCCGCGTACGAGTCGCTCCCCGGCTGGAGCGAGAGCACGGCGGACGCGCGGCGCTGGGAAGACCTGCCGGCGAATGCGCACGCCTACCTGCGGCGGCTGGAGGAGCTGACCGGCGTCCCCATCTGGTACGTCTCCGTGGGCACCCGGCGCGACCAGATCATCCACGTGGCGCGGTGACGGCGGGGCAACTTTCCGCCGGGGCGGATTGTACGTATACTGTACGTACAAAAGGAGCGAGTCATGCAGAAGAAGCTGACGATCAGCGTGGACGAGCGGGTCTACGACGGATTGTACCGCGTCGTCGGGCCCCGACGGATCAGCCAGTTCATCGAGGAACTGGTGCGACCCCACGTCGTTTCGGAGGACATGGAACGAGGGTACGCCGAGATGGCTGCTGACGAGGCTGCGGAGGCGGAGGCCCTCGAGTGGATCGAGGCACTGGTCGGAGACGTGGCCGATGAACCGCGGTGAGGTGTGGTGGGTCGACTTCGAGCCATCGCGGGGTGGCGAGATCCAGAAGAGACGGCCCGCGGTGATCGTCAGCAACGACATGTCCAACCGCCACCTCAACCGGATACAGGTGGTACCGCTCACCAGCAATGTTGCGAGGCTCTTCCCTGCCGAAGCCATCGTGATGCTGAACGGGGAACCGCGAAAGGCTCTCGCGAGTCAGTTGACCACCGTGAGCAAGGAGCGGGTGAGTACCAGGGTAGGAGTGCTCTCTTCGACTGAGCTGGAATCAGTGGCCCAGGCGATTCGTGTTCAGCTTGGGCTCTGACGCAGGATCGCAGGATGCGTGGCGGGCGCAATATCTTGCGCCCGCTTGCCGTTTGCGGGGCCGTGCCCCAGGCGAGGGTAGGGGGAATGCGATCGGGGGATTCGAGCGTGAACCAGGCTGACGGCGCGACGGCGCTCGAGACGGAGGTGGAGGCGGCGCTGGCGCGGGTGAAGCCGTCGGTGCGCGCGCTGGGGGCGTACACCCTCGAGCCGTACGAGCCCCGCATCAAGCTCAACCAGAACGAGAGCCCGTACGACGTCCCGGACGAGCTCAAGGCGCGCATCGCCCGGCGGCTGGAGCACCGGCCGTGGAACCGCTACCCCCCGTTCGTCGCCCGCGGCTTCATCTCCGCCGTCAGCGCGGCGACGGGGTGGGCGGAGGATGGGGTGCTGGTCGCCAACGGCAGCAACGAGCTGATCCAGGCCATCCTCGCCGTCACCGTCTCCGCCGGCACGCGCGTCGTCGTCCCCGAGCCGACCTTCACCCTCTATCGACTGATGACGGAGGTGAACGGCGGCACCGTCGCCTCCGTGCCGCTCACCGCGGAGCTGCGCTTCGACGTCGGCGCCATCGTCCGCGCGGCGCGCGAGGCGGACGCGGCGGTGATCGTCCTCTGCTCGCCCAACAACCCGACGGGGTGCTGGCTGACTGGGGACGAGGTGCTGCGCATCCACGACGAGACGGATGCGCTGGTGCTGCTCGACCAGGCGTACGTGGAGTTCGGGGGATTCGACGGCATCCCGCTGCTCGAAGGACGGCCGCGGCTGGTGGTGCTGCGCACCTTCAGCAAGGCGATGGCGATGGCGGGGCTGCGCGCCGGGTACCTGCTCGCGCACCGCGCGCTCGCGGCCGAGGTGCACAAGGCCAAGCTGCCGTACAACCTGAACTTCTACACCGAGGTCGCGGCGGCCGAGGTGCTCCGCGGCCGCGCGCTGCTGGCGCCGAACGTCGAGAAGATCCGCGCCGAGCGCGACCGGCTGCTGCGCGAGCTGGGCACCATCCCCGGCATCCGCGCGTTCGACAGCGCGGCCAACTTCGTCCTCTTCCGCGTCGAGGCGCCGTCCATCACCCACACCGCGGTGTTCGACCGGCTGCTCGCGGAGCACGGCATCCTGGTGCGCGACGTGAGCCGATACCCCATGCTGGAGCGCTGCCTGCGGGTGAACGCGGGCACGCCCGACGAGACCGGCGCGTTCCTCCACGCGCTTCGGACGATCATGAGCGAGGCCGCATGAGCCGCACGGCACGGCGGGAGCGGAAGACGAAGGAGACGGAGATCCGCGCCTCCATCGGCCTGGACGGCGCCGGCGACGCGCGCGTGCGGACGGGGATCGGCTTCTTCGACCACATGCTCGAGGCGCTGGCCCGCCACGGGCTCTTCGACCTGGAGGTGGAGTGCAGCGGCGACCTGCACGTCGACGCGCACCACACGGTGGAAGACGTGGGGATCGTGCTCGGCGGCTGCTTTCTCGACGCGCTGGGCGACAAGCGCGGGATCGTGCGCTTCGCCGACGCCACCGTGCCGCTGGACGAGGCGCTGGTGCGCGCGGTGGTCGACGTCTCCGGGCGCCCGTATCTCCACTTCGACGTGCCGCTCCCCGCAGACCAGCCGCGCATCGGCGAGTTCGACGTGGCGCTGAGCGCCGAGTTCTGGCGTGCGTTCGCCACCGAGGCGCGGCTGACCATGCACCTGGACGGCTACGGCGGCGACAACGCGCACCACGTGGTCGAGGCCACCTTCAAGGCCGCCGCCCGCGCGCTCGACGCCGCCACCCGCACGGACCCCCGCCGCGGCGACGCGGTGCCGAGCACCAAGGGCGCGCTGTGAGCCGCGGGCGGGTCACGCTCCTGGACTACGGCGCGGGAAACCTGCGCTCCGTCGCGAAGGCGTTCGAGCACGAGGGCGCCGGCGTGCGGCTGACCGCCGACCCCGCCGAGGCGGCGGACGCGGAGCGGCTGGTGCTCCCCGGCCAGGGGCACTTCGGGCAGTGCATGACGCGGCTGGAAGAGGCGGGGCTGGCGGACGCGGTGCGCGGGCACGTGGCCGCCGGGCGCCCGTTCCTGGGGATCTGCGTGGGGATGCAGCTCCTCTACGACGCCAGCGAGGAGGCGCCGGGCGTCGCCGGGCTGGGGCTGCTCCCCGGCACCGTGCGGCGCATCCCGACGGAGCTGCCGCTGCCGCACGTCGGCTGGAACGCGGTGGAGTTCGTCCGCGCCGCCGAGGCCGACCCGCTGCTGCAGGACGTCGCCGGCCCGGAGCCGCGCTGGTTCTACCACGTGCACAGCTACGCGCTGTTGGAGAGCGACGGCGAGCACGTGCTCGGCCGCTGCACCTACGGCGACGCCTTCGCCAGCATCGTGGGCCGCGGCAACGTGCACGGCATCCAGTTCCACCCCGAGAAGAGCCAGGAAGACGGGCTGCGGATCCTGCGGAACTTCGTGGGGATGTAGAGATCATCCCGATACCACTGCCGCGCGACCGTCCAGACGTGTATTGTATAGTAGCTGGCCAGACTAGACAGAATTGGAGGGTGCATGAGTACATGGAAGCTCGAAGACGCGAAGAACCGCTTTAGCGAAGTGGTTCGACTGGCTATGTCCGACCAACCGCAGCGTGTTACGCGCAATGGACGTGATGCCGTCGTTGTAGTTAGTGCTGCCGAGTACGATCGTATGGCAGCCCCACCGCAGAACCTCTTTGAGTTTCTGCAGGCTTCGCCTCTGGCCAAGGCGATCGCGGAGGAGGGTGTAGATTTCGAAATCGAGCGTTCGCAAGACGTGCCTCGCGACATCGATTTCGATTGACCATGCGGTATCTCCTCGATACCAACGCGATCTCCGAGGGCGTAAGTCGGCGCCCGAACCCCGGCGTCCTCGCTTGGGGTCTCCAACAATCCTCGCTCGACCTGTTCGTCAGCGTCCTCTCTCTCGGCGAGGTTCGGAAGGGAGTTGAGCTACGCTTCCACGATGCGCGACGAAGCGTCCTCGAACATTGGCTCGGCACGCTCCTCCCTGCCGAGTTCCGCGGGCGTATCCTCCCGATCGATGAGAATGTCGCGTTGGAGTGGGGACGAATCAGCGCCGAAGGCCAGAAGCAAGGCCGTGTGCTGCCTACGACAGATGGCTTGCTCGTCGCTACGGCCATCGTACATGGGATGACGCTGGTGACGAGGAACGAGCGAGATTGTTCCGGTCGCGGCGCTTCGACGTTCAACCCGTGGACCTGATGCCTGAGCGCGCCGTCTTCTACAAGGGCCACGGGCTGGGGAACGACTACGTCGCGCTGGAGATGGAGGCGCTCCCGTTCGACCTGACGCCCCCCGCCGTCCGCCTGCTCTGCGACCGCAACACCGGCGTGGGCTCCGACGGCATCCTGGCGGCCGTGCCGAGCGACGCCGCCGACTTCGCCGTGCGCATCTTCAACCCCGACGGGAGCGAGGCGGAGAAGAGCGGCAACGGCCTCCGCATCTACGCCGCCTACCTGCTGGACCGCGGCCGCGTGCGCATCGGGCCGCCGTTCACGGTGGAAACGCCGGGCGGCGTGGTGCGCGTCCGCATCGTCGACGAGACCGAGGACGGCGTGTACGACGTGGAGGTGGAGATGGGCACCGCGTCGTTCCGCAGCGCCGACGTGGGGCTCGCCGGCCCCGACCGCGAGACGGACGACGAGGCGCTGCAGCTCCCCTCGGGCGACCGCGTGCTGATCAACACCGTCTCCATCGGCAACCCGCACTGCGTGGTCTTCCAGGACGAGCTCGACGTGGAGGAGCTGCGCCGCCGCGCGCCGCAGATCTCCACGCACCCGGCCTTCGCGCGCGGCACCAACGTGCAGTTCGCCGTCGCCGCCGAGCCCGACGCGGTGGAGGCCTGGGTCTGGGAGCGCGGCGCGGGGGAGACGCGCGCCTCGGGCTCCAGCGCCTGTGCCGTCGCCGCCGCCGCCGTGCGCCGGGGGATGGTGAGCGAGCGCCGGGTGGCCGTGCGCATGCCCGGCGGCACCCTGCGGGTGGAGGTGCGCGAGGACTGGTCGCTCGTGCTCCGCGGCCCGGTGGAGGGCGTCTGCCGCGGCGAGCTCACGGAGGGGATGGTGGCGCGGCTGCGCAGCCTGGGGTTCGGATGAGCCTGGCCAAGCGCATCATCCCCTGCCTGGACGTGAGGGACGGGCGAGTGGTGAAGGGGATCCAGTTCGAGGCGCTGCGCGACGCGGGCGACCCGGTCGAGCAGGCCATGCGCTACGACGCGCAGCGCGCCGACGAGCTCTGCTTCCTCGACATCACCGCCAGCCACGAGGGCCGCCAGAGCACGCTGGAGATGATCCGCCGCACCGCCGACAACGTCTTCATCCCCTTCACCGTGGGCGGCGGCGTGCGCACGGTGGACGACTTCGTGGCGATCCTGGGCGCCGGCGCGGACAAGGTGTGCGTCAACACCGCGGCCGTGGTCGACCCGGAGCTGGTGGCGCGGGCGGCGGACCACTTCGGCTCGCAGTGCGTGGTGGTGGCGGTCGACGCCCGCCGCGCCGCGCCGGAGGAGATGGAGCGCACCCCCTCCGGCTTCGAGGTGTT
>C688J35102_120989256_pt1 | contig 10584 bp, 9 predicted proteins | sample HopSoiMetagenom2_FD_35102 | JGI IMG/M metagenome (IMG submission 35102) | reverse complement strand
TCGGTAAACCCGCGCCGCATCGTCCGCGGCTCGCCATCGCGGCAGCTCTGCTGCTGACGGTGGCGGCGGCCGGTCCGTCATGGCCGCAGGCCGCATCGAGGCCCGCGCCCGCGGCGCAGGACGCGCAGGCCCCGGCAGCGCCGTCGTCGCAGCCTGAGCCGGCGCCTGCCGAGGTGCCGCGCAAGGAAAATCCTGGTCTGCTCAACGAACTCGGCAAATTGCTGGAGGCCCCGTCCTCGCTGCTGCCGAGCTTGAAAAGCCCGAAGGAAACCATCGATGATGCGGCCGATGCGTTGTCGCGGCTCGCCAAAGCGCCGGGCGTCAAGGGTCGCGCCATCTGCCCGCTGGCGCCGAACGGCGCGCCCGACTGCAAGCCGGCGGCCGACAAGCTCTGCCAGGGCAAGGGCTTCAAGGAAGGCAAGAGCGTCGACGTCGACACCACCCGCAACTGCTCGGCGAGGTCGCTGCTGTCGGGGCGCAAGCCGGACGAAAGCGAATGCCGGACCGACACCTATGTGACGCGCGCGGTGTGCCAATAAGCGATTTGCCGCGCCGCCACTTGCGCACCGCCGCCGCACTTGCTTTGGTGCGGCGCATCAAAGGTTGACCGTCATGCATAACGGCGAAAAGGGTTGTTGAGATGTCGATGCCTGCGTTGTTCAAGGGCCGCCTGTCGATCCCGGTGATCGGCGCGCCGCTGTTCATCATCTCGGTGCCCGACCTGGTGATCGCGCAATGCAAGGCCGGCATCGTCGGCGCATTTCCGGCGCTGAACGCACGGCCGCCGGCGCTGCTGGACGAATGGCTCGCGCGCATCAGGCAGGAGCTCGCCGCCTATGACGCGGCCAACCCGCTGCGGCCGTCGGCTCCCTACGCGGTGAACCAGATCGTGCACCGGTCCAACAACCGCCTCGAGCAGGACCTCGCGGTGTGCGAGAAGCACAAGGTGCCGATCATCATCACCTCGCTGGGCGCGCGCGAGGAGCTGAACCAGGCCGCGCATGGTTGGGGCGGCATCACCTTTCACGATGTGATCAACCAGAAATTCGCGCACAAGGCGGTCGAGAAGGGCGCCGACGGCCTGATCCTGGTCTCCGCCGGCGCCGGCGGCCATGCCGGGCAGATTTCGCCGTTCGCTTTCGTCGCCGAGACCCGGCAATGGTTCGACGGCCCGATCGCGCTATCGGGCGCGATCGGCAACGGCCGCGCCATCCGCGCCGCGCGCATGCTCGGCGCCGATTTTGCCTATGTCGGCTCCGCTTTCATCGCGACCGCGGAGGCCAATGCGGTGGAAGGCTACAAGCAGATGATCACCACATCGTCAGCGGAAGACATCGTGTATTCGAACCTGTTCACCGGCGTGCATGGCAACTATTTGAAGCCCTCGATCCTCGCCGCCGGCATGGACCCGGACAATCTGCCGGCTTCGGATGTTTCGAAAATGAATTTCGGCACCGACGCATCCGGCGAACGTGCGCGGCCCAAGGCGTGGAAGGAAATCTGGGGCAGCGGCCAGGGCGTCGGCAGCGTCGGCAAGATTCTGCCGGCGTCCGAGCTGATCGCGCGGTTGAAACGGGAATATGACGACGCGATCGATCCTCCGCTGTGACCCATGATCCGATCAACGCTGTCTATCGCGTCGAGGGCAAGCGCGCCAAGACGAGCCCCAATGCCGCCGGACCGTGGGACGCGCGCATGCAGCACGGCTCGGCGCCTGCCGCGCTGGTAACGTGGGCGGCGGAGGCGATCCCGACGCCCGCGCCAATGCAGATCGTGCGCGTCACCCTCGATCTGATGCGGCCCGTTCCGGTCGCGCCGCTGTCGGTGGAGACCGAAGTGCTGCGCGAGGGCCGCAAGATTCAGCTCGTGGCCGTGCACCTGCTGGCGAACGACGTGGTGGTGGTGCGTGGAAGCGTCCTGAAGGTCCGGGCCGATACCCTGCCGCTGCCCTCCGGCATTGCCGATGCGCCGGTCGAACTGCCGCCGTCCGATCAGGGCGTGCCGATGGAGCCGCGCTTTGCGGCCAATCCGTTCGTCTCCGGGCTTTCGGTGAGCGCGGTGCGCGGCGGCTTCCTGCAGCCCGGGCCGGCGGCGATCTGGTATCGCGTCGACCGGCCGATCGTAGAGGGCGGGGCCATTTCACAGGCGATGCGCGCGGTGATCGCCGCCGATTTCTGCAATGGCACGTCGTCAGTGCTCGACTTCGACCAATGGACGTTTCTCAATGCCGACCTTACCGTCAGCCTCGCCCGTGCGCCGGTCGGCGACTGGATATTGCTGGACGCGGAGAGCTGGATCGGACCTGATGGCGCCGGCATCGCCGCGGGCCGTCTCGCCGACACACGAGGTTATTTCGGCCGTGCCGTGCAAAGCCTCGTCATCGAGAAACGCTGAGAGAGGGCCGTATCCGGGGTTTTCTGAAATGAGTGCACCGCGCCCGGCGCTCCCTCTGACCGGCGGCTGCTCGTGCGGGGCGATACGCTATGAGATCGCGTCGTTTCCGCTGCTGCTCTATACCTGCAACTGCACCGATTGCCAGACCCGCAGCGGCAGCGCGTTCGCGCTCAACATGCCGGTGCCAGCCGATGCCTTCCGCATTGTGCAAGGCAAGCCGAAGGCATGGCGCAGCACCTCGCCGAAGGGTGTGCCGGTCGTCTCATGGTTCTGCGGCGACTGCGGCGCGCGCCTCTATGGCGAGCGCGCCGGCCGCAGTGACCGGGTCAACATCCGCGCCGGCACGCTGGACGACACGTCCTGGCTCGTGCCGGCCGCGCATTTCTTTACCCGCCGCCAAAGCGCGCAGGCCTGGGTCGAACCGGTGGCGGGGGCCAGCTGTTTCGAGACCCAGCCCGACCGGTGGGACGAATTGTTGCGCGCCTGGCGGGCGGCATGGCCGGAATATTTCAGCAAGAAATAACTGGAAAGGTCGGGAACTCTTTGCGCCCGCTTGGGTTTAGTGCGGGTTAAGGGGGTCTTATGAACTCGGTAGCACCGCTCGCCGGAAAGGCGAAAACCGGCATTTGGGGACTGGACAATATCCTGTCAGGCGGATTTTCCCGCGGTCACCTTTTCCTGGTGGAAGGGGCGCCAGGGACCGGCAAGACCACAATCGCGCTGCAATTCCTGCTGGAAGGCGCGCGCGTCGGGGAAAAGTGCCTCTATATCACGCTGTCGGAAACCGAGCGCGAATTGCGCGACGGCGCGGCCTCGCACGGCTGGACGCTGGATGGCGGCATCGAGGTGTTCGAGCTGTTGCCGCCGGAAAGCCTGCTGGATTCCGAACAGCAGCAGAGCCTCCTGTATTCCTCCGACCTCGAGCTTGGCGAAACCACCAAGCAGATTTTCGAGGCGGTCAACCGCGCGCAGGCGAGCCGGGTGGTGCTCGACAGTCTCTCCGAAATCCGGCTGCTGGCGCAGAACTCGCTGCGCTACCGGCGGCAGATCCTGTCGATCAAGCATTACTTCGCACGGTTCAACACCACCGTCTTGCTGCTCGATGATTTGACCGCTGACATCGCCGACAAGACGGTGCACAGCGTCGCCCATGCCGTGATTCGTCTGGAGGAGCTGGCGCCGGCCTATGGCGCGGAGCGGCGCCGCGTTCGCGTCGTCAAATATCGCGGCGTGAAATTCCGCGGCGGCTACCATGATACGACCATCACCACGGGCGGCCTGAACGTGTTTCCGCGGCTGGTAGCGTCGGAATACCGCGCCAATCTGAAGCGCGTCGCCATGTCCAGCGGCATCAAGGAACTCGATCAGTTGCTTGGCGGCGGTATCGAGTCGGGATCCAGCACGCTGATCCTCGGACCGGCCGGCACGGGCAAATCGCTGGTCGCGATCATGTTCGTCGTGGCGGCCCTCTCGCGCGGCGAGAAGGCGGCGCTGTTCGTGTTCGATGAAGAACTCGGGCTGCTGTTCTCCCGTATGAAGGGACTGGGCATCGACCTCGAAAAGCTGCAGCAGGACCGGCTGCTCACCATCGAGCAGGTCGACGCCGCGGAACTGTCGCCGGGCGAGTTCGCCCATCGCGTCCGCAGGCGGGTCGATGAGGACGAGATCAAGACCGTGGTGATCGACAGCCTGAACGGCTACCAGGCCGCGATGCCCGAGGAAAATTCGCTGATCCTGCACATGCACGAGTTGCTGCAGTATCTGAACCGGCGGGGGGCGGCGACCTTCATGACGGTGGCGCAGCATGGCCTGGTCGGCGACATGAAGGCGCCGATCGACGTCACCTATCTCGCCGACACCGTGGTGCTGCTGCGTTATTTCGAGGCGGTGGGCAGCGTCAAGCGCGCGATGTCGGTCATCAAGAAGCGCACCGGCAGCCACGAATCCACCATCCGGGAATACCGCATCGGCAGAAATGGCCTGACCATCGGCGGCCCACTCGACGGATTCCAGGGCATCCTGCGCGGCGTGCCGGTCTATGTCGGCGAGGGCAGGCCGCTGCTTGAAGAGCCGCCGCTGTGAGACCGGGCGCATCCTCCGAGCGCGCCGTCATCCTCGCGCCGATCGGACGCGATGCTGCGGTTGCGGCTGCACTGATCCGGGAAGCGGGATATTACGCCAATATCGCCCACGATCTTGCCGCGCTGCTTCGCGAGGTCGAGGCGGGCGCCGGCCTTGCCGTGATCGCCGAAGAGGCGATCAAGACCGCCGACCTGCGCAGCCTGGTCAAATGGCTCAACGACCAGCCGTCGTGGTCGGATTTTCCGATCGTGCTGCTGACCCACCAGGGCGGCGGGCCGGAGCGCAATCCGGACGCCGCGCGGCTCGGACAGGTGCTCGGCAACGTCACCTTCATCGAGCGGCCATTCCATCCGACCACGCTGGTCAGCGTCGTCGGCTCCGCCGTGCGCGGCCGGCGCCGGCAATATCAGACCCGCGCCATTCTCGAAGATCTGACCGAAAGCGAGAGCCTGCTGCAGACCGCGCTCAACGCCGGCCATCTCGGCGCGCTGGAATTGCATCTGCCGGCGTTCGAGCTGGAAGCTTCCGACACCTGCAAGACGTTTTACGGCCGCAAGCCCGAAGACAACTTCACCTACCAGGATCTGCTGAACGCGGTTCACCCCGACGATCGCGGCCCCCGCCAGGAGGCGCTGGATCGCTCGATCAAGACCGGTAAGGACTACAGTTTCGAGTACCGCAACATCTGGCCCGACGGGTCGGTGCACTGGGTCGACGTCCGCGCCCGCGCCGTGCGCAGGCCGGACGGCAGCATCAAATCGCTGGTCGGCGTCTCCACGGACATCACCGCGCGCAAGACCTCCGAGATCGAGCGCGAGAACCTGCTGTCGCAGCTTGCCGCCGAGCGCACCGCGCTGGCGGAATTGACCGCGACGCTGGAGCAACGGGTGGAGGAGCGTACCGCGGAGCTGATGAAGGAGGTCGCCGCGCGCGAAAAGGCGCAGGAGCAGTTGCGCCAGGCGCAGAAGATGGAAACCATCGGTCAGCTCACCGGCGGCGTCGCGCACGATTTCAACAACCTCTTGATGGCGGTGATGGGCAATCTCGATCTGTTGCGCAAGCGCGTGCCGAACGATTCGCGGCTGCACCGGCTGATCGACGGAGCGCTGCAGGGCGCCGAGCGCGGCGCCTCGCTGACGCAGCGGCTCTTGGCATTCGCGCGGCAGCAGGATCTGAAGGCGGTGCCGGTCAATCTCGGCGCGCTGATCCAGGGCATGATCGACCTGTTGGAGCGCTCGCTCGGTCCGCGCATCGCGCTGCGGCTGGACATTCCCGAAAGCCTGCCGGCGGCACGCGTCGACGCGAACCAGCTCGAGCTTGCGATCCTCAACCTCGCGATCAACTCGCGCGACGCCATGCCGGACGGCGGCTCGATCGACATCCGGATCGCGGAATATCGGCCAGGCAGCGATAGCGCGCTGCGGCCGGGCAGCTACCTGCAGTTGTCGGTGATCGACACCGGCAAGGGCATGGCGCCCGATATCCTCAAAAAAGCGATCGAGCCGTTCTTCTCCTCGAAACCGCTCGGCAAAGGCACGGGCCTTGGGCTATCGATGGTGCATGGTCTTGCGGTGCAGCTCGGCGGCGCGCTGCAGCTTTCCAGCACGGTCGGCAAGGGCACCACCGCGACGCTGATCCTGCCGGTGGCGACCGACGCGCCCGAAGCCGAGAGCCCGGCGCTGGCGCCGGCGAAAGTCAACCGGTCGGCGGTGATCCTGTTCGTCGACGACGATCCCCTGATCGCGATGTCGACCATGGAGATGCTGGAGGATCTCGGGCATCGGGTGATCGGCGCCAATTCCGGGCTGCACGCGCTCGACATCATCAAGAGCGAGCAGCCGCTCGACTTGATGATGACCGATCATGTGATGCCCGGCATGACCGGCATCGAGCTCGCCGCCGCCTCGCGCCAGCTGCGCCCGACGCTGCCGATCCTGCTCGCCACCGGTTACGCCGACCTGCCCGAAGGCGCACAGCTCGACCTGCCGCGGCTGGCAAAACCCTACCACCAGGACCAGCTGCGCGACCGGCTCGATCAGCTGCTGGGGTGACGCTTTACGCTTCGTTAACCACTCCCGTTCCTACAATCGGCCGGCGGCAGAGCGCCGCGCCAGCGTCGGTTGAAGGAGTGCGGCATGGATTTTCAGCCATTCAACGACAAAACCCCGGCGACCATCCGCGAATTGCAGGCCCGGGTGGCGGCGGCCTTCGAGCGCCATCCGCTGTGCCGCGGGGTCCGTTTCGATATCCTGCGGATGCCCCGGACCGCCAAGGGCAACTGGACCGTCACCATGCACGCGGTCGCCCCCGACGCCCTGTGGGAGGCCTCCGACATTGTCTCCGACATCCAGGAGGCCTACGATCTGGCCGTGGCGGCCTGACAGCCGCCATAGTCTTGCCAGGCAACGGCCCGGACGGCATGGTTAAGCCATAATTAACGGCGATTTGTCAGGAACGTTTGCGGCCGGAACGGAGCCTTGCGTGACGAGAACGATGACAATCCTGGCGCTGGTGTGTTTCCTGGTCGCCGGAGCGGCCGCCGCCAGCATCCTTGGACGCGACACCGTGTCCGCCGCCCGCTTCGAGAGCCCGGCGAAGGTCACCAAGAGCCCGCTAGCCAATCGCGAGAGCAAGAAGGACAAGCTGCCGCTGGCCATGGCCGCGTTGCCGCCCGCCGACGATTCCCAACGTCTCCCCGAGCAGCTGCGCCAGGCGTTTGCGTCCGATAGCCAGTTCCGCCCGCAGCCGCCCAGCGTCGCCGCGCCGATGAGCGTGCCGGTGCAGCCCGCCGACAAGCCGAAGGCCGCGGCCAAGCCGCCGGTGCAGAAATCCTACGCGCTATTAAGCGACATCCAGATCGCCGGCATCAAGGAGCGCCTCAAGCTGTCGCCCTCGCAGGAGCAGCACTGGCCCGGCGTCGAAAACGCGCTACGCGCCGTGGCACGAAAGATCCACGCCACCCGTCAGGCCAATCCGCACGCCACCGGCGCGCCGATCGATCCCGAATCCGCCGAAGTGCAGCAATTGAAATCGGTCGCGATGCCGCTGTTGTTCCAGCTCCGGGAAGACCAGAAGCGCGAAGTCCGCTCGCTGGCGCGCATCATCGGGCTGGATGCGGTGGCGTCGCTGATCTGAGCTTGGTCGCAGGCTGGTAAGATCCTCGCTCGGAAAGTTTTGCTTTCTATGGAGTAGCTTCGGCGCTGCTGAAGCCAATTTCGCTAGACGTTTCGCCACTTTTAGCGAATCCCTCCATAACGCGCGCACGCGATTTAATCCGGGCTAGGATGCAGTTCTCTCGCTTCATGACCGCCAGTGAATTCCTGCGTCAACTCGGCGAGTTGCGGGCGTTTCGTGGTTACATGGGAACGGGGCTTCTCGAATCGCTTGAAGCGACGGGGTTGCTCGTCCCACGGCTTCGCATCCGTTATCCCGATCCCATTGCGCGGCGCTTTTGGCTGCTGATGCATCCAGAAAGGCCGCGCTCGCTAAAGCATCCCATTGAACCGGATGGCCCGCGCTGGGATGCGGCCTTGGAATTCGACAAGGCCATGCACCGCTCGCAAAATTGGATCGTTTACGGGCTTGCGCGTAATCCCCTTGATGATCCGGAGGCGCGCTTTTCAGGTTTCATCCAGCGGCCTTCGCCCGAGTCCTTTGTTCCCCATCTCGACCTGCGCGTGGATGTAAGCAACGAACTAGAAGAAACGCTCTTCGCCGACAATGCCGATGATCGCTATAGCACTTGGCAACTCCTGCTGGCCGCGGAGCAGGCCGATGCGGGTGTCTACCTGAGAATGAACCTAGAGAACGAGAGGATTTTCCGGGTGGCCTATGACGCGCTGGGGAAGGGCCGCCTTCCGGAAGGGGTCGGCTACACGCTCAACATTGAGACAGTGCATGCCGCGCGGGATTTCAAAAAACACACGCCCACTTTAGACTCCGTGGTCTGGTTCGTGGAGGAACGATGGCGTGCGCTCAGCAATATCATTAAGGGCCAAGGTGGGCGCTTTCGGCTCAGCGCGGCGCAAAGCAGCCAATATGAGTCGGACAGCCAGAGCCTCGCCACCGAAGCTTGCCGCCGCTTTGGTGTCTCCGCGGATGACCTTATCGAACTGATCCGGTGTTTCGCAAAACGCTGGTCGGATTGGAATCGCGAGGGCCGCCCACTCATCGCAGGTGCTTACAAGGAATTCTTGGAACCTGCGGTTCTCCTGGCTCGCCGCGCCGGCGGGCTCACTTTTGGGGAGGTGCGGGATCAGGTCGGCGCTGTAGGTGGTTGGAACACGCCAGCATTGGACTTGATTTCGCCGGATTGGGCGAAGGAAGAAAAAGCGCGCGCGAGCCTGACGCTGCAATCCAACCTCGCGGGGAGGGCAGGAAGCATCACGCAAGCCGATATAAAGGCTTTTGTTGAATTCCTTGCCAGCGAAGGACTGGAAGCCGTTTTTTGGCGCTTGAAATCTTTCGAAGATCACGCCCTGCGCGGCAATGAATTTGCGATCGAAGCAATGAAAAGCGACATCCAAGGCATGGCGGTCGTGGTTGAGCATGTCGCCGCTACACTGGGTGCGGACAAGACACAGCTAGACGATAAATTCCGGCAACTCTGGCGCAATCCCGAGGTGGCGCGCATTATCAACCGCGGCGACGTAATTCCGCTAGGCCGTCAAAAAAGATTAGCCGATGACTGGCCGGCACTAAAAGCAAGAATCGATGCGTTGCGCATTGAGCCCGGCGGCGACACGGCAGCCGATTTGGTCATGGCATACCGCATTCGCGGCGGCGTCCATACTCTTCTTCCGGAAGATGACCATCTCGAATTAGAAGCACTTTTCACCGGGTTGATGCGCGCCGCCTTATTGACCTTTATAGAAGTGCGTGGGCATTCGACCGAGACTGCGGCCGCTGCGGCTCTTGCCTCAATCCTCATTTGAAGGGTTGCCCATGCAACCCGATTAGGCGCGCGCCAATGCTGCGGGCCCCGGCTGTCAAGGCCAAGGCGAGCGCCGCAAGGGGCGGCGGCCTTGACAGCGTATCCCCGCTAGGCCCGTACACCTTGTATAATATGTATTGTCCCAAAGCTCAGGAGCATTGATGGGGGCCGTTCAGGACGAAGTGAACAAATGGTTTCATGACCTGCCGCGCCAACTGGCCGCGGAGATGGTCGATATGAAGCTGCGTGCCCAAACGATCAAGCTTTCAAAGAAGCAGTTGGCTGATTTGATCGACCGGATTTTGAAAGGCGACGAAGACATTCAACTCGACACAGCCGGCGGCCGTAGGGACATAAGCCTCGAATTCACGGATGAAGACCTTGCCTGGCTGAATGAGCGAGCGGATGAATTGGTCCAGAAACTGCCTGGGATCATTGATCACGCGTCGGAAGGCTTTTCCTCAACAATTCTTACGAGCCTGAAAAAGAAATGGCCCGGCGAACGGCGGCAGCAACGGCACGATATGAACGGTTTTCGCAAGCGCCTCGATGAGCGATGGGGCAAGGGACTTGAAGGTCTTAGGATGCTCACGACGATTGCGCGAGAATTTGGCGACGACGTGAACAAAGACGGTCGGGCCGCGGGTGGCGGCTCTAGTCCGAAAGCCTTCGATGTGTTGATGCGCTTGCACGCGCGCGCATGCCAGGTCGCCGAAGAAGTCATCTGCCTGATGACCAGCGGCTTCGCAGACGGAGCCATGGCGCGCTGGCGAACCATGCAGGAGATCTCGGCCGTCGGCTACCTTATCGAGCGGAACGGCGACAGCTTGGCTGAACGATATGTCGCTCACCAAATCGTCGAGGCGCGTGGTGCGGCCAAACAATATCGCACCTATCAGGAGCGGCTGCGACAAGAGCCCATATCGGATGCCGAATTCGGAAAAATCGAGAGTGCCTATGAGGCCGCGCTACAGAAATACGGCAAGGATTTTGGCGAACCATACGGATGGGCGGTCGGGTATGTCGGCAAGACGCGGAGGCCAAGCATGGCCGATATCCAGAGAGCGGCGAACATCGATCACTTAACCCCCTACTATAAAATGGCGAGCCACAATGTTCACGCGAATCCCAAGGGCGTGTTTTTCAAGCTGGGCTTGGTCGGTGACTCCGAAGTT
>C688J35102_120989257_pt1 | contig 10593 bp, 7 predicted proteins | sample HopSoiMetagenom2_FD_35102 | JGI IMG/M metagenome (IMG submission 35102) | reverse complement strand
GCGCTCGCCGTGGCGGCCGACGCGCCGGCGGCCGAGGGGCGCGAGGGGACCTACGTCTTCCTGGACGACCGCGTGCCCCCGGCGCCGCGGGCGGACGCGGGGCCCGTCCCCGTGCCCGAGCTGGCGGGGCTGGCGCTGCGCGACGGGGTGCGGCGGCTGCACGCGCTCGGCTTCCACGTGCGGCTGCAAGGGGGCGGCGCGGTGAAGGGCACCCTTCCCGGCGCGGGGGCGGTGCTCGCGCGCGGCGACACGCTCACCCTGCTGGGAGCGGGGGGCTGATGGCGGCCCGGGCGACGCTGGCGGAGGTGGCGGAGCGGCTCCGGCGCGAGGGGCTGCTGGCGGGCGAGCGCGGGCTGGCCGACCGCGCCGCCGCCCGCCCGGTGGCCGAGGCGTGGACGGACTCGCGCAAGGTGAAGAGCGGACACCTCTTCTGCGCCTACGCCGGCTCCGAGGTCGACTCGCACCGCTTCCTGGCCGACGTCTCGGCCCGCGGCTCGGCGGGGGCCACGGTGGAGAAGCGCACGCACGGGATCAGCCTGCCGCAGATCGAGGTCACCGACGGCCGGCTGGCCGCCGCCTACGCCGCGGCCGCCGTCTACGGCGACCCGTGGGACGAGCTGACGCTGGTGGGGATCACGGGGACCAACGGGAAGACCACCAGCGCGGCCATCCTCCGCCACCTGCTGGGGCGGCGCGCCCCGGCCGCCAGCATCGGGACGCTGGGCGTGGTGGACCGCGAGGGGAAGATCCTCCCGGGAACGGAGGGGCTGACCACGCCGGGGCCGACCGACGTGGCCCGCATGCTCCGCCTGCTGCGCGAGGGAGAGACGGCCGCCAAGCAGGAAGGGGCGCCGGTGAAGGTGGAGGCGGTGGCGATGGAGGCCAGCTCGCACGCGCTGCACCAGGGCCGCCTGGCCGCGGTGCGCTACGACGCGGCGCTCTTCACCAACCTCACCCGCGACCACCTGGACTATCACCCGACGATGGAGGAATACCGCGCGGCCAAGCTCCGCATCGTGGAGCTGCTCAAGCCCGCGGGAGCGGTCGTGCTGAATGCGGACGATCCGGCATGGAACGGTGTGGGGGCATCGCGAAACTGCCGGGTCGTCCGCTTCAGCACCTCCGCCCCGGCGGACTTGTGGGCGCGTGACGTCATAGCCGGAGAGGGGGGGATGGAGATGGTACTGGAAACTTCCGGGGGGTCGTTTCCAGTCCATCTCCCCCTCTTCGGTGATTTCAACGTGTCGAACGCGGTGGGGTGCGCGGCGGTGCTCTGGGCGCTGGACTGGCCCCTGGAGGAGATCGCGGCGGGACTCTCCACGCTGCCGCAGGTCCCCGGCCGGCTGGAGCGCGTGCCCACGCCGCCGGGAACGGCCACGGTGCTGATCGACTACGCCCACACGCCCGACGCGCTGGAGCGGGCGCTGGCCGCGGTCAGGCCGCGGGTGAAGGGGAAGCTGTGGGTGGTCTTCGGGGCCGGCGGCGACCGCGACGCCGGCAAGCGCCCGGAGATGGGCCGCGTGGCCGTGGAAGGCGCCGACGTGGTCGTGGCGACCTCCGACAACCCGCGTTTCGAGGACCCCGAGCGCATCCTCGACGAGATCGAGAGCGGCATGGGACGTGCACCCCGCCGCCGGGTTTCCGACCGCCGCGAGGCCATCCACCACGCCCTCCGGAACGCATCTCCCGACGACCTGATCCTGCTCGCGGGCAAGGGCCACGAGACGGTTCAGATCGTCGGCAAGGAGAAGCGTCCGTTCGACGAGCGGAAGGTGGTGCGCGAGGTCTTTCCCGACGACGACGACGGCACGGGCGGAGGTGGTGGTTGAGCGGGTTCAGCTGGACCGGAGACGAGGTGGAGCGGGCCCTGGGTACGGGGCCCGGCGGGGAGGGCGCGGTGGAGTTCACGGGGGTCTCGACCGACACGCGGAAGATCGCGCCGGGCTCGCTCTTCGTGGCGCTGAAGGGCGAGCGCTTCGACGCGCACGACTTCCTCGCCGGCGCCTTCGAGGCGGGCGCGGCGGCGGCGGTGGTGTCGCGCATTCCGCCCGGCGCGCCGGCGGACCGCCGCTACTACCTGGTGGACGACACGCTGCACGCCCTCGGCCGGCTGGGGCGGCACCGCCGCCGCGCGCTCACCGCCAAGGTGGTCGCCGTCGCGGGGAGCAACGGGAAGACGACCACCAAGGACCTGCTCCGCGCCGCGCTCTCGCCGCGCTGGCGGGTGCACGCGACCACGGGGAACCTGAACAACCAGGTGGGCGTGCCGCTGACCCTCCTCGCCGCGCCGGAAGACGCCGAGGTGCTGGTGGTGGAGACGGGGACCAACGAGCCGGGGGAGATCGACCTCCTCGGCGCCATCGTGGAGCCCGACGCGGCCGTGATCACCTCGATCGGTGAGGAGCACCTGGAGGGGCTGGGCTCGGTGGAGGGCGTGCTGGAGGAGGAGCTCTCCATCCTCCGCCACCTGCGCCCGGGCGGCGTGGCGGTGGTGGCCGAGGAGCCGAGCGAGCTCCCCGAGGGCGCCGAGCGCATCGTCGGGGGGATGCGGCTGCGCGTCGCCGGGCTCGACGCGCAGGCGGACCTGCGGCCGGACGGCGGCCAGGCGGCGATCGAGGTGCTCCCCGGCGGCGCCACGCGGTGGAGCTTCCGCGGCGTGCGCATCGACCTGCCGCTCCCGGGGATGCACAACGTGCGCAACGCGCTGGTCGCGCTCGGCGTGTCGACCGAGCTGGGCGTGCCGGTGGAGGAGAGCGCCAGGGCCATCGCCGCCATGCCCGCGCCCAAGATGCGCAGCGAGTGGCTGCGCGTGGGCACGCTGGGCGTGCTGGCGGACTGCTACAACGCGAATCCCCCGAGCACCCGCGCCGCGCTGGAGCTGCTCGCCTCGCTTCCGTCGACGGGGCGCAAGGTGGCGGTGATCGGGACGATGCGGGAGCTGGGCGGCCACGCGGAGGGGCTGCACCGCTCCGTGGGCGCGCTGGCGGCGGAGAAGCTGGGGAGGGGGATCGACCTGCTGGTGGCCACCGGCGACTTCGTGCCCGCGCTGGCGGAGTGGGCGGCGGACGCGCGGGTGATCGCGGTGGAGGACCCGCTGCAGGCGTACGAGTCGCTCCGCCCCCGGCTGGCCGGGGGCGAGACCCTCCTGCTCAAGGGGTCGCGGGGGGTGGCGCTGGAGCGGCTGATTCCATTGCTGGAGCGGGACTTCGCCGGGACCCCGAGCCCGGCGCCGGCATCATCCACCGCGCACGCGGGGGCCTGAGGTGCTCTACTACCTGCTGGTGCCGCTCGCCGACAGCAACATCGCCTTCAACGTCTTCCGCTACGTGACCTTCCGCGCGGCGGGGGCGGTGGTGACCGCGTTCCTGGTGGCGTTCTGGTTCGGCCCCTCCATCATCGGCCGCCTGCGCATGCTCAAGGTGGGCCAGGTGGTGCGCACCGAAGGGCCGCAGACGCACCTGGGGAAGAGCGGCACCCCGACCATGGGCGGCGTGATGATCGTGCTCTCCACGGTAATCCCGACGCTGCTCTGGGCGCGGCTCGACACGCTGAACACCTGGGCGGTGCTCCTCACCCTCTCGTGGCTGGGGGGGCTGGGGTTCATGGACGACTACCTGAAGATCACGCGGAAGAAGACGGAGGGGCTGAAGGGGCGCTACAAGCTGGTCGGGCAGACGGCGGCCGGGCTGCTGCTGGGCATCGCCCTGGTGGTGGCGCCGATGCTGGTGCACCAGACCGACCCGGGGGTGCCGACCTATCCCTTCGCGTGGACGCAGATCCCCTTCTTCAAGACGGTGCACCTCACCCTCTGGTGGCCGCTCTACATCCTGTTCGTGACCTTCATCATCGTGGGGTGCAGCAACGCGGTGAACCTCACGGACGGGCTCGACGGGCTGGCGGCGGGGCTCTCGGCGATCGCGGCGGTGACCTTCGCGCTCTTCGCCTACCTCTTCGGGCGGGTGGACGCGGCGAACTACCTGAACGTGTTCTACATCCCCGGGGCGGGGGAGCTGGCGATCTTCCTGGTGGCGCTGGCCGGGGGGTGCATGGGGTTCCTCTGGTTCAACGCGCACCCGGCCGAGGTGTTCATGGGCGACACCGGGTCGCTGGCCATCGGGGGGGTGCTGGGGTGCGTGGCGGTGCTGCTGCGGGCGGAGTTCCTGCTGGGGATCGTGGGGGCGATCTTCGTGGCCGAGGCGCTCTCGGTGATGATGCAGACGGTCTACTTCAAGTACACCCGCCGGCGCTACGGCACCGGCCGGCGGATCTTCCGCATGGCCCCGCTCCACCACCACTTCGAGCAGATCGGGTGGCACGAGAGCAAGGTGATCATCCGGTTCTGGATCATGGGGATCATGTGTGCGCTGGTGGCGTTCGCGACGCTGAAGATCAGATAGTGCGAAGGTGCGAAGGTGCGAAGGTGCGAAGGTGCGAAAGTGCTAAGTGCTAAGTGCTAAGTGCTAAGTGCTGGGGATCGGGCGAATTCCTGTGTATTCACGCCCAACCCCAACGACGTCATCCTGAGGCAGGTCACGATCCACCGTCGGCATGAGAACGAGTCGGGCAGGCCGAAGGATCTATAGCAGGTCGCTGCAAACGTGCCGGGGGGGTCGGCAACGCGGGTGCTGTGCGGGAAGAGGACGCGCTCCAGGGCCCAGGACTCAGCAACGCTACTGGGCACTAGGGACTAGGCACTAGGCACTTCCTTTCCTCGGGTACTGCAACATGAGCGCAAGTCTGGTCGGCGAAACCATCGGCGTGCTGGGGCTGGCCCGCAGCGGGCTGGCGGCGGCACGGCTGGCGCTGGCGCGCGGCGCCCGGGTCTACGCCAGCGACGGCGCCGACAACCCGCAGACGCGGCGCGCCGCCGACCAGGTCGCCGCCATGGGCGGCCTCGCCGAGGTCGGCCGCCACGACCTGGGGAAGCTCGCGCGCTGCGACAAGATCGTGCTCTCCCCCGGCATCCCGCCCACCGCGGCGGTGCTGCGCGCGCCCGAGATCGCGCACGTCCCCGTGGTCCCCGAGATCGAGTTCGCCTTCGGGCTGCTCGAGTGCCCGGTGATCGCCATCACCGGCACCAACGGCAAGACCACCGTCACCTCGCTCATCGGCCACCTGCTGCACGAGCACGGCGAAGACGCGGCGGTGGGCGGCAACATCGGCACCGCGCTCAGCGAGCTGGTGATGCGCGAGCCGCAGCCGCGCGTGGCCGTGGTCGAGACCAGCTCCTTCCAGCTCGGCGGGATCCGCGAGTTCAACCCGCGCATCGGGGTGCTCACCAACCTCGCGCCCGACCACTTGGACTGGTACTCCAGCGTCGACAGCTACTACGCCGACAAGGCGCACCTCTTCCGCAACGCCACCGGCGAGAGCCGCTGGGTGCTGAACGGCGAAGACGAGAAGGCCCGCCACCTCCCCGGCGACGCGCCGGGAACGCGCTACTACTTCCGCATCCAGTCGCCGCTGCCGGCGGACGAGCGCGGCGGGTGGCTGGCGGACGACGGCTGGCTGGTGCTGCGGCTGGACGACGGGCGCGAGGAGCGCATCCTCCCCGCCGACCGGCTGCGCATCCTGGGGCCGCACAACGTGGCCAACGCGCTGGCGGCCTCCATCGCGGCGCGGCTGGCGGGCGCCTCGCCCGAGTCCATCGCGCGCGGGCTGCGGAGCTTCGAGGCGCCGCCGCACCGGCTGGAGCCCGTGGGCGAGGTCGACGGCGTGCTCTGGATCAACGACAGCAAGGCCACCAACATCGCCTCTACCCAGGTGGCATTGAAGAGCATGACCCGGCCCACGGTGCTCCTCCTCGGCGGCCGCCACAAGGGCGAGCCCTACACCGAGCTCCTCCCGGCGATGGGCCGCGTGCGCGCGGTGCTGGCCTTCGGCGAGGCGGCGCCGATCATCGAGGGCGACCTGGCGGGGAAGGCGCCGGTGGAGCGCGTGGCCGGCGGCTTCGACGACGTGGTGCGCCGGGCGCGCGAGCTGGCGCGCCCCGGCGACGCGGTGCTCCTCTCCCCGGCCTGCAGCAGCTTCGACCTGTTCGTGAACTACGAGGAGCGCGGGAAGCGCTTCGCCCAGCTGGCCCGCGCCGGCGCCCACGCCGAGGCCGACGCCGCGCTGGCGGCCGGGAGCGCCGCGTGAGCGTGCTCGCCCTGGTCCGCCGGCGCCCCGAGGGCGGGGCCGCGCTGCTGCAGCCGCTCGCCCCGCCGCGCGAGCGCAGGGCCGCGCGCGCGGGCGCGCCGGCGCTCGCCGCCGCGGAGAGCTGGGAGGCGCGCGCGCTGGTGGGGCTCACCTTCGTGGCGTTCTGCTTCGGGCTGATCGAGATGTACAGCGCGAGCGCCTTCCTGGCGCGCGCGGCCGGCCACCCGGGGACCTACTTCGCGGTGAAGCAGCTCACCGCGGCGGTGCTGGGGGTGGGGGTGGCCGCCGTCCTCTCGCGCGTGGACTACCGCCGCTTCCGCCTCTGGGCCTGGCCGATGCTGGTGGGCGTCTCCGTGCTGCTGGTGATCGTCATCCTCCCGGGCACCGAGTCCATCGCGCCGCGCATCAACGGCGGGCGGCGGTGGATCAACCTGGGGATGAGCTTCCAGCCCTCGGAGCTGGCCAAGATCGCGGTGATGCTCTGGACGGCCGCGCTGGCGGTGAAGAAGGCCGACAAGCTGCACTCGCTGCGGAAGGGGCTGGTCCCCTTCCTGGTGGTCTGGCTCCCCGTCGCCCTGCTGGTGCTGCTGGAGCCCAACATGAGCGCGGCGCTGCTGATCGTCCTCCTCGCCTCCCTCGTGCTCTTCGCGGGCGGGGCGCGGATCGGGCACTTCATCTTCTTCGGGATGATGGCCGTGCCGGTGGTCTGGCACGAGATCACGCACGCCGGCTACCGGATGCAGCGCATCGCCGCCTTCCTGGACCCGACCGGCGACACCGACGGGGTGAGCTACCAGATCTACCAGTCGCTGATCGCCATCGGCTCCGGCGGGCTGCGCGGGGTGGGGATCGGAGCGAGCCGCCAGAAGTACGGCTTCCTCCCCGAGCCGCACAACGACTTTCTCTTCTCCATGATCGCGGAGGAGTGGGGGCTGCTGGGGATCCTGCTGGTGGTGGCGCTCTTCTCCGCCTTCCTCTGGGTGGGCTACCGCATCGCCGCGCGCGCGCCGGACCGCTTCGGCTACCTGGTGGCGATCGGGATGACGAACATGATCGCCGTCTCGGCCTTCATGCACATGGGCGTGGCGATGTCGCTGCTGCCGACCACGGGGGTGGCGCTGCCGTTCATGAGCTACGGCGGGAGCGCGCTGCTGGGCTACTTCGCCGCCGTCGGCATCCTGCTGAGCGTGGCGCGGGCGGCGAAGGGAGTGCCGGCATGAGCGCGCGCGTGCTCTTCGCCGGCGGCGGCACGGGGGGCCACCTCTACCCCGCGCTGAACCTGGGCGAGGCGGTGAAGCGGGCGGATCCGTCCGCCGAGGTCTTCTTCGTCGGCGCCGTCCGGGGTGTGGAGAGCCGGGTGCTCCCGGAGAAGGGGGTGCCGCACGAGCTGCTGCCGCTGGAGCCGCTGCGCCGCGCGCAGCCGCTGGCGAACTGGCGCCTCTTCCCGGCGATGTTCCACTCCTTCGGGGGGCTGCGGCGCATCTTCAAGCGCTTCAAGCCGGACCTGGTGGTGGGCACCGGCGGCTACGCCAGCGGCCCGGCGGCGATGTGGGCGCTCCTGCGCGGCGTGCCGATCGCGCTGCAGGAGCAGAACTCGTTTCCGGGGTTCGTCACCCGCAAGCTGGGGGGCCGCGCGCGGCAGCTCCACCTCGCCTTCCCCGAGGCGCGGAAGTACCTGAAGCCGGGGCCGCGCACCGAGGTGTTCGAGTACGGCAACCCGATCCAGAAGCCGAACTTCGACGTGGACCGTGCCGCGGCGCGGCGGCGCTTCGGGGTGGGCGAGGGGACGGTGTGCCTGGTGACGGGCGGGAGCCAGGGCGCGCGCGCGGTGAACGAGGCGCTGCTCGCGGACATCCGCGGGGTGCTGGAGGGCCGGCGGGAGGCGCCGCCGGAGGGGTTCGAGGTCCTCTGGGCGACGGGGACGGGGCACTTCGACGGCGTCAGCAAGCGGCTGGGGGAGATGGGGCGCCCCGCGTGGGTGAAGGCGCTGCCGTACATCGAGGACATGCCCGGCGCGCTGGCCTCCGCGAACTTCGCCGTCGCCCGCGCGGGGGCGATGTCGCTGGCCGAGCTGACCGCCTGGGGGATCCCGTCGATCCTGGTGCCGCTGCCCACGGCGGCCGCGAACCACCAGCACCACAACGCCGTCGCGCTCTCCGAGGCCGGCGCCGCGCTGATGGTGCCGGAGCGCGAGCTGGGCCAGGGCCGCCTCTGGACCGACATGATGTCCCTCGCCCGCGACGACGCCCGCCGCGCCGCGATCGCCGCCAAGGCGAAGGACCGCGGCCGCCCCGACGCCGCGGACCGGATCGCGGCGGAGCTGCTGAGGCTGGTAGGGGAGAAGAAGAGGTAGTGCGGCCGAAGCAGCCTGGCGAATGAATTCGCGGCAACAACGGCCCAAAGTCCGCCTTCGCGGACTCGCACGTCGGCATCGGTGCGGGCAGCAGAACTCCGCGTGCGGGGAAGGGCGCGGGGCCGCGGAACGGAGCGGAGACGGCGTCTGCTGGGGGATGTGGTTGCAGTTCCTGGGCACCAGGGACCAGGCACTTGGCACTTCAGTTTTCCGTCGTAGCGACCGGACCCGAAGCGCGCTAGAATAGTGAGCGAAACCGATCTCGTGGAGCTGGCCCGGAGCGGTCCGGTGCACTTCGTCGGCATCGGCGGGGCGGGGATGGCCCCGCTCGCCGAGATGCTGCTCCTGGCCGGCGGCCGGGTGACGGGGTGCCAGGACCAGGTGAACGCCGCCGCGCGCCTCCTCGAGCGCCACGGCGCCGTCATCACCGAGGGGCACGACCCGGCGCACGTGGCCGACTGCCTGGCCGTGGTGATGACCGCCGCCGTCCCGGACGACCATCCCGAGATCGCCGCCGCCCGCGGGCGCGGCATCCCCGTGCTCAAGCGGGCCCGGGCGCTGGGCGCCATCGTCAACCGCGGCACCGTGGTCGCCGTCGCGGGAACGCACGGGAAGACCACCACCACCACGCTCGTCACCACGGTGCTCGCCGCCGCCGGGCTCGACCCCACCGGCTTCGTGGGCGCGCACGTCCCCGCCTGGGGCGGCAACCTGCGCCGCGGCAAGGACGAGGTCTACGTGGTCGAGGCCGACGAGTACGACCGCTCCTTCCACCAGCTCCGCCCGTCCATCGCCGTGGTGACCACCCTGGAGGCCGACCACCTGGACATCTACGGCTCGCTCGCGTCCGTCGAGGAGGCCTTCCTCCACTTCGCCGAGTCCGTCCCCGACAGCGGGATGATCGCCTGCTGCGCCGACGACCACGGCGCCTCGCGCCTGGCGAACCTGCTGCGCGGCGGCCCGGAGCGGGTCATGACCTACGGCCTGAACGCCGGGTCGATGCTGCGCGCCGAAGAGGTGGACCTCTCCGGCGGCGGCGCGCGCTTCACCGTGCGCGAGCGGGGGAAGGTGCTGGGGACCGCGCGGCTCCGCGCGCCGGGGGTGCACAACGTCCGCAACGCGCTGGCGGCGGTCGCCGTCGCCCGGCGCTTCGGGGTCGATTGGGCCACCATCGAGCGCGGGGTGGCCGAGTACGCGGGGATCGACCGCCGCTTCGAGACGGTCGGCGAGGCGGGCGGGGTGCTCTTCGTGGACGACTACGCACACCACCCCACGGAGCTGGAGGCCACGCTGCGGGCCGCGCGCGCGGCGCATCCCGACCGCCGCCTGGTCGCCGTCTTCCAGCCGCACCTCTACTCGCGGACGCGCGACTTCGCGGGGGAGTTCGGAAACGCGCTGGCGCTGGCGGACGTGGCCTTCCTCACCGACGTCTACGCCGCGCGCGAGCAGCCGATCGCCGGGGTGACCGGGGAGATGATCGCGGCCCCGGCACGCTCGGCGGGCGTCGACCTCCGCTACGTCCCCGACCGCGCCGCGATCGTGGAAGCCGTCGCGGCGGAGCTGAGGCCGGGCGACTTCTGCCTGACGATGGGCGCGGGGAACCTGGACGAGGCCGCGCGCGACCTGCTGGCGCTGCTCGGCGCCCCCGCGGAGGCGGCGCGATGAAGGTGAGGCGGATCCTCGGCCGCGCGCTCCTGCTGGCGCTCCTGGGCGGCGCCGCGTCGTCCCCGTACTGGGGGCCGCGCGCGGGGCGGCGGATCGCCTGGTTCGCGGCGGAGCGGGTGGAGGTGACGGGGGCCAGCCTGCTGGCGCCGCACGAGGTGCTGCGGGCGAGCGGGGTGCGCGTGGGCCTGAACGTCTGGACCGACCCCGCGCCCTACGTGGCCGCGCTGCGCCGCAACCCCGCGGTGGCCGACGCCGAGATCGTCCGCGTGCTCCCGCGCACGCTGCGCATCCGCGTGACCGAGAAGGCGCCGGCCGCGCTGGTGCAGGCGGGAACGCTGCGCCCCGCCACCGCGGACGGCGAGGTGCTGGCGGTGGACCCCGCCCGCGCCCCGGTGGACCTGCCGCTCTTCACCGCGCGGGTGCGGGTGGATGGGCGC
>C688J35102_120989258_pt1 | contig 10597 bp, 6 predicted proteins | sample HopSoiMetagenom2_FD_35102 | JGI IMG/M metagenome (IMG submission 35102) | reverse complement strand
GATGCCGGCTTGCGCGCGCGTGTCCTGCAGGCCACCGTCCTGCTCGAGCGGGAGCAACCGGCGATCCCGCTGTTCACCGGGGTGGCCAGGCACGCCCGCGGAATCCTCGAACGTGATGCCGAGGTACTGCTGGCCGCCGCGGAGTTGCTTCTGTCGTCGTCGCGGCCGCTGCTGTACGCCGCGGCTGCCGAGGACGCCGGCGCTGAACTCGCCCACGCCGACCACCCTGACGAGGCGGTCGATCAGCTCACTGCCGCATTCGACACCTACCTGGGCCACGAGGCGCTCGCCGATGCGCGCCGGGTCGGCCGCGAATTGCGCCGGTTAGGCGTGCAACGTCGCATTGTCAGCCAGCCGCGGGCAAAGACAGGCTGGGACAGCCTCACCGACTCCGAGCTCACGGTGGCCAACCTCATCGCACAGGGCGCCACCAACCGCGACGTCGCCACGCAACTGCACCTTTCCCTGCATACGGTGAAAAACCACACCCACAACGCGTTCACCAAGCTGGGCATCAACTCCCGCGCCGAGCTGAGCAGACTCATGCCCGACATCGACCCCCCCACCAGTTAAATTCTGGCGGCTGGCGTGCCGCTCAACTCGGCGGGGTCTCCCGGCGCCGAGGACTACCCAGATCGCGTGCCTGCCGAGCGATCGACTGCTAATCCGGGCAATGACGTGGGCAGATGCCTACAATGACCTGCACTGCAAGTGGCAGTGCGGCAGACGGTAGACAGGACACCCCGTGGGGCCTTCAACCGGCCTTTCTGATGTCGGCGGCCAGCTCGTAACTCCGCCGATTCGGGGGCGGGCGGGCGAGTTGAAGGTGATCGGCGCGCTGGTGACGGCGCTGGTGCAGGGCCGGGGTGGTGTGCTGGTCATCGAGGGGCCCGCGGGCATCGGGAAGAGTCGGTTGCTGACCGAGGTGATCGCGCTGGCCGACAAGGGCGGGGTGCGCACGCTTTTCGGTGAGGCGTTCGAGTATCAGCAGACGGTTCCGTTTTTCTCGCTGTTCATGGCCACCCTGGGCGCCGATCCCCCGGTTGGTGACGCCGACGCGTTGCGCCGGCTGGGCGGCTTGGCCGATCTGCGGTATTGGGTGGTGCACGATCTGGCCGACGCGATTCATGCCGCGGCGGCACAAACCCCCCTCGCGATTGTGCTCGAGGATATCCACTGGGCCGATAACGGCACGTTGTTGGCGCTGCGGTCGCTGGCCACCGCGCGGCCGGATGCGCGGGTGCTGTGGGTCTTGACCGCCCGCACCGGGGCCGGCGGGCCCGCGGTGCAGGAGACCTTGTCGGTGCTGCAACGGGCGAATGCCACATTTGTGCGGGTGGCCGCCATGTCGGCGGGCGCGGTCGCCGACATGGTCTCCGACGCCGTGCGCGCGAACGCCGATGAGTCGCTGCTGAATCTGGCCGCCAAGGCGCACGGAAATCCCTTTCTGGTCAGGGAGCTGGTCGGGGGTCTGGGCGAGGAGGGCCGGCTCAACGTCAGCGCTGGGCGTGCGGTGGCCAGCGGACACGCGTTGCCGCGCCGGCTGGGCGCAGGTATGCAGCAGCGACTCGACCTGCTCTCCGCCGGTGCCGGCGAGGTGGTGCGGGTGGCCGCGGTGCTGCCGGACCGGTTCTCCGCGGGGCTGCTGGCCGCGATGCTGGAACGCCAGCCGGCGTCGTTGATGTCGGCGTTGGCCGAGGCGGTGCGCGCGGATCTGCTCGTCGAAGACGATGAGCAGCTGAGGTTTCGGCATGACTTGCTACGCGAGGCCACCCGACAGTCGTTGCCGCAGTCGCTGCGGCGCGCGATGGAGCGTCAATCGGCGTCGGTCATGCTGGGTATGGGGGCGGCTCCGGCCGAAGTGGCCGCCCAGCTGGCGCGCAGCGCCGAGCCCGGCGACCGGGAGGCGATCGGCGCGCTGCGTCAGGCCGCGCAATCAATTGGCCACAGCGATGCCAGTGCGGCCGCGGACTTCAGCACGCGCGCCTTGGAGCTGTTGGCCGTCGACGATCCGGACCACGGGCAACTGGTCGCCGAAACGGTGGAGTTGCTCAATCGGGCCAGCCGCTATGGGGAGGCCGAAGCGTTGGCCGTGGCGGCGCTATCGGAGGCGACGTCGCCCCAGGAGGAGGCCGAGATCCGCCTGCGTCGCGCGGCGGTCACCAGGCACAGCACCCAGCGGCGCGTGGCGGAGAATCGCCGAGCGCTGCAATTGCGCGACATCAGCGAGGTCACCCGGGCACGGCATCTGGGGTGGCTGGCCTACAACCTGACGTTTGACCAGTCTGGGCAATGGCGCGCGGCGGCCAACGAGGCTGCCGCGGCCGCGGCATCCAGCAGTGATCTGGAGGCCAGGCTTGTCGCCGATATCACCCTCGCTTTGCTCGACGAGGGGAAGGGCTACGCGGACCGGGCGTTACGCCGCCTCGAGGAGCTTTCCGTGCTCGCCACCGCGAGTGGGGTGGCCGCAGTACGTGACTTGGCCGCAATCCACTATGCGCACCTGCTCGCGGCAGTCGGTCGGTTGGACGAGGCGGCAGCCCTGGCTGGCGACGGATTAGAGCAGGGCCGCCGGGAAGGCAACGCGATGGCCCGTGCAATGTGGGCCGCGGTTGACGGGGTTGTCCACTTAGCTGCGGGGCGGTTGTCTGCGGCGCGCGCCGCCGTTCAATCCCTGCCGCCCCGGCAGGAATCAAGCTCGACCCCGGGGGACATGATCCGCACGATGATTCTGGCCGACGTGGCGGGGCGTACGGATGACCGAAACTTGTTGCAGCAGATGACTAATGACGCGCGCGGGGCCTACCCCACCGGCTCAACGCTGGTACGTCGCGGAGCGGCGCACGTGCTCGCACTGGCGGCGTGGCAGCGCGACGACGTCCATGATGCGATGCGCTGGCTGGGCGGCGACATCACGCTGTTTGAATCACCACTCTGGACCCAAGTCTTAGATCAGGTGATCTTGGGTGCGCGGGTGGCGTCCGCGGCCGGTGATGCCGGCTTGCGTGCGCGTGTTCTGCAGGCCACGGATCTGCTCGAGCGTGAACAGCCCGCGATCCCGCTGTTCAGCGGGGCGGCCGGATATGCCCGCGGGATCCTCGAGGGTGATGCCGAGGCACTGCTGGCTGCCGCCGACTTGCTTCGGTCGTTGTCCCGGCCGCTGCTGTACGCCGCGGCTGCCGAGGACGCCGGCGCTGAACTCGCAAACACCGATCACCCCGATGAGGCGGTCGATCAGCTCACTGCTGCATTCGACACCTACGTGGGCCACGAAGCGCTCGCCGATGCGCGCCGGGTGGGCCGCGAGTTGCGCCGGTTAGGTGTGCAACGTCGCATTGTCAGCCAGCCGCGGGCAAAAACGGGCTGGGACAGCCTCACCGATTCCGAGCTCACGGTCGTCAACCTGATCGCACAGGGCGCCACTAACCAATCTGTCGCCACGCAGCTGCACCTTTCCCTGCACACGGTGAAAAACCACGTCCACAATGCGTTTGCCAAGCTGGGCATCAACTCCCGCGCCCAGCTAGCGCAGCTCATGCCCGGGTCTGATTGACCAGTTCGCGGACAGTGGCATGGCCCACGCTTGGGCCTGATGCTGCCTCAAGGGTGTGCACGCTGAGCAGCATCGACGAGTTTTCCGCCTGGATGGGCCGTGCCTACAATGACGTCCACTGCAGTGGCAGTTCAGCACACGGTAGACAGGACACCTCGTGGGGCCTTCGACCGGCCGATTTGATGTCGGCGCCGACCGGCTTGTGACTCCGCCGGTTCGGGGCCGGGCGGGCGAGCTGAAGGTGATCGGCGCGATGGTGACGGCGCTGGTGCAGGGGCACGGCGGCGTGCTGGTCCTCGAGGGGCCGCCGGGCATCGGCAAGAGCCGACTGCTGACCGAGGTGATGGCGCTGGCCGACAAGGCCGGGGTGCGCACCCTGTTCGGTGAGGCGTTCGAGTATCAGCAGACGGTTCCGTTTTTCGCGCTGTTCATGGCCACCCTGCGGGCCGATCCCCCGGTTGGTGACGCCGACGCGTTGCGCCGGCTGGGCGGCTCGGTGGATCTGCGCTATTGGGTGGTGCGCGATCTGGCCGACGCGATTCATGCCGCGGCGGCACAAACCCCACTGGCGATTGTGCTCGAGGATATCCACTGGGCCGATAACAGCACGTTGTTGGCGCTGCGGTCGCTGGCCACCGCGCGGCCGGATGGGCCGGTGCTGTGGGTTCTGACCGCCCGCACCGGGGCCGGCGGGCCAACCGTCCAGGAGACCTTGTCGGTGCTGCAACGCGCGAATGCCGCAGTTCTGCGCGTGGCCGCCATGTCGCAGGACGCGGTCGCCGACATGGTCTCGGACGCCGTGCGCGCGAACGCCGATGAGTCGCTGCTGAATTTGGCCGCCAAGGCGCACGGTAATCCCTTCCTGGTCAGGGAGCTCGTCGGGGGACTGGACGAGGAAGGCCGTCTCACTATCAGCGGCGGTCGCGCGGTCGCCTCCGGACACGCACTGCCGCGCCGTCTGGGCGCAGGTATGCAGCAGCGACTCGACCACCTCTCCGCCGGTGCCGGCGAGATGGTGCGGGTGGCTGCGGTGCTGCCGAATAGGTTCTCGGCGGGGCTGCTGGCCGCGATGCTGGAACGCCAGCCGGCGTCGTTGATGGCGGCGCTCGAGGAGGCGGTGCGCGCGGATCTGCTCGTCGAAGACGATGAGCAGCTGAGGTTTCGGCACGACCTGCTGCGCGAGACCACCCGGCAGTCGTTGCCGCCGTCGCTGCGGCGCGCGATGGAGCGCCAATCGGCGTCGGTCATGCTCAATATGGGCGCGGCGCCGGCCGAGGTGGCCACCCAGCTGGCGCGCAGCGCCGAGCCCGGAGATGCAGAAGCGATCAGCGCGCTGCGTCAGGCCGCGCAATCAGTGGGCCACACTGATGCCAGTGCGGCTGCGGACCTGAGCAAGCGCGCGCTGGAGCTGTTGCCCGCCGATGACGCCGACCACGGGCTGCTGGTCGCCGAAACGGTGGGATTGCTCAACCGGGCCAGCCGCTATCACGAGGCCGAAGAGTTGGCCGTTGCCGCGCTAACTGAGGCGGCGTCACCCGAAGAGGAGGCCGAGATTCGCCTGCGCCTCCCGACACTCAATAAGCACAGTACCCAGCGGCGCGTTGAGGAGAATCGCCGAGCACTGCAATTGGCCGACATCAGCGAGGTCACCCGGGCGCGGCATCTGGGGTGGCTGGCCTACAACCTGATGTTGCACGACGAACGTGGCCAAGGGCGTGCGGCGGCCAATGAGGCTGCCGCGGCCGCGGCGTCGACCGGTGATCTCGAGGCCACCCTGCTGGCCAACCTCACCCTCGCTTTGCTCGACGATGGGGAGGGGTATGCGGGCCGCTCGGTCCACCGCCTCGAGGAGCTGTGCGCGCTTGCCCGCACGAGTGATGCGACCGCAGCTCATGACTTGGTCGCAAATCACTACCCGATCCTGCTGGCGGTAATCGGCCGGTTGGATGACGCCGCGGACCAGATCGCCAACGAAATAGAGCAAGCCCGCCGGCAAGGCAACGTGATGGCCCTTGATATGTGGGCCACGATTGACGGGGTTGTCCACTTATCTGCGGGCCGGTTGTCTGCGGCGCGCGCCGCCGTTCAATCCCTGCCGCCCCCACAGCCGACAGGCGTGAGCGAGCCGGACATGATCCGCATCGTGATTCTGGCCGAGGTGGCCGCGCGCACCGATGACCGAAACTTGTTGCAGCAGATGGTTAATGACGCGCGTGACGCCTACTCCACTGGCTCATCTGTGGTACGCCGGGGAACGGCACACGTGCTCGCACAGGCCGCGTGGCAGCGCGACGACGTCCATGACGCGATGCGCTGGCTCGGGGACATCACGCTGTTCGAAGCACCACTGTGGGCTCAGGTGTTGGATCTGGTGGTCCTGGGTGCGCGGGTGGCGTCGGTCGCCGGTGATGCCGGCTTGCGCGCGCGCGTCCTGCAGGCCACGGATCTGCTCGAGCGCGAGGACCCCGCGATCCCGCTTTTCACCGGGGTGGCCGGGCACGCCCGCGGGATACTCGAAGGCGATGCCGAGGCACTCATGGTTGCGGCCGACGGGCTCCGCTCGTCGTCGCGGCCGCTGCTGTACGCCGCGGCCGCCGAGGACGCCGGCGCTGAACTCGCCCGCGCCGGCCGTCGTGACGAGGCGCTGGATCAGCTGAATGCCGCGTTCGACACCTACCTGGGTCACGAAGCGCTCGCCGATGCGCGCCGGGTGGGCCGCGAGTTGCGCCGGTTAGGGGTGGAACGTCGCATCGTCAGCCGCCCGCGGGCTAAAACGGGCTGGGGCAGTCTCACCGATTCCGAGCTGAAGGTGGTCAACCTGATCGCACAGGGCGCGACCAACCGTGACGTCGCCGCGCAGCTGCACCTTTCCCTGCACACGGTGAAAAACCACGTCCATAATGCGTTCACCAAGCTGGGCACCAACTCCCGCGCGCAATTGACGGAGCTCATGCGCGGGTCCGACTGACCAGCCCATCACATACCGGATCCCCTAGCACTAGATCCATGCGGCCCTAAACATGAATCCTCGGGCCATGGTGCTGGGCTGCCCGCTCGGCGAACGTAGTAGTCGACAAGACATCACGTTCTCACTCGAACGATGGCCGAGGCTCGGTCACAGCGCGCCGGTGAGCAGACGACAGAAAGGGCCGACGATGCTGAGTGCAACGTTTGGAATGATGGCGATGGTGCCGGTGGTGTTCGGTGTCGCCGGGTGGGCGATGGTGTCCCGATGACCACAACCACGCCTAGATCGGTCGCCGAATCAGCAAGTAGCACTATCGATCCCGACGCGCAGGCAAGCCGCGCGAACGATGGCAAACTGAGCGCGGGGATTCACTCTGCGGTGACGATCGATGAGGGTGCGGTGGACGCACTCTTCACCGCCGACGAACTTGCTGCCGAATTCGACGCGAACCTGGACAACGGCACGTTGTCTGCCAGGTATCGGAGGCTCACCGCCGAACAGGCCGCGGTTCGCCGGCTCGCCACGCTGGTTGCACACGGCGTTGAGCCTTCGGAGGTATTCAGTGCGGTGGCGGATGAGATGCGCCGATGCGTGCCTGCTGAGACCGCCGGGCTGTGGCGCTTTGAATCGGATCGCGAGATCACTTTCGTGGCCGCCGCTGCCGAGCCCGCGGCGCTGGCGCAGTGGCCGGTCGGCATGCGAACTCCGGTGGAAGGCAACACCCTGGCAACGCGGGTGCAACGCACCCGCCGACCCGCACGGATCGACAGCTACAAAGACGTTGCCGGGCCCATCGCTGCCCGTGTGCGCGCGGTCGGTGTGAACGCGGCAGTGGGGGCGCCGATCATCGTTGATGGACGCGTTTGGGGCCTTGCTGCGGTCGGTTCCCTACAGCCCGGCTCTATGCCAGCCGACACCGAGGTGCGCATCAGCCGCTTCGCCGAACTGATATCGGCCGCTGTGGTGGCCGGTCATCGCGACGAGCAGAAGCAACAGCTCCTGGCCGATGGGTCACAACGTTTGAGTCTCGTTGACGCGCTGCTTGACGGCCAAGCGTTCGGCGATTGCAGCCTGCGGGAAGTCGCCTGTCGTCTTCGGCTGCCGATCAATGGTCCTTTTGTCGTTGTCGCCGCTGACGTTCCCACTATGGATGTTGAGCCGCTCCCCGAGATCGAGTCGAAGCTGCGCAGCCTTGACATCTATTCGGCGTGGCGGCTGCTGCCTGACTTGCAGGTCGGCATTGTGCACGTCGCGTCCGACCGGAAACTCGACATGGTTATTGCCTTGGTGTCTCGGATGACAACTGTGCGGGTGGGCGTAAGTGCGGACTTCAAGGATCTGCGCGCTACGCCACGAGCCCTGCATCTGGCAAGAATGATGTTGCGGGGCCCGACCGGTTCCACATCCTCGGTCGCTGTGTTCGATGGCTCCATCCTGGCCACCGCTGCCGTGAGCGCACCGGAGGTGATGATTCAAACCACCGGTGCTGTGTTGGGCGGTTTCGGCGACCTTTCTGACGAGGATCGGGAGACGCTTTTCGAAACGTTTCGGGCGTGGCAGGACAATGATGCGTCGGTGCGTGGCGCAGCTGAGGTGCTTATTTGCCACCCGAACACCGTCCGCCACCGCTTGCGTCGGATCGAGAAACACACCGGCCGATCCCTTTCGCGGCCAAGGGATATTGCCGAACTATGTTTGGCTTTCGAGGTTCATCGCCGCCTCATGTAGCCGAAGGCCGTTGACAGCTGGTGGTTGCGAGTCAGCGACCAAATCTATTGTTATACAAGGCAAGACATTAAGGCCTTGCGTACCAGCCGGTGGCGGTCGTGTGGGACATCGTCGTTGTCCACCGGCACTGTGAAAGGTGACAGATGTTGTGCACGTCGACGTCGACAGGTGGCGCAGCTTCCAGAACCCTCGAGTTTGACCACCTAGAACGGAACGAAACGGGGAAACCTATGAGCGGCTATCAGGTTGGCTATATTGTCGGCAGCCTTTCAACCGAGTCAATCAATCGCACGCTAGCCAAGGCACTGATCCGGTTGGCGCCCAGGCCTCTGGAGTTCGTGGAGATCCCGATACTGGATCTTCCGTTGTACAACCGCGACTTCGACACTGACTACCCCCCATCGGGCAGGGCGCTCAAGGATGCCATCGCAGCGGTGGATGCGGTGCTATTTGTATCGCCCGAGTACAACCGGGGCATCCCAGGCTGCCTCAAGAATGCTATCGACTGGGCAAGCCGCCCGCACTGAACGAACTCTTTCGCAGACAAGCCTTCAGCGGTGATCGGTGCCTCGCCGGGCAAGATCGGAACCGCTGTCGGGCAGCAGAGTCTGCGAAATGTCCTGAGCTTCTGCAATTCGCCATTGATGGAGGCCCCGGAGGCCTACATCCATTTCACTCCCGGCTTGATCACCGAAGCGGGAGAGGTCACCGACAAGGGGACCGAGCAATTCTTACGCGAATTCATCGAGGCGTTCGCGGTGTTCGTGGCCCGTGTCCTCACCGTGCTGCCGGCTCAAAGGTTGGACGCCACGGGGTAACGACGTCGCCGTCATCGCGTCCTCGTCTGCACCAGATTCGTGGTCTGCGTGAAACGAAGCCTGCGTTGGCTTTTGACGATTCGATTGTCTGATGAAAGCCGAGCTCGTCGATGTTGTCGGGCACACCAGTAATTGCAGTCTGTTGTTCGTGGTGACATCGACCTCGGCGTTCAACGTCCTCGACTATTGAATGGCGTTGTTGAGCAAATAACTGTGAAGGCGGTAGCCACTTCGATGACTCCCTTTGGGATACCGCCGTCGCAGCGGCACGCCGTCACACTTCGAATAGACCCGGCGATATGGCCACAGACCACTCAAGTCGACGAACTGGGTCGGCTTTGTGTCGGCGAGGTGGCGCTGACTGAGGTCGCCGATGAGTCCGGCACCCCAACCTATGTCATCGACGAGACCGACTTTCGCCATCGGATTCGGCGCTACAGCGCGGCCCTTCCTGAGGCTCGGTTGGTCTATGCAGGAAAGGCGCTCCTTACCACCGCGGTCGCCCAGTGGGTCGCCGAGGAGGGCAAAGGTCTTGGCGTGTGCTCAGCTGGCGAGCTCGCGACCGCCCTCATCGCGGGCGTGGATCTGAACCAGATCGTCGTGCATGGCACGGCCGCCTCTCCCGCGGAGGTGTGCAAGGCGGCTAACGCCGGCGCCGGACGAGTCGTCATCGATAGCCCTGCCGAGATAGCCTTTCTGGCCGCCGGGCTGCGTCGACGTCAAGCCGTGCAAATCCGCGTCTCGTCGGACACGGCGCTCACCGACGGGCATGCCGGCGACGCGATCCAACGCACACTGGATCAGCCGCTTCTCGATCTGATCGGTGTGCAGTGTCACGTTGGTTCGCAGGTGGCCGACCCTTCGCTCTACGGGGAAGCTGTCCGGCAGATGATCGCGCTGATGGCCGAAATTCGGGCCCGTCACGGGGCGATCCTGACTGAGTTGAACATCGGTGGGGGACAAGCAATCCCGCATGCATCCGGCGACCAGGAGTTGGATCTCGATGCGCTGCGGGGTTCTATTGAAGATGCGCTGGATGCGTCGTGTGCGGCTGAGCGTTTTCCCCGTCCAACTATCGTGGTGGAGCCGGGTCGCGCGATCAGTGCGCGCGCTGGTGTCACGCTCTATCGGGTCCTGTGGGTGCAGCAACAACCAGGCGCACGCACCGTCGTGGTAGTGGACGGCGCTGTGAGCGACAGCCCCCGGGCAGCGCTTGCTGATACTGGCTACAGTGTCGCACTGGCGAACCGTCGTCCGTGTACACCGACACAGCCGATGACGGTCGTTGGCCGGAATGGTGAATTGGGCGGCGAGATCGCTTGCGGCGTACCGTTACCGGAGGATCTACGGGCCGGCGACCTGCTCGCGGTGGCGTGCACGGGCGCTTATCACCACAGCATGGCCTCAACCGACAACATGGTGGGCCGCCCACCAGTGGTCGCGGTGAAGAACGGACGCAGCCGTGAACTCGTGCGCCGGGAGACGATCGCCGACCTATTGGCTCGCGACCGCGTCTACAAAGAACCGCGG